>Ga0233441_1000186_pt1 | contig 82987 bp, 83 predicted proteins | sample SI_123_September_4_FD_182781 | JGI IMG/M metagenome (GOLD analysis project Ga0233441, IMG submission 182781) | Seawater microbial communities from Saanich Inlet, British Columbia, Canada - SI_123_September2016_135_MG | ecosystem: Environmental > Aquatic > Marine > Inlet | place: Canada: British...
AAATAGTAGGCTACTAGGTGGAATAGGTTTACGGTATCGACTTTTGAATAGTGAAGAAAGAGGAAAAGGCTTTTTTGGTCTTTCAATATTTCATGAAGATATAGAATATAAAGAATCTAGTTTAAACCCTCAAGAAGAAAACCAAAGATTAAATCTATATCTTTCTTATAGCTTCAAATTAGACAAGAGTGCTGCATTCTCATATGTACTCTATTATCAACCAAAAGTTGATGATTTTAGTGATTATATTGCTACAAATGACCTTGAGGTAAAAGTCAAGCTTTATAAGAGACTTGATTTAAAATTAAATGTTACATACAATATAGACAGCATGCCTCCCATAGGTGTAGAAAAGTCAGACTTTACACAGAGAACAACACTGGTTTTAAGCTTTTAGAGTGTTCGTGACAGAACTTGTCATATAAAGTTTGTATACTTGATAAAATAAATTAGAGGAGGGAAGTAAATGAGAAATATATATTTAATAATTGCTAAACAGATTGTAGATGAAGCTGGTAGAATCATACGTGAAGCCAGAGAAACAAATACTTTTAGTTTTGAGTTTAAAGAGGATGATACTCCTATAAGCAATATTGACCAGCAGATTCAAGACTATATGACAAAACGTTTAAAGGATAGTTTTGACATTCAGGTGATGGGTGAAGAAAACTGTGATGCTATTGATGAGTCACAACCATACTGGGCAATAGACCCAATAGATGGAACTTGGGCTTTTATAACACATGAAAATACTTCTGCAATTAACCTTTCATTAATCGAAAATGGTGAAGTAGTAGTCGCTATAGTTTATAACCCATTCACAAATGAATTCTTTCAAACAGAAAAGGGAGCAAAGTCATACATTGGTATGTTAACTCTTCCTTTGAGAGCTAATCCAACTGTTGCAGTTGTAAACTTTAAACCAGAACGTTCTCACCCTATTGTGAAAAGTTTAAATCAGCTTTTTAAAGAAGATAAGGTAAAAAAATTAACCTCCATAGGTGGTTCTATTACATACTCAATGTGTATGGTTGCAAAAGGTGCATTTAGTAACTATATAGCTTATTTTGGAAGTGAAGCAAATGCTTGGGATCTTTCTGCTGCTTGTTTGATTATTAAAAATAGTGGAGGATTCGTGACAGACTTAAGTGGTGAAGAGATAGACCCTATTCACCACAAAGGTTATATTGTAGCAAGTGCTAATGCAAATGCTAGAGATGATTTTTTAGCTATGATTAACCCGCTTTTGGAAGCCCAAATTTCTGAGTAATCATCTCTCCATCTTCATTAAAAAAGAGATAATATAGCATGTCTTTTTTAACACTGAGGCCTGCGAGATATCGTAGTGCTAAATTTGCTTGAAGTGATGCTATGTGCATTACAATGGGAGCGGCAATTCCAGCAGGTGTTTTTTTTATAATCTTAAAGGCATCTGTAAATGATGAGTTATCAATAAAACAGACCTGTCCATGAAATGCTTCAACACTTCCATAGAGCCAAGGCATATTTATACTTTTAGCATAGGCATTTATCTCCGCTCGAGTTGGGAGGTTATCTGTTGCATCTATGATGAGGTCCACTTCTATGTTTTTTTCACTCCATGCTTTAAAGTCACAGTTGTGAGGGATTGCTTTTGTAAAGGGGCATCTCTGCTCAATAAGTTCAGCGTTTATAATAGCCTTATTTTTTCCTTCATCTCCAACTTTAAAAGCGATTTGACGATGAATGTTATGAAGACTCACTTCATCAAAGTCAACCATATGTATCTCACCAATACCAGTAGACCCAAGAGCAAACGCGAGGGAAGAACCTAGACCACCTGAACCGATAATTGCTATCTTTTTATCTTGAAGAAGCATTTGTGTATCTTCTCCCCAAAGTTGTACCTGTCTATGAAAATATTGCATCATGATTTATCCTTTATTTGAAGATGTAACTCTTTTTTTTATTGACTCAGTAAAACCCCAAGAACGACGGGACTTAACGACTTCTGTATGACTCATTTCTACTATCATCAGTTCTTCTTTATTTCCTAGATGATTAAGAATATCTCCATCTGGAGAGGTGAAAATAGAGTCGCCATAAAACTTCCAAGAATTATCACCATCTTGAAACTCACCTATTCTATTGGCTCTAAGTATATAGCAGTTATTTGTAAAAGCTCTTGAAACTATAAGTGCTTTCCAACGCTCAAACGAATCAAAAGTTGAAACACTTGGAACTAAAACACAGTCTACTTTTTTTTCAGATATTTTTTGAAATATCTCATCAAAGTGAAGTTCAAAACCATTAATTATAGCAAATTTAAATCCATCTACTTGAAATATCATAGGAGTAGTAATTTCTTTTACTTCATTAGCAAAGAATTTTTCTTCATTCCAATGTGTGTAGTTTATCAAAATTTGCTGTTGATAGTAAGAAGTAGAAGAGGGTGAAAATTTTGCGATAGTCTTATAAATACCATTTTTTTTCACAATAACTAGAGGTGCAACTATAGTCATACTATAAGTAGTAGACAATTCTTTAAGCATCTTGATCTGATGTGTTGCCTGCTCTTTTATCATGCTCATTGACATGCTCTGCAACTCTTTAAAAAATGGATTGAGAACATATTCTCCTAAAAGAAGTAGTTTTACACCTTTTTTACTCGCTATGCGTATGTTGTTATACAATTTTGTAGAACTCATTCCCTGCGAGTTTAACTGTAAAACGGCAGCGACCATTTAGCTTTTCTTAATCTGTGCTATTTTTATCTCAGCGTCTTGAAGCATTTGTGAGGCTTCTCTCAACTCTTTCATACCCGTTTCGTATGCTTTAACACTATTTTGAAGTGTTATCTCTGGATTCATTAGAGTCTCTAAAACCTTCTTCGCGTTTTCTATTTTACCTTCAAAGTCTATTTTAGCCATTGAGTGCATCCTTTACATAAATTTCAAATTTGTCTAACTCTACAAGAAATGCGTCATGACCATAGTCACTATCAACATCTATGTATGTATAATTACTATTCCTTACACTTTCTAACTCTTGTGCTAACTCTTTCATCTCTATATTTTTAAAAAGTACGTCATCTCTAAAACTAATGAGGGTAAGTTTCGATGAGATGCGTTTTACCGCTTCTGTTAGTGAATCAAAACCACGAGAAAGGTCGTAAATATTTATGGCTTTTGTGATATAAATGTATGCAAGTGGGTCAAACCATTTTGTAAAAGTATAACCATTGTATTCTAAATATGATTCTACTTGAAATTTTCCAAAAAGTTCATAAAGCCCATCAGTGCTTTTGTAATCACGTCCAAACTTTTCTCTCATAGTTTTATGTGATAAAAAGCTAATATGTCCAGCCATACGACCAACAGCCATTCCTGATAGTCCTTGTTCCTTTATGACTTCAGGGTCATAATAACCTTGTTTAAAGTCTGGATCTTTTAGTATAGATTCTTGAGCTACTTTGTTAAACGCGATAGCCCATGGTTGTGCTGCATGTGTAGCTGCAAGAGCGATAATTTTATTTGCAAAGTTAGGATAATGAATAGCAAATTGAAGTGCTTGCATACCACCCATAGAGCCACCAATGATGGCTTCAACTCTATGAATATCTAAACGGTCAAAAAGTATACGTTGTGCTTTTATCATATCTTTTATACTTACTACTGGAAATTTATATCTATATGGCTCATGATGAGGATGTTGTGGACTCATTGGACCAGTTGAACCAAAACAGCTTCCTATTACATTTGAGCAAATTACAAAGTACTTATCTGTGTCAATAGCTTTACCTGAACCGATAAAACCATTCCACCACCCAGCTTTATTATCACCTTCATATGTGCCAGCCGCATGATGAGAACCTGTAAGTGCATGACAAACAACGATAACATTGCTTTTGTCTTCATTTAGAGTACCATATGTCTCATAAGTGATATCGTAAGGCTCTAGTATACGGCCACTTTCTAAGTAAAGAGGGTTAGTAAAGTGCTCCGTATGTGTTTGAAGGTTTAATGACAAGTTTTTAAGTCTCCGTAAAATTGTAATGTTATTTTAGCGAAAATCTCTTAATTATGCTTCTAACGCTTGTTTTATATCTGCAATAAGATCATTAATCGACTCTAAACCGCATGATATACGAATAAGTCCAACTGGTACTCCACATGCATCTAGCTCATCTGGCGTTAACTGTTGGTGAGTCGTTGAAGCTGGATGAGTAATGATTGATTTTGAATCGCCAATATTTACAACCAAAGAGTAAAGTTCAGTGGCGTTTACTATTTTTGTAGCATCTTCTAAAGAATCTACTTCAAAACTAAGCAAACCGCTTGAAGCTCCATTTTCAAAATATTTTTGTGCATTGGTATAATTGGAATTACTTTTTAATCCAGGGTAATTAACTTTATTTACTTTAGGATGTGATTCTAAGTACTCTGCAAGTTTTAAAGCATTATTAGAGTGTTCTCTCATCCTAAGGGAAAGTGTTTCCATCCCTTGAATAAATAACCAAGAATTAAATGGTGATGAAACTGCACCAATATCTCTAAGTAGTGAAAGTCTTGTACGAAGTGTAAATGCAGGAAGAGGGACATCAACATAGACAAGACCATGGTAAGAAGCATCTGGCTCATTAAACTGTGGATATCTAGGATTTCCTTTGAGTTTTTCTAAAAGACCTTTTCGCTCTACAAGTATTCCACCAATAGCAAGACCTTGTCCAGTAGTATATTTTGAAGCACTATGAACACTAATGTCAGCTCCAAACTCAAATGGACGGCAAATGGCAGGTGTTGCAACCGTGTTATCTACTACTGTTAATATATTGTGCTTATTTGCAATTTTAGTAATAGCTTCAATATCGGCAACATCGATACTTGGGTTTGTTAATGATTCAAAAAAGATAACTTTCGTTTTATTATCTACAAGAGCTTCAATTTCAGAAGGGTTTTGAACATCAAAGAAACGTGCTTGGATTCCAAAACGCTTGAGTGTATGTGCTGTCTGAGTTAAGCTTCCGCCATAAAGTTGTTTTGCACAAACTATATTGTCCCCTGCCTCAGCTGAATTTGCAATGGCAAAAAAAATCGCACTCATTCCACTTGAAGTAGCGATAGCAGCTTCACCACCTTCAAGCTCAGCAAAACGCTTCTCGAAAACATCCGTAGTTGGATTATTTAAACGAGTGTAAATATTTCCTAACTCTTTTAATGCGAAAAGATTCGCTGCATGTTCAACATCTCTAAACTCATAAGCTGTAGTCATATATATTGGAACAGCCATAGTTCCTTGAGAGTCTTTTTCATACCCTGCATGTAGTGCTTTAGTTTGTAAATCCATTCATTTTCCTTTTATCTTATTTTATCTAAAACCACTTAAATTTTTTTCATCACGTAAAGTATTCTATAGAATTCCCTTACAATATTTCATCTTTTAGATTTTGAAGAAATTCTAAAATATTATTTTGGTATGAAAGTATATCCGCATCTTTTGAAATAGTTAAGAGAGGTGTTAATACTTGGATATCTATCTTTTTTGCATATCTAGGAATAATTTTTAGTTCATTCTGAATACTCTTTACTAAAGAGTCTATATCTAGACCATTATTGTCCTTAACCTTTTTAACGAGTTCTTGAGTTGAGAGAATAAGAAGGTCTGAGCGTTCATCATCATCATTATATATATGTAAGCCTATACTTTTTACAATTAAAAAGTACTCTTCACGAACATTGTCATCAGCAGCAATAACTAAAGCACAAATCTTAGCTCGAAATTCTAACGAACCATGATGATGTACAAAAAACTCTCTAAATGCACTGAAAAAATAGTGTTTTATCTTGAATCCAAGTGTCATTCATTATCCTTATATAATATTATACAGCTAAAATGCTATAATCGCAATTATAATTAAAAGAATAGAGAAGGAATATTTTTATGGGTAGAGCATTTGAGTACAGAAAAGCATCAAAACTAAAAAGATGGGGAGCAATGTCAAAACTTTTTCCAAAGTTAGGAAAAATTATTACAATGGCAGCCAAAGAGGGTGGAATGGATCCTGATGGTAATTCAAAACTTCGTACAGCAATAATCAATGCTAAGGCTGAAAATATGCCAAAAGATAACATTGAAGCAGCTATTAAACGAGCAACTGCTAAAGATACAGCAAGTATGTTAGAAGTAAACTTTGAAGGAAAAGCTCCTCATGGTGTTTTGATATTTATAGAATGTATGACGGACAATAATACTAGAACAGTTGCAAATGTGAAGAATATACTTTCTAAGCATGGCGGAGAACTTTTAACAAATGGTTCTTTAGAATTTATGTTTGAGAGAAAAGCACTTATTGAATTTAGTGCGGCAGCAGATATGGATATAGAAGAGTTAGAACTAGAACTTATTGATGCTGGTTTGGAAGAGATAGAAGCTGAAGATGGAGAAGTTCTCATTACTGGGGACTATACAAGCTTTGGAACTATAAATACTGCATTAGAAGATATGAATATAGAAATAAAAAAAGCGACTTTAGAAAGAATAGCAAATGTTCGACTTGAAATTAATGAAGAACAACAAGCTGATATTGATAAAATATTAGAGAGACTAGATGATGATGAAGATGTTCAGAAAGTTTTTACTAACTTAGCATAGTCTACTAATGAAATATAGTGAAAATATTTCAACCTACAACTATGAAGTGAAGCAATCTAAGTTTATTGCTCACTTTATCCCCTATAACCTTTATGAAGAAACACTCAGAAAATTAAAAGAAGAACATCCTAAGGCAAGACACTTTGTTACTGCATTTCGTTACCTCAATGAGTATGAACAAATAGTAGAACACTCAAGCGATGATGGAGAACCAAAAGGAACATCGGGGAAACCATCATTAATGGTACTTCAGGGACAAAGTATTATTAATGGAGCTGTTGTCATTGTTAGATATTTTGGCGGTACTAAACTCGGTACTGGTGGGCTGGTTCGTGCATATAGTGAATCAGTAAACATTGTAATAGAAAACTTAGAGTTCATTGAGTATAAAAAAGAACTGTTCGCAGCAATAGAGATAGAATATAGTAATGTAAGATTGATAGAACATGAATGTAACAGTTTTAATGTGTCCATTATTGAGAAAGTATTTGATATAAAGATAGTTTACAGGATAAAATCAGATGAATCAAATATGAAAAATTTTTTAGAGAAAGTTTCAAGAGTTGTCAAAACTCTCTAAACTTTTGTTCTAGCGACCTTGAACAGCATCACCCATACTCCACATAGGCAAGAAGATACCAAGAGCAAGTAAAATAACCATAGCCGCAATAATAAAGAGCATAATAGGCTCAATAGCCTCACTAAGACCATCAATAATAGCATCAAAACGCATTTTATAGTACTCTGCGACTTTTTGAATCATGGTGTCTAGTGTACCACTATCCTCTCCCGCTCGTACCATTTGAATAATCATATTTTCAAAGAGTTCAGTGTCTTTTAATCCACTATTTAGAGTACCACCTTTTTCAACTGTAGTTCTTACGGAATTAAGCTTTTGCTTAAGGGGTAGATTGTCAATCATTTCTACTGTTGTGTCAAGAGCTTCAGCAATTGGAATACCCGCACGAACAAGTTCTGAGAAGACTAGTGTAAATCTATTAAGTGTTGAAAACTTAATAATATTCTTTATAAGTATTGTTCTAAGCAGGAGTTGATGCCATTTAAATCTAAACACAATAGAGTTGTTTATGAAGTACCTCAGAGTTATAAATGCAGCTGCAAGCCCTGCTAACACGAAGGGACCATAATTGTTAAACAGGTGTTCTAGTGTTAAAAGAATAACAGTAGGAAGAGGCAAATCAGCACCTAACTCTTCAAAAATAGTTTTAAACTGAGGCACAACATAAGAGATAAGAATAGTAAATGCAACAGCCATTGCAATCATTACATTTCGTGGGTAAGCCATGGCTTTTTTAAATTTAACAATATTTGCACGAATTTCTTCTTGCATATTGGCAAGAGCATAAAGAGATTCATCAAGGTTACCTGTTTTTTCCCCAAGCTGAACCATAGCAATTGTAAGGTTACCAAGCTCAAATCTGAAGTTTTCCATCGCTGCAGAAAGAGAATGACCTGAATTAATATCATCAGCAAGTTTAGAAAAAACAGTTTTTAAAGTTTCATCATCGGTTGCATCAGCAATCTCTTTAAGTGAATCATGAATAGAAATACCAGCATTTATCATAACTGCTAATTGCCGAATAGAAGCAATAAGTGAATCTGGTTTAATTTTCTTTTTCTGTATGTTTTTAAGTAAGTTAGTTTTAAATCTTTTAAACTGCGCTTCAAGAGGTTCTTGGCCCTCATTAATTTTAATAATTATTCCCGTGAATTTTAGCTTTACATATGATGCAGCAGCTTTTTTATCTTCTGAATAAAAACCAATTTCTTCTTTTTTCCCTTTTGTTAGTACAGTTACTATGAAGTACTTCATCCTTTTGCCACCTTTAAAATTTCTTCAACACTTGTTATGCCATCAAGTGCTTTTTGTAAACCATTTTGAAATATATCAACAAAACCATCTGCTCTAGCTTGTCTTGTCATTTCATCTTTTCCAGCACCCTTTGCTATGAGAGTTGCCATCTCTTCAGTAATCTCTAGAACTTCACAAATCATCTCTCTTCCCATATATCCACTATCAGAACACTCTTTACAGCCACTACCTTTATAAAACCTACTCCCTACAGGTATATTTCCACCTATTTCTTCTAAAACTGAAGGAGATAGCTCTTCTTCCTCTTTGCAATGTTTACATATTTTTCTTATAAGGCGCTGTGCTTGAATAGCTACCAGAGCACCACTAATAAGATAATGTTCAATTCCCATATCTGCCATACGAGGAATAGCGGATATAGAATCATTTGTATGCAAGGTAGATATAACCATATGCCCAGTAAGTGCGGCTTTTATCGCTATTTCTAGGGTTTCTTGGTCACGAATCTCTCCAATCATTATCTTATCTGGATCTTGACGAAGTATAGAACGTAGCGCATCTGAGAAACTTAAACCGACCTTAGCATTTACTTGAACTTGTTGAATTAGATTCATTCTATACTCAACAGGGTCTTCAACTGTAATCACTTTATCTTCAACATTTCTTAGTTCATTTAAAGCACCATATAAAGTCGTTGTCTTACCCGAACCTGTTGGACCTGTAACCAAAATAATTCCATATGGAGACTTTAGACCCTTAAGAAGTTTATGATAACTATCAGAGTCCATACCAGCATCTTCAAGTTTTACAAGAGCTTTTTCTTTATCAAGAACACGCATTACAATGGACTCACCATAAAGAATAGGCAATGTAGATATACGGAAATCATATTCTCTAGCTCCTACGGCTGTAGAAAAACGTCCATCCTGTGGCTTTCTTTTTTCGGCTATGTCAAGATTCGCTAAAAGTTTGAGTCTGGATGCTAGAGGAGGATAAATAGATTTTTCAAAAATAAACATTTCTACAAGTTTTCCGTCAACACGTCCTCGTACAACACAGTTTTTCTCTGTTGGTTCTACATGAACATCACTTGCTCTAGATGTTATACAAGTCTTTAAAACAACATCTATAAGTAAAAGAATAGAAGAAGCTGCTTGCTGTTCTTCTATTGTATTAATTGACTGAAGTTCATCCTGTACTTTTTGTACTAGACCTTTTACACTCTCTTTGAGGCCTATTTTGTAAAGGAATGAAGAAATTTGCTTTTTTGTAGAGAGTGCAATTTTTATAATTTTTCTAGGAAATAGTCTCTGCATCGCTTCTTCAGCTTCAATATTAAGAGGGTCATTAAAGGCGAATGTGACACTCATATCGTCATGTGATACGGGAATAGCATTGTGCTTTTGAAGTTGTGCTAATGGTATTTTATCTGTTAGATGATAATCCATATCTATAGTATCTAAATCGATAAATAAAAGGTCAAGTTCATTTGCAAGTTTTTCTAAAACAACTTTTTCATATATATAATCATAATTGTCAATTATTGAGAGGTCATATACTCCATCACGTACTTTTTGAACAATGTAGCGCACAAGTCTATCCATAGGCATAAATCCAGACAGTGTTATGTCTCTAAGAACTAGGTTTTCACTTATGCCTTTTGATAAAAGTCTATCAACTTGTCCTTTCATAATGGAACCATCAGCGAGTAAGTCTGTAGTTATTCTATCCATGAGAGCTCCTATTTACCAGTATATGTGGCGTTTAATACTTATTGTATCATAAAACTCTTCTATGACCATTTTATTTAATTTAGAATTCTTTACAAGATAAAGTTTATAGGTTAGTTTGCTCTCTTGTGAATCTTGAAATAGATAAAAATCCCTTGGATCATGCTTTCCTATTTTAGAATAGAAATCAAATACTTTTGATAAAACATAATCTGTAGTAGGTAATGAAAATTCAGATAAATCATAATTGTCAACTAGAGCATGATAGAGAAGTTTTTTCTGCATTAATACAATTGAAAAGTAAGCAGAATTCGCACGAGCTTCTTTTGAGACCTTTAAAAGAGCTATCGGTATAGATAATCTATCAATATAGTCAGAATTTAAACAGGAAAAAGCATATAGAGATATAAACTCTTCATCTTTATTATGATTAGAAAAGTTTTCAAATCCAAGAGTACAGACAGCTTCATATTTGTTGTTTTGGTAAAGATCAAACATCTTTTGTTTAATATCTGCATATAAACTGAGAGTTAAAAATAACATAATTATGATTTTCATTTAAATTTTCCTGATTGAATTTCTTTTCTAAGTATTTTTGCTGAATTGGAATGAGAGTGTTCTATATACTGCTTTAAGATATCAAGAGCCTTATCTTTATTTCCAAGTTTTACTAAGGACTTAGTAAATATAATCCAACTATCATCTATATCTTTATTAATTTCATTTGTAATTAATGCATAATTATATGCTTGTTTATAGTTTCCGAGTTCATAATATTTTTTTGCAATAAAGAGACTTAGTACTGGATTATTGTTCTTTTTAAAGCGTTTAATAATATCATATATATCTTTTTGTGTATTTTTTCTTTCTATATTTATTGTTTTGTCTATATCTTTTTTTGACTCCTGTGGCAATTCTTCTATATTATCTTGAATGATTTTCTTTCTTTTAGCATGTTTAGTCTCTTCCTTGGGCCTAATATCAGAAATATGAGGTCTCTGGATACTCTTAACTGTTGGTCTATGTAGCTGAGAGGCATTTTGCATTTTTTTCATAAAATCTAAAGAAGGTAATAACTGAACCTTTTTATTATCTTCAACAAGTATATGAGGTGAAGGCTTTATCTGTACTATTTCTTTTTTTGGATTTGGTTTACTCTTTATAATAGATGTTTGTATATTTGTACTTGACTTTTCCATATCAAATTTGAAAAAGTAAACGATAAGAATAATAATAAGTAAACTAAGTGAAATTATTAGATAAGGAATATAAGATTTTATTTTATATTGTAACCATTGTTTTTCAAGTTCAGTAGTATTAAACATTTATTAACCCTGTATGAATTGCTGACATTTCTATCATCTTTATTGAAATATAATTTGTTTTAAGTGCAGATACTTTATTCTCTTTTTCATAAACTGTGTATAAGTCAAATAGTGTATAAAGAAGTTTATTCGTATCCCTATAGTTTCCGTTTGTAAGACTATGAATTCTATTTACTGCTTTGGTTGTAAACATATGAACACTATCAAAGCAGTTAGCTTGCATAAGTTTCTTTTGAATGTACATTTTAAGTTCTTCACTTGTTGCATTTTGAAGTTCAATGGTTTCCCATATTCTTGTCTGAAAATGCTCTTTAGCAATAATGTCTTCTTTTTCAGTTTTATGAAGAGTAATTAAGAATTTAACTTTTCTGGTATCTGAGACTAGACGAATCTTTTCCATCAAGTTTTGTGAGTATAGTTGTGCTTCATCAAGAATAATTATTGGAGTTTCCTTTGAATCTTCTTCTTCTTTATGTTTAACAATAGCCATAAATTGTGTAAAATTGAGTTCTGCATCATGCTTTATCTTGAAAATATCTTGTGCAAGAGTTTTATAGAATTCACTTTCATCTAAAATAGGTGTTGAATAGAGATATACTTCTTGGGATTGTCGTAAGTCGTTATAGAGTTTTGATAAGAACATACTCTTACCAGTACCTGGCTTACCGTAGAAGAGAATCATTTTAAGAGGTTTACTAATAGAATCTCTCAAGGATTGATAAATAACCGATACTCGATCTAATTGTATGTAGTCTTTATTATTTATAACATCTAAAAAAACATTTTTAGAGTTAAGAAAGATGTTATCCATATAGTGTTATTTCGATTTAGAATCTTCTACTGTTTTCTTAGTAGAAGGTTCTGCCCCAGTTAAGAGATTATCTTTATATCCAGTATAACCTAGATCACTAAGAGAAATTGATTGCTTCTCTTTATCTATGATATGTGGTTCAATAACTATAACTAACTCTTCAACTTGCTTAATCTTTTCTTCATATTTAAAAAGATAACTTACAACTGGGATACTTCCAAGAAGGGGTATCTGATTTGATTTATTTGTATACTTAGTATTAATAAGTCCACCAAGAATGACTCTATTACCGTCCTTAACTGTTACAACAGAAGATAGTTGACGACGATTTAAGTCGGGAGGCATTGTTCTATCTGAGTTATCAGTTCCAGATATATCTTGAGTTGTTTCAGAAAGTGAAGGGTTTATTTTTAGAGTAATTGTTTTGTCATCAGCTATTTCAGGTGTTATTGTAAGAAGTACGCCTGCAAATACTGATTGAACATTTTCATTAGCACTTTGCGCACCAGCACCAGTACCACCAGCAAGAGTTTCCGTACTTGATATTTTATAAAAGAATTCGGTACCAGCAGTAATAAGTGCTGGTTGGTTATTAAGAGTTAAGACCTTAGGATTGGATATTGAACTTACTTCACCTTGTGTTTTTAAAAACTTAACAACTTGGTTTAAGCTTATACCAGCTTTAACATTTACAACACTTGCAACTCTGTCAACGGTACTAGCGGCAATAGCTGCAAAACTTCCATCTGTACCTACTTCTGCATTGTGAGTACTTACGAAGTCTGCTCCTATTTCTACATTTTGTAGTTGATATAGCTGCTGCCAATCAATACCTGTAGTTTTAGTATCACTCATTGTTACAGACAAAAGTTGCACATCTATTAGAACCTGAAGTTGTACTTTTTCTTGTAACTTTTGTAAATATGATGCAAGGCGTTTCATCTGTTTAGTTGTAGCAGTAACAGTAACAAGGCCTGCATTTTTATTTATTATAGGTGCTTCGGCCTTATATAAATCGTGGGGACGATTAAGGATACTTTGAAATTCTAAGTCAAGTTCTTGCCAAAACTTCACTTCATCAGTACTCTCTATTTTTATACCAGTCTCTGATTTAGAAGTTCCTCCCCCAGTAGATTCCTGCCCAGGTGTAGGAGCTACAACACCCGCAGCCAACTCACCCATTAAACTTGCTGTAGTTGCTGAACTTAGAGTTACATCAGTTGTACCAGTACTTTTTCTTTGGGATAGAATATAGTCTATTTCAAATACTTTAGTTGTTAGGTAAGATACTTTAAGTAGGTTGTTATTTAATGTATATGAAAGGTTGTTCTCTAGTAAGATAATATCTAGAACTTCATCTATTGTTAAGTTTTTAAGGTTCGTTTTATTTAGTGTTGTAGTTAAATATTTTTCGGCAATAGGATCAGTTATAATAATACTAAATCCACATTCATCACTCAGTTGATCAACAAAGTCTATTATTTTAGTGTCTTTTGCGGAACTAATACTAAATAGTTCGTAAGAACAGTCAGCAAAACTACTTGTTGATAATAGTAACGCTAACATTGTCGAGTAAATTGATGGTTTTAAATATTTCATTTTTGAATCCTACTTATTTTTGAAATTTAATTTTTTACTATTAGTTTTCACAGATAGTAATAGTTGCTTCTTACTCTTAACTAAGAGAACAGATTTGGTGCTAATAGTCTTTACTCTGTAGCCATTGACTAAATCACCAGATCTATACCATTTACCGTTAATCATAGCTTTTTTATTTATGACCATAGTAAGAGAAATTACTTTAGAAACTTTTTTCACCTTACTTTTAACATTTACTTTACCTTCAACTTTTACCTTGTTTTTAGTTTTTTTCACTAAAAAGATAAAAGGATCTTTCAATCCAGATACAACATGTTGCTTCATTCCGTTTCTGGGTGGTTTAATAGCTTCTATTTGTTCATTTACCCATGCTAATTCATCACACAAAAGATGTGTAGAAAGAATCAATGTTAAGATTAATAGTGTTTTTTTCATTAGTATGTAATCCCCCAAACTGATATATTTAAATCAGAAGTTAACTTTTCATCTGCTTTAATATTTAGCTGATGAATATCAACAACTAGATTACTTTTCTCTAATGAATTAATAAACTGTAAAGTATTTTTATATTTACCAGTTGATTGAACAGTAATATCTAAAACATGTCCAAATGAACTATTAAGTAAAGCATACTTATTTGTAAAGTTTACTATTTTAACACCATATATTTGAGCATTTTTAGAAATAGAGTCTATATACTCTCCCCAAGCTCTTTCATCATATAATAGTGATGAGATTGTTTCAATCTTTGTCTTGATATAGGCATTGTTGTCTTTATGCACAATAGTTTCAAGGGTTATCTTTTTTATTTCTTCATCAAGTCGTGTAATGACAGACTCTGGATTGAGTTGTAGATATCTATTGTCATTTATGATTTTTTTATCTAGACTTACAACACTTGCTCTTGTCTTTTCAAAGCTAGCGAATGAACTATCCCAAAAAAAGTAATAAGAAAAAGTAAATATAACTGCAACAATCATTGCATAAGTCATATATATATCTTTTTGTACTTTTTCTTTAAACATTGCATCTATTGAATGTAAATAGTCTTCTATATTAATATTCATAAAGTTTATTTTCATAGTATCTCCACCTTTAATAAACTCAAATATACATGACTATCCTCATCATAATATATCTTTTCTATATTATACTTAAATTTTCCAGAATATTTTTCTGTTAAATGCTCAACTAATTTTGTGATTTTTCTATCTTTTGAAGAGACTAGGTTTAAATCAAATATTTTTGTTGCATTTGTTTCATTATATGCTAGTGACTCTAGCTTCACACCATATTTATTTAAATCTTTTGTTATGCTAGCGAGTAGTTTTCCTTTCATAGGATAATTGACTTTTACATCATGAATTTTGATAAGAGTATTTTTCTTATCTATGTATTCTTGTCTCTCAGTATTTAAAAGCGTTAATGCCTTACTTTTGTCGGCTCTTTTATTTTTAATACTTGATTCTCTCGTAATTTTAATATTTCGAACTTCTATAGATTCTTGTTTTAGCAACTCTTCTTGAAGTTGCTGTGCATAGTCTAGTGCCCAATATGTAACAGGATATGCAAATGCAAGAGCAAAAGAAGCTGCTGCTAGAACTATTAACTTACCACTTTCTCTTTTCATAAATGCTGGAGGTCTATGATAGACTGTAAAATTAGATGCATAACGATCATCTTCTGATACAGTTGTATATGTATGCATTAGAGCATGAAGCTCATCAACATAGGTGTCATCACTTTCTAAACCATAATCGAAGTGAAAATCACTTGATTTTATATGAAGTTCTACTTCTAGCATCTCGTCTAGTTTTGTTACAGTTTCTACTTGTGAACCTATGTATACATGCTCAAATTTTTCTATCTCAAAGGCACGTTTTGCATATGTTAAGACATCATTAATATTTGCGAAAAGTTCTTTGTAAAGTCTAATAAAATACTCTTTATACTCACTTTGTGTATCTTTTAAGCTATGTTTTGTAAAGAAATCAAAAAAGTTTGAATAGTCGATTCTTTCACCATGTATTTCACAAAACCTTTCATGCATATCAATTAGTGAGTACTTAATAGATTTTGTGTAAACGAATTCTTTATCACTGTATATAGTGATGAATGCATCATTTTCTTGAATGTAGATAAAACAGTGTACACCATTACTATCAATAATTTCTTTTGAATAAAGAGATTTAATTAAAAGTGGTGTTGGAATTATAACATCCAAATATTTTACTTTTTCTATACTATTAGTAAATGTTTGCGCTATATCTAAAGGATCAACAATAAAAACATGAAAAAATCGATTTTCATCATCAAGATTACTAAATGATTCAATGAACTGCATCTGATATTCTACTGCTTGATCTAATGCAAGTTCATCGTAAGCTTTAGAATTAATCGCATCATATAAGTCATCATTAGAAATATTTTTACTGATTTCAATTAGTGCTGTCATAAACTCTTTAGTATCGAGATATGATATTACAAATTGATCTTTAGAAAATTCTGGAGTTGAAGTTTCACTTAAAAAACTAGAGAGACCATTAAAGTATGTTTCTTTATATGGATTAACGGATAGTATACTAGAAAAAGAGTGTTGTGATTCTGTGCTCATTAATTACAATCCTATTTAAAATGAACCATTGACATGGAACAAAATTCATCATTTTTATAAAACTCTATTCTGTAGACTTTATGACTCTTGTCAACAGAATAGTAAGGGTTTAAATTATTAAGAGCGATTGTTATTCCACTCTCATTAACAGTACCTTTTGACTTAAAACCAATTACATTTACACGGTAATCCTTACTTTTAATAATCTTAAAATTAGTAGTTACATAAAATTCTGAAGCTTTAGGTAGAGAAACTAGTTGTTTATCTACCTTAAGATCGAACTTTACATCACAATTTTGAGATATATTAAAATATTGAGGCTTTAAAGTGGTAACTTTTTTATTACCAATATAAACCAAATAATTACCTTTTATTTTTTTAATCGCACCAAGAGGATGAGAGAAAATAAATTTATTACTCTTTGATTCTATCGGAATAAAGCTTAATTTTTTTTTGATTTTAGATAAATTAATGAAAATATTACTATTTATACCTAAAGTTCCATATTTTTTTATTATTTTAGCTATTTCTTTTTCAGTAAGATTAAATTTTCTTATAAAAGTAATTCCCATAATTTTCATATATTCCTCGATTGCTAGGAGTTGATAGAAAACTTTTTGTGTTAAAGAAGATAAATTTTTACTTGTCTCAATGGCAAATGCAGGTTTATTATTTGTAACAGCAAAATATGTTAAAGAAAGTTGCATTGCTTCATCTTCGTATTTTGTATTTGTATTTTTTACACCGAAACTATGGTGTGCTTTTAAAAGTTTTTTGTTAATGCTATCACGTACGGTATTAGCAATATTGTTTAGGTTCCCAAATGGTTGATCTTTGCTTAAATCACATTGGTCAATAACACAAGTTTGACCCCATGCATTTGGATTGAAAATACTTCCTTTATTCTCTTTACGATAAAACCCATGCCCGTCGTGAAGATTTAAAACAAGAGATACTTTTGCCGAAAGAATAATCTTTTTGATTTCTTTAATAGTTTGTGCATCTTTGTCACCTTCTCTTAATATAGAGAATTTTCGATTCATATCTCCGTTGACACCGCGTTTATTTTCTCTGATACTATCTTTATTTAAATTTGGGATTATCCATAGGTTTTTTGAGGTGACTTCATAATGGGTAGCTAAAATTGATGCAGCGAAATAACCACCAGGCTCATCGCCGTGAATACCACCAATAACTAAAAGAGTAGTGTTATAATCACTGTTTTCTTTTTTGATAAGTTGAACCTCTCCATATAAAGAGGTAAAAAGAAGTATAAATAAGATAAAAAGAAATTTCATCTATTTTTCTGTAATGATTTTTATTTGAGAATCAGTTAATTTAACAATTAAAACTTTATTACCAGTAAATGTGAAACTATCTGACTGGTATTTTTCTAAAAATGTAATCTTATACATGTTATCCGTATTTGGATAAGGAATTATATTAATTTTATAAAAGATAATTTTTTTACTTTCTTTCTTATTGAAAATTCGTGTTTTATAAGTTTTAAATTTTTGACTATTCATTCCATCATACCGTATAAAACTTTCATCATAAAAATGTAGATAAGATTTTATATCATTATATAACCAAGCATATCGCCACTCATAGAGTTGGGCTAAAATATTAGCCAGTGTATTTTTAGATACATTTTGAGATATTTCTTTTTCATTTATAAGCAAGAGAGTTTGTTTTATATCTATATTTCTATCTAAACACTCAATATTTTGATTATTAATGGCTATACAACCCTTTGTATATTCATCTCTTACTTGTTTAGTTGGAAGGCCATGTATCCATATGCCTGAACCATTTTTACCTCGGTATTTATCATAAATATTTGGATAAGAAGTAACAAATGCCATTGGACCATAGAATGAGTCTACTTTGGAGATTTTTTTTGTAATATCATATATACCAATTGGTGTCTTAAGATCACCTTCTTTGACTTTATCACCTTTTATTTCACCTGTAAATGCACTATACTTTCGTTTTAAGTTATATGAACCATTAACATCTTTTATGTATAAAGTCAGAGTAGCAAGAGACTTGTCACAAACTAATATATTTGAGTATGATTCAATGTAGCCAAAAGTAGTATTGACATTATTTAAATACTTATCCCAATAATCTTTTTTCATTAGATTAGCATCCATCTGTTTCTCAATGTTTTCTATTCCATTAAGTCTATAGTTAGATAAAATATCACCAGAAAGAGTACTGTTTACAAGTAAAAAAACAGTAATTATTTTTATTAGTAAATATTTTTTATTTGTCATTATCGTATCCGATCTCTTTTAAAAAGTTTACATCCTTCGTCCAGCCTTTCTTTACTGTAACTTGTAAATTTAAATATGCTTTTTTAGTACTGAGTCTCTCTATTTTTTCACGTGCAGACTTACCTATACGTTTAATAGACTCACCACCTTTACCTATGATAATTCCTTTTTGAGACTCTTTTTCTATGATGATCATAGCAGTTATGATATCTACGTGATCCTCTTCGTCAATACTTTCTATGATAACATCTGATTCATAAGGAACTTCATCACTTACATTTTCAAAAATTCCCTCACGAATAAAACCTGCATATATGTCACGAACAAGTTCACTCGTTAAATCCTCAGGGTCAAAAAGGAATGGAGATTCAGGAAGATTTTTAGCAATAACTTTTAGTAAATCTTCATGTCCAACTTTTTTAGGAATTGCAACAGGAATAAGCGCTTCAAAATTCTCTGAAAATCTGTTGTAAGATGCAATAGTTTTAAAGAGTTTTTCTTGTTTAACCTGGTCAATCTTACTAATAACAATAATATGCTTCACATTTTTTTTGTTAAGCCTTAAAAATTTTTCATAATGTTCAACGCTATCTGTTACGGGTGCAAGGTAAACAATTAAGTCACAATCACCCATAGCTTTGAGTGCTTCATCGAGCATAAATTGATTAAGAATTTTTTCACGTTCATGTAGTCCAGGAGTGTCTACAAAAATTATTTGTGTATCTTCTAACATAACTATAGCATTAGATCGTCGTCTTGTTGCATTGGCTTTTTGACTAACCATCGCGATTTTTTCACCTAATAGTGAATTCATTAAAGTACTTTTACCTGCGTTTGGACGACCTATGAGAGATACAAAACCAGCTTTTGTCATTGTGTTACCTTGTCTATAATTTACAGACTTTACTGTCTGCTGTTAGTCGCCACAGTTGTGTCAACAGAGTGAAAAAAGTTTAATTTTTTACAGGACTATAATATATACCGAGAGAGATCATCATCTTCGACGACTCTATCAAGCTTCTTGTGAACCAATTCTTTTGTAACAACAAACTCTTTACCGTTATATTCATCAGCATCATAACTAATCTCTTCTAATATATTTTCTAATACAGTATGGAGTCTACGTGCACCTATATCTTCAGTTGTTCCATTTGCTTTATGTGCAAGTTTAGCAATAGCTCTAATTGCTTCATCATCAAATTTTAAAGTCATTCCTTCTACACCAAGAAGTGCTATATATTGCTTGAGTAGGGAGTTCTCAGTTTGAGTGAGAATTTTATAAAGAGTTTCTTCTGTAAGAGATTCTAATTCAACCCGCAATGGAAACCTTCCTTGTAATTCGGGGATTAAATCACTAGGTTTACTTACATGAAAAGCACCAGCAGCAATAAAAAGAATATGGTCAGTTTGAATTGTTCCATATTTTGTTGAAACACTTGAACCCTCAACTATAGGTAAGAGGTCACGTTGAACCCCTTCTTTTCCTGGGTCATTACGTCCGGAAGTTTTTTCACTTAATGCTATTTTATCTATTTCATCTAAAAATATAATACCGCCATGCTCAGCACGACGAAGAGCTTCTGTATTTAGTGTTTGAGTATCTATAAGTTTTGAACTTGCTTCCTGAAGAAGAAGGATTTTTGCATCTTTTACTGTCATCTCTTGAGTATTGTCTTCTTTATTCATTGTTGCAAATACTTTTGAAAAACTTTCTTGTACTTTTAGCATTTCAGGAGGAAGATTTGTGTCATTAAATTCTACATTGATTTTATCAATTTCTAGTTTAATGATTTTATCATCCATCTCCCCATCACTTACACGTTTTTCCATGGATTGAAGGAGTAACTGATAACTTTCTTTTTTACTTTCACTTGCTGATTCAGGAAGGGGTGGTAGTAGTTTTTCTACTATCTTATTTAATATATAGTTGTTTATTTTTTCTTTATTACTTTCTTCAAGTTCTGCTTTTACTATACTAATTGAGTTAACAACCAAATCTCTTATCATAGACTCGACATCGCGGCCTACATACCCGACTTCAGTATATTTAGATGCTTCTACTTTAATAAAAGGGACTTTCATCATACGAGCTAAACGCCGAGATATTTCAGTCTTTCCCACTCCAGTAGAACCTATCATAAGAATATTTTTTGGTGTAATTTCACTTTGAAGATCTTTATTTAATTGCATCCTTCTATATCTAGTTCGTAGAGCTAAGGCAATTGTTTTTTTTGCATTGTGTTGACTGATAACATATTTATCGAGGTAAGCTACTATCTCTTTAGGTGTTAAATCCATAATTATTTCTCTTCTAGTGTCAGTGTTTTTATATTGTGATTTGTATAGATGCAGAGGTCTGCTGCTACAGTTAAGCTCTCTTTTACAAGTGTCTCTTCATCAAGGTTCGTATGTTTTTTTAAAGCACGAGCAGCTGAAATTGCATAATTACCACCACTACCAATAGATGCTATCTCGCCATCTTCAGGCTCAACTACATCGCCATTTCCTGTGAGAATAAAAATATGGTTGTTATTTAAAACTATCATCATCGCTTCTAAACGGCGTAGTACCTTGTCTTTTCTCCAAGCTTTGGAAAACTCAACTACTGATTTTAAAAGGTCACCTTTTTTATTTTCTAAAAATTCTTCAAACATATCAAAAAGGTTGAAAGCATCAGCGGTACTTCCTGCAAATCCAGCAAGGATTTGTCCATGATGAAGTGTACGAATCTTAGTGGCATTTGCTTTTAGAACAGAGTCCCCAAATGTAACCTGTCCATCACCGCCAATAACGGCTTTGTTCTTTCCTTTGTAGGCTAGTATAGTAGTTGCGTCAAACAAAAACTATTCTCCTTGAACATCTACATGTAATGTTGCATGGAGACCATGACCCAGTTTAAAATCTAGGTCATGTTCACCAACAGTTTTTATAGCAGACTTTTCATTGATGTGCTTTTTGTCAATTTCTATATTATGTTGTTCTAGTAAAGCTACAGCTATCTCTTCTTTTGTTACTGATCCAAAAAGATGGCCATTACTTCCTAACTTTTTAGTAATGATTATTTCTGCTTTATCAAGTTTTGCAGCTATGTCTTTGAGTAAGTTTACCTCTTTTTCAAGATTTTCTGCAACTATGAGTTCATCTTGTTTATGTTGTTCTAATATCTCAGGTGTTGCAGATCTTGCAAATCCTTTACCAATTAAAAAGTTTTTTCCATAACCATCTTTAACTTCTTTAACTTCACCTTTTTTACCAAGGCTTTTAACATCTTTTATTAATAGTACTTTCATTATTTTTCCTTCTCTCCACCGTATGCTACGATACCGTGTGTTAAGTTCCCGATATGCATATATTCCATATCTGTTAATATTTTTGCAACATGAGCTGAACGACTTCCAACATGACAGTAAAGAATTATATTGTCATCTTTTGAGTAGCCTTGTTCATCCCAAGTTTGAAAAAATGAAGAAGTTGGTACAAGCGCATCAGCACCTTGAATGTGTGCCATTTGCCATTCCATATGTTCACGCACATCAACAAGTTTAAAATCAACCATTTTTAATTCGCGTGCTTCAAGTAAAGAGATCATTTCATCACTATCTAATTCACTTTTGTTTACTAGCATTTTAGCTTCTTCTAATGTAAGACCGCGTGAGTGGGTATGAGTAGCTTCTTCCATGCCAAGCTCAATTCTTTTTGCAGCGGCAAATTCAGGTGTACAAAAGATTCCACAGTGACAAGCACCAAGCTCAGGTATTTCTTTTTCAATAGCGGGTGTACATGGACAAGTTCTATTATCTACAGATTGTGGTTTTCCATCTACTTCCTCAACCATGAAACATGGACAAAAAAGTTTATTGTACATTATCTTGTTACGAGCAAGACCCATCTGTACACCTTCATTGACATCTTCTTGTGGATTATATTCCCAACCAAATTGTGCAATAACTTTATCTGTAAACCTAACTGTTTTTTCCATTCTCTCTATAAACTCTGGAGAATTCATATCTATTTTAATCATTATTTATTTCCTCTTTTTTTACCAGCGATAATTCTTCGTAATGCATTGAGGCGAATAAAACCTTCTGCATCTTTTTGATTGTACACTTCATCTTCTTCAAATGTTGAATGTTCTTCAGAATATAAAGACATATCAGACTCACGTCCAACAACTTCAACATTTCCTTTATAAAGCTTTAATCTAACTGTACCTTGAACATACTTTTGAGTAGTATCTATTGCAGCTTGTAACATTTCACGCTCTGGAGAAAACCAAAAACCGTTATAAATAAGCTCTGCATATTTAGGAATCATACCGTCTTTCATATGTGCTTCTTCCCGGTCTAGACAGATAGATTCAATAGCACGGTGAGCTTTAAGCATAATTGTCCCACCTGGAGTTTCATAACAACCACGTGCTTTCATACCAACAAATCTATTTTCAACAATGTCAATACGTCCAATACCGTGTTTGTTACCATATTCATTTAAAGTTCTAAGCATAGTAGCAGGTGAAAGCTCTTTTCCATTTAAAGAAACTGGATCACCATTTTTGTATCCAATAGTAATGTACTCTTTTTCATCAGGAGCATTTTGGGGAGAATTTGACCATAACCACATAGACTCTTCAGGCTCATTCATTGGATTTTCTAAGTGAAGGCCTTCGTAAGAAATATGGAGAAGATTTGCATCCATAGAGTAAGGACTTACAGTTGGATTTCCTTCTGAATCAACATGCTTTTGATCGATGTTAATTCCGTGTTCTTTAGCATAAGACAAAAGTTTTTCTCTAGAGTTTAGATCCCATTCTCTCCATGGAGCGATTACTGTAATATCTGGATTAAGACCAAGATAGCCAAGTTCAAATCTAACTTGATCGTTTCCTTTTCCTGTCGCACCATGAGAGACTGCATCCGCACCCATTTTTTCAGCGATTTCAATCTGCTTTTTAGCAATAAGTGGACGAGCGATAGAAGTACCTAAAAGATATTCACCTTCATAGATGGCATTTGCTCTAAACATAGGGAAAACATAATCTTTTACAAACTCTTCTTGAATGTTTAAAATAAAAATATTTTCGGGTTTAATACCATTGTTAAGAGCTTTTTGACGAGCTGGCTCAACCTCTTCACCTTGACCAAGATCAGCTGTAAAAGTGATAACTTCTGCTTTGTATTCATCTTGTAACCATTTTAAAATAATGCTTGTATCAAGTCCGCCAGAATAGGCAAGGACTACTTTTTTAACTTCTTTTTTCATGTATAATCCCTATAAAATGTAAAATTATTAGGTGTATTTTACTATAAAAAGTATTAAGATTTGGTTAGTGAAGAAGGGTAGTGTCTATTTTAGAAATATTTTAAAGTCTTCAAGATAAGTTAAAGGTAAAATCTTGAGTAGATAAAAAGGGTAATAGGTAGACTACCCTTTTAAATCAAACAACATACCGGTAAGTTCTTGCATTTTTGGTAGAAAACCTTGTGCTTCTTCAGCTGGGAATCTTCTTATCATCTTACTTGTTTCTGATTCTATAACTGATACATAAAATATATCTTGAGTGTCAACTCCAAATCTTAAGTTTGTATTCATTGGAGCCATTGCTTTATTAAGGTCATCCACCAAATTTCGAACTTGTTCCTTTGAGTTAATCTTAGTATTTACTTTTGATGCATCTTGAATATCTTTAACAATATCTTCTTGCTTGACCGTTTCTAATTTGGGTATTACTTGCTGTATCTGTTGAGCTGCTCTTCCTTGAGACTCACTGGAACTTACTTGTGATTGTTGTTGTTTTGCAACATTTGCTATGCCATCCATGACGTACTCCTCTTTTAAGTATAAATATTAAAATACATATCGGCATCTAAAATTATAACTTTAATTAAATTTTGATTTTTTTTTGTACTGTGGCATTTATTATGATAATCTTGCACTAATGAAACAATATATAGAACTATTAAACTCACATACCCTTCTACGAAGATTATCTACTATACAGCTTATCTCTTACTTTGGAGCATGGTTTAGTAATGTCGCTATCTATACACTTCTTATTAATATGGAAGTCTCAGCAAGTATTGTTGGGTTTGTAGCAATGCTACATTTTTTAGCAGGGGTCGTTCAAGCACCATTTTCTGGTTCCATTATAGATAGTGTTTCTCCTAAAAGATTGATGTTAATATTAATAGGTGTTGAGATTATTGCTACAATATCTTTAGTATTTATCAACACCATTACTGATTTACCTTTTCTTTATATATTGATATTTTTTAAAATGGCTGCAGCCTCTTTTTATTTTACAACTGAAATGTCATTACTTCCAAAAGTACTCGATGGAGATAAACTTCAAAAAGCAAATGAACTTCATTCTATAATCTGGTCAATTTCTTATACTTTAGGTATGGCTATTAGCGGTTTTGTTGTTTATATTTTTGGGATTAAACTTGCATTTATGTTAGATGCTATGATATTTGTGATGGCGTTTAAGCTTTTGTGGAGTTTAGAGATAGATGTGAAAATGAACAAAGTAAAAGAAAAGTTTCTCTCTATGATGAAAGATACATTTACATATATACGAAGTACTCCCAAGGCTTTACATCTGATGCTAGTTCACTCTTTTGTAGGTTTGACTGCGTTTGATGCCCTTGTAGCACTGATGGTAGATACATACTATGTATCTGTAATTGCAACGTCTTTAGCTCTAGGCTTATTACATTCTTCTCGTGCGATTGGTTTAGTTATAGGACCTGTTATTTTAGGAAAATGGATAAATAATAAACGCCTTATTTATATATTTATACTGCAAGGTTTGAGTGTTTGGTTATGGGCATATATGATGGAGAACTTTTATCTTTCACTTTTAGCAAGTGTTGTTGTTGGGTTTTTTACTACGACACTATGGTCATATACTTATACACTTTTACAAAAAAATATTGAAGAAAAGTATTACGGCAGAATAGTTGCCTATAACGATATGCTCTTTTTAAGTTCAGCTGCGTTTACTTCCTACATGATAGGATTTTTAGCGACTCATGACTTTTCATTAGAGATGATAGCTGTCATTATGGGTGTGGCGTTTATGGTTGGTGGTATCTATTATGCTTGGGTACTAAAAAAAGAAAAAATTGAGGAAATATCAGTATGAATTTTGCAATAATTGGTGGAATACTTTTAAATATAGGAGCATACTTAACATATAAAGGAAAGGTTTATGAAGCTGTTATAGTTTATCTTTTCGCAGATATATGTTGGATGATTATGGCTTACGAACGCGGTGATATGTTAGGGAGCATATTTATTGTCGTTGGAACTTTCCTAGGCTTTTTAGCTTTTTTAAAGATGAGGAAAGGTGCTATGCGTAAGAGTTTAAATCATGAAAAATAAAATATATAAATCTGTAGAAGGTGATTTAGACCTATTTCGCATTACTAGACTTTATCCTGCTGTTGTAGTAGACATGCAAGGGGAAGTTGCCGAAATGTCTTTAGAGTGGGAAGAACTCTATGGTGACAAAGTGAAAATTGTACATTATGTTTTAGTTTTTGACTTTACACCACTCAATGAAGATGTAAAAGAGAGGACTACTTTGATTTTTACAAGTAAAGAGGCTCTCATAAAAGAAATACAAGAGGTAGCAAAATATCTAGATTAATCTCAAAGGATACGAAGCATGTATTTGCTTTAGCTATTCCTGCAGCACTCAAACATCTCGTTGATATTCTCCAAGTTCTTATTGATATGCTTATGGTTGGTGTTATTAGTACTGCGGCTCTAGCAGGTGTTGGTCTGAGTATGCAGTTTATGATGGTGATAAATGTTTTAATGACTCTTTATGTGGTAGGAGGAAATGCTCTTATCTCACGTTTTATCGGTCAAGGTCGAAAACACCGTGCATCTTCTCTTCTTTTTTCATTGACTCTCTTCTCTATAGCTTTGTCTTTTTTTGTTGGCATTGGAGGATATTTTGGAAGTGAGGCTATTTACATTCTAATGGGTGCATCAGATACAGTAGTAGATGAAGGCTCAAAATATTTTAAAATCATCTCTTTAGGAATAGTTGTAATCTTCATAGATACTTTACTATATAATGCACTCTCTGCGGCGGGAGATACCAAAAGTTCACTCTACATAAAACTTCTCTCTGCATGTTTAAATGCTTTTTTAAACTATGTACTTATCTTTGGACATTTTGGTTTTGATGCTTATGGTATTGAGGGTGCTGCAATCGCTACTATCATCGCTTATACCTTTAATGCTGTTGCATACTACATCCTTATAACAAAGATGAATTCAAAACTAGACTTTATCCCGCTTATCCGAATAAAAGATTTGATTCGCGCTTGGCATGTAGGCTGGAGTGCAGCTTTAGATAGAGGAACCTCAAGTATGAGTTTTTTAGTTTTTGTCTCAATAATTACGGCTTATGGAACAGCAGAACTTGCAGGCTACCAAGTTGGACTAAGAGTGGAGGGCATCGCGTTTATGCCTGGTTTTGGCTTTGCCATCGCTGCAATGGCTTTAGTCGGACAGAGTATCGGTGCAAAAGAGTATGATAAAGCTTATAACATGGGAATTATTAGTGGAAGAATTGCTTATGTGTTTATGGGAAGTGTAGGAGTTGTACTTATACTTTTTCCTGAATTTTTAGTTTCTTTTTTTACAAAAGACACTTTAACAATCGCTGTGGCTTCTAAGTATCTAATTTTAGTGGGTTTAGCACAGATTCCTTTAGCCATTATGTTTGTTTACTCTTCTGCTCTTCGTGGTGCTGGTGCTACTAAAATAACACTAAAAATTAATCTTTTTTCTTTATGGGTTTTTAGAGTGCTTCCATCATATATAGCTTACTCTCTTGGTTATGGGATTATCGCTATTTTTATTATTATGAATATAGAAACACTTATAAAGGGAGTCATCTACTGGTATGTTTACCAGAAGAAAACTTGGGTGTATACTAAGGTTTAGAGTGGTTGCTTACTGTACTTGGTATAGTGTTTCCACTTGCTTGTAGGTCTAGAGCTTGTGGATATTTTTTATAGTGTTCTCTAATTACAGATGCTAGTTTTAACTTAGTATCTACATCTATCTCACCTTTTTCATTGATACTATTTGCGAGGTCATTTACTAGTTCATTTTGTGGTGATTCAACTTTGTCACTCCAAGATGCTAAAAGTTCTCTGTCAACATGAGTTGGCAGTGAACCCATGATGCCAACATCGTTTTGAGAATGAACAAGAAGTCCTGATGTTGTTCCTCTGTCAAGTGTTAAAACTTGAAATAGGTAGAGCGTATGGTAGTCAAGTTGTTCTTTTTTATCTTTACTAGAAATACCAGGTCTTGTTTTAAACGCAGCATTGATAATATCTACATATGTATCTATAATGCCCTCGCCAAATTCTTTTGCAAGTTTAAAGTCTGCTGCTTTATTTTCTGTTGCATAGTTCTCTAGGTAAAAGTGAGAAACACCTCTTGTGCGTTTTAAAGCAGGAATGTTAAAGTACTTATCACCTTGGAGACTACCTTCATCGTAAAGAGAAGCACTCAAAGATTTTAAAGAGTTACTGAAAGTATCAGTATCTTGGCTTTTTGCAATACTTGGGTTAAGATCAGCCATAATTCTCCAGTAAGATGAAGAGTCCCTAAGTTCTGTAAGGCTTATATGTATATGAATAGATGGAACATTAGGATTTTTTGGATGGATGATGGTAGAAATAGCTGTTGCACTTTTGAGGCTTTTCTCTGGATTTTCATCATAGTGAACTTGAGATACATTTATACTTGCCGCATTAAAAAGTGAAGTGTCTCTAGATTCATAACGGCTACCTCCACCATGGAGACCATTGTCTCTTAACCAAGTGACTTCTTTAAACTTTTTACCTTCACCTAGTTTACTACTAACTATATCAAGTTTGTCAGCAAATCTTTTTTGTAGAGTTCTTACAAGTGTATACGTCTCTTGAGCTTGGGTTGATAATGCCATAATCATTTTTTCCTACCTAGTATTTATATTATTTTAGATATTAAGTAAACATTGTATCAAACTTATACTAATAATAAATTAATATTATATTAAGATTGTAAATGTATTATTCCATTATAAATTTAACTTATGGAATTCATTATGAAAAAGAATATACTAATAATTGTCTTAGCTTTAAGCCTTGTTTTACCAGCGCAAGTTAATGCTGGTTTTTTTAGAACAGTAGTAAAGAGTGCAACAGCAGTCTCTTTAGAAATGCTAAAACTTATGAGTAAAATGTCTGATGATATAGGTATTATGGCTGATGATATAGGTATTATGGCTGACCGAATTTTAACTATGGCAGATAAAATTGTTCACACAGAGCAGTTAATGGCAGATTTAATACTTGATGTAGCAGAGTTAAATACAAAAATTGTAGATAAAGATATAAGTATTACAAATACAACACTTTTACTCTCTTCAACCAACCAAACAAATACCACATTTCATGTGGCTCCTACTTTAGTTGTTAATGCAGAAGCTTCAGAGTACATAATCTATGTATCTTCAAATATCACAATGAATACTAACACAATTTCAATAATCGTGCATAATTTAAATGAGTTACAAAATAATTGGGCAGAGTTAAGTACAATTTCTCAAAATAATAAAATTTATATTTCAGTTAAAAGTATAGAAAATAACATAATTTCATCTGTATCTAATACTGTGGGATTTGATATATACTAAGAACTTTAATCTTTTTTGTGTAATAATTTTTCTGAGTATACGAAGCACTTTTTAGGTGATAAAAAAGCTTTAGCTAAAAGTGACCTTTCTCGAGCTGTTAGTAATACTAAAAAAAAGTGCAAATTTAAATACACTTGCATGTGTGCATTTAGGACAAAGAACTCCAAGAGTACTATTTTTATATAACAGGTTCTTTGAAAAAAGATGAGTGTTCTCTTGAAGATTTATTTGAGCAGGAGAATGTAAAATCCCAACTACTATGTCCTTCTCTTATAAAAAATAAGTTATCAAAAAGTGATATAAAAAAGTTGATAAAAATATCTTCATTTCATGGTTATAAGTCAGCTGTACTTTAAATCAATAAAACAATTAAAGTGCTAAATAACTAAATCAACAGCACTTTTAATAGCATTTATATAACTTAATGTTTTTGCATTCCCTTTATAGGCTATGTCAAACGCAGTACCATGATCTACTGATGTTCTAACGATAGGAAGATTAAGTGAGATGTTTACACTTTCATCAAAGTACAGAGCTTTAAGAGGTGCTAAACCTTGGTCATGATACATGGCTATAAAGTATTTGAAATCTTTACGAAAGTGAGGAGTAAATGCGACATCTGGAACGATGGGACCAAAAAACTGTTCTATACCTATTTTTTTATTTGCACTTTTTATAGCTTTGTATATTCGAAGTTCTTCATTTCCTAAAACACCATTATCACCAGCATGAGGATTAAGTCCAAGAACAGCTACTTTATCATTTCCAATTGCATTATGAAAGTCTATAAAAAACTGTTTTAATTTTTTGTATTCTATCATTGAAGGCACAGTCTTTAGTGGAACATGCTCTGTAAAAAGGGCAACAAACATTTCATCACATCCAAGCATCATTATGGCCTCTTTATCAAAATACTGACGTAAAAGATCTGTATGACCTTTATATTCTAGTCCTGCCTTCATCCAAGCTTCTTTATGTATCGGCATTGTGACAACTGCGTTTGCTTCTTCTTTCTCACACATTTGTATTGCACAAATAAAGGAGTCATAAGAGTACTTACCACTACTAACATCAACAACACCCGCTTGTATGTCAAATGAACCTTCCACTTCTTTGAGGCTAAAATCTTGAGGAATTTTTATTGATAAAAGAGTAGAAGCTTGAGAAAGTAGCTCTTTATTTATACAGTATATGGGACTACATAGTTTAGATACATTTTCATGGGCTTTAAGGGCAATTTCTATGCCGACACCATTAAGGTCACCGACACTAATGGCTATCGTTGGTTTAGTCATTTCTTGTTGTGAGTCTTTTCATCTCTTTAACTGCATCACTAAGACCTGAAAAAACACTTCGAGCTATGATACTCTGACCGATATTAAGTTCTACAATCTCTTCTATTTTCATCATCTCATGTACATTATGATAATTTAGTCCATGTCCCGCTGCAACTTCTAGCCCTAGTTTATTTGCATGAATAGCAGAGTTTTTTATATCTTGTACTGCTTGTTCGAGCCTATCACTAAGTTCATATCGAGGAAGCTGTAACTCTTTAATAGTGTAGTTTGAGTGAGGAAGTGATGAGTTGAGCATAGCAAAAAGATTGGAGAAAAGACCAGTGTGAAGTTCTACCATTTCAGCACCTAACTCTTTACTCTTTTCCATAGCCTCTATAGTAGGGTCTACAAAGAGAGAAACAGGTATAAGAGCATCATGAAGTTGCTCAATTGCATAAAGAGTTGCGTCTGCATGGTTTATCACGTCAAGGCCACCTTCTGTAGTGACTTCTTCGCGTTTCTCAGGTACAAGTGTTGCACGATGTGGTTGTATGGCACTCACAATATCTAAGATGTCACGATTGATTGAACACTCTAGATTTACAGGAACCTTACTAAACGCTATGATAGACTTTACATCTATATCTTGAATATGGCGTCGATCTTCGCGTAGATGAATCGTTATCTGATTTGCTCCACTCTCACAAGCTACATAGAGTGCTTGAAGAATATCTGGGTCATTTACTTGTCTTGCCTCACGTAGAACTGCTACATGGTCTATGTTTACACCTAACTTCATTTAGTAAGCCTTCTTAATTTCATTATAAAATGTATTGTATTCATTTTCAAGGTTTTCATGACTTATAGAGTTCCCAATGTGAACTTCTACTGTAAATGTTTCTTTGTAAGGAGCATTTTCAAACACTGCTTCCATTTTTCCATTTATATATACAGGAGCAACCGTGAGTTTATTCGCTTTTGCAATCTTTGCTGCACCACTTTGAAATGAATGAATACCATCACCCTTAAAACGTTCCCCTTCTGGAAACATATAAAGGTTCATTGTATCTACCTTTTTAAAAGTTTTTTTAATATTTTTAAAAAAACTTAAAAGTCCTTTCTTATTTTCTAAGTCAACACTAATGCAACCACTATACTCAAAAAACTTACCATATATTAGAGAATCAAGTAGCTCTTGTTTTGCTATCCAAGAACCACTTTTATTGTTTTTTGAAAAGACATTTTCCATGATGATAATGTCAAGAAGAGAACGATGGTTTATAGCATAGAGTACACGGTTGTGTGAGGGGAGAGAACCTATGATTTTAAGCTCAATATTAAGAAATTGCAACACTTGTTTAGAATAATTTTGCCGATCTATTGAAAGTTGAGTGTATGCTGGTTTGAGACTTATAAAGGGATGGAAAAATGTTTTTTTGAAGATGGCTATATATTTGAAACCTAGTTGGATCATAAATATAAACTTACCTAATGTTTTAAGCATAAACTACCTTTTAAATATAAAAGATAGATTATAGCAAAAAATGTTAAATAGGATTACTTTACTTTTCCACTTCTGTATCCAGGGTGTTGGTAGTCTGGTTTTTCACAACCTGCTAGTGTACTCATTATACCAAGAGCGATGATTATTGTAAATATAACTGCTTTCATTTCGTATCTCCTTTTAATTTTTTTTGAGACTCATCTCTGTTTCCATGATTTTTATCTCATCATTTGCATGTATTCGTATCTTTTCATCAGCTTTGAGCTTTTTGAGACTAATTTTATCAGAGTATTTCATATGTGTCAAGATATGCTTAATACAATTTATACGAGCTTTTTTCTTGTTATCTGAACGAATAATAGTCCATGGAGAATGTTCTGTATGTGAAGCTAAAAGCATAGAATACTTAGCGATTGTGTACTTATCCCATAAACCTTGTGACTTTACATCTACTGGTGATAGTTTGTATTGCTTAAGTGGATCTGTACGGCGTTTGTCAAATCGTTTTTTCTGCTCATCTTTAGATACTGAGAAGTAAAATTTAAATATTTTAATATCAGAATTTATTAGCATTTTTTCAAATTCTGGAACTTCATGTAAGAACTCTTTGTGCTCTTCTTGTGTACAAAAATCCATTACAGGCTCAACACCACCACGGTTATACCAACTTCTATCAAAAAGAACTATCTCTCCAGCTGATGGTAGGAAGTGAGTATATCTTTGAAAGTACCACTGAGTTGTTTCGGTATCACTAGGTTTGTCAAGTGCCACTACTCTCGCACCACGAGGATTAAGGTGCTCTGTGATACGCTTGATCGTACTACCTTTTCCAGCGGCATCACGACCTTCAAAAATCATAAGTACTTTTTGACCAGTTTCTTTTACATGGTTTTGCATCTTAAGCAGTTCAATCTGAAGTGATTTTAATTCAATTTCATACTGTATAACTTCATCTTTAACCCAAACAGCAACTCTTTTTTTAGCATCTTTTTTAGAGTGCTTATCTGCTTCACATTTGTTTGCATCTTTAGCTTTTCTTCTATCATCATGAATAATATCTTTTAAAACTGTCTTATCATGTAGCTCGGCATCTAGCATTTTTCTTTTTGATCCCATATAAACTCCTATATCTATACTAAATTATAAATCAATAATTATTAAAAAGAGTTTGTTAGCAGGTTATTTAATGATTCTGTCACCTTTTAGATATCGTAAAACTTGAGTAAGCATATAAGGTGCATAAATTGGTTTTCGACCGAGTTCATAAGAATTATACTCCATAGTTTTATAAGCAAAATGAGTATACTTTTCATCTTCAAGAGTAGTTCCAAGAGAGAGTAAAACATCTACAATTATGCTAATAGAACTGATGTATGTATTGTCAGAAGTTTCAGCTTGAGTGATAAACTCTCCTACACTAAAGTTCCATAGACCTTTTTCATAAAAGAGTTCAAGTGCCTTGTTTGCAAGACGATGTGCGTTTATAAGATAAACTTCATTAGCTGTATGGTTAAATGCACTCATGAGAGCTTGTGCTAAGTAAGCATAGTCTTCTAAAAAAGCTTCTACTTTTGGTTTTTTATGTATGAGTGTTGTGTGGTATAAAACGCCATCTAGAAACATAGTTTTTAAAAGAGAATCAAGATTTTTAACAGCTCTATCTTTATAACTTACATCTATAGAACCGAGTTTGAATAGAGAGTTAATCATCATACTTGACCATGAAGTCTGTACTTTTTTATCTATGAAAGGGTAGAGTCGGGTACTTCGTATGGTACTAAGTGAAACTTTGACATCTGAAAACCACTCAGGAATACCATCTTTAAATCTTATGATATTTTTACCTTCAAAGTTGCCAAGGTGTGTAACTGACATCTCTTCACACATGGACTCTATATCTTCATAACCTGCATTTACTAAACAGGAATAAACTTCTTCATAAGTGTATACAAAGTAAGTTCCCTCCGTCCCTTCACTGTCTGCATCACTTGCGGAGTAAAAAAGATCATCTTCACTCATAAAGTTATGCCAAAAATCTGCACATTCTTTTGCTGTTTGGAGGTAGCTATTATCATCATATGATAAATATGCATCTGTATAAACACCTGTTAGAAGCGCATTGTCATAAAGCATTTTTTCAAAATGGGGCACTTTCCATTCGTTATCTGTAGAGTAACGACAAAACCCACCATCTATAAGGTCATACATTCCACCTCTTTTCATGGCGTTTAAAGTATCAGTAGCCATAGACTTCGCACTTTTGTCATCATAGAGTTTATCTATGGTGAGGAGTGTGTTGAGTGTTGAGGCTTGTGGAAATTTTGGTTTTAATGAAAAACCTCCATTTGTAGTGTCAAAGTTATTTTTTGCTTGAAGCATAAAGTTTTTTATAAATGATTCTTTTAATATAGTCGCTTGTGTTGGATGTTCTACCTTGTTTATAAAACCTTCAATCTCAGCAGCATTTTTAAAAACATCTTCATCTTTTTCACGGACTTTATTCGCTATGAGAGTAGAAAGGTCTTTAAAGCCCATCCCTTCCATATCTTGAGATGTAGACTCTAGAGGAATAAATGTTCCCGCAACAAATGGTTTGTTCTCTGGTGTACAGAAAATAGATGTTGGCCAACCACCTGCACGACGGTTTAAAAGTCGATAAACTTCTTGATAATACTTGTCGATGTCGGGTCTCTCTTCACGGTCAACTTTAATACAAATAAAGTCTTTATTTAAAATATCAGCACACTCTTGATTTTGGAATACTTGTTCTTCCATAATATGACACAAGTGACAAGAAGAGTAACCTATACTTATAAATATAGCTTTATTTTCTTTTTTAGCTTTCTCAAACACCTCGTCGCACCAAGGAAACCAGTCTACTGGATTTTCTTTGTGTTGTTGGAGGTAAGGGGAATCTTCTTTTTCTAGTCTATTTGACATAATTATTCTCTGTATTTTATTTTATAAATTTATTATTTGTAGGGTAGGGGAATTTTGCTAATGAAGTACTTAAATATATTTTAATAGATTGAATCTTTAGGAAAGAGATAGATAAATCATGAGCTTGTTTTGACTTGTTATGTGAGTTATGGCTGCATATAGGTTCTCAAGAATTTAGTCTAAAATTTTGAATGCTTTTTTGGAGAGAGAATGAAAAGTTGTCAATTTTCCTCCGTACACATTAAGAATTTTATTTTGACCTATTCTGTGCAAGTCGAGTTTGTATTCTCTCGACATTTTAGATAGATTTTTCTTACTTTTGATTATTGGTCTTGTTCCTATATATACCTCTTGGATATCGTCATTAGTCAATACAATATTAAGATATGCATTACTTTGATTGAGGAGATATTCAATATCTTCGTTATTTATGACTATATCGTCCACTTGCATGTCTTCGCTTCGTTCGGTTGTTCCTATAATGGTGGCATCTTTATCCGGGATGATGAAAAATATACGTTTAGTTGAAGTTTCTAAAATAAGTGGTTGGGGCACTAGTGCTCTGTTTATAATAAGATGAATTCCGCTTAGCTTCTCGATTGTATATGAAGATGGAAGGTTAAATGTAGTGTTGACTTCGTCTATCCATGCACCAGCCGAATTTATAAGTATATTAGTTTGAACAACATCATTGTTAATTTGCAATGTTATGAGTGTTTTACTTACATCAATCCTTGTTATTTGAGTGTATTCTAAGATTTCTGTGCCAGCATTTCGTGCTTCTTCAGCTATAGTATGAGTGAGTAAGTTATCATCTGTTTTCGCATCAAAATATTTATATATTTTTCTTAAGTTCTTTTTTTTAATCGCTTCGAATTGTTTTAAAAACTCTATTTTACTTACCTCTGTAGGTTTTTCTTTATGATACGCGAGCAGTCCATACAACCATAAACCAAGACCTATAACCCAAAATGGACGCTTAGAACCTTTGTAAATTGGCAGATAAAATGGACACTGTTTTACTAGGCCAGGATATGTTTTTAAAAGATATTTTTGATCTAGTAATGCTTCTTTTACTAATGAAAATTCAAAATTTTCCAAGTATCTCAAACCGCCGTGAATAAGCCTTGAAGAATTAGAAGAAGCACCAGCAGCAATGTGAGACTTTTCTACTATGAGAACTTTTTTTCCAGATAAAGCAAGCGCTCTTGCTATTGCAACACCATTGATCCCAGCTCCAATAATAACTGTATCATATTTTTTGTCCATTAGGTATAATAACATAAAAAGATGATTTATGATAAGTATTGCACATAGAGGCTTGAGTGAACTATATCCAGAAAATACACTATTGGCCTTTAAAAAAGCCATTGAGGCTGGCACAGATGGAATAGAAACAGACCTAAGACTAAGCCTAGACGAGGAGGTTATCCTTTTTCACGACGACGACTTTGTTAGATTTACCGGGTCTGATGAAAAACCTGAAAATCTTTCATTGGAAGAATTGAAAAAAATCGATGTTGGTTTGGGAGAATCAATTCCAACTTTAGAGGAAATACTTCAACTTTTAAACAAACGAATTATACTTGTGTTGGAAATAAAATATGTTCCATCTACATATAAAAAATTATGTGAAATCATAGAGAAAAAGATACGGGATAAACTGGATTTTGTGGAAGTTTCTTGTTTTGAAGATAGAGTATTGGAATATATACATTTTTTAAATCATAATATAAAGCTTCATAAACTAATAGATAGAGCATCGGTTCTCTGTGATGAAGAGTTTGACAAACACTACCCGTATGTCAGTTACTTCGATATAGAAATTGCACTGAGAAACATTGCACTTAAACGAGGAATTATGCAAAGCCATAAGGTTATATTTTGGACTGTTGATAAAGAGGATTTGAGTAAAGAAAAACAAGCAGGATTGTATGGAATTATGAAAAATTAAGGGGTCTGAAATATTTATAAAACTTCGATATATGTTGATATTACACGATTTATACCCGATTTTTTGCTTTATAAAGTCTTTAGTCTGCTTCTTTTATAATACTTATACTTTTAGAAAGAGAGATGTTGTCTTCTATGATGGGTATGTTTTTTATGTCGGAGCAATACTCATCTTTTATGTTAATTTTATTATAAAAATACTACATCAGTAAACAAGAAAATAGCAAAGCCAAATAAAATGAAGGCAGAGATGGTATTTAAATACTTAGATGCTCTTTGCGAAATTTTTTGTTTAGATCGATGTACTAAATAGGGCATAATTGTTATCCATAGGGTGATTGCACTTATCAATCCCAAAATAGTAAATCCCATATTTAAATCCCGACTCGATCCATATCCTGTAATACTAAACCAAAAAGCAATGGTCATTGGATTAAAAAGTGTTAAAATAAATCCTTGTGAGTATATCTTGAAAAGGTTCTTTATTTGTACTCTTATTGTTTGTACTTTTAAGATTTTTTCTTTGCTCTTATAAATAATATATGCAAGATATAGTAAAAATAAACTTCCAAATATTCCTATGATATTGAGAATAGCAGGATTATGAATCAAGCCTGTCGTTCCTGCTAAAATTAAAAATAAATAAAGTATATCTGCACTCATAGCTCCAAGACCAAGGGCTACACCGGCTTTATAACTTTTTAAAGCATTATTCACTATTAATATATTTATAGGTCCTAATGGGAGGGCAGCACCAAACCCTAACAAGAAACCTTCAACAAATGATTGTAGCACTTAATTCTCCTTCAATCATCTCTAATATTATATGATAAGTACTTGAAGTAAAATAAATACATAATGCTTTACTCTTAAGTAGAATGATTGAATGGAATAATAATCCAAGCATCATCTTTATAAACAACTTCATCCCCAAGTGTTACACTATGAACATCTACAAAAACATCTAAATGGTATTTACCATCTCTACGTTTAAATCCAGGTTTACCATACATTCCGTGCTTGGTACCTAAAGAGACATGAACACCACACATTCTCTCATAAGAGCCTATGTCATCAACCGTTTTAGTTTTGCTATATGCACGGTTAAGTCCAAACCCAAGTTCACGTACCCAAACAACCCCTTCATCTTTTCGTATATTAAAAAGGACTTGGTCAAACTCTGGAGTTGAATTTTCACATGCCACTACTTGTCCTTGTATTATTATGAGTGTGATAGGATTTTTTGGCTTATTGATTCTATAATTTTTATCAGCAAATATAAAAATCCGAAGACGTCCATTGAGAGCTTTTAAGTCCTTACTTTCTGTGAATACTTCTCCTATAGGAAACTGACCACCTATATTTGGCATGTTAGAGTAGTCCCCAATATTAAGTTTCGTAGATTCAAAGGGTGCGTCATAGACTAAAAACTCTCCACCGCTGTCAATAATTGCAGATGGGGAACTGTCTATTTTTGCTTTTAATGCATGGCCAATACCTCTATAATATTCAGAATCATACTCAAGAGAATTTATATAGTGAATAGCATCTTCGTCTGAGATACGACTAACATGAGGGTGCTCAATGACTTTTATTTTTCGTTTAAACAACTCTACACGTATGCGAAACGCATCTAGACGAAAACTTGTAGATTGGACTAAGGCTACGAGGTCATATGCTTCAAGTGAATCTAATATTTTTAAGATTTCCGCAGCAGGGCACTCATCAAAGTCTATAAAGATGGCATTTGGAAGGCAATGTTTATATGCCTCACTTAACACACTAGATAGCAAAGAGTTGTTGTCATATACTACTACAGCAGTCTCTTTGTCTGTGTAATTAAACACAAGGTCTATGATTGTGCGGAGGTTGTGTGTAGCAGTAGAAGTCAATGTTCCTTGATTCATTACTTCATGGCACCTACAGCCTTCACTGCAGCAGGAAGGAGGGCTTCACTGAGTGCAGGATGGATGTATAACATCTCTTTTAAATGTCGTATGTCATTATCTATATGCATTATACTTAAAACTTGATGCATCATTGTTGCACTCTGCGGACCTATAAGATGGCATCCGAGTATCTCATAAGTCTTTGGATTTATTAGGAATTTTGTTCTAGGGTATTTAAGACGCATAGACTGAGCTTTAGCACTCGCATTCCAGCCTTTAGTAATGCCAACATATTCAATCCCCTTAGCCTTAGCATCTTGTTCAGTTAAACCGACACTAGCTATTTCTGGATGTGTAAATACTGCATGAGGCATATACTTAAATTTTAATATCTCTTTTTTTCCTGTAAGTAAAGCTTTTTGGACATGATTAACTTCTGCAGCTGCCGCATGTTGTAACATATGCTCTCCAGATGCATCACCGACAACATAAATACCAGGAACTGCTGTCTCAAAATGCTCATCTCTCACGATGAATTCTCTTTCATTAGTCTGAATATCTGTATTTTCTAAGTTTAATGTATCGGTGTTTGCCATCCTTCCCGTTGCATAAAGAAGTGCTTCGCTAGCATGTGATGTTACTGTTCCGGATTTATTTTCAAGAGTAAGATAAAAAGTATTGTCCTTATGCTCTATTTGTTTAATACTAGTATCAAACACGACATCAACATGTTGAGTAAACTCTTTTTTAAAAATTGCAGATATATCTTCATCTTCATTTTTCAAAAGACTTTGTGAACGTACTAGTAACTTTGTCTCTATACCTACAGCATCAAAAAAGTTAGCTAATTCACATGCAATAAATCCAGAACCTACAATAGTAATAGATTTTGGAATTTCACCCAGAAGTGGAAATATATCATCGCTAGTCCAAGCTTTTTCATGCGGGGCATTTATGGGACGAGTACCGGTTGCTATAACTATTTTAGGAGCTGTAATTTGTTCTCCATTGACTTGGACTACATAGTTAGAGACAAAAGAAGCAGTACCAGTATATGTATCAACATTTTCATTAAATCTACTTCTATATGCAGGATCTATCGTTTGGATATAGCTGTTAGTATCTTCAAATATTTTTTTAACATCTATAGAATTAATGGTTGCATCTATAAAATGTCTAGAAGAATCTTTAACGCCGCGAGCCACTTGGGCATATCCAATAAGAAGCTTAGAAGGAACACACCCACGGTTTGGACAAGTCCCTCCGAATTTTGACTTTTCGATGATAGCTACTTTTTTACCGGCTTTGCCTGCATTTCGGGCGAGATTACTCCCTCGTCCTGCTCCAATTACTATAATGTCATATGTTTTCATGGTGTTCCTTCTTGGTTCATTCAATTATTTTATTATATACTAAATTTATAAAAGATTTAGTTGTAGTATACTTTCAGAAAAAGAGAGATAATGAAGTTAAAGTACTTAAAGCATTATCCAATCAGTGTGCAAGAGCAAGTTGTAAAACTTATAAAAGCTGATAAGTTAAAGTCACACCTTTTAAAAAAATATCCCAATGCACATAATTATAAAAATGATAAAACACTTTTTAGCTATACGATGGATATCAAAAATGAGTATCTCAAAAAATCTCCTCCACTCAGTAAAACTCACTATGATGGAAAGATTAATGTGATACATAATGCACTTGGAACTCATCACTTTATATCTCGGGTTCAAGGTTCAAAACTCAAAGCAAAAAACGAGATAAAAATAGCTTCAATGTTTAAAAGTGTTCCAAAAGAGTTTTTAGAGATGATAGTGGTGCATGAACTAGCCCATTTTAAAGAGAAAGAACATAACAAGGCATTTTATAAATTGTGTGAATATATGATGGGCTCTTATCATCAAGTAGAGTTTGACTTAAGACTTTACTTGACACATATGGATAGAGAATCAAAATTTGAAGAGTGGGGTAAAGCAAATAATGGATAATTTAATAGAAAGACTTTGTAAAAAAACATTACTAAAAAAAGAATATATAAATAACATTTTAAAACTTCTAGAAGATGGTTCTACCATACCATTTATCGCTAGATATAGAAAAGAGATGACAGGCGGTGCGGATGATGAGGTGTTACGTGAGTTTGAGACGATATATATCAGTTCTAAAAAACTGCTTGATAGAAAGGTTGAAGTCTCTCGTCTTATAGCAGAGAGAGCAGTTTTATCTGAAATAATCAAAAAAAGCATTGAAGAAGCGGATACTTTGAGGATTTTAGAAGATATTTATAGACCTTTTAAAGAGAAGAAATCTTCTCGTGCCACTATTGCAGTTGCCAATGGTCTCACAGCTTTGGCAAATACTTTGCAAAGTGCAAGACTTACAACTACTGAATTTCAAAGTGAGGCAAAGAAGTTTATAAAAAGGGATGTGAGTTCCATAGAAGAAGCTATAAAAGGTGCTCAAGATATTTTAGCCGAACGCTATTCTGATCAGCCTAGAGAAAGAGAAGCCATTCGTACTTCTATGCAGCGCTATGGAAATTTAGAAACAAAGAAAACGAAAACTTTTAATGAAAATGGAGTTTTTAAAAACTTGGCTTCAAAGTCAGAAAAAGTTGCTTACATTCCCTCACACAGATACTTAGCAATTATGAGAGCTGTTAAAGAAAAAGAGTTGTCAGTTAAAATAAGCATTGATGTTGAGAGAATTGAAGAAAATATAAAACAGTATAAAATTCCTCGTAATGCTTCTAGTTCAAAAGAGTACCTTTTTGCTGCATATAAAGATGGGCTTAAAAGACTTCTACTTCCATCAATAGAAAGAGAAGTTCAAGGAGAGTTGAAAGAGAAGGCCGATTCGGCAGCAATTGGTGTATTTGGGAAAAATCTTGGTCAACTTCTAATGAATGTACCAGTTGCCAATATGGTTTTACTAGGTGTTGACCCTGCATTTGTAAGTGGATGTAAGTTGGCAGTTATAGATGAAAATGGAAACTATTTGGAATCAGCAGTAATTTATCCGACGGAACCTAGAAAAGATTATGAAAACTCTAAAGACAAGGTCTTACAACTTGCAAAAAAATATGCTATTAGGGGTGTGGCGATTGGAAATGGAACTGGTTCACGTGAAGCACAAGAATTTTTTGCTCGTCTAAACAGTGAAGAAAATGCTAATCTTAGTTACACAGTTGTCTCAGAAGCAGGTGCCTCCGTTTACTCAGCTTCACAACTAGGACAAGACGAATATCCTAATTTAGATGTAACAATCCGTGGAGCAATATCTATAGCACAAAGACTTCGTGATCCAATGGCGGCACTTGTGAAAATAGATCCTAAATCACTTGGAATAGGGCAGTATCAACATGACGTCGATCAAAAGCTTTTACATAAAAGACTAGATGATGTAACTTCGGACTTGGTAAATCGTGTGGGGGTTGATCTAAACTCTGCTTCAGGGTCTTTGCTTTCTCATGTAGCAGGTATTGGGATTAAAATTGCAAAAAACATTATAGATTTTCGAGATGAAAATGGAAACTTTACAAGTAAGAACCAACTTCTAAAAGTGAAAGGTTTAGGGAAAAAAGTATATGAACAGGCTGCCGGATTTATTAGAATAAAACATGGAATAAGTCCCTTTGACAATACTGGAATTCACCCTGAAAGTTATGAGATTGCTAAAAAACTCCATACACTTGACTTGGTCACATTGGATTTTAATCTCAAAGCTAAAGAGTTTGGAGTTGGAGAAGAAACACTCCGTGACATTGTTAAAGAGCTTCGTAAGCCTGGGTTTGACCCTAGAGAAGATTTGCCTGGTGTACCATTTAAAGAAGGTATAACTGATATTAAAATGCTTAAAGAAGGGAGTTTTGTTTCAGGAGTTGTGAGAAATATTGCAGATTTTGGAGCATTTGTCGATATTGGACTAAAGAATGATGGGATGATACATATATCAAAGATGAGTCAAAAAAGAATAGCACATCCTTTAGAGGTGTTATCAATAAATCAATACTTACCCATGATAGAAGTAGTCTCTATAGATAATGCCAATGGAAAAGTTGGACTTAGTCTAATAATAGAATAAATTTGTTACATAAATATATAGTATTAATGCAAGAGTAGTATTTGCAAAGTATTAAAGGTAGATGTTAGATTAAATTTGTTATCCTTAAAAGATAATAGTAGTGAGGAACATTAAGATATGATTGAATCAGTTCATATAGTAACTAAAAGTGTATCTCGTGAACTTCTTCGTGTTGCAGCAGAAAATTCTATTTCATCTTCAGACCTATACATCAAAATAGGTACTTCTACTACTTTTATTAAAGACAGTAATAGTAACCTTGTTGAGATTAAAGAGGATGATCTTAGTAAGTACAGAAATGAAAATTATATGTGTGATGCCTCTTTAGAGTTTGAACAAGAGTGTAAAATAGAAATTCTCTCAAAACTCGACAATTATCCTTTTAATAACATGAATGTTAAAGTGGAATTTGAAGATGGATATACAAAAGCTAACCTAATTATACAAAAGGGTTCAACACTTAAATACTATGATAATATTTACTCAGACTTTATAGAATTTATTCAAGAACAGCAACTTAAAGCAAAGATTCTTATCAATTTATTTGATGTGCCTTATAAAAAGAGCATAAAAGATTTTATTGGTGTGCTTAAGCAAATAAAAAAAATAACTTTTAAAGACGATAAACATATACCTATTTCAGAAGGACTCAAAGAAATCCCTTCAATAAAACATGAAAGTATTATGACGAAAGAAGATAGCTATAGACTTGGAGAAGAAGATAACCAAGGTCGTGTTGATTATGCTAATAGAGGATTCCTTATTAGTTGTGAAGAAGGTGAACAGCTTTTTCAATTTAATAAACCACAGCAGGGTACAAATGGAAGAACATGTCGTGGAAAGATTATTGCAGTGGATATTGTCGATTTAGATGCAAAACCAAACTTTACTATTGACAATAATATTGAAATACTTGATAGTCTTAAAAATATAAAGTATATGTCCACAAAAAGTGGTTATCTTGTTAAAACTGGAAATAGTTATGACGTTTCAAACAGTATTGATATAGGTGAAATATCATTTAAAACTACTGGAATAATCAACACAGACCTTGATAATGATATATCTGTAAATGTTACTAAGGAAAATCCTCTTGAAGATGCTATTGAAAAAGGGATGACTGTAAAGGTGCAAAACCTTACAATAAAGGGAAGCATTGGCCCATCTACGCAGGTTGAAGCAAGAAGTGTTGAAATTAGTGGTCAAACACATAACAGTTCACTAATCCAATGTAGTGAGGCTAAAGTGGGACTTCATAAAGGAAAAATAACAGGACATACAGTAGAAATAGAAACACTTGAAGGTGGGGAAGTTATCGCTGATATTGCTATTATTAAAAATGCAATAAGTGGAAAAATACGTGCTAAAACAATTAAAATAAGGGAATTAGGTGCTTATGTAACAATGGAAGCTTCTGAGTTTATAGAAGTAGAGCGTATCCGAGGAGAAGAAAATAAATTTATCTTAGATTCCTCTGTAAAGGGCCTCAGTAATATCGATAATAATGATGAGAGAAAAATAAATCTCAAAAATTCAAGAGAAGAATTTAAAGGTCTGTCTAAAAAGTTCAAAGATTATGGCGAAAAACTTAAAACAAATATGGAACCATGTAAAAAAATAAAAAATGCTATTGTAAAGGCTCAATCCCAGGGAATTACAATTTCGGCAGTCCTTATCAAAAATTTTAAATCATGTAAACTTATGAAAGTTCGTTATAAAAAACTTCGAGAAGAAGTTCTCTATCAAAAAACAAAGATTCAAGCAATAGAAGAGGAAATTATTAAAAATATGACAAATATTTTAGATTCTAAAGTTGAAATAGGAAATATTGGACGTGGTTTTAATCATATAACATATAAATTAGAGAATCCAAGTAGAGATATTAAACTTAATATTCATGAAGATATGAAGAAAAAAATATTTCAATTAGAAGAAAATGAAGAAGGTATTTTAGAAATTGTTAATACTGACTAATTGATAAATAAAGAAATATTTAGATAAAATTGCGAAATTATTATTTACCTAGAAGGAAATAAAGTGAAAGCAAAAATAGAAACAGTAAAAACACTTCTTGAAGCACTCCCTTTTATAAAAGAGTTTCGTAAAGAGATTGTTGTTATAAAATATGGTGGTTCAGCACAAACTTCCCCTCAATTAAAAGAAAAATTTGCCGAAGATATTTTACTTATGTACCTTGTTGGTATTAAACCAGTAATCATTCATGGTGGTGGAAAAAAAATAACAGAGATGTTAGATGCACTTAAAATTGATACAAAGTTTATTGATGGACAGCGAGTAACTACTAAAGAAGTTATGCGTATAGCTGAAATGATTTTAAGTGGTGAAATAAATAAAGAAATAGTTTCTCTTTTGAACTCACACAGTGCTAAAGCAATCGGCATAAGTGGTAAAGATGCACATTTTATTACAGCTGAGGCGAAAGATTTTTCAAAATGGGGATTAACTGGAAATATTACAGATGTAAAAGCAGATGTAGTTTCTAACCTTATCCATGAAGGATTTATTCCTGTTATCGCTCCTATTGCCGCTGGAGAAGAGATGGGTCATCCAGGATATAATATAAATGCAGATCTTTGTGCTTCATATGTTGCAAAAGCAATAGGTGCAAATAAAATTATATTTTTAACAGATACTGAAGGTGTATTAGATAATGATAAGAACCTTTATACATCTTTAAATGCTCATGAAGTAAATAACCTTAAACTTGATGGAACAATTCATGGTGGAATGGTACCAAAAGTAGATGCTTGCCTTGAAGCAATTACTGGTGGCGTTGAAAAAGCACACATTATTGATGGAAGACTTGAACACTCTATGTTACTTGAACTTTTTACTTCAGAGGGTGTTGGTACCCAAATAGTTAAGTAAAGATGTGAGTTTGATTTTACAAGTTTTCATCGCTTTAATATTGTTTATGAGTATTTCATCTGCTGATGAGTTACTAAAAATGGATGATATTTCTTTACAAAAGGATGAACAAAAGGTATTTCTTGTAAAATATGAAAATAAAGAGAGAAAGTTTACCTTTAGATGGACTCTTTATACAAATGAAGGGCTTGTTACTTTAAGCTCTTACGATACAATTGTGTCACATCATATGATGTTTTTAAATAATACAAATCAAACTTTTAAAGTAATACTAAAAAGAGGTTCTAGGATTTATGAAAGAGTCTACTTCTTAGTTAAGTTTAAGAAATTTGATACTAAAGAAAATAGAGCTATTTTTGAACTTTTTTTATCTGATCCAAGACGAGAGACACAGATAGATGAGTTTAAAAATGATTAAAGTGAGATAATGCAAAGAGTTGAAAAAGAATTAGCACGATTAATTGAAGAGATTGATTATGATGAAGTAACACGATTATTTAGTAATCTAAACGGTGGTAAACGTCTTCGTGCGAAATTAATTTTAAAAATAGCTTCTGATAATGAGCAAGCACCACTTTTAGGTGCAATAGTAGAAATGATTCATGCTGCTTCACTTCTTCATGATGATGTTATAGATGATGCAATGACAAGACGTGGAGAGTCTTCTGTAAACGCGACAGAAGGTAGTAAAACAGCTGTTATGTTAGGAGATATCTTATACTCAAAGGCATTTAGCGAGCTTGTAGTATTTGATAAAGAGATTGCAAAGATTATAGCATCTTCAGTAACTTCTCTTTCTAAGGGTGAACTATTAGATGTAAATATGGCAAAAGAGTTTAATGAGTCAGAAGAGACTTACTTAAATATGCTTTACCTTAAAACAGCTACACTTATAGAAGCATCAGCTGCTGCTAGTGCAATGCTCGCAAAAAAAGATGTTAATACTCATAAAGTGTATGGCAAAAATCTTGGTCTTTCATTTCAGATAATTGATGATATCTTAGATATTACAACTGATTCAAAAACTCTTGGTAAACCAGCTATGAATGATTTTGTAGAGGGAAAATGTACATTACCATATATATACCTTTATGAAAAGCTTGAAGAAAATGATAGAAAAAAGCTAGTATCACTTCATGCTAAAAAGCTCTGTGCAGATGAAATCTCTTGGATTAAAGAAAAAATGATGACTCACCAAAGTGTTGAAGAGTCTTTTAAACTTGCAGAAAAACTTTCACTAGAAGCTCAAAGTGTTATGAGTGGTGATGAAGATTTGGTAAATATTTTACAAACAATGATAAAGAGAAACTATTAATGCACTATTTAAATATTAGCTTTACTCATAAAAATGCTACTCTTGAGATAAGAGAAAAACTTTCTTATCCAGATGAAGAGAGTAAGCACAAATGTCTTACAGCTCTTTTACAAAATGATGCTATTTTAGAAATTATTTTAATTTCTACCTGTAATAGAATGGAAGTACTTTGTAATTGTAGCGATATTCCAAGCGCGACAGAACATATATTTAATATGTTAAGTAATCGCTCAAATATCAGTATAGAAGAGTTAGAAGGCCGTGCTGATATTTTTGATGGTAGTTCCGCAATACACCATCTTTTTAGTGTTACATCTTCATTGGACTCGATGGTTATAGGTGAGACGCAAATAGTAGGACAGTTAAAAGATGCATTTAGATTTGCTTATGATAATCAATTTTGTGGTAAGAAATTAGCAAGAGCGATGAAGTCAGCGTTTAAATGTGCGGCTAAGGTAAGAAGTACTACAGAAATATCTTCTAAACCAGTTTCAATGGCAAGTGTTGCTGCCTCAAAGCTAAAATCATTAGTTCATGATTTAGAAGGTAAAAAAGCACTAATTATTGGTGTTGGAGAGATGTCTGAAATCACTGCAAAGCATTTAAAAACAGCTGGCGTAAATGTTTATATCATGAATAGAACTAAACATAAGGCTGAGGCCTTTGCACAAAGTTGTGAGGCTGAAGTATTAGACTTTTGTGAATTACCAACAGCAATAAATGAATTTGAGATATTATACACGGCAACATCTTCATTTTCTCCAATAATAACTGATGAAATTATTAAATCATGTGATTTTGATAGATATTGGTTTGATTTAGCCCTCCCTAGAGATATTCACTATAGTAAGGGTGAGAATATACATCTATATGTCATAGATGACTTAAAGGCGATAGTAGATGAAAATCTCACTTTTCGTGAGAATGCTTCAAGAGCTGCACATAGTATTATTGGTCGTGAAATAGTAGATTTTTTTGAATGGCTTAATACTCAAGATATAGAGCCACTAATAAAAGAGATATACCTTAGAGCAGGGGATGCAGCTGCACAAGAAAGCGCAAGAGCCATCCAAAGTGGATATATACCTAAAGAGTATGAAAAAGAAGCTAAGAAAATGTGTGAGCAGGTATTAAAAAGATTTTTACATGATTTTACAGTAAACATGAGAAATGAGACGAAAGAGCCATATAGTGATTTATTAAGTGGAGCAATCGCTTCAATAATTAAAGAAAAAGTGTAGGATTAGTTTAATGAGAAGAAGTAAAGTATTTATACCAACATCAAAAGATGCACCATCAGATGCACAATTAGTAAGCCATATTTTTTTATCACGAGCAGGCTTTGTTTCTCAAAATGCAGCAGGACTTTATAACTATATGCCTCTTGCTAAACGTGTTATAAGAAAGATAGAAAATATTATTCACGAAGAGATGAACAATATAGGAGCACAAGAAGTTGAGCTTTCTTTTGTTACACCTGCCTCGTTATGGGAAGAGTCTGGAAGAATGGAAAAATTTGGAAAAGAATTACTTCGTTTTCGTGACCGTAAAGATAACCTTTTTCTTTTAGGGCCAACACATGAAGAGATGATGGTAGATTTAGTTCGAAATCGAATCACTTCATATAAACAACTTCCAATGAATCTTTACCAGATTAAAACTAAATTTCGTGATGAAGCAAGACCGCGTTTCGGACTTATGCGTGGGCGTGAGTTTACTATGAAAGATGGCTATTCTTTTCATGCATCAGAAGAAGATTTAAATAGAGAATTTGATGCTGTCGAGGCTTCATACAAAAAGATTCTTTCTCGTTTAGGACTTGATTTTAGAGTTGTTGAAGCTGATAGTGGAGCGATTGGTGGAAGTGCTTCTAAAGAGATTATGGTGATAGCTGATAGTGGTGAAGATACAATAGCAATTTGTTCAAAATGTGAATATGGTGCAAACATAGAAGCAGCGACTCGCTCAGTTAAAACAGAACTACCAGAAGCCCCAGAAGCTGCTTTTAATAAATTTCAAACTCCCAATGTAAAGAGTATAGAAGAATTAAAAGCATTTTTTAAAGTAGATGCTTATTACACTATAAAATGTGTGGCTAAAAAAGTGATATATGATGAGAGTAGTGAGATAGTACTTTTCTTTCTACGTGGTAGTGATACTCTTCAAGATGTAAAAGCAATGAATGCAACTGAAGCATTAGAGATAGAAGATGCAAGTGAAGAAGAACTCACCAAAATTGGGTTATTTCCAGGATTTGTAGGTCCACTAGATCAAGATAAGGCAAAGCATGTAATAGATGAAAGCCTTAGAGGTGCAACAAATATGATTTGTGGCGCTAATGAGCAAGATTATCACTTTGTTGGTGCGGACCTTTCTGTTATAAGCGATGTGGCCTATTTTTGTGATATTGCCCAAGTTAATGAAGGAGACTCATGTACTCATTGTGAGGGAGAGTTGTCTTTTTCTAAGGGTATTGAAGTTGGACATATCTTTAAATTAGGAACTACATATTCAAAGGCCCTTAAGGCTGAGTTTTTAGATGAGAATGGAAAAGCACAGTCTTTTATCATGGGTACCTATGGTATGGGTGTCTCGCGTTTAGTTGCTTCAGTAGTAGAACAGCATCATGATGAAAGTGGTTGTATCTGGACTAAAGCAACAGCACCTTACATGGTAAATGTAATGGTTAGTAATATCAAAGATGAAGAACAAATGAAAATGGGTGAAGACCTTTACTTAAAACTTCAAGTTGCTGGTGTTGAAGTAATGATAGATGATAGAAAAGATAGATTTGGCTTTAAGATGAAAGATGCAGAACTTATAGGTTTTCCATATACTGTCATTATAGGAAAAGAACTTGTAAATGGAAATGTTCAGATATTTACAAGAGCTACAAAAGAGAAAGATGATGTAAGTGCAGATAATGTCTTTAAATCAATTATGGAACTTATTTAAATGCTATATTTTATTATTTATCTTTTTCTAGAAGTACTGATTTCTGTAAATATTTCGTCTTCTATTGGTGGTTTGATTACTTTTTTAGAAATAGTACTGAGTGCATTTGTAGGGATTGCGATTCTTGTAAATTTTAGAAAGATATTAGTAGAAAATATGACAGCAGTTTCCTATAATTGCATAGACTTAGAACAATTCCAAAAGCTTAACCTTTTTACACTTCTTGGAGCCCTTCTGTTTATTATTCCGGGCTTTTTAACTGATATAATAGGAGCACTAATGCAGTTTTCTCTTTTTACTACGATACTAGTGAGTCGTTATAATATGTATAAAGGCAAGTGTAAGACAGATTTTGTGGAAGATAGAAATATTACAAAGGATTCAGATGTTATTGATGTTGAAGTTATTAGCGACAAGTCTACTATTAGTTAGTTTTGTAAACGCAAGTACAAGCGGTGAAAAAGTTAAAGAGTATTTAGAAGAAAAGTATTCAGAAAATACAAATATTAAAACTCTGCAACTTGAAATTGAAGAAGAAGTTGCATTAAAGGAACTCAAAGACTGGAAAGCATATATAGTAGTGCTTAAAGCAACACTCAAAAAAAAACCAGATAATTTAATTCAACAAAAAGTGATATGGTTCTCAAATGGAGAAGTTATCACTAAAGAACTTACGAGCCTTAAAACAGAAGAAAGTCTTACTGACTCTGTAAGACCAAAGTTTAAAGATGGGTACTATAAAAAAGAAAATCTTATTTATGGAAATAACAATGCAGAACATAAAGTAGCAATTTTTTCAGATCCATTATGTCCATTTTGTAGAAGCTTTGTTCCTGGTGCTATAGAAGATATGAAAAAGCAGCCTAAAAAGTTTGCTATATATTACTACCACTTTCCACTTCCATCGATTCATCCGGCATCTGTGCCTTTAGTGAAAGCCGCTGTAGCTGCAGAACTTAAAGGATATAAGAATGTCGTTTTAAATCTTTATAAGGTTCAAGTGGACGCAAAAGAAAAAGATATAAAGAAGGTTCTTACTGCGTTTAACAAGGCTATAGGTTCAAAGTTAGTTCCAGCAGACTTGACAACTACAGAGGTAAATAAACAAGTTAACTATGACTCAGAGACAGCTAATAATGTTATGGTTAACGGAACACCAACTCTTTACTTTGATGGTGCAATAGATAAAACTAAAAAAAAATATTTGAAATATAAATAATCATGAAATTAACAATAGCAACAAGAGTTTCAGACTTAGCACTGTGGCAAGCATATCATATAAAAGATAGGATAGAATCCGTATTTTCTGATGTAGAAGTAGTTTTAAACAAGATAGTTAGTAATGGCGATAAGGTTTTAAATAAACCTTTAGCTCTAATAGGTGGCAAAGGTCATTTTACAAAAGAACTAGAGGATGCAATGCTTCGCGGTGAGGCTGATATAGCAGTTCACAGCTTAAAAGATGTACCTACTTATATACCTGATGGTTTAGAGTTAGTAGCAGTAACTGCTCGTCAAGACCAGAGTGATGTTTTTTTATCCCATAAGTACACATCTGTAGAAGATTTACCTAGTGGAGCAGTTGTCGGTACTACAAGTTTAAGAAGAAGAATGCAACTACTTAAAAAAAGACCTGATCTTGTAGTAAAAAATTTACGGGGTAATGTAAACACACGACTTCGAAAACTAGGTGAAGGCCAGTATGATGCGATTATACTTGCTTGGATAGGACTACATAGATTAGACCTACTTAAAGATATTCCTTATATACAAAAACTCTCACTTGATATGATGATACCTCCAATGGGACAAGCAGCTCTAGGAATAGAGATAGTATGCAATAATGATAAAGTAAGAGAGATTGCAGAGAGTCTCAAAGATGTAAATACATTTATGGAAACTAGAATTGAGAGAGATTTTATATCTGCTATTGGGGCAGGGTGCTCGGCACCTGTAGCATGTAACGCCGTCGTAGGAAAAAATGAAGTTACATTTCGAGTTATGCTTGGTTTTCCTGATGGAACAAATATAATGCAAGAAAAACAAGTAGTATCTCTATGTGATTCTCAAGGTTTAGGTCAAAGAGTGGCACAAAAAATGATAGCAGAGGGTGCTCTAGAACTTTTAGAAAATGCACAAAAAATGGCCTTTAAAGATGAAATGCCACAAAGACTATAAGAATTAAAATATGAAAAAAACTATAAAACTTTTAGAAAAGCATAATGAACTCAAGATAATTGATGAAGAGTTAGATATATATCTTGAAATTCCTCATTTAGCCTATGCTGAGGTAAAGAAAAAAGATGGTGGAAAAGCACTTCTTTTTACAAATGTAATCGACGCGAAGAATGGACAAAAATTTGATGAATCTGTTCTTATGAATGTATTTGGCTCATATAAGCGTACTGAGCTACTTTTTGGTAGAAGTGTTGAGTCTGTAGCGGAGGAAATTACAAAACTACTTCATATGAAACCACCTAGTGGATTAGTTGCAAAAATGGGCTTAGCTAAAGAGCTTTTTTCGTTGAAAAATATTTTCCCCAAAAAGTTAAAAGGCGAGGGTAAATGCCAAAAAATAAAGTATCTTAATGGAGATGTTGATTTAGGGAAACTTCCTGTTCTTACTACTTGGGAACAAGATGGTGGACCATACATAACAATGGGACAAGTTTATACTCAGAGTTTTGATGGAGAAATGGTAAACCTTGGTTTGTATAGACTACAAGTTTATGATAAAAATCATCTAGGAGTACATTGGCAGATACACAAAGATAGCTCTCACTTTTTTGATCAGTACCAAAAAGCTGGAAAAAAGATGCCTGTAAGTATAGCCATCGGTGGAGATCCTCTTTATACTTGGTGTGCAACAGCACCTCTTCCTTATGGGGTTAATGAACTTCTCATGTATGGTCTTATAACTAAAAAACCTGCACAACTTGTAAAGTCTTTGACTACACCACTTTATATTCCTCGTGATGTTGATTATGTCATAGAAGGATGGGTTGACACGAGTAAGCTTAAAGTAGAAGGTCCTTTTGGTGATCATACAGGTTACTATACTCTTGAAGAGCCTTATCCTGTTATGGAAGTCAGTGCAATTACAATGAAGGAAGAAAGAACATTTTTGGCAACAGTTGTTGGAAAACCACCTTTAGAAGATAAGTATATGGGTTGGGCGACAGGAAAGATATTCTTCCCTCTTTTAAAAACAACAGTACCAGATTTACTTGATTATCATATGCCAGAAAATGCAGGTTTCCACAACCTAATCTTTGGGAAAATGCAGCCACTATATAAAGGACATGCAAAACAATTTATGCATGCTTTTTGGGGAGCAGGACAGATGAGTTTTGTAAAACATGCAATATTTGTAGATGATAAAGCTCCAAAACTTGATAATTATGAGGCATTAACAAACTATATTTTAAATAGATTTACACCTAAGTCTATGTTTATTACTGAGGGTATCTTAGATGCTCTTGATCATTCTTCGCCTGAAACACTAGTAGGTGGAAAACTTGGAATTGATGCAACAGCAGCAAATAAAGTTGAGGCTCCTGTTTATCTGGGAAATACGGATCTTTTAAGTAAATTAAAAGAATTGATACCTGAAGTAGTTGGATTACATCAGTATATGCCAAGTACAAAAAATCCTATTACAGTTATAAGTCTTAATAAAAAAAAGAGTGTAAGTGAGTATTTTGATGATTTAGTATCTTTAAGCCCACATATAAGAATAGTAGTTTTTGTAGATGAGGAAAAGAATGAGTTAGATAATCCTTACATGCTAGTTTGGCGAGTAAGTAATAATGTAGATGCACAAAGAGATATATATACATCTGGACTTATGGTAGGTGTGGACGGAACAAATAAAAATAGTTTAGATGGTTTTACAAGAGAATGGCCTGATGATGTTGATTGTACAGCTTCTGTAATAGAGAGATTAAAAGAAAAAAATGTTTGGAGTTTGGAAGAAAACCTCGCTATAAAGTATCAATTATAGATATTTTGTGATTAAAAAATATATTTTACCCCATCTAAGGAAAATATAATAATTTCTAATGTAATATTATATGATAAATCATAAAAGGGTAAGTATGAAAAAACTAATATTAATTTTTCTATCGTTAACTGTTTTAACATTAACATCGTCAAACGCAGCAATTTATAAGGGACAAAGGGTTTTTGTAAAAAAATGTTTAAAGTGCCATGATGCTGGGCAAAACTTTGTTTCTAAGTATAAAATGAGGACATGGAAAAAGCTTATGAAGAAAAAAGGTAAAAAGTTGGCAGCTCTTCACCTTAAAAAGAGAAAAGCTAAAAAATCTTGGAAATATTTTAGAAGTAAGAAATATTCTAAAAAAACTAAACACTTGAAACAGTTCCTTGTTGAGTATGCAAGAGATAGTGGAAATGTTCCAGCTTGTAACTAATATCTAACTTCTTTTTTAAACAGAGTAGTTTATTACTCTGTTGTTCTTCTTACACTTTGTAAAATCACCTTATTTCGCTAAAATACAAAACTTTTTAAAATCGGAGATATAATTATGGATAAAATGTGGTCAGGTCGTTTTAATGCAAGTGCTTCAAGTCTATTAGACCAGTTTAATGCTTCAATTATGTATGATAGAAAGCTTTATAAAGAAGATATTGAGGGCTCAGTCGCTCATGCTTCTATGCTTGCTAAACAAGGTATTCTAACATCAGAAGAGCTAATTGAAATCATAGATGGTTTAAATCAAGTGAGATCTGAAATAGAGTCTGGTTCTTTTGAATGGAATATACAGGATGAAGATTTGCATATGGGTATAGAAAAACGCTTGACTCAACTCATTGGTGATAGTGGTAAGAAATTACATACTGCAAGAAGTAGAAATGACCAAGTTGCAGTGGATTTTCGTCGTTATGTTCTTCGTAAAAACTTAGAGATTGTAGATTTAATGAAGTTACTTATGAAAGAAGTTCTTGTAGTGGCAGAGAAACACTCAGAGACACTAATGCCTGGAATGACTCACCTTCAACATGCACAACCTATCAACTTTGGATTTCACTTAGGGGCATATCTTTGTATGTTCAAACGCGATATTCAAAGATTTGAAGATTCATACAAGCGCAATAATATTTCTCCACTTGGTTGTGCTGCCTTAGCTGGAACACCACATAATGTGGATAGAAATATGACAGCTGAGATGTTAGGCTTTGATAGTGTAAGTGTAAACTGTTTAGATACGGTAAGTGATAGAGACTTTGCTCTTGAAATACTTTTTAATATTTCAACAATGATGATGCATATTTCACGCTTGAGTGAAGAAATAGTTATGTGGTCTTCATATGAGTTTGGGTTTGTAGAACTCAGTGATGAATATTCTACCGGTAGCTCAATTATGCCACAGAAGAAAAATCCTGATGTTCCCGAACTTCTTCGTGGAAAAACTGGTCGTGTCTATGGGTCACTAATGGGACTTTTGACAGTAATGAAAGGGCTTCCTTTAGCCTATAACAAAGATACACAAGAAGATAAAGAAGGAGTTTTTGATGCAGTTGAGACTGCTGAAATATCTTTAGAGATACTAAAAGAAGCTATTAAAACAATGGAAGTTAAATCTCAAAATATGGAGTCGGCATGTGCGATTGGACATTTAAGTGCAACTGATTTAGCTGACTATTTAGTCGAAAAATGTGAAATTCCATTTCGTGAAGCACATTTTATAACAGGTCGTGCTGTTGCTAAGGGCGAAGAGCTTAAAATCGACTTATCTAAGATGGATTTTAAGTACTTAAAAGAGATTGATGCGAGAATAAATGAAGATGTAATGGCATACTTAGAACTTCGTCACTCAATGAATGCAAGAACTTCAGAGGGCGGAACTGCATCTGTAAGAACTGAAGAACAACTAGAGCACTTTAAAAACTATCTGAAGTAAACAAGGAATAATTATGAAAATTAGCATAACACATAAAGAAGAAATGAAGTTTGAAGCAAAAACTGCAAAAAGTAGTTTCATTATAGATTGTCCAACAATATCCCCGATAGAATATTTTTTATCTGGAATTATTACTTGTAGTGCTACAGATTTGATTATGATGCCTAAAAATCAAGGTAAAACTGTTAGTAACTTAGTTGTTGATGGGGAAGTTGTTCGTGCTGAGCCGCATCCTGCAAAGTTCACATCTTTACACCTAACATATACTTTTGACTCTGATGCTGATGATACAATGGCACAAAGGTGGGTGATGGCATCAATAGAAACATATTGTTCAACTATTAATACTATTCGTGATACTACTAAAATAACATATTCAGTTACACATAATGGAAAACTAATCTGTGAAAATAAAGAAGTTATAAGTGGTGGTGGTTCTAATATTGATATGGGTGAGATAGAAGCCTGTCCAAGTTAAAAGAGTAAATCTTAAAAAAAGTATGACAAAACGCAAAGTTTTTGAATGTTAAGGCAAAAATTGACTAGAATTCAAACATAAAAATTATCTACAAGGATTATATTATGTTTGAAATGACTATTGTTTTATTAGCTAGTATTGCATTAATGAGTATAGCTTATGAGTTTACCTTTGTTGCAAAAGGTAGAGATTGGGGAGAAAACTCAAAGAGTTTTTTCTAGAGATTATTCATAGGATCTGCATCACTGAAATGCCCCCATTTTAGTTTTGCCCCACCAAGAATATGAAAGTGTAAATGGCCAACTTCTTGCCCACCGTTATCTCCGATATTTGTTATAACTCTATATCCCGTCTTATCTATTTTTACTTCTTTAACAACTTTTTGTATAAAGCTAGTAAAACCTGACATAGTTTCTGGTTTCACATCATCAAAACTATCTACATGTACTTTTGGAATAGCGAGTATATGGACTGGTGCTTTAGGATTTATATCGTGAAAAGCAAGAAAGTTTTCATCTTCTAGTATTACATTTGAGGGTATTTCATTATTAACTATTTTACAAAATAGGCACATATTAAATCCTTAATTTTGTTTAATTATAACATACTAAAAGTCTAATGAAGCTATTTATAACTTATATTAAAGTATAATAATAGATAAAATCAATAATTATGGAAGAGTAAATTTGAAAGAATGGTATGATAAAATAAATGAAGCTAAGGATGTTCAAACACTTGAAGACATCCGTATAGCTGTATTTGGTAAAAAAGGTGTTTTAGCAGCTGAATTTATAAAAATGAAATCAGCGCCAAATGAGGAAAAATCTCAAATAGCTAAAGAATTAAACACTCACAAATCGACTCTAATGAATGAGTTTACAGCAAAAAAAATAACACTGCAAACCCAAGAATTGCAAATAGCTATGAAAGCAGAAGCAATTGATGTTTCAATGTTTAGTGCTCGAAGTCAAGCAGGTGCTTTACACCCTGTTATGGAGACAATGGACAAAATTGTAGAATATTTTTCATCTATGAACTTTGCAGTAAAAACAGGTCAGATTGTTGAAGATGACTTTAACAACTTTGAAGCACTTAACCTTCCAAAGTATCATCCTGCACGTGATATGCAAGACACATTTTACTTTAAAGATGAGATGATGCTTCGAACACATACATCACCTGTTCAAATTAGAACTATGATGAGTACTAAGCCTCCGATTCGCATGATAGCACCAGGAGCCGTTTTTCGTAGGGATTATGATTTAACACATACACCTATGTTTCACCAAGTTGAAGGTCTATTAGTAGATGAAGAAGGAACTGTTTCTTTTGCAAATCTAAAGTTTATTTTAGAAGATTTTTTAAAATATATGTTTAGTGATGTTGATGTTCGTTTTCGTCCATCATTCTTTCCGTTTACGGAACCTTCTGCTGAAGTAGATATCTCTTGCATTTTTTGTAAGGGAGATGGCTGTCGTGTTTGTTCTCAAACGGGATGGTTAGAAGTTCTAGGATGTGGAATTGTTGATCCAAATGTTTTCGAAGCTGTGAAGTATGAAAATGTTAGCGGTTATGCCTTCGGACTTGGAGTAGAGCGCTTTGCGATGCTTATTCACCAAATTGGAGATCTTCGTTCACTGTTTGAAGGTGATTTAAAGTTACTGGAGCAGTTTCAATGATAGTTACAAAATCTTGGTTAAATGAGTGGATAGATCTTCGTGCAATATCAACTGATGAACTTGCAAAAACTTTTAATGCCATAGGACTGGAAGTAGATAGGGTTCATGAATATAGAATTCCAAAAAAAATTATTTTTGGAAAAGTTTTAGAATGTGAAAAACACCCTGATGCTGATAAACTAAATGTATGTCAGGTTGATATCGGCTCAAGTATTCGTCAAATTGTTTGTGGTGCTTCAAATGTGAGAGCTGGATTAACTGTTGTAGTCGCTGTAATTGGAGCTCAAATGCCTTCAGGTCTTACTATAAAACCTGTACAATTGCGTGGTGTAGACTCTGATGGTATGATATGTTCAGCAGAGGAAATAGGACTACCTGACTTAGGTGATGGTATTCTTGAAATAGATGAGAGTATTGGTTTATTTGAATTAGGTCAAGAAGTAAATGAAAACAGTATTTTTAATGATGATCTCATAGAAATTGAACTTACTGCAAATAGAGGTGATTGTCTAAGTATTAGAGGTGTTGCGCGTGACCTTAGCGCGGCATTTGATAGACCTATTAATGACTACATAGAAACTGATAATGATGAAAAACGTGGAATTGGAAGAGTCTTTTCTTTAATTCATGAGAAAAATTTAGATGTCAATTTACAGTATAAAGCACTTGATTTAAAAGAGTTAGAAATTCCATTATCTATAAAACTTAGATTAGCTCAAATTGAAGAAAATCGTGAGTGTGATATAGAAGCATTACTTCTTTATGTAACACAGAGTACAGGTGTTATTTTACGTGCATATAAACATGACTTTTTTTGTGCTGAAAATAAAAAAATGGCTAACGTGGCACTAACTGAAGACGAAAATGGATTTGCATGCATTTCAGGAACTAGTACAGCTTCTATTGTTGGTATTATTCAAAATGATGAGTCAAAAACTGCTGGGACAGAGGGAACAATCCTACTTGAAGCGAGTTATATTCCTCCTGAAATAATTTCTAAAAAGATGTCAGAGTCGAAGATGGCTTCAGGACCTATGTTTTATAAAACATCAAGAGGTAGTGAACCTGAATTGACAATGGGAATATCTTACTGTGTTGATTTAATTGAATCACATTCAAGAAGTTCTACATTTAGTGGTAAAACAGAATTGACAAATCCTTTTAAAGAAAAAATTGTCATTGTTACAAAGCAGGAAATTGACAATATTATTGGTGCCGTGATTGATAAAATAGTTATCACAAAAATATTAAAAAATCTCGGGTTTAACATATCAAAATCATCGGCAGATAATTTTGTAATTAGTGTGCCTCAGTTCCGTCATGACATACTTAATAAACAAGATATAGTTGAAGAGATTGTAAGAATGGTTGGTATTGATAATATACCATCTAAACCATTTCTTCTTAAAGAAGATAATCGACTAGAGGATAACTACTTTGAGTATAAAAAACGTAGTATTTTTCGACATCGTGCAGCATCAACTGGTTTTAATGAATCTGTTCATTTTGTTTTTGATGAAAAAAAAGTTCTTAATAATTTTGGTTTCCAAACAACTATTGAAGAACTAGAGCTTTTAAATCCTATTGTCCAAACATTAGATACTTTAAGACCAACTCTTTTAACAGGATTACTAAAGGCAACATCTGCGAATGTTAAAAATGGTTATTCTTCTGTAAAACTTTTTGAGATTGGTTCTGTATTTACTCCAACTCGGGATGAATCATATAAATTAGCTATGATTTTTTCAGGAGATAAAGAACAAGAGGGTTTATCAAACTCAGGAAAACCACAAAAGATAGACTTTGCATATTTTACTCAGAAGGTTTCTGATGTTATTGGTTCATTTGAACTAAGAAAATATAATACATTACATACTCTTTCTCATGATTTTCAAACAGCAGAAATTTTGATTGATGGTACTGTAGTTGGCGAACTTTTTAGAACACATCCTCATGTAGAAAAAGAGTATGATCTAGAAACAACTTTTATGTGTGAAATAGACTTTGAGAAAATTCCATATAGCCTTAAAATAGCGCAGAAAACATCCAAGTATCAGGCATCTTTTAGAGATTTAAGTGTTATTATGCCACAAGAGATGAGTTATGAAAAAGTTAAAACTGTCATTGAAGCGAATGCAACACAAGAAATAGTGCGTTTTTATCCTGTAGATAGATATAGCGATGATAGCTTAGGTGAAAGTATGAGCTTAAGTCTACGCTTTGTACTTCAGTCAACTAAAAAAACATTAGAAGAAGAAGATATTACACTTTCAATGAATACAATTTTAGAATCACTTCAGCGTGAGTTAGGTATTGGCCTAAGATGAGTAAAGTTGTAGTTACCCCTTCAAATAGCTTTTCGCTTTGTATTGATGACATCGCTTCTGATAAATCTATATCTCATAGAAGTGTTATGTTTGCTATGCTTGGTAATGGTGTAAGTACAATAGAGAACTTTTTACGTGCTGAAGATACAATGAACTCTTTAGAAATTGTTAAAAACCTTGGTGCTGTAGTAGAAGATGATGGAAAAATTATAAAAATATCATCAAAAGGAATTCAAGAGAGTTTTGAAGTTCTTGACTGTGGTAATTCTGGAACAGGGATGCGTTTATTTTGTGGACTTTTAAGTTCAGCTTATGGGCATTTTGTTCTAACTGGTGATAAATATTTACGAAGTCGTCCTATGAAACGTGTTACGGGGCCTCTTCGTGATATTGGTGCAATTATAGATGGTAGAGAAGAGTCTAATCTTGCACCACTAAGTATTCGTGGAGCATCGTTGAAAGCTTTTGATTATAAGAGTAAGATAGCATCTGCACAAGTAAAATCTTGTATGATACTAGCAGGACTCCGAGCTGATGGTGTTTGTACATATACTGAACCAGAACTTTCTCGTGATCATACTGAAAGAATGTTACAGGGAATGGGAGCAAATATCAAAGTTGATGGTTTTAAAACAACTATTACTCCGATGAAAGAACTTCTCTCACCTTTAACTATTAGGGTGCCAGCAGATCCTTCAAGTGCTTTTTTCTTCGCTGTTGCAGCAGCAATAATACCTGATTCGGATATTTTGCTAGAAGGGCTTACCCTTAATCCAACACGAATAGAAGCTTTTAAAGCACTAGAGCGAATGGGTGCAAATATAAGCTATGAGATTAAAGATAACAAGTATGAACCAATTGGTAATATACATATAAAATATGCACCACTTTATGGTATCGTAGTAGAAGACAACATATCATGGTTAATTGATGAACTTCCAGTACTTTCAATAGCTATGGCTTGTGCTAAAGGTGAAAGTCTTGTTAAAAATGCCGAGGAACTTCGTGTTAAAGAATCAGATAGAATTTCTACAGTGGTGGAGGGCCTTCGTACTTCAAATATAGAAGTGCATGAGTATAAAGATGGATATAAAATTGTTGGCGGTGAATTAAAATCATCGGTAGTAGATAGTGATGGTGATCATAGAATAGCAATGAGTTTTATTATTGCAGGACTAAAGTGCGGGATGGAAGTTACAGATTTAGAATGCATCAATACATCTTTTCCAAACTTTTTTGAATTACTTGAAAAAATTACAAAAGTTGAGAAATAATGAAAATAGAACTTGCTGAGAATTATGGTTTTTGTTTTGGTGTTAAACGTGCTATTAAGATAGCAGAAGAAAATACAAATTCTGTTACATATGGACCTCTAATTCATAATTCAAAAGAGATTGGAAGACTAGATAAAAACTTTAAGGTTGGTCTTAATGAAGATTTTAAATCTTTTAAAGCTGGTGAAAAAGTGATTGTTCGAACGCATGGCATAGTTAAGGATGAATTAGTACAACTTCACTCGAAGGGTGTTGATGTTGTTGATGCGACATGTCCTTATGTGACAAAACCACAGGAAATTTGCCAAGAGATGAGTGAGGCAGGTTATGATGTATTGATTTTTGGGGATGAACAACATCCAGAAATTAAAGGTGTAAAGTCTTATGCAACACATGGAGCTAGAGTTGTTACTTCGGTAGAGGATGTGAAAAATATGAAATTTAAAGAAAATATTGCTTTAGTTGCTCAGACAACAAGAAAAGTCGAAGATTATATGATGATTGTAAACTATCTTATTCCGCGTTATAAAGAAGTTAGAGTCTTTAACACTATATGTAATGCTACTTTTGAAAATCAAGAAGCTGTATATGATATTTCAAAAAAAGCTGATGTAATGATAGTAATAGGTGGAAAGAATTCATCTAATACTAAAGAACTCTTTAGTATTGCTACCGATAATTGTCCTGACAGCTATCATATAGAAGATGAAACTGAAATTTTAACTACTTGGTTTGATAAAAAAGAATTTTGTGGAATTAGTGCAGGAGCTTCAACTCCTGACTGGATTATAAAAAATGTAATAAATAGTATAGAAAAATGTGTTAATTGATTTAGTTTTTATTAACACTTTCTTTTTCTTTTCAGAGTTCTTCCTCATTTTTATAGCTATATAATCATTATTTAGATATAATCACGACAATTTTTATGTAACAGAGGATAGATAATGGCGTTCGATAACGAATTATTAGATGAAGAGAATTTTGCAGCAATGTTTGCAGAAAGTGAAAAAAAGCAAGAAACAAGCCGTATAGTAGAAGGTGAGATTGTTGAGATCCAAGAGGATGAAAACAGAGCATTAGTTGGCGTTGGCGATAAGCTAGAAGGTATTATAAACCTTGATGAGATTCGTAATGAAGATGGTACACTCAAGTTCGCTTGTGGTGATAAAATTAAAGTTATGCAAATGGGCTATTATAATGAGCGTCCTAAGATTTCTTATACAAAAGTTTTAGAGCAAGAAAAAACTATTGAGTTTATTGAAGCCAACAAAGACGATTTTGAAGAATTAATCATCGAAGGTATAATCACTAAAAAGAATCGTGGTGGTTATGTAGTTGAAGCTGATGATGTTTCTTTCTTTATGCCACGTTCACTTGCTGCATTTAAAGAGACTGACGAAGTTGTTGGTCGTAAGATCAAAGCACAAGTTGTAAAGATAGATCCAGCTGAGAACTCTATAGTAGTTTCTCGTCGTAAACTTTTCAATGAAGAGCGCAAAAAGAAAAAAGAGATTATTGATCAACTTATGGCAGAAGATGTTGTTGTTGAAGGGACTATCAAAAAAATCACTTCTTACGGTATGTTCGTAGATGTTGGTGGTGTTGATGGTTTAGTTCACTACAATGAAATTAGCTATAAAGGTCCAGTCAACCCTTCAAAGCTTTATAAAGATGGCGATGTAGTAACTGTTAAAGCTATTTCTTACGATAAAGATAAGCGCCATCTTTCGTTATCTATTAAAGCTGTTATATCTGATCCATGGGCTGAAGTTGAGTCTGAATTAGATGAAGGCGATACTATTACAGTAACAGTTTCAAATATTGAAGCTTATGGTGTATTTGTTGACCTTGGTAATGATATTGAAGGTTTCTTACATATCTCAGAAATTTCTTGGAACAAAAATGTTAAAAATCCTAATGATTATTTAACTGTTGGCGAAGAGATAGATGTTGAAGTTATTGAAATTAATTCTAAGACTCATAAACTACGTGTTTCTCTTAAGCGTCTTTTACCAAAACCATTTGATGAGTTCATAAAGAACTATAACGAAGGTGACATTGTTACTGGAACTATCACTTCACTTACTGACTTTGGTGCGTTTGTTCGCATTTCAGGTGTTGAAGGTCTTTTACATAACCAAGACATCTCATGGGATAAAAATACAAAAGCAAAAGAAACTTTAACATCTGGTGATGAGATTGAAGTTAAAATTGCTAAAATCAATTCAGAAGATCAAAAAATATCTTTAAATCGTAAAACTCTTTTAGAGTCTCCGATAGATAAATTTGCTACAGCGAATAAAGTAAACTCAATCGTTTCTGGAACTATACGTGATATTAAAGACTTTGGTGTATTTGTATCTCTTGAAGATGGTGTTGATGCACTTATCCGTGACGAAGACTTGGAGCCACTTGTAAAAGGTGAACTTGAAGCTGGACAAACTATAGAAGCGGCAATAGCTAATATTGATACAAAACGCGATCGTATACGTCTTTCTGTTAAAAAATTAGATTATCTTAAAAATCAAGAAATGCTTGAAGAGATTAATGACACGGAGTCACACTCTTTAGGTGACCTAATAAAAGATAAATTTCAGTAAGCATTGCTAAAATGCAAAAGATTTTAAAATGGCTTACTCCACTCATTTCAGTAGGAGTAGCTATTTTTATTATCTTTTTTCTTATATCTATTAATTCCCAAGGGAAATTTATAGAAACTGAACCTCTTATTCTGAATAGTAAAGTTGTAATACAAAAGCCTGAAAAAGTCTGGTTAGAACACTTTTCAAAATCAGAAAAATTCGGTTATTCTTACCCTGTTAATGAAGTTTATGTCAAAGTAGACTTAAAAGAAAAAATAACTAAAACTATAACTTATAAGTTATATGCAAAGATTTTAGATCCCTATCAACTTTTTTGTCTGAAAGAGGAACTAAAAAATCATAAACTGAAGTATCATCTTGAAAAAGAGAATACAAATGTAGTTTTATTTATTTATTCACGAGATGTTAATAAATTAAATAAATTAGTTAAAGTACTAAAAGATTATAAAATTATGGCAAAAGTAATGTCGTACAAAGAGGAATATTAAATGAAAAAATATACTGTAGTTGTTTGTGACCATATACATGAAGCTGGCCTTAAAATGCTTCAAGAAGATGAAAATATTAATTTTATATTAGCGGCAGATGAGCCTAAAGATAAACTAATTAAAGAAATTATTCCAAAAGCTGATGTCGCTATTACTCGAAGTTCAACAGATGTTGATGATTTCTTTTTAGAGAATGCTACAAATTTAAAAGCCGTTGTTCGTGCTGGTGTTGGTGTTGACAATGTTGATATTCCTGGATGTTCTAAGCAAGGTATAATTGTTATGAATGTACCAACTGCAAATACAATTGCAGCAGTTGAGCTTACTATGGCTCATATACTTTCATGTATGAGAATGTTTCCATACTCTCATGACCACTTAAAAAACCAACGTATATGGAAACGTGAGAAGTGGTATGGTTATGAAATGAAGGGCAAAAAACTTGGTGTTATTGGTTTTGGTAATATTGGAAGTCGTGTAGCAAAACGTGCTCAAGCATTTGAAATGGATATTGTTGCATTTGACCCATATATTAACCCATCAAAGGTTACTGACCTTGATATGACTTATACTAAGAACTTTGAAGATATTTTAGCATGTGATATTATTACAATTCATACACCTAAAAATCAAGAGACTATTGGTATGATTGATGAGCCTGAATTTGCTCAAATGAAAGATGGTGTAGTTGTGATTAACTGTGCACGTGGTGGTCTTTATAATGAAGAAGCACTTGTTAATAACTTAAAAAATGGAAAAATCCGTTTTGCAGGTATAGATGTATTTAACAAAGAACCGGCTACAGATCATCCACTACTAGATCTTGATAATGTAACAGTATCTCCTCACCTAGGTGCTAATACATTTGAGTCTCAGTATAACATTGGAACACAAGCTGCAAGTAATGCAATAGAAGCAGCAAAAGGCATCGCATATCCACATGCAATGAACTTACCAATTGATGAGTCAAAAATACCTTCTTTTGTAAAACCATTTTTAGAAATGGGACAGAAAATAGGATTTTTAGAATCTCAAATTAATAAAAATCAGATTATTTCAATTAAAGTAACTGGTCATGGGGAAATAGCTGCATATGTAGAGTCTCTTTCTACTTTTGTTGCAGTGGGTGCAATGAGCCAAAATTCTGGTGACACAATAAACTATGTTAATGCAGAGTTTGTAGCAAAAGAAAAAGGTATAAATATTGAGGCAGAAGCATGTGCTGATTCTTCAGTTTATAAAAATCTGATTACTATTAAACTAACTACATCAGAAGGCACTACAAGTATAAGTGCTACTATCTTTGATGATAATGTACAGCGTTTAGTTAATATTGATGGTTTTGATATTGATGTTGCTCTTCGTGGTGGACTAGTTATGTTTAAAAACACAGATATTCCGGGTGTGATTGGAAGTGTTGGTACAGTACTAGCAAATAATAAAGTAAATATTTCAGATTTTTCACTTGCAAGAAATGACAACAAAGAAGCTTTAGCTGTCATCTTAGTAGATGATGCTGTTGGTGAAAAAGCACTTAAAGAGTTAGCTTCTCTTGATGCGTGTATAGGTGTTAACTACGCTTGCATTTAAAAATTTTGCTTTGGAGTATATATTTAACTATTTCTTGAGTATAATAGAAAATAGAATATTCTAAAGGAATTTTACCATGTCTTCTTCTAAATATTTAATTTACTTTTGCTTTTTTCCTCTTTGTATCTAGTAATTTTTTATATATTTTATAGTATTATTAAATACACTTAATGTAATAAGAAACGCAAAACAAACTTCTAAATCATTTCATTTTATGAAAATAAATAAAGGGTAAAATATAGATATGCAGATGCTAGTAGACTCCCTAAGAGAAAAAGGGAAAATATATAAAAAAATATTAGAAATTTCACCTAAAGATTTAGGTGTAAGAAATAAGATAAAAATTTATAATGCAAAAGATACACATAATGTTTCTTGTGCTATTTTTGCCGTAAGTCAAAAGAGTCGTCTCCTTATGAAAGATGTTCATAAGTTTGAAGAAATATTTATAAAACTTACTCTTTTTTGTGAGCATAATTTTAAAAATAAAATAATTTTTATTGATGCTCCTTTATGTTCTAAAGCAGCTATTGCATTTAAAGAAGTAGGCTGGAAAATTTATTAATGCTGTTATGTGATATAGGGAATACTTCTTATCACTTTCTTGATGGAGAGAAAGATTATAAAAAAAGTGTGGATTCTTTCAATCCAATTACTCTTACTCAGAAAGTTTATTACATTAGTGTAAACAAAAAAATTAACCAAACTCTTGAGCCATTACAAAATTGGATTGATCTTGCTCAGTACATTAATAAAGATAGTTACTATGAGACTATGGGAATAGATAGAATTTTTGCACTTCAAGCCACAGATAATGCAGTTGTTGTTGATGCCGGCAGTGCTATTACAGTTGATGTCATAAAGAAAGGTGTTTTTATGGGTGGATTTATCTACCCTGGTATAAATGCAATGAGTAAAACATATAAAGATATTTCACCTGCCTTAGATTATCCATTTAATTATGAGATAGATTTAAACAAACTCCCTAAAAATTCTGGGGATGCTATAAGTTATGGATATTTAAAAATATTACATAGTGAAGTGATGTCATATAAGTTACCCATTATTTTAACTGGTGGTGATGCCCTGCGACTTCAATCACTATTTGAGGATTATACTATTGATGAAGCTTTGATATTTAAGGGTATGAAAAACATTCTAATTAAACTTTGAGTTATATTTAGATAAAATTCGATAATTATAAAGATTACAAAGGGCTCATATGCTAACAGTTGCACTACCAAAAGGTCGTATTGCTAAAGAAACACTAGAAATATTTGAAACTATCTTTGGTGATGGTTTTAAATTTGATGATAGAAAACTAATTTTAGAAACAGAAAACTTCCGTTTTTTACTTGTTCGTAACCAAGATGTTGCAACTTATGTGTTCCATCAAGCAGCTGATATTGGTGTTGTTGGACTTGATACACTTGAAGAGCAGGGCTTAGACGTAGTGCGTTTACTTGATCTTCGTCGTGGTGTTTGTAAAGTTTCTATAGGCATGAAAGTCGGTGAAAAACTTGACCTAAGTAAACCAGAACTTAAAGTGGCTTCTAAGATGGTTAATATCACGAAACGCTACTTTGAAGAACGTGCCGTAAGTGTAGAAATTATTAAACTTAATGGTTCAGTTGAACTTGCACCTCTTATCGGTTTAGCTGATATGATAGTTGATGTAGTTGAAACTGGTACAACGATGAAACAAAATGGACTTGAAGTAGTTCAAGACATTATGACTAGTTCAACATACCTTATAGCAAATAAAAATTCTTATATTGCAAAAAAAGATGAAGTTTTAAGTATTTATGAGAAGATTAGCGAAGTTATAAAAGCAGAGAATAAATAAATATATGACAAACTTAGATTTATATGCAAAAGCTGAGCATCTACTTGGTATAGAAGATGCCACAGAAGCTCTCTATGACCTTTATCGTTCCGAACTTGATGAGAAAGATGTAAAGACTCTTTTAGATGTAGGTTGTGGTCGTGGTGGCTTTATGACTCGTATGAAGAGTGATGGAGTGAGTACAAAAGGAATCGACCTTAGTACTCTAATGGTTGAGGAATGTATCAAAGCAGGTTTAGATGCAGAGTGCATAGATATAACTGAAGTCGAAGGTACGTTTGATGCGATAGTCAGTATCTTTGATGTTTTAAATTTTATGGATAAAACAGAACTCATAAGATTTCTAAACGCAGTCGCAGATAAATTAGAAGACGATGGTGTATTTATTGCAGATATAAACACTCTTTATGGTTTTAGTGATGTTGCCGAGGGCACTATGTCTAATGATACTGGGAATGAATTTTTAAGTGTTGATGCTAGTTTTGAGAATGATGAACTCCATACAAAATTCACACTTTTTGAAAAACAAGAAGAAGATGTTTATAAAAAATATCAAGATACAATCGTACAACATTTTCATAAGATAAAAGTATTTCAAAATATAACGAGTTTGAAGTTAGTAGAGAAACAGACTTTTTCCCTCTATGACACAGAAGATAAAACTCTACTAATCTTTAAGAAAAAGTAGAGTTACTCTAGTTAGTTTAAATTAGGTGCTGGCGTTGTCGCACTAGAAGCTGGCAACATAGGCACAGCTATAACCCCTTTTCTTCCTTCTAACGATTTTAAAAACTCCTCGATAGATTTTGCTTGTTTATTTGTAAGTTTTGTTCCAAGTTGAATTCTAGCCATTTCTTTTATTGCCTCATTTAAACTTTTAATCATACCGTTATGAAAGTAGGGTGCAGTTTGTGTTATATTTCTAAGCAACGAAACTTTAACCATACCATATTTATCACCTTTAAAATCACCTACATTCATGTGTTTATAAGTTGCAGTTACATTAAATGCATTCATCCCTCCACCTATCCCAACACCATTATGACAAGATGTACAGCCAACTTCTATGAAAGTTTTAAGTCCATCTTTTTGTGCTGTGTTTAAGGCATTTTCATCTCCATTCATAAAGTCATCAAATGGAGATGGTGTTACGAGTGTTCTTTCAAAAAGGCCAATAGTATCTGTTATTTTTTCAAAAGTAATCTTCACATCTTGCCCATATGCATTTTGAAACTCTGTTACGTAAGAAGGCATAGAGTTTATAGTTGTGCTTACATGCTCTTTTGTCGCAGCCATTTCAGGACCAGCTTGAATTGGACCTTGTGCTTGAGTTTCTAAATCTGGGTCTCTGCCATCCCAAAATTGTCTAGCATTAAAAACAGAGTTATACACAGTTGGTGAATTTAAATGGTGAGGATTAACCGTCCACTTATGTCCAACAGCTGCTTCTATTCCATCATCACCACCTTCACCAAGGTTATGACAAGAGTTACAGCTGATAAAACCACTTTTAGATAGTCTAGGGTCAAAATAAAGCTTTTTCCCAAGACTTACTTTTTTATCTGTTATATGATTCTTTGGATTATCTATAAGTTTTAAAAGTTCACTCTGTGAGTTTGGTATAGGCATTAAACCTGCTTTTGTTGCATCTTGTGATAAAGATGAAGCCATAAGTACCGATGTCGCTGAAAGTATAAATAATATTGATTTTATCATTGTATATATCCTCGTATTAGTGCTTATATATTATAAGATGAATAGACTAAGAAGAAGCTGTAGCAAGGTACAATATAGATATCTCTAGCTTAATTGTACTTATGTTATAATCCTTATAAATACACACCATTGAAAAAGAAGTAAAATTAATGCGTTCATCCGATGTAAATGAGATTTTAAACAACAAAGAAAAACTTTTAACACAGACATATTTTGAACTTCAGAGGCATTTTGAAGAGAAGTATGGTAGTGATACTGTCGTGTTTATGGAGATTGGAACTTTTTATGAAGTCTATGAAGTAAACAATGATGAAGAGCAGATAGGAAAAGCTAAAGAAATAGCGGAACTGCTCAACATACAACTCACCAAAAAAAATAAATCAATAATAGAAAATTCAGATAAAAATCCACTTTTAGCAGGTGTTCCAGCCGTCTCTTTTGAACGCTATTTAAGTCGTCTTATAAACGAGCAAAAATACACTATTATCGTAGTCAAACAAAAAGGCAAGCCTCCTAAAATAAGTAGGTATATAGCTCAAATAGTTTCTCCTGGAACAAATTTTGAACATATTATAGATAATGATGATAACTATATAGTATCAATTGTTGTCGATAAATATAAAGACATTTATAGTGTTGGTTACTCAGCAATCGATGTTACAACTGGAAAAACTTGGTTGTATGAGACACACTCAACAAGCGAGGACCCCGCTTATGCACTAGATGAGGTGTTTAATCTTTTAAATGTTTATAAAACAAGTGAAATAGTCGTTACCTTTTTAGATGGCATAGATGACCAGAGACATGTGATGTCATACTTAGAAATTCCTGAGCATTATCACTACTCAGTAAATAACACTCGCCCTCGCATAGAGTTCCAAAATGAACTTTTTAAAGAAGTGTACCAAATCCAGTCTCTACTTTCCCCTATAGAGCACTTAGACCTTGAACGTTCCCCCGCTATAACAGAGTCTCTAGCCATTCTTATAAACTTTGTTATAGAACATGATTATCACATAGTTCAAAAGATGTCACAACCACATTTAATAGACAACAGACGTTTTATGTATCTGGGAAACAATGCATTAGAGCAAATGGGAATCATCTCAAAAGATAAACGCGAGTTCACACTTTTAAAGATGTTAGACAGAAGTGCTACAGCTATAGGACGGCGTTTACTCAAAGAGAGACTTTTAAACCCCATCATGGAAGAGGGTGAACTTAACCGTCGTTACAACCTAATAGAGAGGGTTTCTTCTCATATACGTTATCTTGATGAGATGATGCGTGGTGTTTATGACTTGGAGAGACTTTCACGACGTTTACGACTCTCGCGTTTACACCCTTTTGAAATGAACCATATTTATGATTCCATGGAGAGTGTAAAAGAGTTAATGCTGTATGTAAAAAAGCACAAGATTCAAAAAACTCCTTTTCATGAGAGTGAAGTAGAAGAGTTTTTACGTGACATAAACAAGAGCATTGACCTTGATGTGTCACGGCGTTTTACAAGTGCGACGGTAGATGAGAACTTCTTAATGAACGGTGTCGATGAGACCATAGACACTCTTGTAAAAGAAAATGCTGTGATGATCATCGCGTTTGAAGACATTATGAAAAAGATAGAAGTACTTTTAGAGTCCGTTAATGCTGGAAGTTCAAATAAGCTTGTTAGTTTAGGACTTTTAGAAAAAGAAGGTTACTATATTTCTTTGTCTAAAAATAGATTTTCATTGATAGAGCAAGAGTTTAAAAAAGATGAGTATTTTTTAGAATTTAATGTCAAAAAACTTACAAATTCAGTAAAAATTACCTCTGCTTTTACAGATACTATTTCAGATAAAATCATGAAAAACAGACGTAAAATAGTGAGTCTTGTCAAAGATAGATATATGCAACTTCAATCGACTTTTGAGAGAAGATACTCACTTCTTTTTGATAGAGTAATAGCTTATGTTTCAGACCTTGATGTTGGAGTGAGTTCTTCAAAAGTTGCCCAGATGTATAAGCACTCTCGTCCAATGATTGTAGAATCTCATAATGACGAAAATTTTATGCAAATCATGCAGCTGAGACATCCACTCATAGAGATTCAAGAACGCGGTGGAATCTATGTGCCAAATGATATAGTCATGGGAAATCGTGACAACATGGACCTTCCACATCCCCAGACAGTAATGCTTGAAGTAAGCGTGCATGATGGACATGATATAAACGGAGTTTTACTGTATGGAATTAACTCTAGCGGAAAGTCCTCTCTGATGAAAAGTATAGGAATAGCAACATTAATGGCTCAGTCAGGTTTCTTTGTCTCTGCTGCTGTTATGAAGTTTACTATTTTTGATTCACTTTTTACTCGCATCGTTTCTCGTGACAACCTTGCTAAGGGACTTTCTACCTTTGCAGTTGAGATGCTAGAGATGAAAAATATTTTCAACCGTTCTACTGTTCGCTCATTAGTCTTAGGTGATGAAATAAGCCATGGAACAGAAACTCTTTCTGGTGTTGCCATCGTTGCTTCTGCCATTATGAAACTTGCAAAGACACGATGTTTATTTCTTTTTGCAACGCACCTGCACCAACTCTCAACTATGAAAGAGATCACTTCTCTTAACAATGTAGTAGATTTACATCTAAGTGTTGAGTATGATGAGAGTAAAGATACACTGGTTTTTAACCGTGTTTTACAAGAGGGAAGCGGAAGTAGTATATATGGTTTAGAATTTGCAAAATCACTTCATATGGATAGCGAATTTTTAGACACTGCAAATACAATCCGTAAGCGTTTATCAAATGACTTTGATGAGTTAGAACTTCTTGTGAAGAAAAAAACAAGTAAGTACAATAAAGAGTTATATGTTACAAAGTGTATTATCTGTGGAGCGATGGCTGAAGATGTACATCATATATCTCAAAAAAGTCTTGCAGATGGTGCAGGTTTTATAGGGCACTTTCACAAAGACAACAAGCATAACCTCATTCCTCTTTGTAAAGAACACCACAACCTCATTCATGATGGAAAGATAAAAGTTGATGGTTTTATTATGACGAGTAAGGGACTTGAGTTACAGTTTGAAGAACAGATGAATAAGCCAAAAGTAGATGTAATCGTAGAACCTGAAATAAATAAAAGTGTTGAGGTTACAGAGGGTGAAGAAGAGTCTAAAGGCTTTACTTTAGATGATTGGTAGCTTTAAGAGAAATCTCTTAAGCTAGAAGTGTTTTAACACACTCATTTATACGTTTACCATCGGCTTTTCCAGCAAGCTCTTTAGATGCCATACCCATAACCTTTCCCATGTCTTTCATCGTAGTAGCACCAACTTTTTTTATGATGCTTTGTACAGATGAAGTAAGTTCTTCTTCACTGAGTTGCGCTGGTAAATATGGTTGATAAAATGCTATTTCATCAAGTTCAATTTGTAATAGGTCCTCTCGTCCAGCATCTTTATACTGAGTAGCTGCATCGTTTCTGCGTTTAACCTGCATTTGAATTATTTTGATTACATCATCATCACTTAACTCTTTACGTTCATCTACTTCTATCTGTTTAAACGCAGATGTAAGTAAGCGTAGTGCATCGCGTTTTTTTGTTTCTTTTGCTTTCATCGCGTTTTTAACATCTGTATTAATTGTTTCTCGTAATGACATTGTATAAATCCTTTGTTTAAAGCTCCCGGCATATGGAACTAAAATTGCTATTATTATAGCAAAATCACAGAAACTATGGAATACAATTTATGAATATAAAATTTTCAACATTAACTTTACTCTTAACAGCGATAGTGTTACTAAATGGATGTACAGCAAAGCTTACAGAACCAGAGATAACATTTGAACCACCAGTATATGTAGAACAGATGCCAGCTAAAGAAGATAAAAAGGATTTTACATCAACCGGAAGTATCTTTGGTCAGGGGGACAATCCACTTTTCTCAGACCATAAGGCTATGAATGTGAGTGACATTGTGACAGTTGTTATTTCTGAAGCAGCACAAAGCACTAATACTGGCACGAAACAGCTTGCCAAGAGTGATACTGCAAACTTAAACGCGGGACTCCTGAGTGGTGGAGATCAAGCTAATGGCATGGTAGCAAGTGCAGTCAAGGGAATCAATGGATATACTGACATTGGATTTAATTCTGGAAGTGATAGTACTTTCACTGGTTCAGGAAGTTCTACTAAAGATGCAAGCTTTACAACAACTATTTCTGCTAGAATAGTAAAGGTACTTAAAAATGGAAATTATTTTATCTCAGGAAAACGTGAGATGCTTATTGATGATCAAAAGCAGATTATTCAACTAAGTGGAGTAATAAGACCATATGATATAGATCAAAACAATAACATTAACTCAGCACAAATGAGTGATGCAAAGATTCTTTATAAGAGTGAAGGAGATATAGATCGTGCAATTAAACAAGGTTGGGGAACTAAAATACTCAAAGCAATTTGGCCATTTTAGTCTATTATTTTTACTACTAAGTTCATTATTAGTTGCGGGGAGTTTTGAAGACTTTAAGCGAGCACAACAAGAGTCTTTTACTAAGTATGTGGATGAGCGTGATGCCGCGTTTAACAGCTACTTAAAGTCACAATGGAAAGAGTATAGTGCGACGAAGAGTAAACCTCTTTATGAAAAAGAAAAACCAAAAAGTATTACACCAACTCTTCCTAAAAAAATAAAGAGTCTTGGACCGAAAGTTCGTATTAAACTAAAAAAAATTAAAAAGGTCATTCCAAAACCAGTTATTAAAAAAATTGATATAGTTAAAAAAGTTCTCATAATTGAAAAAACAGAAGTTGAGAAACCAAAAAAAATACAAAAAGATATAAGTTTTGATTTTTTTGGCCAAGAAGTTTCATTTTATTTAGATAAAAAATATAAAACAGCAACTTTTTACCCTAAAAGTCAAAAAGGCATTATTAACTTTTTTGATATTTTAGCCTCAAGTGATTTCAGTAGTACTTTGCAAGATATAAATTCTATAACAAAAGAGTTGGCTTTAAATGATTGGGGAACATATTTACTAGTAACAAAACTTTCAGAGTCTTTATATGCAACTCCAGATGAGAGAAGACTTTTTTCATGGTTTATATTTAATAAACTGGGTTATGCAGTTAAGATTGGTTTAGCTAACAAGCATGTTGTTTTAATGCACTATAGTAAGAAAACCATATACTCCACACCAAACTATACTTTTAACAAGAAACATTTTTATGTTGTAGCTAACTATGCTAAGGGTTCAGTTGGAAAACTCTATACATATAAACAAAACTATCCAGATGCAGATAAAGCGATGGACTTAGGGCTTAAAAAACTTCCTAACTTTAAAAAAGACATTAAGTCTAAGACACTCTCTTTTAGAGAATTTGGCAATACTTATACTACAACTTACCATTATGATCAAAATCTTTTAGATTTTATGGCAACATATCCTCAAGCTGATTACGAAACATACTTTAATGCACCTATGAGTGAGAGTGTGTACCAAGAAATAGCCAAAGATATGAAAAAGTATGTAGACTCTAAAAAATCAAGTGTAGCAATAAACTTTGTTCTTAGTTTTGTGCAAAAAGCTTTTGCTTATCAAATAGACCAAGATCAGTTTGGACGGGAAAAGGTTATGTTTGCCGAAGAAACACTTTACTATGATAAGTCTGACTGCGAAGATAGAGCCATATTGTTTTCTTATCTTGTAAAAGAGCTCTTCGGTGTGACTGTAGTTGGTGTCAAGTATAAAGATCATATGGCTACAGCACTACATATACCTATGAAGGGTGATAGTGTAAAGGCTGGAAATAAAGATTATGTAATAGCAGACCCAACATATATAAATGCTAATATTGGTCAGAGTATGCCACAGTATAAATCTCAGATTCCTCAGAGTTTTATACATGTGAGGGCAGGAATTTAGAATGTAAGTGTTATTATATGTTGATAGTTTAGTTATATTTATACAATATAAAACATGGTGAATAGGGCTTGAAAGCCCTGAATTAAAGAGTTCTATAAAAAAGGTTGAAAATGATAAAGAAAACAATACTACTAGTATCGGCATTGCTGATGAGTGCTTCTGCTAGTTCATGCTGGAAAAGTGAGGAGCTTGCAAGTTTTGCACAAGATGAGTTTGACGAAAAGGCTAGATTTTCCATAAAAGACGTAGTTACTTGTAGGCCTATTGCGCATGCTAAACTTAGTTTAGGCAAAATGACATTTGAGGCAGATGAGCAAGGTATAGTTACACTTCCATTACCACCTGAAAACATGGATAGAGAACTTCCAGTAAGATTACAAAAATCAGGCTATATAACTGCGAATGAAAATGTAATGGTTGTCTTTGGTAGCTACTGGAATAATCTATTTTTAATGAGTAAAGCATTGCCTATAGGGAGTGCAAGATTTGCTTTGAGTTGGGATAAAAAACCTTCTGACTTAGATATACATCTAAAAAGTGATAACTACCATATAAGCTATAGAACAACAAAAAGTATTGCTAATCGAGTCAAGTTAGATAGAGATGCTATGAAAGGGTATGGACCTGAAACTATTACAGTAGATAAACTTGATAAAAACGATACCTATAAAGTACTTGTAAATCGCTATAGTAAAAGTGGAAATATTGATAATAAAACGCAGGTGAGAGTTTATATAAACAATAAATTAGATCGTATAGTTAGACTTAAAAACACAACTGCCACTTGTGTACAAGTAGCAACTATACATAACAATAAGGTAAAGTATAAGCTTAAAGAACTTAGTAATTCTGAGTGTAGATAAATACTCTCTCTACTCAGCTAAGAAGACCCTCCCTCAGGGTCCTCAAAAACACAACACTTCAGAAATAATTAGATAGAATAAGATAATCAATTTACAAGGTAGATATATACTATGAAAATAATCTTTCTAACCCTACTACTCCTAAGCACAAGCATCTTCGCTTCAAATGAAGCCATCCTAAAACTAGATACCAAAGGTCATACAGGACTTATAGGAGATATTATAGTCACGAAAAGTGGAGATATTATAAGTGCTAGTGATGATAAAACTATAAGAGTATGGGACTCTAATACAGGTAAAGAAAAAAGAAAGATATTAGGTCAAGTTGGCAGTGGCAGTGAGGGGATGATAATTGCCATAGCACTAAGTAATGATGAAAGGTATTTAGCTGTTGGGGGATATATGAAGAATGATGAAGTCCGTATCTACAACTATAAAACAGGGAAATTACTCCACATCCTAAAATCACATACAAATGTAGTATATGACTTAGCATTTTCTAAAGACAACAGATACCTCATAAGTGGTTCAGCAGATAAGACTGCCAAGATATGGAGTGTAAACGATAGCTTTACTTTAAAAGATACTATAAAATTTCATACTAATCATGTATATGCCGTAAAGATAATACAAAACAAAAGAAACTATTTCGCAATAACTGCTGGATTTGATAATAAAATAGCACTTTATGACTTAAAAACTAAAAGAGTTATTAAATCTCACACGAGTGATTATAAACTACAATACTTAGCAACATCGCTAAAGAATGGCGGTCAAATAGCAACATGCGGATTTGGTAAAGAGATACTAATCTTCGACTACAACTTAAACCTAATAAAAACCATACAAAGTGAAACGAAACCAGTAGGATTAGCATATAGCAAAAATGGAAAGTATTTAATAGCTGGAACTGGAGAATATCCATATGTCACAAACATATACCAAACCAACAAAAACTACTCCCTTTTCAAATCATTTAAAAAACATACCAATACTACAATGGCAGTAAACTTCATAGATAATAACACTGCCGTAAGTGGTGGTGGAGGTAATCAAGAAATATATATCTGGGATATAAATACCCTCAAAGTAAAACAAAAGATAGTAGGTGTTGGAAATAGAATATGGAGTGTTGGAATAAAAGGTGATGAGATTGCTTGGGGGAATATAGATGATTGCAGTGGGAAAAACTGTAGTAAATTCCAAAAATCAATAAACCTAAAAAACTTCAATATATCAACCAACACAAACGGCTTCAAGAGAATACAAATTACAAATGGTTCATACTCTCTTAAACACTCTAAAGGTGGTGACTATGGACTTGGTGATGCAGTCTTAGAGATACAAAAGAACAATTACACACAATCCAAAATCATAAAAGGTTCTACTAATGGCTATAGACATAGATGTTATGGCTGGTACAAAGACTTCATCATAAGTGGTGGAAGTAATGGCAATTTAAAGATCTACAATAAACAAGGAAAAGAGGTAGCAAGTCTCATAGGTCATACAGGAGAAATCTGGAGTATAGCAGTTGATGGCAATAGACTTGTAAGTGGAAGTGATGACCAAACTATGAAGGTATGGGATTTAAGTCAAGTTGGGGAAAATAAAGAGATTTACCCAATGTTAAACTTATTTGTAAGCAACGACAACGAATGGGTAGCATGGAGCAAGAGTGGTTACTTCAACTCATATGTTGGTGGAGATAAATATGTAGGCTATCATATAAACCAAGGTGCAAACAAAGAAGCAAGATATGTTGGAAGTGATAAATACTTTGATACTTTCTATAGACCTGACATTATAAGTCTTATACTTCAAACTGGAAGTGAAAGAAAAGCTATAGCTTATGCAAGTAGAACTAAAAAAGTTAAAACTGTTGATGTATCTAATGCACTACCACCTGTTGTAAGTCTACTAAGTAGCTCAAATATTAAGACATCAAGTAAGTCAATTATAGTGAAGTATAGTGTTGATAGTGATGAAGTTCTAAAAGAGATAATCATACTTCATAATGGTGAGAAGATAAATGCAAGAGGACTTAAGAAAAAGAAGAGTTCTTCAAAGACTCAGAGTATAACTATTGAGTTAAACAGTGGTGAGAATATCATAAGCATAAAAGCAAGAAACAAGTTTGCTATGAGTGATGAAGTATTAGTATATGCTACAAGAAAAACTAAAACGAAAGACATCTACAAACCAACTCTATACTTACTAAGTGTAGGTGTAAGTAAATATGAAAACCCTGAGTATAACCTAGGTGTTGCAGACAAAGATGCAATAGCTATGGCTAAGATGTTTAAAGCCCAAGAAGGTAAGGTATACAAAAAAGTCATTACTAGGACTCTTACAAATAAAGATGCTCATAGTGACAATATACTTGATGCACTTGACTGGATAGATAAAGAAGTAACATCTAAAGATGTAGCTATGATATTTATAGCTGGGCACGGTATGAATGATGATAAAGGCGTGTACTACTTCTTAAGTCATGATGCTAACCTAGATAGACTAAGACGTAGTGCTGTGAAGTGGACTGAGATAAAAGAAACCATAAGTAACCTACCATCTAAAGTAATACTACTTGCAGACACTTGTCATAGTGGAAATATTACAGGAGAGAGAAGAGATATAACAAGTGCAGTAAAAAGCATTATAAACTCAGGAAGTGGTAGTGTTATCATGACAGCTACTACAGGAAGTGGTTACTCTTATGAAAAAGCAGAATGGGGACATGGTGCTTTTACTAAGAGCTTTTTAGATGGTCTTGGAAGAATGAGAGCTGACTATGATAGTGATGGTACTATAACAGTTAAAGAGATAGACCTTTATGTTACTAACAATGTTAAGAAGCTCACAAAAGGCAAGCAGAAGCCTACAACTATCATACCAAATTCTGTACCTGACTTTGCTATTGGGGTTAGGTAGTAAAGTCTAGCAATAAGTCTATCTTACACTCTCTAATGCTTTATTATACCCTTACTTTTTCATAGTAGTAAAACTCATTACATCTTCACTCATCTCTACTTTTTTACTTATTTTCTTTTTTAATCCACGAGTTTGAGATAGTGCTTTTTTAATATCTTTAGAAATTATGTAGTAGCCACTTTCTTCATCGAATTTAGTATTTGGAAGTATATGTATCTTTTTATTAGATGCTATGACTTGGATACTTTCTACTCCAAAAGGGGGCTCTACTGTGAATGCACCAAGACTTATCCATCTAGAAGCATCATCAGCATTTACAAATTTAACAAACTTAGAGTTCCCATTTCCTTCGCTTAGTTCTAAAAGGTATGAAAACTTTCCATCTTTTGTTTGGGTATATCCAACTATGTAGAGGTATCCCATCTTATTTAGTTTTACAAAAAGTTCTATCTCTTCATCATTTTCAAAGAGTAAATTTTGGCTTCCTCTATTTGAGTTAAGTGATACTTTTAAATCACTTGAACTTATTATTCCAGCATTTAGTAATGCGTCAAAGTCTATATTTTTTGGTTTAGTTGCAAGGTCTTTATATGCATTGTTACTTATATTTAGAGTTTTAGAAGCTACAACCTCATTTGTTGTAGTGCTTAGTAGTTCATAGTTGAGAATCATTGCATTCTTAGTTAGTGTATACTCTCCTACTAGAAGGTACGCTGCACTTTTAGGTGACTTAGTAGTATGAAGTTTACTTTTTAACTCTTTAGTAAAGACTGAACTAAACTCAGTAGCAGTAGTAGAGTTTTGCATAAGAGGTGGATATACATATATATTTTTTTTAGTAAAAGCTTTTGCTAACACTGTCGCTGCAAATTCAACCGAGTCTATCTTGGAGTCAAGTTTTACTAACTCCACTTTTACTTGTGATTTTGTTATAGCTTTATTTTTTAGTATTTGAGCACCAAGTATAACGGCTACACTCTCATATCTTTCATACTCTTTTATAAGTGAGAAAATGTCTTCATATAGTTGTAGTTTTAAAGATGATGATTTAGATTTATCTATTTCGTTTAAGGCAGATTCTATTTCTTCATTTAGATTATAAAGTTTTTGGACATATAGTGCATTTACTTTTTCAGATGTTAGTACAACTTTAGCTTCAACTTCCAAAGGTTTATCTATAAAAGTAAACTCAGCTCCAAGAATAGGTAAGTTTGAACTTATTTTTATATTTGATATTGCAGATGAACCTTCATCTGTTGAATGTGATTCAAAGCTTGAACTTACTTCACTTTTTATCATTTGACAAAGGTCAGATAGTGCTTCTTTTTTAGCCTCTGTATTTGTTTTGGCAAAGCCGATGCCACTCATGGTATTAGCCGATACTAAGCTAACTAGAAAGACACTTGATACAAATATTAAAAATAATCTTTTACTCTTCATTGTAAGACCTCGTAATAATATGTGGTATTATGCTGTAAGATACCTAAAAATGACATAATGGCACAAAATTGCACCCCTGTGAATGAATCTCCACTTTTATGATATAATTTTTAACTATCGACATAATAAAATAAATAAGGATTTTTAATGCCTACAAGATTAAGAGTTGATATTAGCTGGTTATCATCATGTTATCAATCGTGGTGTAAATCGTTGTAATATTTTTAATTCTAAAAGTATTTATCCTTGTTGTGAAGAATCTATTTTAATAAAAGATTTCGATATTAAAACTCTTAATGAGTTTTTAGGTGAACCAATCACAGATAAAGAGTTAGAATACATAAAAACAAAAGAAAAACAGAAAATTGTTAAAGTAAACAATAGTATAAAAATTTCTCAATCAAAACAATTTGAAGAACACTTTTATAATATTTCTACAAAACAAGATAGAAACATCGCTATAATGAATGCATATTTAGATGGATACTCACAAGCGAGTATCGCAATTTATCTCAAACTTTCTAAATCTTTGATTAGCAAAGTTGTAAAAAGTGGAGATTCATTCACAGGGGTGTAGTTACTTATATTTAAAAAGCTCTTCTAATAAGGGTCAATTTATTATGCACTAACTTTAAGTTTAACACCAAAGCTATCTAGTACTTTCATTATAGTTTCAAACCTAGGTTTAGAATCAGAACTGAATGTTTTATATAGACTTTCACGTCCTAGACCTGTATCTTTAGCTATTTGGCTCATTCCTTTAGCTTTTGCTATATTTCCAATAGCTTCAAGCACTTCATTCATATCACCATCTTGAAGTACTTGAGTGAGATACTCTGCTATCATCTCTTTAGAATCTAAATATTGAGATACATCGAATGTTGTTAATTTAGTCATCTTTTAACTCCTCTGCCATTTTTTTAGCTTTTAAAATATCTTCTGTTTGGGTAGATTTATCTCCAGCAATAAGAAGAATTACTATTTCTTCATTTCGTTTGGTGTAATAAACTCTATATCCTGGTCCAATAGTAATTCTAAGTTCGCTAATTTCTGAAGAGATTGATTTATGATCTCCAAAATTACCTTCTTGAACTCTTTGAAGTCTTCTTAAGATAGTTACTTTAGCTTTTGTGTCTTTTAACTTGAGTAGCCATTTAGAGAATATTTCAGTTTGTTTAATCATATACATGTTGATATTGTATCTAATTAGATACATGCATGTCAATAATAAAATTCTTATAGGAATAATAATACCCTTTACGAACCTTCATAACATATGCCATAAATAGTAATTCCAACAAAAAGCCTTTTTATAAAGAATAACTTAAAAAGCAAAGAAATTAAGAAATAGACATCAGTTTATCAACAATATTATTTCAAAGAACAATGCAAGAGCTAAATCTTGCAAAGTTTGATTTTTTAAATACTCTTTTTAAAAGTTCATTTCTAGAGTTTGAACAGAGTATTTTGATAATCAAACTATATAGTCAGTTATACAATTGACTATGTTTTGGTTAACAATTTAGTATGGTAATAGCTTTACATGTATTGCTATTGTAAATGATTTAAGT
>Ga0233441_1000188_pt1 | contig 82877 bp, 79 predicted proteins | sample SI_123_September_4_FD_182781 | JGI IMG/M metagenome (GOLD analysis project Ga0233441, IMG submission 182781) | Seawater microbial communities from Saanich Inlet, British Columbia, Canada - SI_123_September2016_135_MG | ecosystem: Environmental > Aquatic > Marine > Inlet | place: Canada: British...
GTATCTAAATTACAACTTAATTCTCCAGAATAATCACTTCCTAAATAAGATTCACAATCAGTATAATCTCCAAAACCATTTGCATCACAATCAGCAGCTTCACAAAGTTCAGTATTACAATAAGGAGTACCAACCGGATCATAAGAACAAAGACAATTTATATTACAATATCCTACATCGTCTTCTCTCTCACCAACTTTTCCAAAAGAATCACACTCGCCAATTGGACTTTGTTGACAATACTCGTTATTATCATCATCTGGAGGAGCACATTCCTCATCGGGGTGATCTACAATCTCATTATCACAAAAGCCAACAGGGTCAAAATCTTCGCATTCACAATACCCAGGAATTACCTCGCATGTATCGGCAGTTACATAACATTCATGATCGGCAGAATATTCTTGACACAAATCCCAATCAGTACAACCCAACTCATATTCAGACTCTTCAGCAGATAACCTACAAGATCCTGCAAAACTAGAACTACAAGCAGATCTATCTCCTACAACCCCGCATTCTTCTTCATTAGCAATACATCTTTTTTCACAACCAGGCGGTGCATTTCCAACACTATATCTTGGGCTATTATATGGATCATCTTGTCCTGCTCTAAAGTCATCTCTAAAATAATCTCCGTAACATTGTCTTCCTTGTTTCATTTCCCACTCTTCACATTCTCCAGCACCACATGTGCCATCTTCCCAAGGAGTACACTCCCCGCAGCCTCCAGACAATAGTGGATCTTTAGGATATTCATCACAAGAACTAATTAGAAATAAAGATACAAATAAAATTGAAAATAGTATTAGTTTATTCAATCATTTCACCTCTTAATAAAATAACTAATACTTATTCCTTTTTAAATATTTTCTTTTTCCTAAAACAAATATATTCTTATTTACTCAAAAAAGCAAATAAAAAAACTATCCTCTTTGATTAAATTCGGAAAAATTCTTTATACAATATTTCTAACTAGAAGACTTTTTGAAGCCAATTGATAATTCTATTCCACGCAGAAGGTTCTCCGGATGACTCCTTTAATGATTGACCAGGAATCTCTAATTCGAGAATAGATTTATCTTTCCCCTCTCCAATAGAATCTCTCCCTATAACTTCAACAAAATACAATGCATCTGCGTAACTATATTCAGAACCATCACCATTCATAATTTCTACATAACCCAAATCTCCAATCTCAAAATAGTAACTCCCTAATAAATTCCATTGACCTCCATTTTGGGTTTGATCTATAATCACACTTTCACTTCCTCCAGAAAAATAAACATCATATCTCACAGCAGTATCTGCCCCCGAATGTTCATAGTGCCATTCATAAATTTCATAAGTATTTTCTACTAAAAAATTTGGGACATATTTTACACTATCAGAATCGTCTCCCCCATTATTCCTTAAACAACTCATATCCTCACCAAAAAATCCAAAACAATGATAAGGATAAACTGCTGAAGACCAAGCACCTTCAATAACAACTTGAGGTTCACTCGCTTGATCATCTATCAAAAACACTTCTTTATCTTCGTTTAAACCAGATAATTTGACAATGGTCCCAACGGTATTAAAAGTTCCAGAAGTGTAGAAATTACCAAGAATATCAAAGGCAGCACCAATAGGAGAAGCCAAAACTAGAGAAGTGGCATCTATTCCGGGAGGAACTTCATACGCCCGTATTCCATTTGACCCAATTGCCCCTCCAGCAACTGTATTAATAATCCCATCAATACCAATTTTTCTCACCCTAAGATTATTTGTATCCATAATAAAGATTTCTCCAATATCACTCACCTCAACACCTCCAGGGTAATTCAATTGTGCTTGATCGGAAGGACCGCCATCTCCAGAAAATCCACTTATTCCAGTTCCAGCAACAACAGAAACCACACCATTAAAGTCAATCTTAATTAATTCATGACCACATTCTTCAACAACATAAACATTCATTTCATTATCGGCGGAAATTCCCTTAGCAGAACAAGAATCTTGAGTCAAGCGATATTGGCTTCCTGCTTGCATACTCTGACCATAATAATCTCCACTAACCTTTGGAATAAAAATTACTCCCGTATACTGAGTCCCATAATAGATATTATCATTATCATCAAGATGTATACCGGTAGGATAACTAAAAGTATTATAAATTGTATAAATATGCCCAACTTGCATATCTTGACCATAATAAATCCCCTCCTCTCTAGGAATAAATCTTATTTCAGATAAATAAAAATCAGTAACAAAAAGGTTTCCATCAGAATCATCTCCAATTCTAGCATCAGGAGACAATTTAGCTTCAGTAGCAAGTATCCCTTCACTTAAATCAGTATTATGATCCCCCCCAGCAATTATATATACGTGGTCACTCAACATGCTCTGCCCAAAATAAATACCATCTAGATTTGGAATAAATCTAATCGTACGTAACTGAGATTCATCATCAAAAATAAAAAAATTACCTTGAAAATCTATATTCAAATCAAAAATACCTTCAAACATAGTATCCTCTTTATGAGTTCCACTAACTCCCCTTACTGTAAAATCTCTTTTTCCTGCATATTTCTCTGCGTAATAATAATCATAAGGTTCATTAATACCACAATCACTATCATCTGTATCAACAAAACCATCACAATCATTATCTAAACCATCATCACAAATCTCTGTACTTGCTCCAGCAAAAGGATTACAAGTATCACCAATCCATTCTCCATTCGTACAAGTTTCTAAACCAGTATTTCCTGAACACTCTCCAACACCACAAGTTGTTTGTTGAGTTAGTTCTTCATCAATAAAATCATCACAATCATTATCCAAACCATCACAAATCTCTGTACTTGCTCCAGCAAAAGGATTACAAGTATCACCAATCCATTCTCCATTCGTACAAGTTTCTAAACCAGTATTTCCTGAACACTCTCCAACACCACAAGTTGTTTGTTGAGTTAGTTCTTCATCAATAAAATCATCACAATCATTATCCAAACCATCACAAGTCAATTCAGTTCCTGTCTCATAATCTGAACCATAATTAACATCAGTACATCCGGGCCATTCTCCCTGAGCATTACATGTTTCTTGAGCACCAGAACAAACACCGTCTTGCAAAGGACAATTTTGAGTTGTTCCAGGAGTACAAGAAGTACACCTAGGATCATTTACACTTATAACTGGATCAACACAAGAATTAAATTCACAACTACAAGTAGTTTCTAAATCACAAGCATTTGGAACATCTGAATAATCATAATAATCTAAACCAACACAACCATCTAATTGATCACATTCTGTATCTGGACAAGAATTAGTTGCATCACAATCAGCAGCTTCACAAAGTTCAGTATTACAATAAGGAGTACCAACCGGATCATAAGAACAAAGACAATTTATATTACAATATCCTACATCGTCTTCTCTCTCACCAACTTTTCCAAAAGAATCACACTCGCCAATTGGACTTTGTTGACAATACTCGTTATTATCATCATCTGGAGGAGCACATTCCTCATCGGGGTGATCTACAATCTCATTATCACAAAAGCCAACAGGGTCAAAATCTTCGCATTCACAATACCCAGGAATTACCTCGCATGTATCGGCAGTTACATAACATTCATGATCGGCAGAATATTCTTGACACAAATCCCAATCAGTACAACCCAACTCATATTCAGACTCTTCAGCAGATAACCTACAAGATCCTGCAAAACTAGAACTACAAGCAGATCTATCTCCTACAACCCCGCATTCTTCTTCATTAGCAATACATCTTTTTTCACAACCAGGCGGTGCATTTCCAACACTATATCTTGGGCTATTATATGGATCATCTTGTCCTGCTCTAAAGTCATCTCTAAAATAATCTCCGTAACATTGTCTTCCTTGTTTCATTTCCCACTCTTCACATTCTCCAGCACCACATGTGCCATCTTCCCAAGGAGTACACTCCCCGCAGCCTCCAGACAATAGTGGATCTTTAGGATATTCATCACAAGAACTAATTAGAAATAAAGATACAAATAAAATTGAAAATAGTATTAGTTTATTCAATCATTTCACCTCTTAATAAAATAACTAATACTTATTCCTTTTTAAATATTTTCTTTCCTTTTATATTAGGAACTACATTTAGTTTACCTTTAAATTTGGGAAATTTAAATTTATTAAAGTGATCTAAAAAAACAGCCAGAGCAGCAACCTCCGAATGGGGTTGATTTCCAACTCCAAGATTATAATCAGATAAAGAATAAATTTCACCAGGGACTTTCTCCCCACCAACAACAACCAAAACATTTCCTTTTATTTTACCAACATACTTCGAAAAATCATCACCATACATAGTTAGGTGAACAATCTTTTTACCAAGAAACAACTTTTTAAAATCTTTAACATGTTCAACAGAAAAGTCTCCACCAAATTTAGAAACAATTTTACAAACAGAGGATTCCATCTCGCCATCTTTCTGTCCAGTATAATAAAGTCTAGAAGCACCAAAAGTTCTAGCAACTAAAGCAACATGGGTACTAATCCTTTTATCTCTAGAAATTCTATGTCCTAATCTTAAAACTTCAATCATAAAAAGAAAACAATACAAAAACTATTTAAATACTCTCTCTTCTCAAAAATTCATGAATTTAGAAAACTTAATAATTAATAAATATAAAAAATTATTATTAATTCCTTTATTACTATTAATTATAAGTTTAGCAATTTTAGGAATGCAATATTCCTCAAAAGGGTATATAATAGAAAAGGATGTCTCTCTATCAGGAGGGGTCTCTGCAACTCTAACTTTAGACGAATACAACTTAGAAGAAATAAGATTTCTATTAGAAGAAAACTTTCCAGACTCAGATATCTCAATCAGAGAGTTATCTACTTTTGGTTCAAAAGAAAAAACAGGAATAATTATAGACATAACAGGAACAACTTCTCAAGAGTTTAAACTTTTCTTAGAAGAGAACTTGCCTTACAATGAAATATCTATTCAAGAAATGGGTGCAGGATTAGGTGAATCTTTTTTCAAAGAAATGATAGGAGCAATCATATTCGCATTAATTTTAATGGCAATAGTTATTTTCATAATTTTTAGAAAATTAGTCCCTTCTTTGGCAGTAATACTTTCAGCAATTTTAGACTTAGTTGTAACCTTGGCTGTAATAAGTTTATTCGAAATTAAATTATCTACTGCGGGAATTGCCGCTTTCTTAATGGTAATAGGTTATTCAGTAGATACAGATGTACTCTTAACAACTAGATTAATAAAAAGGAAAGAAGGAACCTTAGAAGAAAAAATAAAAAATTCTTTCAAAACGGGAATTACTATGACGGTCACAACCATTGTAGCACTAACGGTTGGTTTTTTCATAACAAATTCATTAGTAATTAAACAAATGTTTGGAATTGTTTTAATCGCACTAGTAGTTGACATAATATCAACTTGGATCATGAATACTTCATTATTAGTATGGTACATAAAAAGAAAAAATGAACAAAGCTAGAAAATTATTCAGAAAAGCAAGAATATGGATTTTACTATTTTTCCTACTAGTTAGTTTTACTTCAATAAGTCCTCAATTTTCAAAAGAAGGTGTAGCAATAAAGGGAATAGAGCCAGATTCAGTAGCAGACTTAGCTGGTTTTGAAGCACCCTCAAGAGAAGTTTCTCCAACTAATTATGAAAGAATTTTAGAAATAAACGGAGAACAGGTATTAAACTTGGAAGGTTACTCAGATATAACTTCTCAAATTTTACTTAATGAAAATGTAATAATAAAAACAGACAAACAGGTTTATACATTAACAAAAACTGTAAAAGAGTTAGGATTAATTGTACAAGAAGTTCCATCAAATAATATAAGAAAGGGTTTGGATTTACAAGGAGGAACTAGAGTTCTACTAAAACCAGAAACACAAATAACAGACTCACAAAGAGATGAATTAATTCAAGTAATGGAATACAGATTAAACACATATGGTCTATCTGATGTTGAAATAAGAAAGTCTGACGACTTACTAGGAAATAAATATATTTTAGTTGAGATAGCGGGAGCAACAAAACAAGAAGTTTCTGATTTAATAGCATCTCAAGGAAACTTCGAAGCAAGAATAGGAAATGACACTGCTTTTAGGGGCGGAAGAGAAGACATAACTTTTGTATGTAGAAATGACGGAACGTGTGCAGGTGTTTCAGACTGTAACACTGATCAACAAACTGGACAAGAATTTTGTAGATTTGAATTCGTAATACACTTATCACCAAATGCTGCAAAAAGACACGCCGAAATAACTTCAGAATTAGAAATCATAACAACAGAAGGTGGAAATCAAATTTTAGAAAAACAAATCGATTTTTACCTAGACGAAACATTAGTTGACTCATTAAATATTGGTATTGATCTAAAAGGACTAGAAGCAACACAGATTCAGATCTCTGGACCAGGATATGGAGAAACTAGACAAGAAGCAATAATGAATGCACAACAACAGATGAACAAATTGCAAACAATTTTATTAACTGGTTCATTTCCATTCAAATTAGAAGTAGTAAAATTAGATACAATCTCACCAACATTAGGAAGTTCTTTTGTAGATAATGCAATAAAAGTAGGACTATTATCCATATTAGCAGTAGCAATAGTTGTTTTCATAAGATACAGAAATTTCAAGATAGCAATTCCAATGATAATTGCATCTCTCTCAGAAGTTTTCATAATTTTAGGATTCTCTGCACTAATTAAATATAATTTAGACATGGCAGCAATTGCAGGAATAATCGCAGCAGTGGGTACCGGAGTAGACGATCAAATCGTAATCATAGACGAAGTTTTATCTAAATCTTATACTTTTGCTTCTTCATGGAAACACAGACTAAAGAAAGCATTCTTCATTATTATGGCAGCTTACTTCACAACTTTCGCTGCAATGTTACCTTTATTCAGGGCAGGAGCAGGACTAATAAGGGGATTCGCATTAATAACAATAATTGGAATCTCAATAGGTGTTTTCATAACAAGACCAGCATTTGCTGCAATGATAGAAACCTTAGTTAAAAAAGAGGACTAATTATTTCTTTTTAACTTTCAAATATTGAGAAAGAACATAAATAACAATAATTGCAACAATGCTAACAATTATCCAAGTTAAATTCTTTGCCGGGGCATATAATGGTTGTTCTATTGCCATAATTCATCGTTAGATAATTTGTTTATATAGTTTTCTAAATTATAAACATTTATATATCTTACATACAAGGAATTAAACGTGGTTACCAATACAATCCATGGAATAAAAAGACGTACTTATAACGGTTTACCCAAATGGGCAAAGGAAGCCATAAAAATAGCATATAAAAACAGGTTAAAAGAAAAGGTAAAAAGGGGCGGACAAGCCTCTATGGAATTCTTGATGACTTACGGTTGGGCAATTTTAGTAGTAATGGCTGCAATCGGAGCACTAGCATATTTTGGCGTTTTAGATTCTGCTAACATAATTCCAGCAAGCTGTACAATAGTCCCTGGAATTGATTGTGAAGATTTTAGAATCACAGAAACTGGACAAGTAGAAATAAATATACTAAATGGGCAGGGTCAAAATTTGAATGACATATCAATTAGTTTAGCAGATCCAGATACTAAAGCAACATTATGTATCTTAACCTGTACAGAGGGTTGCTCTGGTTCAAATGCTCTTTCCAATGGGGCTTCTTCAAGGTGGAGCTCAGATAATTGCATAATTAGTGAAACAAAGGGAAGTAAATTCAAGGGAGAACTTGTTTTTGAATATTCTTTAACTGCTGAAGGAATAAGCCACACAAAAAAAGGTTTATTAATAACTGGAGTTGAAGAGGGCATAGAAGTACCAGAAGAGCCACCATTATGTGGGGGATTCACTAGACCGTTCTGTCCAGATATGACCGGACCAGAAGGAATTGAAGACGGAGTAGTTAACTTCGAAGATATGATGTATTTAGGCATGGGAATGGCTTTATGTTACGAAACCTCTCCAGAAAACTTTGAACAATATTGGAAAGCAGATTTCAACCAAGATTGTTGTATTGGTGAAATAGATCAAGTATGCTTTGGTTCTTATTACGGACAAAACATTGACTGTGCTACTTTTGTAGGAACCTGTCCAGTATAAAACGCCGGGACTGGGATTTGAACCCAGATGCCCGAAGGCCCGGTTTTCGAGACCGGTGCAATACCAGATTATGCGATCCCGGCATGACCCTATAAAACCTTCACAACATTTATATACCTTACTCTAATCCCCTCGTTAATGGACATATCTATTATAGTTCCAACATATAATGAAAAGAGAAATGTAACAATTCTATCAAGAAAACTAAAAGAAGTTTTAGATAAATAAATTACTTATTTTGCCTTTCTTATTTGCTATATCCTCTTCAATAAAAACTTTATTCCATATTTGGAAATTCAGTAAAGACCACATTTGTCTAGCATAAAATAGTTTTGAATCACCATAGTTTCTTTTTATCTTTTCAATTATACTATAATTAAAATATCCTTGATTCTTTATCGTTTTTTCATCCAATAAATTATCAACCATTCCACGGATGTCTTCCTTCTGCAACCATAAATCAATTGGAACATAAAATCTTTGTTTTCGTCTTTTTATTATACTGCTCGGCAAAATAGGTTGCATTGCTTTTTTCAAAATATATTTATCGCCACCCTTAATCTTATTCAATTTTAAATGAGTTGGGAGGGTAGAAGAAAATTCCACAAATTTGTGATCCAAAAAAGGAACTCTTGCTTCAATAGCATATGGCATAGTGGCTTTATCTGTTTTCATTAATAAATTTTCTGGGAGTGGTTCTTTTATCTCATACTTTAAAATTTGGTTTAAATAATTATTTTTATCATTATAATATGTTTTGTTGATTCTATTCATATGAGAAAACAACTTCACATCAGACAACATATTATGAGTAAATAATTCCTTTCTTTCTTTATCATTAAATATCCCCATAATCTCAAAATACGCCTTCGCTTTATTATCAATATTTGTAGCATAATTGCAAAATCTCTTTCTCCCTTCTTTTCCAATATTAGAAGAATATGCAAAGAAATGATTTAATATTTTCTCTGGAACAATTTCAACACCTTTTACCCCTAACTGTCTTATTGGTTTAGGAATATATTTTAATTTATTTCTAAGCATAAGAAATTTATTCTGTTCATAGCCTGCAAACAACTCATCGCCACCATCTCCCGTTAGAACAACAGTTACATGTTTCTTAGCATTTTCAGATAATAGATAAACAGGCAACGAAGCAGGATCTGCCAAGGGTTCATCGCCATGCCAAATTACTTTAGGAAGATTTTTCATTAAATCAGATTGTACAATAAATTCCTTATGATCCGTATTAAACTTTTCACTTACTTCTTTAGCATATTTCAATTCATCAACTTCTTCCCCATAACCAAATCCCACAGAAAAGGTTTTAATATCCTTAGTAAACTTACTCATAGTGCCAACTATAGCACTAGAATCAATTCCTCCACTTAAGTAAACACCAAGCGGAACATCACTAATCATTCTTCTCTTAACAGATTCCTCAAACCCTTTTCTAAACGTATCAACAAAATATTGCTCACTCTTATTTTGAATATTATAAGAAAGATCCCAATATTTTTCTATATTCATTTCATTAGATTTCAAATCATAGATAAAGTAATGCCCAGCCAACAATCTTTTTACATCTTTCATAATTGTATTTGGTCCAGAAATATACCTATTAGCAATAAATCGATTTAAAGAATCTTTATTAACTTTTTTTGCAATTTCATGAACTAATATTCCCTTCATTTCAGAACAAAAAATAAATTTTTCATCTTTATTATAATAATAAAATGGCTTAATTCCGATTCTATCCCTGGCCCCAAAAAATATTTTTTTCTTGGGATCATAAATAACAAAAGCAAACTGCCCATTAAATAATTTTAAACAATCTTTTCCGTAAGCATCGTAAGCATTTAAAATAACTTCAGTATCTGTGTTACTTTTGAATCTATACCCTTTTTTCTCTAAACTTTCACGAATTTCCTTAAAATTAAAAACCTCCCCATTATAAACAATAGTTAAGTTATTTTTATTCTGCATAGGTTGTTTTCCTTTTTTACTCAAATCAAGAATACTCAATCTCAAATGACCAAAGGTAACTCCTTCCTCAGAAAAAACACCCTTATCATCTGGTCCCCTATGGGCAATGAGATCAATCATACGTTTAATCAATTTTTTATCTTCAAAATTATATCCAGCAATTCCACACATAAAAATTAGGACAAATGGAGAATTTATAAAACTTATTAATCTTCAATCAAACAATCAATTTTCACGTAAAAATTAGATTATAATTTATTTTAAATAACTTTATATAACTAAAACTTACATAACATTTATATATTCATCTAAAATTCTACTTTTAATGGAAGAGATAGATATAAGATATGATACTAAAAAGATAAAGAAGTTCATCAAAAAATATTACATTGTTCTTCTTTTAATTATCCCTATTTTCTTTGCAATTTTCTTTAGAGCATACACCTATGATCTTCCAATGACCGACAAACTAGCAGAAGAATCTATGGAAAGAAACATAAAAAATCAAATACAGTCAGAGATAATGTCCCAAACCCGGGACATTGATCAAAACACATTAGATATATTAACAAGTCAAAGGTACCAGGCGTTCATTAGTTCAAACCAACAAGCCATAACCGATCAAACAGAACAAGTTTCACAACAACTAAAAAATTATTATAAAGATGATTCTGGTCAAACTTACCTCTTAGCAATAGATCCATATTACTATTACAGACAAACTAAAAATGTATTAGAAAATGGACATGTTGGTGATGAAATAAGAGATGGCCAACCATTCAACAATCACATGTACGCTCCAAATGGAAAACCAGTAAGTAACAGTTTTCATCCTTTTGCTGGAGCAATACTTCATAAAATAAGTAGCATCTTTGGAAATGATTCATTAATGAAAACTATGTTTATACTCCCACTACTTTTTGCAACACTATCGGTTATCCCTATCTTCTTCATAGCAAGAAAAGTATCCGGGAATCTTGGGGGCGTGGTAGCTGCATTCGTATTAGCAATTCATCCCGCCTTTTTAGGAAGGACTCCAGCAGGATTTGCAGACACAGATGCATATGGCATTTTCTTTTCATCAATTTTAATTTGGTTATTTATGGAAACATTCACCGCTAAAACTAATAAATCTAGATATATATTGGGAGTATCAACTGGATTACTAACCGGCATATTCTCATTCGCATGGAGTGGGTGGTGGTATATGTTTGATATAATCTTGGCAGGAATGGGGGTTTATTTCATTTATCTATTAATAAAGTATCATAAAAACATATTTAAAAAATTGAAAACAAAAAATTTAATAAAAACAGGAGCAATATACTTATTGTCCTCTGCATTATTTGTGTCCATTTTTATGGGGAGATTTAGAGCTTTCTTTAAATTTCTTGAAGCTCCAGCAAGCATAATATTCATAAAAGAAGCAGCCAAAAAAACACTTTGGCCAAATGTTTATACTACAGTAGCAGAACTAAACAAAATTTCTATGAGTAGTGTTGTTTCTCAACTTGGAGGAAAAATACTTGTAGCAATAGCTGTAATAGGTATACTTTTTGTATTTCTAAAAAAGAAAAAAGTTCAACTTGATATAAAATATGGAATCTTATTAATCCTATGGGCAATAGTAACATTATATACTACGACAAAGGGAGTAAGATTCGTTATGTTTATGGTTCCAGTATTTGCAATAGGCTTAGGAATTTTCTTCGGAAAGGCATACACATTAATTATTGAATGGGCGTCCAAAGAGTTAGATCTTAGCAAAAAACTTCTTTCGATATGTCTCATATTACTCACTGTAGTAAGTTTTGTCCCATTAACCAAATCTGCAAATGAAACGGCAATTAGGGAAGCACCATCAATGAATGATGCTTGGTATGATTCACTAACAAAAATAGAAAGAGAAACACCAGAGGACGCTATAGTAAATTCTTGGTGGGATTTTGGGCATTGGTTTAAAGCCATAGCAGACAGAAAAGTAACTTTTGATGGGGCATCCCAAAACAATCCACAAGCCCACTGGATGGGAAAAATACTTTTAACAGATAATGAAGAAGAAGCAATTGCAATATTAAGGATGTTAGATTGTGGAGCTAATGATGCATATGATTTTTTGCTGGAAGAGACACAAGACCCATTATTAACAAAAGAAATAATTGATAGAATAATTTTAGAGGATGAAAACACTGCAAGAAACACATTATCAGAATATGTTGAAAATCCTAATAGAATATTAGAAAAAACACATTGTAATCCTCCAGAAAATTATTTCATAACCTCTCAAGATATGGTATCAAAATCAGCAGTTTGGGCACATTTCGGTTCCTGGGATTTCAAAAGAGCATTTGCTTATACTACAATCAAATCCAATCCAAAAGAAGAGGCATTGGAGATACTAATGGATAGGTTAGAATATTCTCAAGAAGAGGCAGAAAGAACCTATAGACAATTAAAAGGTATCTCGGAAGAAGATGCAAATCAATGGATTGCTCCATACCCTGGATACTCTGGAATTGGAAGTTGCCAAAACCAAAATAACACATTCTATTGTAGCAATGGAATAATCATAGATCAAAATAAAAGAATAGCCAAAGCACAAACTACTGAAGGAGAAGAAATTTTTCTAGACTATAGAGACGACGAAAATATATATCTCTCAGAAAATCCAGTAGCAGATACTGCAGCAGCTTATTTCCCACATAATTCCCAAATTATGATGATGAATCCAGAGCTACTAGGAAGTATGTTCACAGAATTATACTTTTATGAAGGAAAAAACTTAAATAGGTTTGAATTATTCCACCACGAAACTGGAATGGATGGTTTTAACATCTATATTTGGAAAGTAAAATGGTAAATTTATCTGTAGTTGTTCCCGTATACAACGAAGAAAAATCAATTGTAGATACTATAATTAGAATAAAAGAAACGTTAAAGGGAATAAAATTAAAATCGGAGATAGTCATAGTTAATGACGGTTCAAAAGATAATTCTCACAAAATTCTAAAAGATGTGAAAGGAATAGTTTACTTGAGGCACATAAGAAACAAAGGATATGGAGCTTCATTAAAAACTGGAATTAAAAAAGCAAAAGGAGAATGGATTGCAATAACCGATGCAGACGGTACTTACCCAATTGAAGATTTAAAAAAATTAATAAAATATACAAAGATTTGTGATATGGTCATTGGTGCTAGAACAAAAAAAGGATCTAAAGCACCGACAATAAGGAAACCGGCTAAATGGATGATAAAAAAACTAGCAGAATTCCTAACTGGTAAAAAAATCCCAGATATAAATTCTGGTTTGAGAATATTCAAAAAAGATATAGCATTAAGGTTTTGGAACTTATTTCCAAATGGATTTTCTTTTACATCAACAATAACTGTATCTAGTATGGTAAACAATTATTCAGTTATGTTTATCCCAATACAATATTTCAAAAGAGAAGGAAAATCAACAATTAGTCCAATAAGAGATTTTGTAGGTTTTATTAGTCTAGTCTTCAAGATAGTTATGTATTTTAATCCATTAAAAATATTTACTCCATTGGGGTTAGCTTTATTAATTTCTAGTATCATAAAAGGAAGTATAGATTTCGTTACTCAAAACTCTGTGGGGGCAGGAACAATAATGATATTTTTAACGGGTCTTCAGATAATGGTATTGGCATTAATAGCAGATTTAATAATAAAAAGAACCAAATTATAAGATGAAAATACTTGATAAGTTTAATAAAGATAAAATAAACTATTTGTTAATTCTTTGCATAGTATTGTATGTTGCTGTTATAATCCCTTTTCTATTAAGCTTAAATCAATTACCCAGTCCAATCTATGGGGGAGATTATTATTACCAACTTGGAGGAATTAACCATATAAAATATGGGGGAGATATTTTCGGAGGGTCAAATGTTCTAGAAGGACTTCCAGGGTACCTTCCATTCTATGCCTTACTTGTAGCAGTTTTCTCAAATATATTTTTTTTAAGTGGAATAACTGCAATGTTGTCCATGTCAGTACTTTTTTCAATATTATCATTTCTTACACTATTTTTTGTAAGTTATAAATTATTCAAAAATAAACTTATAGCGATAGCAACAGTTCTCTTAATTTTAGGAGTAAAAAGTTCAATGATTATGAAGTATACTCCATTTACCTCCTTTATCATCATGCCATTAGTGTTTATATCATTATTATACACAATAAAAACAAAAAGTTACAAATATGCAGTTCTAACCGGAATAATATACGGAATAAGTGCTATCTCCCACGGAGTTTCTTTTATCTCTTCAACAATTTTAATTGGAGTATCTACTCTTTATTTTGGAATATTCAGAAACTTGAAAAATAAAAAAGCAATGATAAAATTCCTGAAAGTATTTGGAATATTAATTCTTATAGGATTAATAATTGCACAGCTTTATTGGTTCAAACCAATTTTTGTACATCACGGACAAACAAATGAAAACTATTTGGACTGGAATAATAAAGATTTTAGCAATGGGGAAACACAAAAGGACTTTGTAGTTGGCGTATTCAAGGGATTATTCTTTAATTTTTCAGGAATATCAAATATAATCGTATCATTACTCTGTATACTAGGAATACTAACTTTATTTTTGATAAAAAAAGAGAATACTCTTACAAGATATATTAATGTATTTTTAATCTCGGCAATAATTGGATTGTTTCATTTTTTCATAACAAGACCCCTAATTGGAGTAGATTTTTATCCAACAAGAATGTCTGATTTTTTCATCCCAATAGTAAAAACCATTTTCATAGGGTTGAGTTTAACCCTCATTTTAAAAAAAGTAAAAATAAAGAAAAATATAATCCCATTTCTTTTGATTTTACTATTACTTCCATTAAATCTAATGGCATTCAATGAGTATTCTCAAGAGAACATGTGGGCAAAGCAAGGTAGAAACCCTCTTCCAGAAAATTTAGAAGCAATGAGTGAATACATAATAGAAAACACAGATGTAAATGATGTTTTTCTAAGCAGCAATGAATTAAGCTTTGCACTAAACGGCCTTACTGGAAGAAAAGTATTAGTAAGCAGACGTGCTCAAAACGATCCTTTCTTAGACATGGAGGAAAGAGTAAAGGCGGCAGCAATAATTCTGTATAGTAACAATGAAGAACTAAGGCAACATTACATTGAAAAATTTAAAATAAAATATCTCTTTTGGAGCGGAGACTGGATAACAACAGAATACAGGTTAGATGATAAAGGACAAATAGTAGATAGATTTGATCCATTACTTATCTTTGATACTCCAGAAAACAGAGATTTCCTAGATTCAAATGAAATTACATATTTTAATCAACACACCTGGGTAGATCCAACACTCCAAGGAGAGGAATATAAAAAATTCGATTTATTATTTATTCTACCAAAAAGAAATAGTTTTGAAACTTTATGGGATGAATCGTTGGATGACCATTTAGAAGAAGTTTGGAATTACGAAAAAGATGGACAAATATTATCTAGAATTTATGAAGTAAAATGAAAAAGAATAATATCTTAATAGCAATATTGGCTTCCTTATTCATAGCGTTTGCACAACTTATGTTTAAGATAAGTATGACCGATAAAACAATCTACGATTCTATTTTAAGCCCATATCTTTACCTAGGTTTAATTCTATATGGCATAGCTACATTTTTCTTTATTGTTTCATTAAGAAATGAGTATCTGTCAAAAACATATCCCATAGTTTCTCTAAGTCTAATTTGGATTTATCTTATCTCTTATTTTATCTTAGGAGAAACAATAAGTATGTTCAACATTTTTGGTTTTTTATTAATAATGGGAGGTATAACTTTAATTTTATACAAAAAATGATAAGTTTCACCGGATTGTATTTGGCATTAATAGGAAGCATTTTTGGAGCCTTAAGTATGCTTTTCCTTAAAGTTAGTATGTTAAGAAAAAAATTAATGAAAAATTTAATTCTCATAGCTCTTATATTTGGAGCTGGGCTTATTTTTGGAGTCTTGGCTTTAAGATTCGGAAATCTTTCAATAATATATCCAATAACTTCTCTAGTTTACGTTTGGACCGTTTTATTATCAAAATACATTCTAAAAGAAAAAGTAAAAACAAAGGAAATACTTGGTGTAATTTCTATAATACTAGGAATCATACTAATAGTAAGCTAATAATTCATAAGACTTATAAGCAATTTAAATTTTCCACAAATTAATGAAAATTTTATTTTTTAAGATGGGAGCAATTGGAGATGTTTTAATGACTACTCCATTAGTCAAACAAACAAGAAAAGCATTTCCAAAAGCAAAAATACATTACTTAGTTGGAGAATCTTCATCTCAAATTTTAAAGAATAACAAAAATATTGATAAAATAATTAAATTCAATGAAAGAATAATAACAAATAAAAGAATCTTAAGATGGCTAAAACTAACAAGAAATATAAAAAAACAAAACTATGATTTAATATTTGTACTAGATAAACATAAAATATTCAATTTGACAGCAAAATTAACCAGTATAAAAACAAGAATAGGATTTAATAGACTAAAAAAAGATGGAATTTTCCTAACAAAAAAAGTTGATTATTTTCAAAACAAGCATGATATTCTAGCATATTTAGAATTATTAAATAAAATAAACCCAGTAGACTATAAAGACACAAAGATGGGGGTTTTTCCAACAGAAGAAGATAAAGTTTTTGCAAATAAATTCTGGAAAGACAATAAATTGAAAAGCAAAAAAGTGTTAGTAATCTGTCCAGGCGGAGGGCAGAATATAGGACAAAGACTTTCTCTAAAAGTTTGGCCAACAGAAAATTATATAGAATTAATAAAAAAACTAAGATTAAAGTATAAAATAATCCTTTTAGGTGGGGAAACAGATAAAAAAATAGAGAAAAAAATACTAAGTAAAATCAAAGTTCTTTCTCTAATAGGAAACACTACCTTGCATGAAACAGCAGAAATAATGAGAAAAGCAAATATTGTATTAACAAATGATTCTGGCCCAATGCATATTGCGTCTGCAGTAAACAATAAAATAATAAGTCTTTTTGGGCCAACAAATCCAAAGGTACTGGCACCATTAAATAAAGGTTCCAAGTATTACTGGAAGCTAAAAAGGCCAACATATGACATATATGGAAACATAACAAATAAAAGAATAAACCCAATAAAATCAATAACTGTAAAAGAAGTAATAAAATCTATCAAATGACTTTTCTACCATAAGCTTTTTAAGATTTATCAATTTTCCTTTTTTATGGGTTACATCTTTATTCATCCATTATTCAATGTATATGGCGGAGCAGAAAAAGTAATGTTAGATATACATGGGACATTACTAAAAAATAAAATAGATTCTAAAATATTTACACTCTTTGAACCAGATCTAGATGAAACGGTAGACAATTTCTTTCATTTAAGGGTAAAAAACATTCCTTTGAGTAATTTACTCGGTTTCAAAGTAAATCCAAAAATAAGAGCTTATTCTAAACTATTGGCAGAAAGAATATTAATGACATTAAAAGAAGATGATAAGATAGTATTTACTAATTTTCCAGGTTCTTTAATTGTATATGAAATGCTCAAACTAAAAAAATTAAAAAACAAGATATATTTCATATCGTTTGAACCAGATAGGATTCTCTACTACAATGAACAAGTAAAGGCAAATTTCATACCAACAGATGTAAAAGATAAAAAATTTGGATTATATTCAAAATTTCTAAATAATTGGAGAAAGATAGATAGATTCATAGTTGAAAAAAAGACACATAAAATAATAACTCTATCTGCATACGTAGCACATCAGACAAACACAATTTACAATAGAAAAGATGCGTATAACGGATTACAAATGTACATAGATACAAAAAAATTGTCTAAGAAAAGCAAAAAGGCCTCAAGAGAAATAATAAACAAAGAATTCAACTTAGATTTAAAAGAAGGCGATTTTATTATTCTATCTCAGTCTAGATTAGAAAAGAGTAAAGGTATTCTAGAATTAATGGCTGCAACAAGAGAGTTAAGAAATATGCCAAATGTAAAATTATTAATTGGTGGAAAAGGAGAATTATATGATCAAATAAAGGACATAAGTAAAAAAGCAAAAAATATACATGTCCTAGGATTCATTCCAGATGAAGTGCTATACGATTTATTTAACTCAGCAAACGTATTCTCATTTCTAGGAGATAAAGAAACTGGCGGACCTTTGACAATTTTAGAGTCAATGGGTTCAAGATGTTTTGTAGTAGCTTCAGATAATGGAGGACCTCCAGAACTAATAAAAGACGGGGAAGATGGAATTCTAGTTAACAGAAGAAACAAATTGAAAATAAAAAACACCTTCGAAGAGTTATTTGTAAAATATAAAACAGATAAAAAATCATTTGATAAATTAACAAAAAAAGCACAAAATAGAGTAAAAAAAGAGTTTAACTTCAATATTTTCTATAAGAGATTTAAAGAAAATTTTACTTAATAAACTCAATTTTCAAAACTAAACCAGGAAACAAAGCCCTTAAACAAGTATCTTCATATAAGTTAGGATACTTATTTGCCAATGGTTCAATTAAATAATTCCAAATAGCATACTTTTTACCAAAAAATAATTTTCTTTTCATCCTAGAAAAAGAAACCTTGGCACCACTTACATAAAAATTATTATCCATAAAAATATCAAAAGAGTGAAACGCATATCCTCTTCTATGAGTTATGTCCTTCCAACAGTTTTTAGAACTAAAATGTGGAACATCAAAGTATAGTCTTCCTCCTTTCTTCAATAATCTATGAAATTCACTCACAACTTCAGTTGGATTTTTTACACATTGTAAAACAGACTTACAATAGATTTCATCAAAATGATCAGAAGGTAAATCATATGGGAATTTATCCAAATCTAAAACCTTATCAACACCATCAAATTTAATCAAATCAACATTATAATAACCTGGCTTAGAATCTTTTCCACATCCAATATTTAATTTAGTTGGTATTTCCATTCAAAACCCCTAACAAGGTCTCACTTATAAATTTTATCTGTTCCATAGTTAAAGAGCTACTTGAAGGCAAATAAAATCCCCTTTTCCACAAATCTTCAGAAACTGGGAATCTCTCATTTTCATCAACAAGTCCTTTCTCTTTCAATAAAGGTTGCATGTGCATTGGATAAAACAAAGTTCTAGTTTGTATCCCTTTCTCATTTAATTTATTCATAACATCATCTCGATCATGTTGATTCAACAAAACAGAATACATCCAATAAACTGTTTTACTTCCTTCCCTACAAATTGGGGTTCTTACTAAATCAGAATTTTTAAAAAACTCGTTGTAAGATTTAGCGTTATTAATTCTGGCCTTAACAAAATTATCAATATTCTCCAATTGTGCTACCCCCATGGCAGCCTGTACATTAGTAAGTCTATAATTATATCCAAAATCATGATGAACAAATCTGGGTTCAGTAAAAGCAAGATTCCTCAATAACCTTAATCTTTCAGCAATCTCGTCGCTGTTTGTAATAACCATTCCCCCTTCACCAGTTGTAATAATTTTATTAGAATAAAAACTAAAACAAGCAACATCCCCAAAAGAACCAACTTTTTTTCCTTTATATTCTGCACCGTGCGCTTCAGCACAATCTTCAATAATTTTCAGATTATGTTCGCTAGCTATTTGCATAATTTCATCCATTTCACAAGGGTGACCAAAAAGATGTACAACCATAATGGCCTTCGTATTAGAATTAATTTTCTCTCTAATCTTCTTTGGATCAATATTCCAAGTATCTGATTCAACATCAATAAAAACAGGTTTAGCTCCAGATTGTAAAATTGATTTAGCACACGAAATAATTGTAAAGTCGGGCATAATAACTTCATCACCTTTTCCAATTCCCAAAGATTCCACTGCTAAATGTAAAGCCGTACTTCCATTACTACAAGCAACGCCATGTCGAACACCACAATATTCTGAAAAGCCATCTTCGAATTTTTTAATAAACTCTCCAGCAGAAGAGATCCAATTAGTATCAAAACACTGGCCAACATATTCCTTTTCTTTTCCAGTTAAAGTAGGTTCACAAACTGGTATCATCTTATTCCTGCCTCTCTCAAACATTCTTTGACGTAAGGATGCCAATCTTCATCAACTTTATGAAACAATTTTAACTCGGAATGATTTCCATCTAATTTAAAATCATCAAAATCAGAAACTTCGGCAGAAACACAAGTAGTAACGTTATGTGTTCCTCTGCCGTGAGAAAAAGGAGACTCATTAAAAATTAATTCATAACACTTATTCATTCCTTTAAACAATTTAATATCTAGTCCAACTTCCTCTTTTATTTTTCTTACAGCAGCCTCATCAATAGTTTCATTTCGAAGTAATCTTCCTCCGGGAAGCCACCACTGCCCATTTGCAGGCTCATTTGATCGTTTAACCAATAAAAATCCTCCTTCAGAATTTTTTAAAACAATATCAACACAAAAAATAGGCATACTCTCATGAAACTTCGTATACAATTCATCAGATAACTTACCAGACACTTTAACTATTCTCCAAGAATTTTTTATCGTCCTCGATACCCCTATAAGGGCCTTGCTTTAACTCAATCATAAAGGAATCATCTAAAATATCACATCCATGTCCGCCACTAATAAATAGAATTAAATCTCCTTGGTTCAAAACCATTTCTCCAACAGACAAGCCTTCATTATCATAAAGATCAATTTTAGATTTCCCTTTTTTCATAAAATAAACTTTATTAGGATTTAAATTTTCAAGAGTTTTAAATGGTAAAGAAATATGTGCTTTGTATCTTTTACCCTTTTCAACATTATGAACTGCTAACTGGAATCCATGTTCTTGTTCAGTAAAAAAAGTTGGGCCAGCTTCGTTAAAATTATCTCTAACAACAATAGCTAGCAACTGATTATTATGGAATATCTTTTCAAATCCTTCAATACTCTTTTTGATTTCCATTATCATTATTTATCAAGACTCCTTTTATAAATATTTATATTATCAGGATAATTTGGTGCATCCCAATGAAAAGTCTCTCCTTTAAGATGCTTTTTCCATCTATCTAAATCCGCCTTAGTCATAATTTTAACCAGTTCCTTAAACTTAATTTGGGGTTTCCATTTTAATTCTTTTCTTGCTTTAGCGGGATTTCCACATAAATGAAAAACATCTAATGGCCTAACAAATTTTTTATTTATTTTAACATGGTCCTTCCAATTCAATTTCAAAGAAGAAAAAGTAGTATCCACAAATTCTTGAACACTATGTGTTTCTCCAGTTGCAATAACAAAATCCTCGGGCTTGTCTCGTTGTAACATCATCCACATACATCTAACATAATCTGGTGCAAATCCCCAATCTCTTTTTGGATCAAGATTTCCCAATTCTAAATCTTTTTGTAATCCTAATTTTATTCTGGCAGCAGCATTAGTTATCTTTCTAGTAACAAACTCCAGTCCTCTTAACGGACTTTCATGATTAAACAAAATTCCATTACAAGCAAACATTCCATATCCTTCTCTATATATCTTCATCATATGATAAGAATACAATTTTGCAGCAGCATAAGGAGAATTTGGTATGAATGCTGTTTTCTCATCTTGTGGCATTTTCTTAACGCCACCATAAAGTTCACTAGTAGATGCCTGATAAATTTTTATCTCTTTATTGTAATTTCTTACTATCTCTAACAATCTAGTAACTCCCAACCCATCAACATCTGCCGTAAACAAAGGTTGATCAAAACTAGCAGCAACATAACTTTGAGCAGCTAAATTGTACACTTCATCAGGGTCAGCAATCTTGACTGCTTCCATTAAAGCACCCATATCTGCCATATCTGCAGGAATCAATTTTATCTTATCTAAAATTCCCAGGGTTTGTAGTCTCCAAAAATTAGGAGTAGAAGACCTTCTATAGATAGCATAAACATCATAACCTTTCTTTAATAGAAATTGGGCCAAATACGCACCGTCCTGACCAGTAACACCAGTTATCAAGGCTCTCTTCATAGAAAAGAGAAAAAAGATTGGATTATAAAGCTTTCCAACATAAAATTCATAAGGTTTATAAATTAACCTCGATTTTAGCCTAAAATATGGGGATTAAAAGCTGGACAGAATTTTATAGTCACAAAATAACTTTAAAAGAATTTTTAGGAAACTTCTATAGTCATGAATTTTTTAGTGAAATGGCTAAAAGAAATCCAAAAAAAATTCTAGAAGTTGGTTCGGGTTCAGGAGTAATGGGAATACTCCTAAGTCATCTTGGATACAAGGTAGTTTCAATTGATAGTGATAAAGGAGTAATTGAAATAGCAAAAAAGAATAACAAAAAATTTAACGGAAGTGCAGAATTCAAAGTAGGAGATGGATTCAATCTAGAATTCAAAGATAATTCATTCGATATAAGTTTTTCACAGGGACTATATGAACATTTTTCAAATAAAGAAATAAAAAAAATAACTGATGAACAATTAAGAGTTTGTAAGGATATGATTTTCGTTAGTGTACCAAACAAGAATTATGGTACTAAAGATGTAGGAAATGAAAGATTGATGTCTAGTAAAGATTGGTTTAGATTAATAAAAAGATTGTATCCAAAAAATAAGATTAGAGTAATAGAATATCAATATTTCTTAAGAAAAAACAAGCCAATAAAAACAATAATAAATCTTCTACTAAATAAAAAAGTTCAAACTTTAATCATGATTAAAAAATGAAAGTTAATTATCTCTCACCAGGAGAATTTTCAACCGAAGGGCTAACTATTATATCTAAAAAAATAAAAGAGTTTATGCAAAAAAATAAGATAGAATTTGTAAATAATGGGGAAGATTTCAGACATATTCACTCTCATGGATTCTTTTCCTCAATAAAAAATGAAAAGATAAAAAAAATATACTCTCTTTATTCATACATAAATGAAAAGGGGTACAAAACTTTCTTCAACACATTAGAATCCAATCTCAAACTTGGGCAAGAGTATCCAAAAGGGCACTCAAGAATTAAAGATATGTTCTTACCATCCTTAAGTTCACTAATCCCCCTGAAATTAAAAAAACACTATCTAAAAAATATGAACATTTTAGTTGTTCCGACTCTCCACATGAAAAATGAACTAAACCTTTCAAATATAAGGGTTATCCCTTTCGGAATAGATGAAAAAAGATTCAAAAATTTAAAAATAAAAAGGAATACCTTGAGAGTTTCATATTTTGGACACAACGATTCTTTGAAAGGAGTTTATGACGTAATAAAGGCATTTGGGAAAATAAAATCCAATGTAGAATTACATATCTACCTTTCAGAATTTTCTAAAAAAACAGAAAAGCTTGCAAAAAAACATAACAAAAAAATAAAAGTATTTGGAAAAGTAGAAAACATAGAAAAAACATACAATGAAAGCGACATAATAGTAATTCCATATAGAACTAAGGCTGGAGCAACAGGAATTCCATTGGTACTTCTAGAAACGATGGCATGTGAAAGGGCAGTTATCACAACAAATCTAGAAAATCTAAAAGAAGTTGCACAGGATTCAGTAGAGTATGTCAAACCAAATTCTCCAAATCAAATAAAAAACAAAATTGTAGATTTATTGAATAATAAAGAAAAAAGAATTAACTTAGGAAAAAAAGCAAGAGAAAGAATTTTAGAAGAATACACTGAGAAAAAGATGTTCAATAGGTACCTAAAATTATACAATTCAATGGTTTAAAAATTTGGGAAATAATAAATTAGAAACATCATCTAACGTTTGTTTTTCACTTTCAGACTTAATTTTATTCAAATTATCCAACGTTGGTAAAATCATATCAAATAACTTTTCCTGCCTTTCTAAATCTCCTGCTGGATGGCCGGGCTTTCTCTGATAAAGAAGTTCTGGATCATTATACAAATAAAAAACCATTGTTGGCTTTGGAAAAATAGAATACAATACTTTTCTTAATTTATTATTAACATTTTTCATTAATAATAAATCGGTAGCATACCTATCTACAATAACAATTTCATCTTTAATTCTTTTAGGAAAAATATCTTTCAAATATCTTAAGTACAAATCCAAAGCAAAAACCGGAGCAGCTAATGAATAAATTAATTTCTTTTTCAAAGATTTATTTGATCTTTTTTCCGAAGTCTCCTCTTTTTTCTCTTTAGCTTTATACTTTCTACCAAAGAATTGTATTGGAAGAAGATTATTTCTACCTCTCCCAGTATATATTAATGAAGACTTCAATTTATTCTTCTTAAAAACATCAGATAAGTTACTAGTAACGGTGCTTTTCCCAGAACCATCCATACCAATAAAGCACACTAATGGGCTAGGTTTAATCAATCTACCAATTTTCCATAAAGAGCTCAAAAACAAAGTCCTAAAAACTGGAAAAGGATTTCTCATAACCAAGGATTTCTTAATTTCGGGTTTCAAGTTATCCAACTTCTCAAAATTTAATTCCTTATATGCATGAAACATATTCTTTGACAATTCTCTACCCAAAATATCTTTTATTGAATTAAAAACATAACTAGTATCTAATCTCTTTTTACGAAGCTCTCTAACTAATGGAGCATATCTAGCTTTTTCTCCGCTTAATTTTGAATGAAAGAGAATATTAATTAACAAGTCCTCATCAGATATTACATAAAAAGAGTCCATTTTTCTTCTTCTTTCCAAAACTTGTTTTGCTTTAAGATAAGGTATACTATTCCCAGAAATGCCACCTTCATGAAAATGGAATTTAACTAACTTTTTCTCTTCAGGTAAATATTTCCAAAATCCAGAATGACTAGAATGGGGGCTTATAGGTTGCCTAAAAAAACCATTAGAAGTAAGTATACTTCCAAATTCATTAGCCTTTTCTTCTTCTATGACAATATCTACATCCTTTCCAACTTGTTCATTATCATCAGACAAAAAACCATAGTTTCTAATAATTGCATAATCAAGATTACTTGAATCAAATTCATTCAATATTATTTTTATAATTTCAGTTGATTCATACATCTCAATACCCCAGTTTCCTAAACATATCTTTCCATGTAACTTCAATCAATTTATATAAGTTTTTGTCAACAAACTTTCTACTTTTAACTCTTATTGGTTTTACAATCTTAATTAAATTTGTATAATTATCACGTTGCTCTTCTAAGTTTTGTCTAGTCTGGTCTTTTCTTCTTTCTGCCAATATATCCACTTCAACCTCCAACAAAAAAGTAAAATCTGGCCTAGGAAACATTTTAACCAAGTATTTTATCAATCTGCTATTTTTGGCATAAGGATATTGCCCATACATTCTATAAAAATATCTGTCTGACACTACCAATTCTCTTTTTCTTAACTTTGGATAAATATGAAACAAGTATCTAAATAAATCTTCAATAAAAACATACAAAAACAATAATTCCAATTTTAAACTAAAATTTGGTATCTTTTCTTTATTTATAGACTCATCATATACTCTTTTACCCTTTTTTTCCATTTTCTTTGAAATTAATTTTGTCCAAGGAAAAATTGGTTTCCAACCAAAGTAATAATATTCTGAATTAAGATTTAGTCTATCAAAGAGTTTTGCATATGCCTTCAAGAGACCCTTACTTAGGGTGGTTTTGCCAGAACCATTAACTCCAGAAAAAGCAATCAAAGTTCCCTTCCTTTTTAGAGAAGCTCTTTTTGAAAAGAATTGAAAAATCTGTTTAAACAAAAACCAACTAATCAAACCAAAATCTTTACTAAAAATTCTTTTAAAATTTGCAGGGACTGTGAAAGAATTTTTCAAAGAATAAGGAAAATTCTTAGAATTAGAAAACAATTCCTCTGGGTTGGTTTTAAAACATCCAATAAATCTAGAGAAAGAATATTTCCAACCATACGCCTCAGTTATAGAATAAATATATTTCCAATCCAATTCTTTTTTTAATAAATCAGAAATCAACCTATATTCATATTCTTCAATTTTATAATTTTCAAATAATATATGAGATATATGGATCATTAATTGATTTTCAAAAGAAGGAATATAAACCAATTCATTTAATTTAATTTTAGTTTTTTCAACCTCATTTGCAGTTAGACACTTCATCCCCAACCAACCAATTTGCCGGTGGATATGTAAAACTAATAAGAATCCTTCACAGTATTTAACCATCATAGTCTTGTATGGCTCATTCTTTTCGCTAAAATAAATAGAAAATCCATTTTTATTCAACAAATCGATAGATTCTTTATACTTTTTTATTGGAGTAATCAAAATATCAAGTCCCCCAATAGAATGATTGTACTTTTTAGTTTGTTTGAATAAAACATAAGACAAGTTATTCTCTTTTAATAATTTTAAAGGAGAGTTATATTGCTCATCAATTAAGTAATCTTGTAACATAATACGGGCAGAAACATCCAACTTATAAAACTTATTAAGCAAAAATCAACTAAGTATTTTAGCATAAAAATCTGCAGTTCTACTAACCATATCTCTAACATCTTCTTTTTCAAAAGACATACCTTGAGATTCACTATGCGCTTGAAGAAGATTTCTTGCTATTCCCGCCATTCCTTTCTGTTCTCCAATTAAATCGTTTGCAGGAAAATAACCAAATAATAATTCTCTATTCAAATTAGCCCCATATTCAATAAAAGAAATAGCTATACAGGGCACAGCTTCAAATTCAGGTAATTCCCCATCTCTCACTCCAGAAATACGGTCATTTAAAGGAACCCAATGGGAAGAATAATGTTTATGTAACTCCTTCAAACCCGAAAACAATGCACTATCCAGTTCTGAGCTTGCGGGCATTACATGAATATGTTCATGAGCAGAATTTTGATAACTTCCAGGAAGTCCTTTTTGATGTTGATCAAATATTTTTCCATCTTTTTTAACTGCATAGGCTAGACCATTTTCATCTCTAACAATTCCATTGGTACCTATTCCATTATTTATAAAAATAAGAACATCTCTTTGGTCATAAGTGAACAATCTATCAACAATATGTCTTAAATTTTCATCCCTTCTAGAAAAAACAGCATCCAACCTTGAATCCGTATCCAAGGCATGATCTGGACTACCAACAACCATATCTGGATTAGCCAATAACGCACTAATTTTATCTTCACTATCAAGATCCTTTGCTTGTAATATTCTAGATTCGTCAGTTTTCAGATTATACTCAACAGGTCTAGAAGAATAAAGTATATGTCTTGTAGCTGCAGGTTTTGCCATAGGAATCACTGCCCCTTCTTCAAAATCCTTAACAACATTCATACCCCTAGAAGGATATCCCTCAACCTGATTGGGCAAACATAAAGTTCCACAAAAATTTAACCTATGCATCGTAATTTGTGGAATAAAGTTGGTTTTATAAACATTCCGAAAGAGCTAATTTAATAGAAAACAAAATCATAAACTATAAAAATTATATCAAAAAATAAATTTTTAATGTAAAAAATATAAAATTAAAAATATTAATAAAAAAACTCAAGTATTTAGAATTTTCTCAACATCATCTAGTTCATTAATTTTCTTCGCTTCCATAAATAGTTTTATTCCGAACCATTTCCTCAAAATAGGAAAACTAAAAAAACTACCCAAAAAAACCCCTAAAACACCTTTATTAGGGATATAAGTTTCTTGTTTTATATAATTTATTCCAAATTTATTAAACATATTATACAACTCCCGTTTTGTATACTCAAATATATGGGTATCATTTTTCTTTATTTTTTGTTGACCCTTAAACTTTTGAAGTAACCATCTATATCCGGTAGCTTCTTTATTTGGGGTCTTGACATATATTCTCCCTCCTTTCTTTAATACCCTCTGCATTTCATTTACCATCAATCTAGCCTCATTTAAAGACAAATGTTCAATTACTTCATCACAATGGATTACATCAAAAAAATTATTTTCGTAGGGCAATTTAGTAATATCTCCTTCTAAAAATTCTCCTTTAAAATTTTCTTTGGCTAATTTAATACATTCTTTAGAGATATCAATACCAAACCCCTTTGCTCCTTTTAATTCTACTAAATTAGTAAAATAACCAACTCCACACCCCACATCAAGAACTTTCATCTCCTTTTTAACTGAAACTCTATTATAAAAATGAGCATAAAACTTTCTATAATTTGAATTAGATAATTTCTTAAATCTTTTTAAAGCATAATCTTTATTATTATAATAATCATAATAATCTAAACTTTTTTTTGTTTCCATTTTTTTCTCCATTATCTATCCTCCATTAATACAAATAATTTTAAATTTGGGCAAATTAATTTCAGCCATGTTCACATCTTCCTTAATTTATTAAATTTTATAAAATATTTAAACATTTTTTCTTTTTATATTAAAAAATATATCTTTATATCAAACTTCTTCTGTTTTAAATAAGTTTCTATAACAGAGCTATTAAATACATTAAATAATATTTATGATATTTCAATAAAGTATACAATAAATTCAATAATTAATTTGGGGCAATATATAAAATAAATTAGTCTATATAAGTTTAGAGAGATTAGCTACAATAGAAAACAAAATCATAAACTATAAAAAAACATAAAAATCTCTATATTTATGCCTTCACCAAATATAATTTGGCACAGTAGAAAAATTTCAAGAGAAAACAGGTTAGAGCTAACTAAAACCAAAAACAAAGTAATCTGGTTTACCGGCTTATCTGGCTCTGGAAAGTCAACTATAGCTATTGAATTAGAGAAAAAACTACACGAAAAAGGAATTCTAAGTTATGTTCTTGATGGGGATAATGTAAGACACGGCCTAAACAAGGATTTGGGCTTCTCAACAAAAGATAGGGAAGAAAACATAAGAAGGTTGGCAGAATTGACAAAATTATTTTATGACGCTGGAATATTCACAATAGCTTCCTTCATAAGTCCATTAAAAAAAGAAAGGGATTTAGCAAGAAGTTATGCTGGAGAAGACTTTATTGAAGTGTATGTAGACTGCCCACTAGAAGAATGTGAAAAAAGGGATACCAAGGGGCTATATAAAAAAGCAAGATCTGGTGAACTAAAAGAATTCACAGGAATAAGCCACTCCTATGAAGTTCCGGAAAATCCAGAAATAACAATAAATACAAAGGATAAAAACGTAGAAGGGTGTGTAGAAGAAATAATGAAATATCTTAAATTATAATACCCCCTCTCAAATAAATTGGGAAACTAAAAATAGATAAATTTTATAAATCCTCATCAAAACTTCTAAGACACATGAAAAAAATAAAAAACATTCTTTTTATATCCAATGCCATACAATTTGCAGAAAGAACCTATCCTTTTGGGAAAAGGCTAGAAAAAAAAGGATATAAAATTCAATATGCAACCTATTCTAAAGAATGCATGAATTATTTCAAAGAAAGAGGAGTAAATGCTACATTTATCTTAGATGATATTTTAAGTTTTAATCCGCAACATAGATTAAATAATTATCTTGAATACTATGAAAAAAAATATGATATCCCAAGTATGAACTTACTCTTGCTGGGAGATAAAAACTACTCTAGAAAAGGAAGAAAAAATGCATTAATTGGATTAGTTCAACATTTTAAATTTTGGGAGAAATACTTCAAAACCAATAGCATTGATTTAATTATTGGAGGGGTTGAAAGGTTCATAAATGAAGTCCCAAGAGCCATAATAAAAAAACAGGGAGGAATTCATTTATCAGGAAAAGTAGAACCCCTACCAAACACATTCACAATCTCTCCAGATCACATAGGTAGAATTTATTTATTAGATAAATATTGGGAAGAAAATCAAGATAAACTACTAACTAAGGAAGAAAGAGAATGGGCAGAAAATTATATGAAAGAAACAATAGAAAAAAAGAAAGGAGTTAATTTAGTTATAATTCCTCCAGCAATAAATCTAGATAATGTTAAACTAACAGTAAAACGATTTTATATAAATTTCGTAAAAGAAAAGATGAAAAACCCTTATGCGGACTTATTAAAAATAGCTGGAGAACTCGGTGCAAGATCAATAAGGAAAAGATTTACAAAAATTTTCTATGAAAAACCAGTAGAAGGAGAAAAATTTATTTATTATCCCTTACACCGAGCAACAGATGCGGCCATCTTAGTAAGAGCACCACAATATGCTAATCAAATTAGTTTTATACAAAATATTTCTAATCATTTACCAATAAGATACAAATTATATGTAAAAGAACATCCCAATGGTGCAGGAGAAACATCATTAAAAGAATTAAGAAAACTAAAAAAAATGCAGAATGTAAGACTGCTTAAACCCAAAATAAGTAGTCATGATCTAATAGAAAAAGCCGATTGTACCATAACAATAAATTCTAATGCAGGTTGGGAAGCAATGCTTCACCAAAAACCAGTTTTGACATTTGGAACAGCATTTTACGATCGCTCCGGCTTAGTTTACCCAATAAGAGATTTTTACAAATTTAATGAAACACTTAAAAAAGCTCTAAATTCTAAATTTGATTATGAAAAATTATTAAAATTTATAGTCGCACTTAAAAAGTCCGTCCGTCCAGGGAATTTCCAGTTCATAGGAAAATTAGAAAAATCATTATATGATGAAAAAAATCTTGATTTAGTAACAGAAGGAATTATCGACCACATAAAGGAAATAGAAAAAGATAATTAAATTTCTAAATTAAACCCAAACTTTTGATTTATTTTATCTTGTAATTCTTTAAGTTGCTCCCTAATATAAACTAATTGATACTCTTTAAGATAATTTTTCCAATCTCCGACAACACCTTTTCTAAAATGGCTTGTTCTCAACTCTTGACCTACCTTTCTCTCATAATCGCCTCCAACCTTACTAACTTTCGTCAAACTTCCAAAGGATGCTTTCTCAATTAATTCATTTATAATTTCTTCACTAACATCGGCATCTAAATAACTAAGAATTTCTTTAACAACTTTTTTTGGTTCATGTTTCATATCCTCATAAGAAAAACAATGAATATTATTATGATACAACAAAAGAGACCCATACTCCCTTTTAACACGTTTGCAATAATCTGCTATAAGTTCATCACTTACAGTTTCTGCTTGGGCCTCAGGAATCCTTTTTTTCCTAACCTGATGAAAATGCCAAGAAACAATTCTGTCTTTAACATCTCTGAGAATACATAATTTTTTTATGTCTGAAAAAAAGTAATCTATAATATCTAAACACCACACATACTCCGTAGTTTTTTCACCAAACAATCTCTTTGTTCTAAATTGATTACAATAAGCAATATACCTTTCCTTCATCAAATCATAAAACTTATGTCTTGGTAATTTTTCTAACATTGGGACTAAATCTGAAAAAAACCCATTATGTACCCTACTAAAAACCTCACAAAAATGCTTACCTCCGTCATCATCTATAGATTTTAAATTATCAAATATGTGGCCTTCTAAAATTCCATCCTGCCCCTGGGGTAAAGAAGGGACACAATTAATTTCTGGATGATTATTAAGCAACCCGGTTATCCAATAAGTCCCACATTTCTGTAAACCTATGACCAAAAAATCTGGACCCTTTATTTCTTTATTATCCATTTTTATATGTACCCCCATTCAATTTTTAAAACTTACTCTTTAGGAAAATCATTGGCATCAAATCTTGCTATCTTGAAAGGATTAACTTTTCCTTCATTTTCCTTAAGCTCAACAGTAACTGCACTAACATAATTTAATTTTTTTAACATTTCAATTGCTTCTTCTGTATAGCTCCCATTTGGATAAGAAAAAGAGTCTATTTTTCCAAACTTATCTCTTAAAATCTCAGTAGACTTCACAAATTCTTCTTCTTGTTCTTTCTCACTCAAAGAAGCCAGTTGTTTATGAAAATGACTATGACTACCAAATTCCATTCCATTTTCCATCATTTCTTTAACTTCTTCTTCAGATAAAAATAACTCCTTACAAAACTTTTCTTCTTCAAAACATTCAGAAAATAAATCGTTCAATAATTCATCCTTAAGCGAAAAAGGCATAACTCCTAAATTTTGTTTTAGATTAGCTGTCAAATTATCATCAAATCTTCTTTTAGGATTTATTCTAAACTCTCCATGAATTCTATATTTTTCAAATACCTCGTTTCCTTTACTTTTAAAAAATTCATTGGCAAACCCGGCTATTTTTTCACTTCCTAATTTATCCAACAAAAAATGAACTTTATGGACATGTGGAACCTTAAAATCAGTTAAAGTTTGAGAAATAAGATAAAACATCCCAGAAATTCCCTTCTCTTTCAAAACAGGATAAACATTTTCATAATGGTCTTTCAAACCATCATCAAAAGTTAACAAACAAGAATTTTCAGGAATCTCCCCATTACCATTTAAATAATCAACATATTGGCTCATAGAAATCATATTAAATTTTTTACTTAGATAATCAACTTGAAATTTAAAGTATTTAATTAGAAATCCTTTTATGCCAGGATACTTAGTTTCATGCATATCTCTAACATAATGGTAATTTACAATAGTAAGATTTGCCATTACAAAGAAAAAAAAGCAGAGATATATAAAGATTACTAAAGATTACTATTGAACCTTCATAATCTTTATAAATTAATCAGGGTCCTCCTCATTAATGGAAGAAAAAAGGAAGGTGTGTGTTGTTATAACAAGTAGAGCTCACTACGGTAGATTCAAGCACATTCTAAGAGAATTAAAAAATACTTCATCGATTGAACTTCAAATTATAGTTGGTGCCTCAGCAGTTCTGAATAGATACGGAGACGTAATAAAAGACATCGAAAAAGATGGATTTCACATTAATGCAAAACTAACAATGAACATAGAAGGAGGAACACCACTTTCAATGTCAAAAACAACAGGACTTGGTATTATAGAATTCTCAAGCGTCTTTGATAATTTACAGCCAGATATTGTTTTAGTTAGGGGAGATAGATTCGAAGTTTTATCTGCAGCAATAGCAGCATCATATATGAATATAACAATTGCACACATCGAAGGAGGAGACGTGACCGGTTCAATAGATGAAAGTGTAAGACATGCCATAACAAAATTATCCCATATTCATTTTCCAACAAATAGAGATTCAGCAGAAAGAATAGTAAAACTTGGAGAAAATCCAAGTAAAATATTTTTAGCTGGAAGTCCAGATATAGAATTCATAAAAAATTGTGATCTTTCCCCATTACATGACCTATACCAAAGATATGGTGGAGTGGGAGAAAAGGCAGATATCAGTGGAAAATATTTAGTAGTGTTACAACATCCCGTAACAACCGAATATGGGGAAGGATATAAACAAATTCAACATACTCTTCAAGCAATAAATAATTTAGACACTCCTACAATCTGGCTATGGCCAAACATGGACGCAGGATCTGAGGAAATAGCAAAGGGAATAAGAACTTTTAGAGAAGAAAACGATGTAAAGGGGAACATACACTTTTTTAGACATCTCTCTTCTGAAGATTACACAAGACTAATCAATCATTGTTCATGTTTAATCGGAAACTCCTCAACTGGAATAAAAGAAAGCTCATTTCTAGGAATCCCAGTTGTAAACATTGGGACTAGACAAGCAGGAAGGTTAAGGGGAAAAAATGTAATAGATTGTGGATACGATCAAGAACAAATTAGAAATTCTATTCAAAGACAAATGGAACACGGAAAATACGAATCTGAAGAAATTTATACTGGTACTCCAAGTAAAGTAATACCGGAAGTTTTAAGTCAATGTAATTTGGATGTACAGAAAAGGATAAGTTACTAAAATGAATGTAATTGGAGTAATACCTGCACGTGGGGGATCAAAGGGGGTTCATAGAAAAAATATTAAAGAGTTAGCAGGAAAACCATTAATTCAATATACTATTGATGAAGCAAAAAAGTCAGATAATATAAACAGAGTAATCGTTTCTACAGAAGATGATGAAATAGCTCAAATTTCTAGAGACTTAGGTGCAGAAGTTATTATGCGTCCTGAAGAATTAGCAAGCGATACAGCTCCAACCCTTCCAGTAATCCAACACGTAGTAGAAACTCTTGAAAAAGAAGGAGAAAAGATTGATGCAGTAATGTTATTACAACCAACAACTCCATTTAGGACAGTAGAAGATATAGATGGAGCAGTTGAATTATTCAAAGAAAAAAAACCAGATTCTTTAGTAAGCGTTGATTCGGTTCCGGGGCACTTTAGTCCATTATGGCAAATATCTTTGGATGAGAGTAATGAAATAAAACTATTCATGAACAAATACGATTCAAATATAAAAGACTTCAAAACAAGAAGGCAACTTTTACCAAAAACATATTACAGAAACGGAGCAATATATTTAACAAAAAAAGAAGTTATTATGACAACCGGTGGACACGGAGAAGCCGGATTATATGGGAAGCATTGTTTTGCTTATGTAATGGATAAAGAAAACTTTGTAAATATTGATACTGAGCATGATTTTAGAACAGCAGAATTACTTCTAAAAAATTAAGCTTTAATTGTATTTTCTAATCTAGTTGGACCATGAGAAAAAACTAAAATATTTTGATTCATTAATTCATCAACCATCCCATCCATGTTTGCTAATTGTTTATCTGTAGTCTTTCCAAGCTCTCCAGAAGCAGGTTCATAAAAATAATTCTTACCATGGGTTTTTTCAGAAGTATCATTACTAAACTCCACACCATACAAGTGAATCTCCTTTGCTCCCAAAACGGCAGCCATCTGCATAGCTCCCGCGGAGCTTGTTCCACCACTATTTATTGTTCTTTGATTTAATCCAACTGGTTCATTTTTTGTAATTGTTCTTAACATCAAATTAGGATATCTCGGCTCTGGAACTCTTTTTCCAAAAGCATCCAACCACCAAGCACCGCCAGTACCTGCTCCAATATAACTAACTTCTGGATGAGCAGTAGGTTTAACAAACTCAGGATGTTCTCTCATATAATTTTCATATTCATCTATAAACGGCTGTATTCTTTGTTTATCTGAAAAAAAACTATCGGAATATATTGCAGAAATACATCTTAAAGTACTAATAACCCCGGGACTTAAATCCAAAAACCATGACCTTAAATGAGCAGCTTGATCTGCGGAAAAAAAATAATCGCCACATTCTAATAATTTGCCAGCACCATTAACACCTATAACCAAATCTTCATTTCTTTCAAAAAAATCAGTAAGTGATGGACCAGAACCAAGAATTGCAACTTTTTTTCCCTCATAAGTTCCTCTAACTTCATTAAGCATCTTTAAAAATTCCTCTAAACTTTTCATTATTTAAACATGCATTCAATCTAGTCTGTAACATAAACTCTCTAGACAACTTCTTATGCCCCATTGTAGGAACTTCCATACCATAATGATAGTGCATAGCCAAACCATTCAAAGTCCAAATGGCTAAAGACTCTGGCATCTTAGCTATTTCTTCATCAGAAAAAATTCCTTTATCTCTTAAAATATTTACTAAAGCTTCGGCTTTTTCATAATTCACTTCATATGGAGAGAATCTAAATGCTCCGGTTGGTGCATTTGGGTCATAATCTTTTTCTTGTCTTTTTATAGTAAACATATCAATAGTATGTGCTAAATCTGCACTTGGTAAATCTAACCTAACTTGATCAAAATCATAAATAATTTCGGCTTTGCCACCAACATAACCTATATTTTTCCATTGAAAATCTCCATGTATCATAGAAACTCCCTCTTCAGAATCATATTGCTTTAATTCATTAGATAAATTTAATAATCTAGGAATTTCATCTCCCTTTATTCTTTTTTCTTCTTCTCTAGACGTGCCAGTACCTTCAATCAATTCAGCATCTAACAACCGAGTAAGTTCTTCTCTAGCAGCAACAATCCCTTTTCTACTAGGAGCATATTGAGCATATTCAAACTCCTTTCCTTCAAGTGCTTTCATAAACCTTCCATGCATCTCAACAGCAGAAACACATTGTTCTAAACTAGCATCCTGAATCTGTTCTGAAGGAAGATACTGTTGCAAAACAATATTTCTGCCATCTCTTTCATAAATTCTTTTCCAATCATTTCTTCCATAAAATACGGGAGTCAATATACCTTCCTTTTTTAAAGCATCAGAAATTTCTATTTGAAATAAAACCTGTTCCTTAGAAAAGTCTTCAACAAACCTTTTCCAAACGAATGGAAATCTCCTTACCATTCCAATTTCTATAAGGTGGGTCTCATTTCTCTTGCCATTGAACTTTTTGCCAATATCTTCTACATAATCTATTACACCACTACGCCCAAAATAACTAGCGGTATCTTTCATAACCTCTAACAATGACTCTTCAACCATAAAAAAGAGGAAAGATAGAAGATTTAAAAGATTTACTAAAAGGTAGTTCTTCATAACACTTATAAACAAAATAAAAATCTCCATATTAAGGTGAATTTGAAAGAACTAACTTCAGAAAAAGTATTCATAATAGCAGATATAGGTAAAAATTTTATTCAAGAAGAAGAAGTTCTCCCTATAGAAGTCTATCTAAGCAGAGCAAAGAGATTAATCAAGGCAGTAAAAGATGCAGGGGCAGATGCTGTAAAATTCCAAACTCACGAAGTAGAAGACGAACAAGCAAATATTGATGTAACTTCTCCACACTTTCAAGGATCAGATAGATATAATTGGGTAAAAAGAAACACTGAAGCCACCCCCTTAGAACAATTCTGGAAACCTTTGAAACAATATTGTGATGAAATAGGAATAATCTTCTTTTCAACTCCAATGAGCAAAAAGGCAGCACAAAAACTAAATGAACTAGGAGTAGAACTATGGAAGGTCGGTTCTGGGGACATTCTAGACTTTGTAACTCTTGATTACATTGCATCAACAGGAAAACCAATCATATTTTCATCTGGAATGAGCACAGAAGAAGAAACAGAGATGTCTCTAAATTTCTTAAGAAAAAGAGGAGCAGAAGTAGCACTTCTACATTGTGTTTCAAAATATCCATGCCCACCAGAAGAATTAAATTTAGGAACAATAAAACATTTTCAAAAAAAGTATCCTACTCTAATTATAGGATTTTCAGATCACTCAGTAGGAATAGACTCAGCTCTAGCTGCAGTTGTAATGGGAGCAAGAATAATAGAAAAACATTTCTCATTTGATAGGGAACATTGGGGCTCAGACCATAAAGTTTCTTTACTCCCAGAAGAACTAAAAAAATTAGTAGATGGAACAAGGATGCTTGAAAAAAGCATGGGAGTTCAAGAAAATCTTCTACAGGAAGGAGAATCTGTATTTAGACCTTTATTCAGAAAAACACTTGTAGCCAGTCAAGACTTAAGAGAAGGAACAATAATAACAGCAGATATGTTATACGCAATGCGTCCACAGGCCCACTTAAACGGTTTGCCTTCTGAGAAATACGAAGAAGTTGTAGGGAAAAGATTAAAAGAAGATCTCAGGAAATTTGATCCTATATCAAAAGAATTATTGGAATAGATATTCTTTAATAAGATTTATATAAGTTATGAATTTTCCTTAAGAAATGAACATAGCACTATTACTAACTGGATTCGATATAAGAATAAGAGAAGCAACAAAAGTAACAGTCTTACTCTTAGCTAAAGAATTAAAAAAATTAGGCCACAATGTAGTAATAATTTCAGATAAAAGAAAACATCTGGTATCAGAAGAAGTTGTTGAAGGGATAAAAGTCTATAGACTATACGGAAAAAGTAAAAACACAGAACCAAACAAAATCCTAAACTATTTTACAGCATTTCCAAAATCAATTAAATATTTAGAAAAGAAGGGATTAAAGTTTGATATAATTCATAATTTCAGCTCTTCTCCATTACTTGTTTTAAGAGGTTTATTAGCTAAAAAAGCTTCAAAGAGAGCAAAGCTAGTCCATTCTATAAAATCAACACCAAAAAAAACAAAATGGAACGTTCTAACAAGAATTCTAAACTTCAGTGATACAATAACAGTTCAATCAAATATCACAAAACAAAAATTAATCAAAGAAGGGATAAAAAATAATAAAATAAGAATAATAAATTCCCACATAGATACTGAATATTTCAAAAAAACAAAAACAAAGAAAGAAAAAATAGTACTTTATTACGGACCATTAGTAGACAGAAAGGGAGCAACATATTTGCTTAAATCAATCCCAAAAATAGCTAAAGAAACAAAAGTAAAATTCTATTTTGTAATCAAACCAACAAAAATAAAACCGCACTATAAAGAATTATTGAAAAACCCAGAAATTTCAAAACATCTTAATCTCATTGTAAAGCAAGCCAACATCCCAGAATACATAAATAAATCTGAACTTGTTGTATTGCCTTACCCCAATCTACAAGCAACAGAAAGTAATCCTTCTTGCATCTTAGAAAGCATGTCCTGCGGAACAGCAGTAATTTCCTCTGACTTGCCAGAACTAAACGAAATTTTTGAAAAAGACAAAGAAATAATATTAACCAAACCAAGAGATGTAAAGGACCTAACTGAGAAAATAATAAAATTGCTAAACAATAAAAAACTAAGAGATAAAATAGCTTTAAACGGTTATAAAAAATCAAAACAGTTCGATGTAAAACTAATAACTAAAAAATATTTAGAACTCTACAACTCACTCCTTTCTAACTAATCTTCTTAACTCAGAAATTGTAATTACTTTCATTTTAAACATAAACAAAACATAAACTGCTCCAGAAACTAAAATTCCAAAGATTAGTTCATACCAAATTCCCCAATCAACAACTGATTTCAAAATTAACAAAATCAAAGCAAAAATTAACGAACCAATTACTAATTTAACAATATTTGATTTATTTAAGGAAACTCCCATTTTCTCTTTAATAAAATTATAATTAAATGCTAAAACAAGAATATAACTAAATGAAGTAGAAACTGCGGCCCCCATTATTCCAAAAGAAGGAATTAAGATTAAATTCAAAATCAAATTAATTATAGAAGCAGATATTAAAATTTTCATAACCGTTTTAGTTTTTCCAACTCCCACTAAAATAGAGTTATTCATAACTGCAATACTAAAAAAAGCAACACCTATTAATAAAATCCTAAAAACATTTGCTCCAGGGACAAACCCCTCACCAAAAACAAATCCTATAAAAAATTCAGCATAAATCATAACTGCTAAAATCAAAGGCAAAGTAAAAAATAAAACAAATTTGTAAGCATTATTTAAACTACTAGAAATCTTATCTTTCAGTTTTGAAACCCACAATTCAGAAGAAACCGGCAACAAAACATTAGCTAGTGCATTTCCTAAAAATAAAAATATTAAAGATGAAGGTAAAATTGCATTATAGATTCCTACCTGGTCTAAACCAATAAAATATGTTAGCACAATAGTATCAAGATATGATATTACTTTACTGCTAACCCCTACAAACATCAAAGGAAATCCAAATTTTAGTAATTTTCTTCCCATTAAGTAGGGTTTAGAAATTTTGTACTTTGAAAATTTCACTGTTTTAAATAAAGGAATAACAAAAAACAAAACGGTAAGAATCCAAGCTATATTGAAAGCTAATATTGGAGCCAAAACTCCATAATCTAAAGCTAGTAAAATGAACAAAGAAAAAATAACAATAATTAACCTTATTGGTTCCATTAAAGCAAAAATCTTAAACTTTTGAAATCCATTAAAAATCCCCCTAGTTAATTTAAATAAGAATCCTAATAGTATGTATAAAACAAATAACTTAATCAATAATTCTGCTGCACTAGTCTTAAAATAATGCTCTGCTAAAAATGGAGCAATTAAATATAAAATTAAACTAATAAAAGATAAAGATATCAATTGAATAAAAAAAGTAGAGAAAATAATTGTTTTTATTTTTCCATATTCTTCCTGTGATTTAAACTGAGAAATAAATTTAACTAGGGCCGTAGGGGTTCCAAAACCTTCAAAAAACAAGAAAAGTTGAACAACAGCAAAAACTGCGTAAAACAAACCATAATCTGCTAATGTTAAAGTTCTAGCTAAAATAACTCTTAATAGGTATGATAACAAAACTACTACTATTCCTGCAACAGAAACTATTAGGGCTGCTTTTGTAGTTCTTTTTTCAATACTCACGTTAAAGATGAGAAAATTATGTTTGATTATAAATGTTTTGAAAGATTAGATTAAAAAAACACTGGTGTCAAATACACTTCCATAAATGCAGCTACAACTAAAATCAAAATAGCAATCAAAACAAGTTCCAAAGCGTCCTTCAAAATAATATGAAATTTGGGACTATCCAAATCTCTATTAACCATTGCTACAGAGATTATTCCTCCAGCCAGCCCAGCTACAAAATACGCAGCTATTTCTGGAATTCCATGAATGGCATATCTAGCCAACCCCAAAGATAAAAATTGAAAATAATGAAAAATATTAGCAGACCCGGCAGATAATGCTAAGGCAGCAAGCTTCTCTTTAACAAAACTACCAATTGCTGCTCCAATAACAGAAGCATTCCAGGTTAAAATAAAAATTGCTCCTGCTCCATAAAAGAAAGAAAAGAACAAACAAAATAACATAACCTTAAAATTATTAAAAAATATCTGTAACAAAATAGATCCAGAATTAACTACATTTCCAGAAATCTGATTATTAATCGCACTAATAGTATCTAACTGAGCAGAAAACAAACTTTGAACCATCCCACTAGGTAAAACAATAAACCACAATGAAAAAGCTAAAACATATCCTCCAAACAAATATAATAAAGCCTTAATGACCCTAGCATGTTCCTTAAGTATTTTACTTTCTTTTTTTAACTTTATATCTAACTTCTCCTCCATCTTAAGGGTTTTATACATAAATGGAATGGAAGCAATAACTGTCAAAAAAACCATAATCAGGCTTGCATGGCTTCTAAAAATCCAAGTAGATAAAAATAAAGCAATACTGGCATATAAAAAACCAATAAAAAGCATCCTACTTGGATGTTGGGCTGCCTTTGCCGGATTAATAATTGACTCTAAAGCCATATTATAGTAATTTTTTATTCAGTTTATATAATTTTCTAAAAATAACATTTATAAATTGATATAAACTACCCCAATCAAGATGAAATACAAGATTTTAATCATAATTTTGGCCTTATTCATGATTTCTATAAACAACGTCAACGCAGAACTGATAGATGATCTAGAAATGTATTATTCTTTTGATGACTCGCATATCTCTGGAGATACAATTTATGACTTATCGGATAACAACCATACCGGATTAATGACGGGGGTTACAACCGGAGCCAGCGGGGTAATTGGTGAAGCATTTCATTTCGATGGGAGTCAAGATTATATAATAATACCAGAAAATCTGCTGCTTGGTGCAGAAAGTTTTTCTATTTCAACTTGGATTAAAATGGACAGTTCTACCCCATTACAAACAATAATTTCATGTTATTCTGGAAGCCAAAACCAATGGACATTTAGATTAATTTACCCAAATCAATTAAATGAAAAAATAAATTTTGGATCTTGGGCAAATAATGATAATTATGTCATTGCCGATACTGGAAACAATAAAGGTCCCGATTTTTATTCTAATAATCAATGGCACCATGTTGTTATTACTTGGGCCGGGGAGGATACAGGAAAAATATATCTTGATGGAGTCGACGAAACAATAAATTTTGAATATGCCACATCAATGCACACCCATAATACAGAAACAACGATTGGACTACTACAATCAATCGGAGAATATTTAAACAGCGATCTTGATGAAATGGGAGTATGGCACAGAGCATTATCAGAAGAAGAAATTCTGGAATTATACAATAATAATGAAGGATTGGCTTATCCATTTCAAATAAATATAAACGCAGATTTCGAAATAACTTCAGAAGATATTATTTTTAGCAATGATTCAATTATGAAAGGAACACCGGTAACAATAACTGCTTTTTTCAAAAACCTTCTAGATGAAGATCCAGAACAAATTTTAGTAAGATTCTACTCTGGAGAACCATCTGAAGAAACATATCTTGGAGAAGACCTAGTTCAAATAAAAGACAGAAGTACTTTCTTCGCACAACTAGAATGGATTCCAGAAATAGAAGGAGACTACGATATACACGTGTGGGTTGATGCAGATGACCAAATAAATGAAGAAAACGAAGAAAACAATATAGCATTCAAACCAATTAGTGTATTTACTCTTCCAGATTTAAGAATAAGAGATCAAGATATAGGATTTAGCAACAATCACCCAAAACCTGGAGACAATATACAAATTTTTGCTATGGTAAGAAACATAGAAAATCTTACAGCAGAAAATTTCACAGTTTTCTTTTATGATATGAGAACACACTCTATACTTGGAGAGATAGAAATGTCCATAGAAGGTTTACAAACAGAAGTAGTAATAATCCCTTGGACAGTAACTTCGCCAGGAGAACATGAAATAATAGTAATTGTAGACAGATACAACATAATCGAAGAAATAGATGAAACAAACAACAGAGCTTCAAAAATAATAAATGTCTTAAATCCACACATCCCGGACATCTTTTTTATGGCCGCACCACACTAATTTTTTCTTTTTTTAAATAGAAGAAAACTCCATTATTCTTATAAACAATCAAGAAATCACAAATCTAATGAGTACATTTATAGTAATACCTGCCTTAAACGAAGAAAAATACTTGGGCCAGGTATTAGACAACCTAAAAGAAAGAGGATACAATAATATTGTTGTAGTAGATGATGGATCAACAGACAAAACTTACGAAGTAGCCAAATCAAAGAATGTAACAGCATTAAAACACATAATCAACAGGGGACAAGGGGCAGCACTGCAAACTGGAATGACTTACGCCCTATTAAATAACGCAGAGTATATAATCCACTTCGATTCAGATGGACAACACAATCCTGACGAAATAGAAAAACTCTTAGCACCAATAAAAAATGAAAATTTTGAAGCTTGTTTAGGATCAAGATTTCTAAGTAAACAAAAAATGCCACTAAAAAGAAAAATTGTTTTAAAGGGAGGCATATTCCTAATTTGGGTAATGTATCACATAAAACTAACAGATGTACACAATGGATTCAGGGCATTCTCAAGAGAAGGAGCAAAGAAAACAATAATGACAACAGACAAAATGGAACACGCTTCAGAAATACTTGAAAAAATAAAAAAGAACAAAGTCAGATACAAAGAAATCCCAGTAAATATTATCTATGAAGAAAGACACTTAAAAGAAGGAAGAAAGGGCCAAGGTAGATTTGACGCAATACAAATATTACTAAAAATGATATTCAAAAAAATGGGAACCTAAAAAATGGACTTCATACAAATCATAATATTAATTTTCGCTTTATTTGCATTTAGTAGAGTTATACTAAATATAAAAAACAGACTAGAATCTATGTTCTGGATGGTTTTTTGGTTAGGGGTTATGGCTGCAGCAATCTACCCAACTTTCGTTATCAAACTAGCAGAAATCCTAGGAGTTTCATCTGGTATTTATTTGAGTATCTACGCAACATTAATAGTACTCTCTTATATGATATTTAGACTATACGCAAAGCTTGAAGATACCGAGAAAAAAATAACAAAAATAATAAGAACAGTTGCAATAAAAAATGAAAGTAAAACTAGCAAAAATAACAGATAAGTATTTAATTTTAATACTATGCTACTTTTTATCTATTCTAAAAATATTCAAAGCAAAAAAGAAAATAAAAAACATAGCAATAATAAGATTTTGGTCACTTGGAGAATCAATTCTAACATTACCAATGATAAAAAGAATAAAAGAAAAATATCCAAACTCAAAAATAACAGTAATATGCACTACTCAAAACAAAATACTATTTGAAAATCAAGAGTTCATAGACGAAATAAAAACATTCAACTTAAAATTATTTCTTATGTTTAAAAAGTTTGATTTAGCTATAGACACAGAACCTTTCATGAACTTAGGAAGTTTCTTTTCATTTTGGTTAGCAAAGAACTCAATAGGTTACAAACAAAAAAAAGCTGCTTTCCTCTACACAAAAAAAATAAAATTCAACGATAAAATACACTCAGCAGACAACTTCATAAAACTAACAAACACATTAAAGGTACCTCAAGACAAATTGACAGAATTGACAGAATTAAATCCTGGAAATGACTCAATAAACTGGGCAAACTCTAAAGTTCTAAAAAAACCATTAATCGGACTATGCATAACAACTGGAGGGACTGGAACCTCAAGAAGGTGGCCAATGAACAAATGGTTAGAACTTTCTAAAGAATTAATAAAAAAATATAATCCTACTTTTATAATTATCGGATCTCCAAGTGAAAAAGATATAATTGAATCATTTCAAAAGAAATTAAATTATCTAAATACAGCCAATACAACTAATATAGAATTAAAAAAGACATTGGCTCTAACTTCTAAACTAAACCTTATGATCAGTTCTGACACTGGACCAATGCACATAGCAGCAGCACAAGGAACTCCAACAATAGGCCTATTTTGCCCAAACACCCCGGTAAGATTTGCACCACTAGGCAAAAAAAATAGTTATGTATATAAGCCAATACTTTCAAAACCATGTATAAACGTACATGAATACAAAATTCCTAACTGTAAAAATCATCCACACATGAAAAACATACAAGTTGAAGATGTAATAAAAGAGGTAAACAAACTAAATAAAAAATGGAAGATACTATAAAACAAATATTTCAAGATTCAATAGAAACAAAAAATAAAGTAATACAAAATCTAACAAAAGAGATAGAAAACTCAGCAAACATTTTAATAAATTCTTTAAAAAACAATAAAAAAATTCTAATTTGTGGAAATGGCGGGTCTGCAGCAGACGCACAACACTTCGCAGCAGAACTTTTGATTAGATTTGAAAAAGACAGAAAATCTTTACCCGCCATTGCATTAACAACAGATACTTCAACTTTAACAGCATGTTCAAACGACTTCGGATATGAAGAAGTATTCAAAAAACAAATAGAATCATTAGGAAACGAAGGAGATGTATTAGTAGGTATAAGCACTTCTGGAAATTCTAACAACATAATAAAAGCTTTTGAAATAGCAAAAAACAACGGAATGAAAACAATCTGTCTAAACGGGAAAGACGGAGGAAAAATAAACAACTTAAACTTAAACTCCAACTTAATAATTCCTTCTCAAAACACAGCTAGAATACAAGAATCTCACATAACAATTATCCACACTTGGTGTAAACTAATAGAAGACAATTTATTTTAAGAAAATAGATTCATAATGTTTATAAATAATTCTCGGTGCCCCGTTGATATAAGAAAAATGTTTTCACAGAATAAAATGCAAGAAATAGATAATATCATAGATAAATTTCAAGAAAAACACATTTTAGTTATTGGAGACGTAATGATAGACGAGTATATAATCGGAGAAGTTTCCAGAATAAATCCTGAAGCACCGGTCCCAGTATTAGACACACAAAAAACGGAACATAGGCTTGGTGGAGCTGCAAACGTAGCAAACAATATTGTTTCCCTAGGGGGGAAATGTACATTAATTGGACAAATAGGAAAAGATGAAACAAAAGAAATTCTAATTAAAAAACTAAACGACAAAGAGATAAGATATTTTCTAATAGAAAATGAAAACATTCCAACAATAAAAAAAACAAGAATAATTGCTAGAAACCAACAAGTAATCAGAATAGACAATGAAAATATAATAGAAATAAAAGATGAAGAAGCAGATAAAATAATTGAAAAAATAAAAGAAAATAACTTTGATATAATTTTGATCTCAGATTATAATAAAGGAATTATCACCCCATATTTAATGTCAAAATTAAAAGAATTAAATAAAAAAATAATAGTGGATCCAAAGCCAGAAAATATTGAATATTATAAAGATACATTTATAATTTCTCCAAATTTAAAAGAAGGTAAAGAAATAACAAAAGAAAAAGATATAAATAAAATTGGAGAAAAAATAACCAAAAATTTCAACACAAAACTAATTCTAAGGTGTGGAGAAAAAGGGGCATATTTATTTGAAGAACAGGAAACTCACTATTTTCCAACAAAGGCAAAAGAGATTTATGATGTTTCCGGAGCAGGAGACACATTCATGGCAACCCTTGCTTTAGCAATTTCTTCAAATTCAAACCTCCATGAAAGTATAATTCTTGGAAATCACGCTGCAGGAATAGTTATAGGAAAATTAGGAACCTCCACACTCTCAACAAATGAATTGAAGAAAAGTTTCAGCATACAAGAAACAAAAATAAAACATCTATCAGAAATAAAAGAAATAGTAGAAAAACTAAAAAACAACAATAAAAAAATAGTTTTCACAAATGGTTGTTTTGATATACTTCACGCAGGACACACCCACTTGCTAAAAGAAGCAAAATCCTTAGGAGACACCTTAATATTAGGATTGAACACTGATGAGTCTATAAATAGGATAAAGGGACCAACAAGACCAATAAATAACGGGGCAGAAAGAGCAGAAGTATTAGCAAGTTTAGAAAGCGTAGATTATATTATCTTCTTTGATGAAGACACTCCATTGAATTTAATAAAAGAAATAATTCCTCATAAATTAGTCAAAGCTTCAGATTATGAAGAATCTGGCGTGGTTGGAGGAGATATAGTAAAACAACATGGTGGAGAAGTAGAATTAATCAGACTAAAGGAAGGAAAAAGTACAACTAATTTAATAAATAAAATAAAGAATAGTTCTAATAACAAATTATAACTTGGTATTTTTATCCAATAAAGAAAGCAATTCAGTTACTTTCTCAGATATATTAAACTCTTTTTTATTAATATTCAGGGTATGAATCAGATAATCAGATTTTTCATATTCTATATCTACACCGGGGACCCCTTTTCGCTCTCCTTTTTCTGCTTTTGTATAAATTCCCCTTGGGTTAATTTCTTTACAAATATCTAATGGCATATCAACAAAAACCTCTATAAAATTATCCACTCCAATTATACTTCTAGCATATTTTCTTCCATCAGAGTAAGGACTAACTGCAGAAACAATTACAATATGTCCAAGATTATATAAAATATTCGCAACTTCTGCTAGCCTCCTTATATGTTCATATCTTGATTCTTTAGAAAAATTCAAATCAGAATTTAAAGTCAATCGAATATTACTAGCATCTAAATAGCAAACAGATTTTCCTTTCTTAAACAACTCTTTTTCTAAATTTTTTGCAATCATTTCTTTTCCACAACCCGGAATTCCAGTAAGCCAAACCACATTTCCCTTATGCCCTTGTTTCTTATGCCTATCTTTTGGTTCAATCAAACTAGATTTTGGAACAACAGAAACTTCCTTGCTGGTCTCAATTACTCTTCTTTCCTTAATCTCTTTAGAACTTTTCTCAATTATTCCCCCACCAGAAACCTGTAATTCATCAACAAGGACAAATCTACCGTTGGTAGGAATTTCGTTAAAGGGATCATAAACAATAGGTTTTTTAGTTTTAATAATAATATTTCCCACATCATGTTTAGATAAAAAATCTTTTCCGGGAATTTGTTCTAAAGTGTTAGAATCAATAACTCCTTGGACTTCATAAACTTCACAAGGAATTTCTTGGGAATTTAATTTTAAAATATACTGTTTTCCTTTAATTAAATCATTTTTTCCCATCCAAAACAAACTACATCCAAACAAATTATTAATTGTAGGCAGATCATTTAGAGAAGTAATAACATCTCCTCTTTTAAAAAAATGGTTATCCGATACGGTTATTCCTGCATATTCTCCACACATCAAAGAAGTTTTCTTTTCCTTTTCTTTCCATTGTTCAATTGAGATAACTTTTGTCTTTTGATTAGAAGGCAATAACCTAATTTCTTGTCCAACTTCAAGAAATCCAGATTCAATTCTTCCAGAAATTATTCTTCGATCATCAAACTTATAAATATCTTGGATTGGAAATCTTAAAGGTTTATCCTCCAATCCTTCCAATTTTTCAAAATCATCAATAGCACTCAACACAGTTTCATTATTTCCCCATTCCATATTTGGAGATTTTTTAATAACATTATCACCTAATTTTGCAGAAATAGGAATATATTTTTTAGGAAAAATTTCCAACCTCACCAAATAATCTTTAATCTCATCTCTAACTTCCTCATACCTTTCTTGTGAGAAATCAACTAAATCCATTTTATTAATAATAACATGAACTTGTTTTATTCCAAGCAAATACAAAATATACGCGTGTCTTTTAGTTTGTTCTCTGACTCCTTCATCAGCATCAACAATTAAAATAGCTGCCTCAGCATTAGAAGCACCACTAATCATATTTTTTAAAAACTCTTTATGCCCCGGGGCATCAATAATAGTATATTGTCTCTTATCGGTAGAAAATTCAATCTTAGTTGTATCTATAGTAATCCCCTGCTCTTGCTCTTCTTTTAAGGCATCCAATAAATAAGCATATTCAAACTCTTTTCCAATTTCTTCTGAAACTCTCTTAACTTTTTCTATCACTCCTTCTTTCAAAGAACCTGTATCATACAATAACCTACCAATAAGTGTACTTTTACCGTGATCAACATGGCCAACAATTACAAATTTTAAAGATTCTTTATTCATGAATCTTTCCCCCATTTAATATGATTCCATGTTCTTTCATGAAAATAATAAAATAATAATTTGTAAAATACATCCAAAATACCAATTCCAAAAGAAAGAGCAACCTCCTTAGTTATAAAAAACACTAAAAGCATAGTAATTAAAGTAGCAAAAACTCTCCAAGTTATTGCCTTTACAATAGAACGTGTATTTTTATCACCCATTTACATATACCCCTTTGCTCTTAGTTTTTGTAATGCATATGCGTCCTCTTTATCTTGGCCCCTGCCTTCCCTTTCTGCAGTTTTTATTGTCCTTATTTCCTCAACAATCTTATCAACTGTATCTGCATTAGAGGTCATAGGAGAAGTGATAGGCATACATCCTAAACTTCTATACCTTTTACCTTCCTTAGAAAAATATAAACTAATAACCGGTATACCTTCTCTCTTGATATATTCCCATACATCATATTCTGTCCAATGTAAAATTGGGTGTACTCTAATATGTTCATCTTTTTTAAAATCAGAATTAAATTGGTCCCACAGTTCTGGAGGTTGATCAGTATAATCCCACTCAAAATCAGAATTTCTCTTACTAAAGAATCTTTCTTTGGATCTAGAACCCTCTTCATCAGCACGAATAGCTAAAATTAGACCCTCAAATTTATTTTCCCCAACAAAATTTTTTAAAGCAACAGTTTTCATATGATCACATACTTCTAAGGCAGAATTATTATCATAATTAATCCCATTTAGAATGGCTTCCTTATTCATCCCAACCATTAAATTAAGATTCCATTTCTTAGCCAAATTTTCCCTAAAAGCATACATCTCAGGAAACTTAAATGTAGTATCAATATGAATCACTGGAAACGGAACATGTCCATAAAATGCCTTCATGGCCAACCATAACAAAACAGTAGAATCTTTGCCCATGCTCCATAAAATTCCGACTTTTCCAAACTTTTTGTACGCCTCTCTTAAAACATAAATACTCTTCGATTCTAATTCTTCCATCCTATCCATTTTGGTCAATCTCCTCTAATGCTAACAAATAATTGTGGATCTTTCCATTAGAAGCCAGAAATCCATCTTCAATTAAAGTATTCTCTTTGTTATACTTTAATCTAAACCCGCCCAAATTAGTTAATTCTCCCTTAGCCTCCATTAAAATTACATTCATAGCACAGATATTCCACTCATAAACTGATCCAAATTTAAAATAAACATCTGACTCTCCTTTAGCAATGGAGCATCCATTAAAAGAACTTTCAGCAGTCTTAATTTCTTTAAAACGATTACTTTTAATCAATTTGTCTTCTCTTTCTTCTGAAAGATATTTATTTTTAATAATAATCATCTCATCAACATTAAACTTATTAGAAGTCGATAGTTTAGTCATATTTCCTTTGTTCTCAAAAAACGCACCATTTCCGCGAGTAGCAAAAAACAGAATATCTTTTGCAGGCAAATAAATAACCCCCAAAACCGGCTCTCCCCTATAAACCAAACCAATATTAATTGTAAATTCTTCATTTCCAGAAATAAATTCTTTTACTCCATCAAGGGGATCAACAATCCAAACATAATCCTTATTAAGTCTATCAGTCATACCGGCAGTTTTCTCATTTAACAAACCATAGTTTGGAAAATCATTTTTCAATCCATTATTAATGATGTCACTAGATTTTAGATTAGCATTAATGTAAATATTGTCTTCTTTATTAGCAATATCAAAACTATTGGAAGTATAAATCTCCATAATAGCTTTACCGGCATTAACAGATAATGCCTTAGCAATTTCAAGTTCATTTGCTAATTTAATCTCTTTTTCAATCATAAAAATAGCAACCCATTTCCTTTTATATATCTTGCGAAATAGTCTTCATTTCACAAGAAAAAGTTTTTAAAGAGTTAAAAATAAAATAAAGTATGAATAAATTTAATAAAATCTATAATGATATAAAATCTTTAAAAATACAAGGAGCAAATAAGATTGCTCTAGCAGGTTTAAAAGCATTAGAAATAAACAGTTCTCCAAAAGCAGTAAAAAAAATATTATCGGCCAGACCAACTGAACCCGCATTAAAAAATGCAGTTATGTTTTCAAAAATAGCAGACATAGAAACTGCAAAAAATTATCTAAAAGATTCGGAGAAAAAAACTACACTTTTAGGAGCACGTCTAATAAAAAATAATTCAAGGGTATTCACACACTGTCATTCTACAACTGTAATTAACACATTAAAATACGCAAAAGAACACGGGAAAAAGTTTGAAGTGTTAAACACAGAAACAAGACCAAGATATCAAGGAAGAATAACTTCTTTGGATTTGGCAAAACTTAAAATAAAAAACACACACTTCGTAGATTCTGGAGCAGAAGAAGCCATATCACAATCAGACGTAATATTATTGGGTGCAGACATGGTTACACCAAATGGAGAAGTAGCAAATAAAATAGGCTCAGAAATGATAGCAAAATTAGCAAGGACTTACAAAATTCCAGTATACATTCTCACAAGCACATGGAAATATTCTCCAAAAAAACTAAAAATAGAACAAAGAGATACAAAAGAAATTTGGAAAAAATCAAATAAATATATAACTATAAAAAATCCTGCTTTCGAATTAGTTGGTCCAGACTACATAACGGCAATAGTCTCGGGTTTGGGAATACTTAAACCTAAGAAATTTGTAAAAAAAGTTAAAAAAACTTATTCTTGGATAAGATGATAATTTGCTTCGATCTAGATGGAACATTAGTAGACACACACGATTGGAATGTGGATGCAGAATTAAAATCATTTATAAAAAATGGAATAAAAGTTAAGAGAAATCAATTATATGATATGTGGGGAATGACTTTAAAAGATCAAATAAAGATAATTTCTCCAAAAATCAAAAAAGAAAAAATAGAACAAATAAGAAGAGATTTTGAAAAAGAAAGAGAAAACACATTAGAAGGAATAAAACCTTACAAAAACACTAAAAAAATATTAAAGAGATTATCAAAAAAATATTGCCTTTGCCTTCTAAGTAATAATACGCACACAAAAATAGAGTTGATTCTAGAACAAACAAAAATAGATAAAAAACTATTCAAAGTAATAATAGGATATGATGATGTAAGGAGAGCAAAACCATTTCCAGATGAAATTTACAAAGCAGAAAAAGAATTAAAGAAAAAAGTTCAATTCATGGTGGGGGATAGTTTACAAGATATAAAAACTGCAGAATCATCAAAAGTAAAATCAGTAATTATCCTAACCAGCCCAAAACAAGTCTGGAAAGATTTAAAAGAAGCAGATTACAAGATTAAAGATATAAAAGAACTACCAAAATTAATAAAAGAGGTAACCAAATGAGTCAATATCTGGATTTTGTAGATTTAAAATATAAACCAAAAAAAACAGACTTAGTATGTCTATTCAGATTCGAACCAGCTAAAGGAATTTCTATAAAAGAAGCAGCAGGAAGAATAGCCGCAGAATCCTCAAATGGTACCTGGACAACTCTTTCTACTTTAACTCCCAGAATAAGAAAAATGAGAGCAAGAGCTTTTGAAATAAAGGGGCCTTATTTAAAAATAGCTTATCCAATAGAATTATTTGAGCTCGGTAGTATCCCACAATTATTATCTTCTGTAGCAGGAAATATTTTCGGAATGAAAGCAATTAACAATCTAAGACTTGAAGATATTCATTTTCCAAAAAAATATGTAAAATCATTCAAAGGGCCCCAATTTGGGATTAAAGGAGTAAGAAAATTCATGAAAATAAAAGACAGGCAACTAATAGCCACAGTTCCAAAACCAAAAGTGGGAATGACAACAAAAGAGCATACTAAAGTTGGATTTGATGCATGGACTGGCGGAGTAGATTTCCTAAAAGATGATGAGAATTTAACAGATCAGAATTTTAACAAATTCGAATCAAGATTAAAGGCCTGTGCAAAAGCAAGAGACAAAGCAGAAAAAATAACTGGCGAAAAAAAAGATTATTTCATCAATGTAACTGCAGAAACAAATGAAATGATAAGAAGAGCGAGATTAGTCAAAAAATACGGATTTAGATATGTAATGGTAGATATAATGACGGTTGGCTGGGCAGCAGTTCAGACATTAAGAAACGAAACTCAAAAACTAAAAATGGCCATTCATGCACACAGAGCCTTCCACGCAGCATTTGATAGAAATCCAAAACACGGCATGTCTATGTTAGTAATAGCAAAGCTCGCAAGATTGATTGGAGTAGACACCTTACATATAGGAACAGTCATAGGAAAGTTGGTAGGAACAAAAGATGAAGTTTTACAAATAGAAGATGAAATAACAAACCCCTGGTATGGACTAAAAGACACAATCCCCGTTTCTTCTGGAGGATTGCACCCCGGACTAATACCAGAAATAACTAAAATGCTGGGCAAAGATATCTGCATTCAATTAGGTGGAGGAATTCATGGGCACCCCAAAGGAACCCATGCAGGTTCAAAAGCTACAAGGCAAGCTATAGATGCAACACTAAAAAATATTCCATTAAAAAAATATTCAGAAAAAAACGAAGAACTAAAACAAGCACTATCAAAGTGGCATTTCTCTAAACCAATTTAAATCATACAAAAGGTTTATAAATTTAGATTCCAGACTTCCTACTATGAAAACTATAAGCTTAAAGGACTATGGAAAAGTTCTTTTCATTATAATTTTAACAGCATTCATATATGTTTCATATAAGATTATTTCTCCATTTGTTGGAGCAATTTTAGCAGCAATGGTATTAGCGATAGTAGCATACCCACTACACAAAAAACTAGATAATAAAATAAGAAAAGAAACATTATCCGCCTTGTTGGTAACTTTATTTGTAGTACTTCTTATAACAATTCCTGCATTATTCTTTTCAAATACATTATTACATGAAGCAATAACAATTCACAATTCTATTGGAACAATGGACTTTCATACTCCTTCAGAAAGGCTAAAAGAAATGACTGGTCTAAATATTGAGTTTGATAGGTATGTAAAAGAAACAGTTAAAGAAGCTTCAAACTTTTTTATAAGATCCAGTAGCGACATGATAAGATTTCTAGCCACAGGATTTGTACATTTATTTACAACATTTTTCATAATGTTCTTCTTTTTGAGAGATGGGAAGGGAATCCTAAGAGAGATTAGAAAAAGTCTTCCATTATCTGAATATCAAAAAACAAGACTGTTTAAGGGAACAGTAGATAAAATTAATGGTATCTTCCTAGGTTTCTTAGCTTTAGGGATAGCAGAATTCATAGCTGCATTCATTGGTTTTTCTATAGGAGGAATAGAAAACGCATTACTCTGGTCATTAATAATTGCAATCTTTGCATATATTCCGCTTCTTGGGCCTGCAGCAGTCTGGGCACCATCAGTAATATATTTATTCATAACTGGAAAAACTGGACAAGCAATATTCATAGCAATTTACTTCATTTTAGTTCTAAGCTTTTACATGGACAACATACTAAGGGCACAACTAATAAAGAAAACAGCAAAAATAAATCCTATAATTTCATTACTTGGAATTTTTGGAGGAATACTTTTATTTGGAATAGTTGGATTGATAATTGGACCATTGATACTCTCCCTATTTGTCTTATTATACAAACTTTACATGGAAGAAAAAGAGGAAAATGTTGAGACTTAAGTCTAAAGATATAAAAATATCTACTGGCGGACCACTTATTGTAATTCTAAACAGGTTAGACGCAGAAGAACTAGATTTACAACCATTAGACAGACTAAAAATAAAACATGGAAGAAAATCAGTAGTCACAGCAATAGATATCTCTGAAAGTAATAATGGAATAAAAAAAGGACAAATAGGCCTATTCAAGGAAGTAATAAAAGAGTTGGGAATAAAAAAACAAACAACTTTGGGAGTACTAAGTACAACTATTCCGCATTCTATAGAAATAATAAGAAAAAAATTAGATGAAAAAGAATTAACAAAAAAAGAAATAGAAATAATAATAAAAGACCTTATAGATGGGGAATTAACAGAAATTGAACTAACTTATTTCGTTTCAGCATGTTATAAAAAAGATTTATCATTTAAAGAAACAGCATATCTAATAGAAGCAATTACTAAACATGGAGATAAAATAGATTTTAACAGAAAAATAATTGCTGACAAACACTGCATTGGAGGAGTACCAAATAATAGAACAACAATGTTAGTAGTTCCTATTGTAACGGCAGCAGGTGTTCCAATGATAAAAACAAGTTCTAGATCTATAACTTCTCCTGCCGGAACTGCAGACACAATGGAGGTTTTATCCAACGTAACTTTTCCTATTGAAAAAATAGTCAAAATAATAAAAAAAATAAATGGATGCATAGTTTGGGGTGGAGCAATAGACTTGGCTGCAGCAGACGAAAAACTAATCAAAGTTAGACATCCTTTAAGACTTGATCCAAAAGGAATTATGTTAGCTTCAATTCTATCAAAAAAATTAGCAGTTAATTCAACCCACATACTAATAGATATTCCAATTGGAAAAACAGCAAAAATTACAACAAAAAAAGAAGCTATGTCTTTAAAAAAATCATTTGAAAGATTGGGAAGGAAAATAAAAATAAAAATCAAAGTAATAATAACAGATGGTTCTCAACCCATTGGAAATGGAATCGGTCCAAATCTAGAAGCTAAAGATATTCTTTACATATTAAGAAAAGATCCAAGAGCACCAAAAGATTTAGAAGAAAAGGCAGTTCATATGTCTGACTTGATATTTAAAATGACAAAAACTAAAGCATCTGCAAGAGAGATACTAGATTCTGGCAAAGCCTACACTCAATTTATGAAGATAATGGAAGAACAAGAAGGAGATCCAAAAATAATTCCAGATTCTATAGCTTTGGGAAAATTTGAATATACTATGAAGTCAAGTAAAACTGGAAAAATAAAAGAAATAGACAACAAAGTAATATCTAGAATATCTAGAATAGCTGGTGCACCGCATGACAAAGAAGCAGGAATCTATTTATACAAAAAACTAAACCAAAAAGTAAAAAGAGGAGAAAAAGTAATGACAATTTATTCTGATTCTAAAACAAAACTAAAATATGCAAAATCCTTAGCTAGAAAATCTATACTTATAGCATAGGAAAGCTTATAATTGACAATATATCTACAAGATTATAAAAATGGTGAATATAAAGAGAGGTGTTATTGTTATAATGGCTCTTATTGTTTTGCTATATGGTGTAAACACAGGGTTAGGAACCGGAGTAAAAGAGGTTAGGTTAAATTACACTCTTGGTGAAGGAGAAGGTGTTAGTGCAGGAAACTGGAGTAATACTACAACCCTTGGTTTTAACTGTACTGGTAGTCCAATTAATGCAACTGATTATGTAGACAACGTAACGTTAGTTGTATGGAATCTTACCAGCGGTACACCTATTGTCTACTTGAATACTACAAATGCTACAAATGGAACAGTCGGAGCCACAGTGATTAGAAACTTTTCAACAACAATACCCAATAGTATTGGACTAAACTGGTCTTGGAATTGTTGGATTAGAACAAATAACAGTGCAGTTGTCGGTGGAAATGTGAGTCATAACATGACTGGCAATATAACTTTTGGGGTAGATGCTGACGCACCAGTAATTGTACTAATAAGCCCTGTGCACAACAGTGAAGACATGGATGGAATAGTGAATTTTACATACAATGTATCAGATAAATCTAGTGATGTAGCTAATTGTTCTTTATATTTTGGAGGGGTGATAAATGGGACAACTGGATACAATGGGACAGCGGCCTTGAATAGTACAGCTAATACACAAACTAAATCATTTAATGTGGCGCTAAATTCATCTTACATGAGAAGGCCACTACAATGGTATATAGGCTGTTACGACAATGTAACCAACCGGCTTGGAACATCTCTAATATACAATGTATATACAGCACAAGAAGAATCTTCAGAAGGAACTGGCTCTGGTCCAAGTGGATCTTCTAACGAAGACCTTGGAGATATTGATGACTTTGGTATAACTGGAACTAAAAAAGAAATAAGCACTGGAAAAACAGTAGATTTCAACTACAATGGAGACTCACACAGTCTTAAATTAAACAGCATTGTGGATGATGACACTGCAAAAATAACTGTATCTTCTACACCAATAACAACAACTATTGATGTAGGAAAAACTAAAAACTTCGATTTAGATGAGGATGGTTCAAATGATTTAACCATAACTCTAAATAATATTGATGGAAGTACAGCCGAAATTACATTTAGGGCTTACACTACACCAGAAGAAGTTACAACTACAGAAGATACAACAGAAACTGAAGAACCAGTGGATACAACTCCGGTTAGAGAAAGTCCTGAAGACATAGCAGAAACAAGTGGAAGCTCAACAACATGGATCGTTATTGCTGCAATAATAATAGTAGCAATAGTGGCTTACATAACAATAACTAAAAAGAAGAAAAAACTTTAATTTTTTTATTTTTTTTTATTATAACATACTTTTTATTAATTCTACAACCCTGGGAGAAGAATCTGGTTGATTTTTATAAACTTCCTGTCTTCCAAGACAATTTTCTCTAAATTTAGAGTTAGAGAAAAATCTATAAATTTGATCGATTCCACTTTCAATAGAATTTGCAGCAGGTATAATTCCTTTTTCAATAAAATGATTAAGACCATTTCTATAAAATTCCAAACCAGGGTGAAGTATCATAACCGGACTACCCAAATACAAACATTCGGCTCCAGAAGTGCTTCTACCAGACATAACCAAATTAGAACTCAATCTGGCATTATCTAAATTAACTCTAGTGTCTTCCATGCTCTCTCTACCCAAAAAAGAATTTACATATCCGGCTTGATTCAGTTTAAAAATCTCTTTCCAACTATCAATTCCTCCTTCTGCCCTAATATCTTTAGGATGTAACATAACAGCAAGATCAACCTTCTTTCTATTATCCATTGAAACTCTTGAAAGTCCGCAAGCCATAGAATCAAATGTATCTCTGTTTATCTTATATGCCTCGTCAAAGGGAAGAAAATCACTATGTAAGGGATCTGGAGCATAAGTAACTAGTATGTTTGTTGGATTTAAATCAAACGGTCTAAACGCCTTTTCTTTACCTTCAAATGCCCTTCTAGCCATCTTTAAACCATCAAAATTTGGATTTCCAGTAATTACTATTATATCTTTAGGAATCCCTGATAAAATTAAATTTTCAGTATCTATATCGTCCAAGGAAGCTATTTTAGTAGGATAAAACTCTTTAGAAGGGAATCTTTTCCCGTATAAGTCGGGACTACTCCAGTAGTCCATAACTGCTATACTAAGTATATCTCTTTTATTTGCTTCTCTTATCATAGATTTATCAATAGCAGGGCTAGGATCAATAGAAGCAGTTAAAATCAAGTCTGGTTTTTCCTCTTCAAAAATTGATTGAACAAAAGAATCTAAACTCTCTGGAGACATATGTTCTCCTCTTAATGTACTTACTTGTTCTTCTGATAGTTCTTTCAGTTCAGGGAGATCTCTATATAAATTTGAAGTTAAAGCTGTAGGGTATAAACTAGTTTCAATGCCACTTTCCTCTCTCAAAGTCTTCACAACTTCTCTAATTGCTTTCCCTGGACCGGTATGCTCTGTAATAGCAACAATTTTTGCCATAAAAAAGCGAAGAACACCTAATTTATAAGTTTTATTAAAAACGCCGGGACTGGGATTTGAACCCAGATGCCCGTTAGGGCCTGGCTAACCTGCGTATTATTTCAAGGCTTACACTTCAGAGAGACTAACTCAGCTGAATCAGTGCAATACCAGATTATGCGATCCCGGCATAAGTCATGTAATACAACGCTACTTTCATCCATATTTAAATTTAACTGATAAGAAAAATATTTATTTTTTTGTATAACATTTTTAACTTCTTTATCAAATCCCCAAATATCTTTGATCATACCACTCAATCCCGATAATAACTCCCTACTGGCCATATGAAAATGGAGATTTCCTCGCTTATTTAATCCACCATCTGTCAAAAATAAACCAAGAAAAAAATATTTCTTAACCTCATTATTTGATTTAAGTATTATCTTTGGGATCTTAACTATCGCAGCCTTTTTCCCAGAAGGAATTCCAACATCATCAACAAGATAATCAAAAATAGGTTTTGAGTAAATACGAAATTCATAAAGTACTTTCTTATTTGGCCTGTGTCGTGGATTTATCTTGCCCTCAGAATCAAATAAATCAGAATTAAGGTTTGAGAATAAATCCACATATTCCCTTCGAGTATTCCAAAAAGCAACTGAATAAGTAGGATACCCAAAACCATTTTTTCTGTTTGATATAGAACCGTCTCCAACTAACATACCTAAAAATAAAGCCAGTTTATTCAAATCCATCTAATAAAAAATTAGAAGTAGTTTATAAATTATTTCCCCGTGCATGGCAAGCTGACAACTTACATAACTCCAGTTATATGATAAACTAATCTAGTTGCAGATTTTATTGGATTCTCTCCTTCTTTAAATTCAACAACAACACAATACTCATTTTCTTTATAGATTTTATTTTCAGTTCCTTCCTTAAACCAAATTACGGTTGTAACTGCGTGAGCATCTTCACAGGTCATGACTTGTAAACCAAGTCCTTGAGACAAACTATTTTCTTCAATAGCTCCAAACGTAATAGGAATATTATAAATTGGAGGAGTTAACATATCTTGACCAACAACTCTATCTACATTCAATATAGCAACAGCTATATTATTCTGTGTCTTCTCATCTAAATAAACATCTCTAACCATATAAATTTCTGGCGAATCAATAATCAATTCTCTAACCTCTTCCGTATAAATCCCTTCCAACTCTTCTGGGCCATAATTAAAAGGAATCAAAAAAGTTTTTTCCCATAAACTATTTGGCATGTAAGGCAAAGCTAAAATATGCACATCATTTCCAGTATGTCTATCTAAAACAAAAGAAAAGTTTCCCGCCGGTCCTAAATAAGTATATTCTTTACTTGTTCTTGAATAAACAGAATAACTAATTCCAAAGGCTAGTGCTAATATAACTAAAATCAACACAACCACTATTATTTTTTCCTGTTTTTTCTCCAAATCAAATCACTCCCAACATTTCATAAAATAATTTATCAATGAGCATATCCTCTCGCCCTTCAAAATAGACACAACTACCTTCTTTATAAATTTTATTGTCATTCTCATACATAAATACTAATGTAGTAATTTCCGTATCACAATCTATTTCTTCCAAACTAACCCTTTCTACAACTACTCCCAACAAAGCAAACTTATTACTTATTTCATAAAAATATTGATTATCCAAAACAGAAACATAAACCAAATTTGATATTGTTCTCATATCTGATTCAAAATTCAGTTCACTAGGCAAATAATCAAAATACCAATAATTTCCACCGGAATAAAGCTGCCATCCTTTATCTGTTAAAGTAAATTTATTTCCATTTACTTTTTTTGAATCCTCAGAACTATATAAAAATCCAATAGTACTAGATACCATCAAAAATACAATAAATAATCCAATGTATAATTTGTTTCTGTTTTTTTTCATCTTAAAATACCAATAACTAATACAAATAAAAATGTTTCGTTAAAATAAAAAAAGAAAAAAGTTGTAGAGGTTTACTCTACGATAATGTCTGCACCTGTTAATCCGCCTGCAGCAACTGTGTCAGCAGCTCTCTTTGTGTCAGCAGCTTCCCATCCAGCTACAATCAATGCAGTTTTTCCACCAGATTCAACTAATTGAACAATCGCCTTGTTCTCTAGTATTCCAGAAACACCTTCACATGAAGGGAAATCTAGTCCTAAGTAATCTGCTGTTAACTCGTTTACACAAGGTCCACCTACAAGGATTAAGTTGTTATATCCTGCTGCACTTGCATCATTAACTAATGCAGGTTCAACAACTGCTCCACCAGTAACTTGTGCACCAGCACCAATAGATACTACTGCTTGGGCTCGATTATTTGGCACATGGATAACCACCTTATCTGCATCTAAATCATCTTCTACATCAGATCCGTCATCTCCAATAATCACACCATACATTGTTAATGCTTGGTAATCTCTTCCAGAAAGATCTATTATCCCAACTCCTTGAGGCCTAGTTGTCCAAGAATAGAAAACCTCTCTTTCACCTGAATCAAAGTCTTCTGTTGTTCCAAATTCTTGAATTCCACTTGACACATTCAAAAAGATACTTTCATCTCTAGAATCTGCGTTAGTGTCTTTCGAGATATTGACATAGTGGTGATTTGATGCAGTGTTATTAATAAAAGATACTGCCATAATTGTATCATCCCAATCTATGTTAAACGTAGTCTCAGTAGAGTTCTTCTTAATACCCTCGCTGTCTTCATACCACAAATCCCAAGCAACTGAAGTATCGTTTCGCTCCAAAGCATAAATAGCATTAGTATCTACGCCTCCAATTGCAAAACAATTAGTTTCATCTCCAACAAAATGAAGATAGTCTGTATTGTCTCCGTTTGCGCTAGATCCAGCAGAAGAGTTTATGTCTTTATCAGCCAATGCTTCAATAGTTATCTTACAATAACTTGTATCTGTTGTTTCATCGAAAGATATAGCTACATAATTATTTGGAAATACAAATGAACCTCCTACTCCAAATGGATCTGGATTAGAGTCTGTATCTCCAACATCTAAATCATCTGCTGCCAATCTCAAAGTTACACCAACCCAAGAAATCCAGTGTCCTGCAGCAGTGTTACCTGTTCTAATCTCCCATTCCCAAGGGGCATTGTTATCTGGATCATAGTCAGTAAATAATTCAAAGACTTCTCCATCACTTACAGTATCACTAATCTTAGTTCCAACATTCAAGATAGTTTTACTTAAATCTGGATTGTTCGAATTATATCCAATTGTGTCGACCTTAACAGTTAAGTCTCCAAAATCATGGCTACTTCCGGAACTAACAATTTTTGTAACACCATCTAAAGTCACTTCTACAGAAGATTCAAAGATACTTCCTACAGTAACAGAACTTCCCTCTATGGTTTGTACTTCGCCTTCTTTGAAAGTAAATTCATCAGCCATATTCAAAGAAATGGTATCTGCAGTAGTACTTACATCTGATATCTTTACATCCTTACCTAAAAAAGTAAATTCTAAAGGCGTAGTAGAACTCAAATTGTGACTACTGGAAGCATTTTCTTCAAAAAGTGTATCAAAGTAGTACAGATAGCTAACAGACCCTGATTCAAAAGTTACATATGGATCTCCGGCAAACTCCTTCACTCCTGTCGAATTAACACTAGTACTAATTTTAGCTCCGCCAGTAAAGTTGATTAGTTCTCTAACATCATAGGACTTGTCACCCCAGTCAATTTTACCATCATACAAAGTATCCACTTTTTCATCGTCTACTTCTGTTCCAAATTGAGTACTTCCATTGAATTCAGACTCATAGTAGAATTCCCTATTATAGGCATCAGTACTCAAGGATGTGTCTCCAGCAACAGCTGTTGCTTCTCCGTCGAAATATGTCTTTAATGCAGATCTTGCAGCATTATCATCGGTACCAGCTAAGGAACCAACAACCATTGCAACGTCAGCATATGCTTCGTTCACAACGAATGGTGCAGGTAAATCTGCTAGAGTCTCGTTAGCCGCTAGTGCTCCGCCAAATGTTCCTAATAACATAGCTGAACCCATACCGACTGCAGCAACTCTTCTAATAAATTTTTTCATAATATTAACACCTCCATGTTAATCTCTTTTTACATTCCCTCATTTTTGAGGTTGTTAGTCAACTCCTAAGTCATTGCTATAAACTACGACGCTGTAATCTTCTATTTTCATTAATAAAATTGCAATTTCTCCATTTATAAACATTTATCTGTTTTAGCATATATTTCGCCTCCAAACACCCAAATTTTAAGCCCTAAGACCTTTAAAAGCAAAAAAGCCTATTTTCTACACAAATTTACTCGAATTAGGTCCCCAGACTGCAGAATTATGGACTCTGAGGCAATTCCACTACTGCAGCTCCCTCGAGAACCAGAATAATCAGAATTAGCACATTCTATTTCAAAACTAACCGGCTCATCAACATAAGCAAAATTATCTTCAACAAAGTCTAACAAATCTTCACATCTACTTCCAGTGCAACACTCCAAAACCATTTCCTTAAAATTTAAATTCCCACGAGAATATTTAGATAACGCATTAGCAAAATTATTAGCTTTGTAGGAATAATATTCTTCTCTTTCATCAATTTGTCCTCGAGAAATAAAAAATAAAGAAAATAATCCAATCATAACTATAAGTATAACTATTATTACCAAACCAAACATATCTATTTGTCCTTTAGTTTTCATAATCATACACCTCTAATTTTCCAATAGTATAGCTTTTATCTCTAGGATTATACACACTAACTGGAGTTGAAATTATTCTCTCAGCAGAATACTTAGAGGGTTCAAAATCATACAGTTCTATCTTTTCTCCATCGGCATTCAAAATAATTTTCCTGTTACCAAATATTTTTCTGTAATAATCATTATCATAACTAGCAAAAGCCCTTGCCTTAACTAAGTCAACACATTCTTCAACAATTCCTTTTTCAGAACAAACTACTTCTGGCATCGCCGGAACATAAGATATTAAATAATAAAAAGTAACGTCTTCATTTTCTTTTCTCATTCGTTCAATACTTCTAAATTCCATTTGATAAAAAACAACCATACCAATAACTAAAATAATAAAGAAAACAAACAATACAAAGATACTTTCCTGTATTTGTAATTGTCCTCTTTTCAAAATACCACCTCGCAACCATAATTAATTAAATTATCATTTGAAGATTTTATTTCAGCAGCAGTTAATGAAAAAGTTAAAGCATTTCTAAGAGTATTATATAATGGAGTACACGAAGCACTTTGTGAAGAAGATAAATAAGAAATTTTAGAAATATACAGCTCAGATAAAATATCAAATCTTTCTTCTAAATCATCTTGCGTGCACTTAAAGATTTCAGAATTAGAAAAAGCTGCCCCATAGATAAAAAAATCATTATCATAAAGGAATCGCTCACCATCGTCGACAAATTCAATCATTCCATTATTAACAAATATTTCTTTTCTATCTCGCTCATCAACAACTTTTAAAGGATCAGAACTTACAACAACATCAGCATTAGAAGCACTAGAAACCAATCTAATATTTGGAGGGATATTACTCCTATACTCTTCATCAAAATAATACTTTTTGCTAGCATCAGAAATAAAAACAACTCTATCAACTAAAAATCCTTTATGATATTCTTCAACCCAAAATAAAATTTCCCCCGAATCAATCTCTTCCATAAAAATAGAATAAGGCATACTAAACCCTTGATCCCCATTAATAATTATATTTTCACAATCATAATTAATCTTAAATCTTGGTGCAGAAAAATTACTATATTGTTCAGTACTTTTCAACCCCAAAATGTGGTTTTTAAAATCCCAACCATATTGGGCATTTTGTTTAGAATCTTGGATATCCATATATTTAACTAAAAAACCCAAAAAAAACATTAGAACAAAAACTCCTGCAATTACAATAAAAATCCAATTAAACTGAACACCTTGTCCTTTTTTATTCATAAAGAAAAAATTGGATTTGTTATTTATATATGTTGTGCTCTAATAACTTGTCCTTCGTTAACTAATTTAATATCTAATTTTCCATCAGTTAGTTTATCACACAAAACAGAAGCATTTCCCTCCAGAACAAAATATCTCCCTATCTCAACAGATAAGTCCTTCTGATCAGCTTTAATAACAAAAACATTATCATCCACTTCAGCATCATAAGAAGCATCAATTAAATCATTTAGCCTAGTTAAAGTAACCTCGCTTAAATCTTTTTCCTGACCAATATCCATAAAACAAAGTTCAATAAAATTTGAAGGGACTTTCAAATCTATCAAACTTATTGAACTTCCATAACTATCCCTATAAACAGAATCAAATTTCTCTTCGAGGTCACTGAAAAAAATTTCTTCTTTAAGTAAATCACTTTTCTCATTTAGTTGTATGGCAATCCTAATACCAAAAACCAAAACTAAAATAGCTACAACGGCGTAAAAAACATACATAATCGGTTGTCCAAATAATTGTCCTTTTTTTTTCATTATACATACACAATAAACGCTAATTCATTATTCCAAACGTCTAAACAACTAATATGATAAATTAAAGTGTCTGGATCTAAACTTAATTGGTGTTTAAACGTATTTACTGAAGGGACCATAGGAGTTTCTTCTACATTACTTGTATGATAAGTACAAGTTGCCTCTTCGTCTAAAACAACAAATAGCTTACTATTCTTATCATAAATGCTTACTAATTTTGGAGCATTAACATCTTGAATCACATAAAATTCAACAGACTCACTAACTGTATTGAATGCATCATCAGTACAAGTAACTTCTAAAGTGTGTCTTGTTCCAGAAGGACTTCCACTTAATGCATCAGGATGCACGATGCTATAATCATAATAAAATCCAGGTTCATCTACACTAAAATTATACTCCTGACCATCCATTTTATAATCACAAAGTGTTAATGAATCTGTTTGCACTTCTATCAATGGATTTGATTCATATGATTCACTTCCATCTATTGGAGATAATATTGTTAATGCAAAAGTAGGTATCACAACAAAACCCATTTGAAGAGGCGGATTGTTGAAATTTCCTGCTCCATCCATACAACTCATATTGAAAACATAACTCCTCCCTGCTCCTTCAACACCAGTTAATTCTTCCATATCAAGATACTCTAAATCCACCAGATTTAAAGTCGTTCCATATTCGGTACAAGTATAATCTGTTCCTATACATGAAACATCTCCTATTAATGTAAAAGAAGATTCCATTTCTTCATAGGTTGATACTCCACTTTGTGTATATCTACATCCAGCAATTCCATTATTTTCTTTTACATTAATAATCCATTCTATTTGGGTAGTGCTCTCTGGCAATCTAACATTATTACCAGGAGAAACTATTCTAACTTCTGGTGGAAATTCATCTGGCCTTTCATTGAAATGCACTTCTAAGTAATTATAATCATCTGTTTTAGCGTGTTTGTTTCCATTAAGGTCCTCACATTTAATATACACTCTGACATCTTCCTCGGATTTATCCTCTTCGGTATAAGTAATATTAACATGATTAGATAAGGGATAATTTCCAACGTCAAAAGCATTCATACTTTCATATTCTGTTTCACTATTTTTACTATATTTACAATTCGCCCTTTCATTAGTTTCAATAGATAAAGTAATTTTTCCCAATTCTGGCCAATCAAAGTTTTCAGTTATCTCTAATTTATTAGAATCAACTGGGCCTTCTTGTCTAACGTAATCATCATTAGAATCAAATAGTGTTGCCTCAACCTTAACTATGTTAGGAAGAGCTGTATCATCAACGTCTAAAGGTTCACAAACCCCTTCATCTGGACTATCTCCGGGCAAAAATTTACAATGAATCGGATTATTAACAGAATCTCCTCCTCCCAAAATATCACATCTTATAGGAGTACATGCCCATTGTCCTTCTCCTCCACCACACTGGGCACATCTATCATTATTTATATATGCTTCTTCTGGCCTACAATTTCCAGTATTCAAACTTTGTGCAACAGTATAAACACTAACCAGTGCCCCTATAATTTGTAAAGCTGTAAGTAATTTACTTCCTGCCTGTTTTACCGTTTCTGTTGCGGCAGCTTCACTGCCTGCCAATGCTCCAACTTCTGAAGCAGTTTCTATACCGACCCCACCAACATATGCTTGGGCAGCATGTTCTGCTGCATATTCCATAGCACCCTCTCCTATCGCAAATGGCCCACTACTAAGTCCACTTTGTCCTTTTAGTGCATTAACAATACCTGCTTCTATAACAGAAGCTGGATCAGTAGCAGCAAAAGCAGCATCTCTTAAATAATTCCTTATTGTCCTCTCCAATCCCCAACTCAACATCTTCCTACCAATTGGGGCAGCCAATGCTCCAACTATAGAACTAAATGTCTCTGGGTTACTAATTCCACTTAAGACCGCCAATAAAAGTGCTCTACCCTCAGAAGTTCCTCTACTGCTCATCCCCGGATCTACCCAACCAATTTCTTCAATCTCTTTTGCAATTGAATTAGACAAAGCTAACCCCCATGCTAAATTAATACTATCATCTTCATTTCTAAAAGCAAAATCATAACGTGGATCTGGATTAGCCAATGTTGCTCCTTGGCCAACCACCAAACTAAATCCTACCCAATAAGCTGCACTCCACCAACCACCGGTAACTAAAATATTCATAATTGTTCCCCAATAAGGAGGTGCTGCACACAATCCTGGAATCCATGAACATACCGCCCATCCAATACTAACTATTGCAGTAGCTGTACCAACAGCTAATAAGCCAGCATTGTATAAACCATTCCAATCTAAATTATTATGCTCAAACTGACAATCTCCTAAAGCATTACACTCTTCAATCGTACAGGCATTCGTAAAACTATCTCCTCCGCCCCCGCACTTATTACATTGATCTTCAGTACTTATAGCAGGAGGATAAATTGGATTACAGGACCCAATTGGAGCATATAAATCGTGATCATATTCACACATTTCAACATCCCCAACCTTGCCTCTATCTTTACAATCTTCTCCTAATTTCCAATTTCCAGCAAAATCCCAATCTATAGGTTCTTGACAAGATGAACCTAAAGCAACAATTCCTGCACCCAAATATGGTAAAAATGCAAATGCATCTAAATCAAATCCACTTCCACAACTACTACACTGCCCCCAATTATTATCTATAACTTTTGAAGTTCTTCTAGTAAGTTCTCCAAAAGTTTGACTGCCTTCTATACACACCTCATTATCCCTATCTAAATCATGAGTAGATTCAACAACTCCAGCATTACAAGTTAAAACTCTTTCAATCAATCCTTTACTTCTTCCATCATTATAGAAATGTCCTTCGTGTAAAATTAAACAAATACTGTCACCGTTTAGAAATTCTTGAATATCACAGTCTGGACAATCTCCTTCCAAAACACAAGCAGTTGTTCTACATTCAGCATCAATTTCTCCTCCTTTTCCATCCGGATCATCACAAGTTTCATCAGGATATTCGCAATCCTTAACTAACTCCTCCCTATTCCCAGCAGAATCATAAAAATATATTTTATGTCTTGTTTCTCCTTGTAAATTATTGTCCCCACAAGCTTGGTAAGCATGTGAATCAACTCTTGCAGCACAAGAAGTTACCCCAGAACAAAGTTCTCCACCATAAAAATCTAAAACATTAGAGTTCCCAATATCACACTGTCCTAAAGTAGTATACGAACAATCTCCAACCATTTCACAACAACCAAGTTGACTTGGTGAACAAGATTGACTACATAATATTTGATTAGTTTGCCCCGCATTAAAATTACCCAAACATTCATTATTTTCAACAACAGTACAAACTCCGCCAGTATCACAACAGCCTAGCTGACATTCTGGAACCGATTCTTTTGGAGAGTTAAATGGGATTCCTCCTTCAGCTTCACATTTGATTTTAGGAACATTAGATAAACAAACTTGTCCTTCTGTAGGTTTACATGTAACTCTTTGACATTCAGAAACAGAATTCACATCTCCCAAACTAATTGAACCATCACATTTTCCCTCTAATTCTGCACTAGTCCCAGAAAAACAATAATCCCTCGTCCCAGTATCTGGATTAACTTTTCCTTGTATACAATAATAAGGAACCTCTGCACTAACCTCTTTAGGAGCAATAGCAATTATATTAAAGAATGAAAAAACTACTACTAAAATCAAAAATACTGCAATCCTTTCTTTATAACCAGTCAACATTCTTTTAGTAAGACATTAAATTCAGCCTCAAACTCCTCCACGTCAAATCTTATAAAATAACAATCAACACATTCAGTATTACAATTGTTCATATTTCCTATCATAATATCTGAATCTTTCAAAATATCTACACCATACCATCCAGCATTAAACGTAATCATGCTACCTTCAAATTCACAATAACTATTATAATTATCTGGGATACTCATGCCCATATAACATTCAGTTATATCTGCAGCCACATTCTGAACTCTTTTCAAAGGAGCATTTGCAGAAGCAACAACCTCATTAACTGTAGCAACATAATCATCTTTCTTAATTTCTAAGGGAGGATTAAAAGAAACTTTTTGATATACTTCTTCAGCACCAATTTCAGGAACTCCCAAAATAAACTCACGATTAGAAATACTCAATCCTTTATCTTCAAAATCATTAAGTCCATTATTGATACATCCTTTCAACCTATTAAGATTCTCTTCTTCCATCATATAATCTTGTAATTCGCTAGCAAACTTGTCTAACATAACTAATCTATTTTGTCCTTCAACATAACTGTGAGCAATCAAAAAAGTTTCTTCACATTCAAGATCTTCAGTGTATCCTTCACAATATTCCTCTCCGACAGGAGGGTCAAAATATCCTCCACTTCTAGAAACATAAATTATAGAATCAACTAATTGTTTTCGAGTACAATCATCAACTAGTCCTTTAATTGGTTCAACTTGAGAAGCAACAAAAACATCTGCTCTCTCATCGCCGGTTATAGTACCAAGAATATCTCCTTTAATAAAAAACAGCCAAGCTAGAACAGCCAAAACAACAATTCCTAGGATTATAAAGATAGTAACCTGTCCTCTTTTTTGCATAAATGGAAATACAAGAACTAAATATATAAAGGTTTCCCTTAATCGTTACTAACCCTCGGTGCTAAGATGGTTCTTAACTGTAATTTATCAGTCAAACTATAATTAATTTCTAAAGGATAATCACTTCCAAATTTTAAAGAAACTTTATCAACAAGTTTAGAACCCTTAATTATTTTTTTCAAATATTCTACTGAATATTTTGATTTAATACTATCTTCATCTCCAGCATTAAAATCAATTTTATTCCCATCACTGGGTTTAATATTTACTCTTGCATCAGAAACATGGCTTGCGGCCTCAATAATAAATTCATCTTTCAATGCAGACAAGATAATAGAATCAGCAATAATTGCCATATCTTCAACAACTTCATTAAATGATCCAGAATTCATTTCAATACTGACAGGGAATTTTAGTTCTGGAATTTTTTGTTCTCTTTCTCTTATATCTATAAGTCCCAAATTAAAATTTCTTTTACCTTCACCATCTAAAATTATTTTTAATCTATTTTTTTCATTATCTAGTTCCAAAGTAGTTTTATCATTTATTTTTGCCCGATTCAAGATTTGTTTTAAACTGTCCAAATTAATTGCAATGGTTTCTTCTCCTTGGACATCATATTCAACAAAAGAACTACTTAATAATTTAAAAACAATCATAGCAACATTAGCAGGGTCCATAGCAATAATTTCTAACTTATCGGAATCAAATTTTATTTGAACATCACTAACCAAATCAGAAATAATACTTACACTCTCTTTTAATAATCTTGGTTCAGCCAATACAACTTTCATCTTAAAAAGGAAAATGGAGGTTTGTTTTTAATGTTTTCTATACTTTAGTATACTCTCCATCTATGTCTACATTTAGTACACTCAAAAAACCTAGTTTCAGATTCATCGCCAGATCTTGTTTGTAAAGTCCAAAAATATGCCTTCTTATTTCCACATTTCTTACACTCTTCATCAACTTTTGGCAAAGTCTCAACTTTCTTATCTTGAATTTCTATCTCCTGCTCTTTAGTTAATCCAACTTTTTCTTTTAAAATCAAATTTTCAACTTTTCCCCTTGGGCTATGCCCACAAGAAGAACAAGTAGATTTTTTCTTTTCACTATCTAATATCATTAAAGACCCACATTTTTGACAAAACATTCCATTCATTTTACCAGCCCCCCAAAAAGATTTATTATTTCACTAAACTTAATTTTTACCCAACCTAATAAAGGTAATCTAAACACTGCTTTTCCTATCAGTTTATCTTCACTGATGTCAACCTCATTTCCAGAAGATCTTTCATTATTATCTCCTTTTGTTTGGAAATGATAACCTTCCTCATCATTCCATAGTTGAACAACTCTATGTATAATGGGATAGTTTAGCCCACCATCAAAAACCACCACATCTCCTACTTTTATATCTTTCGCTTCTCTACCAACTAGTATAATAACATCTCCTTTATTGAACCCATTTTTAAATTTGTACCCCTCAAATTCTTCCATCGAAATGTCATAATTCTCATACCATTCTCCGCAATTTTCCCAATAAGATTTTAAATGATGGAATCCTTCCATATCAACAGAAACACCACACAAAGTAGGATACTGACAATCCTCTTCTAAATGGCAAGAAGCCTTATGTTCCATGCTTTCAGAAACAACCGCAACAATAGGATAACCCGTTCCTAAAATTAAACCAATTAGTGGATATATAATAAACTTAACAAGAATAAACGCCAAAATGATAGACACAATCCAACTCCATATGGAATCTTCGTGCCATAAAAAGTTCCAAACCTTCTTAAAATTCATAGTCTAACTCTAAAATATTGCCCTTTAAAAGTCTTTTCAAAACGATTTAATTTTAATTAAGAACTCAGCATTTTTTTTCTTTATTCTTTCAACAGCCAATAATAATGCTTTTTTGGGATCTTCTTTTCCATCTGTTTCAACTACCAAGACAGGATTACCAACTAAAGGGTGATCTATGTTATATCCAGAAACTTTTATATGGGAATCACTCCATAATTCTCTTCTCAACACATTAGCTAAAGTATGGTCCTCTCCTTCTATAGACAACTTAAGAGAACTTTTAGATTCTTCTAATATTTTTAGTTCCATCTTACAAAATTAGTGAAAATTTACCTATTTTAAAGCTTTCGCTTTAACATCCAAATTCCTACGCTTGCATGATATTTTTCAGATTTATGAAATTTCATAGTTTTTTTCAAAATCATCTCTTTATGTTCAATTCCGACAACTTTGAAATCATTTTCTTTAGATAGTTTTTCAATAAACATTTTGCTTTCAATCTTATGAATAGAGTATATACTATCAGAAATCTCCATTGCTTTTTCTAAAAAATTCTTATCTGCATGTTCTTGCTGAACCCCAAAAGGAGGGTTCATAACAACAGTATCAACTTTCTCATCAAACTCTAATACGTCCATTTTTCTGAAATGAACATTTTCAAATTTACAATTTTTAATAGCTACATCTAATGCTTCACCATCCACCTCTAAAAAATAAACTAATTTTGCTCCAAGTAACAAAGCACCAATTCCAAAAATCCCATTTCCGCAACCCAAATCGGCAACAATTTTATTTTCAATATCTCCTTGCATAAATGCATTCCAAAGTATATGTGCAGCTAATTCAGAATCTGTTGGATACTGCTCTAATTCAGGTTTAACATTCTCAAATTTTTCTAATTTGGATAATTCAATAGCTAATTTTTTCTTATTCATTTTTTCTTCAACAAATCACCAATAGTAATAGTTTCATCCTTAAAATCTATGTCCTTACTTTCTTTTTTTACATCAATTCTAGAAACTTTTTCCATAAGCTCGATTTTCAAATAAAAGTTGAGTTTCTTAGCTAACTTAAAATCTGGTTTCATTTTTCCAGATTCAATTTGGTGGATTATTGATTCTCTCTCTCCAACATCTTTAGCCAATTCTTCTTGTTTTAATCCTTTCTTTTCCCTAGCAGTTTTTATCAGCTCTGAATAATCATCTACAATAACTTCAACATTTTCTTCTCTTTTTTCAAAAGTTTTTATTTCTCTAACAAAGCTTGGTTTAGAAAGAGTAACTACCTTACCATGTTTACTACACACGGGACAAACTTTCAACATAGTTCCTTCTACAACTGCATCAATCAATTCACCTTCTCTCCCGCACATTTCACATGTAGCCATCTAAAAAAACTCCATTAGTTCATCAACAGAATGAACTCCAGTTATTTTAATATTTTCCTTAATAATCACAGTAGGATATTCTTGAACATTATATTTTTCAACTAAAATATTAATAACTCCTATGTCCATGTCTGCAGCTAAAGGCATTAATATAATTTCGTCCCCCAGTTCATATTTCAAATCCATCAATACTCTGGATACCACTCTTTGCTTTTCTTTAGTCTCAAATTCTGGAGTATCTAGATAAAAATAAAAAACAAATTCATAATCGGCATCACATTTTTCTTTGATTGTTTTACTGCTAATAAAAAACTTGGTTTTAAGCAAATTATATTTCTTCTTTTCTAAATCCAATTCATCCAAAAATCTATTTGCAGATTCATATTCTTCTAATTTCAGCCCTCTTTGATAAATTTCATCACCAAATTTCAAATTTTGTTGAATAGCTAAATCACAAAAATCTTCATCTAATAGTTGGTAATAATTCAATTGTGCTTCGGCATCATCCCACTCAATAAGTAATTGCTGAAAATTATCATTTATTTTATTAACTCTGCTCTCTTCTAATAAATACCCAGCAAACACTCCTAAGACAAATACAATTATTGTATATACCAGTGCTTTCCAAAATACATCTTTTTGTGGTTTTACCATTCGAATTTTTTTGTTACTATGAACCTCCACATTGAATGAACTAATACAAAAGGGTAGAGGGTTAGGTAGATTAATAAATATAACGCAAACAAAGGAATATCTCTAACTCCTATTTTTTTACCCTCAACATATTTCTGAGAATAAATTAAATATAAAATTCCAAAAAATATCAATAATGTTGCAAACAAAGCAAAGACATTAGCATTCAAATTTAGAGCATCTGCTCGAAGAAATGAGCTTTCGGCAATATAAGAATATTTTGTCATAAAATAAGATTGAAATATTTTCTTAAATAAGATATAAAAAAACACACTTAACCCAAGCAAACTTAAAAAAAAGGTTGTAATAAAAAATGGAACTACAAATAATCCCATCATTCCATATTTGGGATTAAAAATCAATCTCCTGTATTTAATCATGGTTTGTAACCCCCCAAGATTCCACCTTAATCTTTGTTTCCACCATACTCTTAGGGTCTTTGGTGAGGAACAATAAACCTTGGAATTCAAATCAATTCTAACTTTATAGCCATATTTTAAAACCTTCCACGTCATCTCAATATCTTCGGTAAGATTCTTGGTATCGAACCCACCATCTAACAACATTGCTTCCTTCTTATACATACTAAGTGGACCAGGAGTAACATAAATTCCTTCAATAAACTGTAATAGTTTTCTAGTCCAAGCAATAATGGCATACTCGACGGCCTGTAATTTTTCTAATCTTTTTTCCCTATTTTTAACTAATATGGCAGAAGTTACTGCACCAACTCCTTCCTCTTCAAAATAAGCAACCATCTGCTTTATTGATTCTTTATTTGGATATGAATCTGCATCAACAACAGCAATAATATCACTAGTTGCTAATTTTATCGCTTTATTTAATGAACCTGCCTTCCCTAGATTTTCTTCATTATCAATAATTGTTACTTCATCTTTAAATTTCTTCATCTCTTCCAAAGTATTATCAGCACTTTTGTCATTTATTACAATAAGTTCCAACTTATCTCGGGGGTAATCCGAATCAAGAACAGCCCGTATAGTTTTAGAAATAGTCTTTTCCTCATTCCATGCAGGAATCAAAACACTAATTTTTGGAAAAACTGTAGCAACCCTAGACTCCATTAATTGTCCTTTGTTCTTATAATGTAAAATCAAAGTAAGGAACGTCAAATATAATGAAGTTATTATAAAAAACAGATACACAAAGGTCATAAATTCCATAAGTGGGCAAATAATAAAAAACTTATAAGTCTTTGGAATCTTTCTTTACTTCTTCAAATAGCTTCTTTGCATCTAAAGACGTTTTTAGGCTATCTTCAACAACATCAAAATAATCATAGAATTTCTGAGATACCTTTAAAATTCTTGTTCTTCCAAACTTCTCAGATGTTAAAAATCCCTCTTCTTTTAATTTCTTAATATGATCATAAGACTTATTTCCCCTAATATGGGTAACATCTGACTGGACAGCCGGCTGCCTATATGCAATAATTGCCAAAGTTTCTTGCGTGGGTTTATCTAATTCTGCATCCGATAACAAAGATTCTGTTAAATACAAAAATTCTTTCCTTATATTTAATCTCCAAGAATCTTTTTCATTGATAATTTGTAAGGCAGAATTCTTTTTCTCATAATCTTCTTTTAAATCTAATAAAACCTGTTTCAAATAACCAGTACTACCAATACTAGCTAATTTACCTAAATCTTCTAATTTCAAGAATCTTCCAGTTGTAAATAAAACAGCTTCTATCCTATTCTTTGCATCTTGCATACTTGCCTAAATAAGTTTAGAATTTATAAAATTATTGGGAAGGGCATTCATTTTCATAAAACTGATAAATCGGCTCTTCAATTACATTTCCTTCCTTATCAATAACATATTTCATATTTTGGTAAGTATCCCTCGTATTTCTACCAAAAATAAGTTTGGCATAAAAATCAACTTCATAATTATCCCCAACCTTACTAATAGTAAATGGGGCCTTGGCCTCAGAAAGCTCATTCTCATAAACATATTTTACACTACCCGGATTATCAGGATTATAGCTCCAGCAAGCAGGACAATTTGACATGTAAATTCTTTCATCAAGAGCATTACAATAATCTATTAATTTAGTATCCACTATGTTTTTAATTTCCTCTTCACTTAATCCACTATTAATTTCACAACTAGAAATGAGAACTATAAATAAGGAGATTACCAACAAAATATTTCTATTGTTCATTAAATCCATTAATACAAGTATAAAATTAAGAATTTATAAAAGTAATGAAAAAAGAAAAAAATTAAATTGTACAACAAGTACAAAACAATCTAAATTGTACAATAGATTGTACACTATCCGGCTCTATTGGTTGGAAATAGTGCGGTATGTAATCTATCTCCCCTTCATATCTAGATTTGGCTGCAGTAATACAAGTTGACGAATCTTTTAATACATTACAAACCTTATCACAAGTGTTACACATAAAAAAATCTGTAGTTTCTTCATAACAATCAACACTAGTTTTTATTTCACACTTATTAAGTATATCAAAAATTCCTCCAGGGGTCAAAACACACGCCCCATCGCTACAGCCATATGGACAAACATAATTTTCAACCTGTTGAACTCCATCTTCACAATACCATTCATTTAGAACCTCTACATTCGGAGAAGAACACACATCTTGGTTATGATATTCATCATCAACATAAATTGTACCTCTTAAATAATAATCTTTACCCTCATCAGTATCATAACACCCAGGACCATCATCTCCAATACTACCAGGCTTCAAAGTAGGATCAAAAGGAAGCCCATATGGATCATTTTCCTTCGGACTTTCTTTCACAGTTGTAGCACATCCGGTTAGTCCAATAACCATTATTATTAAAAAAACTCCAAAAAATATTCTTTTCATATCATATCACCTCAATATTTAATTAATAAATAAAAAGAACTTACATATATATACTTTTCTAATAAACAGGAAATCTCAAAATAGCTGCAAACCCGCCCATTTCTTTCAACTGATTACCTTCTCTTGTTTCCGTAGAAATAATTTTAACTTCACTTCTTGAGTCTTCAGCTAACTTTTCAAATTCGTCCATCTCTTTGTCTTCTTTATCTTCAGATAACAAAAGAGTCTTAACCGCACCCAACTCCAGGGCTTTCCTAACTTCTTCCTTTCCATAAGAAACCTTATCAGATTCTGTAGCTAACTTTTGAAAAAACTCTTGCATTATCTTTTTTTCCTCAACAATGATTTCATTAGCTAAAATATCTTGGCTCTTATCAACAAGTTCATTTAAACCAAATGAACCAGTATATCCTAAATCTTTGACACCAACAACTTTATTTTTCAAAGCCGCATACATATAATCTCCTCTAAGAAAATCTTCTTTAGTCGGACCAGGGCCACCAACTAAAATACCTTTTAATTCTTTCATTTCAAAAAATTCCTTATTTGCTGCTGCACCAACTTTCTTAAAAAACTCTTTAGCTGCAATATCTCTTAATCTAGCATATCTCTGTTGCGATTGACCTCCTTTTGTTGTCTTCCCAGGAACATTTGAAGTAAATCCAGCAAGTTCAACTATAGTAGTTCCTTTTAATATTCCGATAGTTCCCTCTCTCCTGTCCACAACAACCAATCCATAAGCTTCATCAAAATCCAAAAACTTTTTCAAAGGTTCAGTAACAAAGGTTTGATCACATCTGTACATTCTAATATTCAAAACTTCTGGAGGTTCAAGACTAAACACTTCAAGCTTAGGATGTCCTTCTTTTTCAGAAGTATTTCCAGCAAAAACTGCAAGACCATTTGTGGGTGTTCTTCCAACAACTCTTAAATGCCTAATCGCTTTTTCTAAAGAATTAATAACATTATCTCTAGTCTGTTTATCTTTAATATTACTTGCAGTACCTTGCTCTTGTGATAAATGAGAAATAATTTTAGTTAACTCATAACCAGCAGGAACATACACGCTAACTAATTCAGTATGTCTCCCCCTAATCCGATCTAAATTCGAAATAAATCTTTTTAATTTTTGCTTAGCTTTCGTATCCATTTTAAACTAAAGATTAATACTAAATTTACCAACTAAAATATCTTTCGCATTGCACACTGCTTTCAAATCGTCTAAAACCATGTCTAATAATAATTTTTCATCATCTCCAATAGTCAAAACAATCTCTTCCTTAAGTGATTTATTATGTTTTGCCTTTGTCTCTCTAACCTTACCTAAAACCTCAATAAATTTGTCCCAGGATTTCTCAGCAACTTCATTTTTTAATTTTTTATCATATTCTGGCCAAGAAGAAATATGAATACTTTTATCTTTTTCAAAATTATACAAATGATAAATTTCTTCAGTAATAAAGGGCATTACTGGGGCAAATAATTTCAAAGTATTCAAAATTAAATATTTTAAAGTATATTGAGCACTTCTTCTTTCTCCAACGCCTCTTCTATCCGGATTATACAATCTATCTTTAACAACTTCTAAATAATTATCACAAATCTGGCCCCAAAAGAAACTATTTATTTCCTGGTTTGCTTTACTGTATTCAAACTTCTCGAATTTTCCGGTACAACTTTTTACTAATTCATTAAATTTGGAAATTATTCCTTGGTCAATTAAGTTCAATTTTACTTTCTTATTATCAAAATCTTCTAAATGCATAATTGAAAACTTAGAGGCATTCCATAACTTAGTAATAGTTTTTTCCCCCAAAGTTAAATCTTGTTCCTTAAAAGAAAGGTCACTTCCAAAAGAAGCAGTTCCTACCCAATGTCTTAGAGCATCAACGGAGTATTTTTCAAGAATTTCATCCGCCCAAACTACATTTCCTTTACTTTTACTCATACCCCTGCCTTTATCATCCAAAACAAAAGTTCCAATAGCAATTTCTTTCCAGGGGATTTCTTTAAAATGTAAATAAGATTTTAGGATGGTATAGAATGACCAAGTTCGAATTATATCATGACTTTGTGCTCTCAAACTATTTGGAAATTTCTTGTCAAACTCTTTTGGCTTCTCTAACCATCTAGAAGCTATTTGCGGAGTCATACTTGATGTCATCCACGTATCAAAAACATCTTTCTCAGCAACAAAATCATCACTTCCACAACTACATTTTTTATGGGGTTTATCTTTAGTGGGATCAATAGGCAATTCTTTTTCACTTGGAAAGCTTTCTTTACCACACTTACTACAATACCAAACAGGGATGGGTACACCATAATATCTTTGTCTTGAAATACACCAATTCCAATTTAAATTTTTTACCCAATTCTCATATCTTTTAAAGAAATATTCCGGATACCACTTAACTTTTTTCCCTTGATTAATTAGTTGTTTTTTATATTTCAGAGTATTGATAAACCACTGTTTTGTGACTATATACTCAACAGGAGTAGAACACCTCCAACAAGTACCAACGGTTTGATGTAATTTTTCCTGTTTAATTAGTTTCTTTTCTTTATCTAAATCATCTAATATTGCTTCTCTAGCTTCTTTCAAATTCATGCCTTCGTATTTTCCAGCATTATCATTCAAAGTTCCATCCTCTGTAATTGAAACTTTCAAAGGCAACTTATATTTTTTCCACCATTCAATATCTGTACTGTCTCCAAAAGTACAAATCATAACAATCCCTGAACCAAATTCCTTATCTACTTTTTCATCTTTCATAATTGGAACTTCATAATTAAATAAAGGAACTTTTGCTTTTTTTCCAATTAATTTTTTATATCTTTTATCATCCGGGTGAACAAAAAGACCAACACAACTAGATAATAATTCTGGCCTTGTAGTTGCAATTTCTAACTTGCCCCCCTCAGAATCAAAAGTAATATAATTTAATTTTGTATCCCTTTCCAAATCTTCAACCTCTGCTTGAGCCAAAGCAGTTTGATGTTTACTACACCAGATAGTTGGTTCTTCACTCCTATGACAATCCCCTTGTTTAACTAACTTTAAAAAAGAAGTCTGAGAAACTTTTTGAGATTCAGGATTAATAGTCGTGTATAATAAGTCCCAATCATAACTATGGCCCAATCTTCTAAAAACTTGATTAGAATAAAGCTTTTCTACCTTGGCTGATTCTTTCATGCATAATTTAATAAATTCGGATCTTTTTACACTAGCCTTATCAATTTTAAATTTCTCTTCAACATATTTTTCAGTAGGTAACCCATTATTATCAAAACAGGGCGCAAAATAAACATTGAATCCTTGCATTCTTTTTAATCTTGCAGTAATTTCGAATTGGGTATAATGCAAAGCATGTCCCACATGTAAATGTCCAGCAGAAGCATAGGGGGGAGGAACATCTATAGTATAAACTGGTTTCTTACTTTTAGGATCAAACTTGTAAATTTTTTCCTTTTCCCAGTACTTATTCCATTTATTCTCAGATTCCTTAAAATCATACTTTTTAGGCAATTCCATAACAAAATAAACGCTCAAACTTTTTATTTAAAACTTTCTAATACAAATGTAAATTCTTATGCTTCAAAGAAACAGCATAGGTATTTGGATTAATAGTCATTCCGTCTCTTGCAGCAATCGTTTGAATATTAGTAATTCTCTGTATTTCTCTAGCTTGATAGATTGGATTTTGTTCTAGCATTTTTTGACCAAAGTGTGTCAATATAACTAGATTTGGTTTTACTGCCTGAATAATTTTAACAGCATCATCCGAACACAAATTACTTTCATCTTTGTGTCCCATAGGTTTAAGAACATTCAAAATTAAAATATCGCTTCCTTTTAGCTCATCAATCAAACCCTCAAAATAAGTAGTATCTCCAGAGTACCCAATAACAAATTTATCGCAAAATATTTTAAATCCAATGCCAGTTTCATCCTCGTGTCTAGTTTTTAGTGTTCTAACTTCTATATTATTTCCAAACTTTACAACATTACTTGCTTCTAAAGCTAAAATTTTATCCAATCTTCCTTTGTGTTTTCTAGTAATATATGACTTCTCACCATCTTTTCCCTGAACAAGTGACTTACTTCCAATCAAAATACCTCTCTTATCTATTCCAGAATGAGTCATTGCATCAATAACAACATTAATATCATTACAATGGCCAAGGTGTGAATGGCTACACAACAAAATATTGTTACCTCGTAAAGAAACATTATAGTCATTGGCCTTAATCAATGCACCTGGACCGGGGTCTATATGAAACTGTATACCTCTAATTCTTACAACAATTCCTCCGGAGGCTCTCAACTGCTTATTTACAGCAAATTTGCCTCCAGCAGTTCCCAAAAAAATTATTTCATATGGTTCTATTTTAGCTCAATAAAGAGAACTTATAGTTATTTTTAAAGATTTGTGAGCCCAGAAAATACCTGTCGAAAGATTTATATAACAATTCTTGATATTCAAAATCAGGCGGGACGGTAGCTCAGACTGGGAGAGCACATGACTGAAGATCATGGGGTCGAGGGTTCAAATCCCTCTCGTCCCACCATTTTTCAAAATGTTTATAATTTTGATTCAACTACCCTTTCTAAATTGAGGTGTTTGAAAAGAGTAAGAGAGAGTTTAGTTGGTATTATAGCTACTTCACTAATTTTGGGATCCTGCTCAAAACAAACTCCAACTTCCATAGAGAACCCACCAACAGAAAGTCCAATAGAAATATTAACTTCCAATCAAAATGGAAACATAACATTACAAAATGGAAAAGTTGTACATCTAAAAAAAGAAAACACCCAAATACCAATTTCAGAACAAGAAGCAATTTGTTTTACTGGAGAAAATTATCAAACAATAATTACAAAAAAAGGAGAATATCATCAAACAATCCTTTCTTCAAACAATTCAGAAACAGACACTCTAGAATTAAAAGATACACAAACTCATGAATTTGACATAAGAATAATCGAAGACAGCCAAAATTTATTCTTTAACTTTTCAAAAGATATTTTAGAAGAAAGATTCGACTTAGATAGAACTTCTGGATGTGAGATATACAAAGGTACAACATCGGGAGAAGAAGCACTACTAGCATACTCGGTAGCTGAAGGAATTTTAATGTATGTTGGAGTAGATTGGATAGCTACAATAGTTGGAGAAGTATATGAATTAGCAGGAGCTACAGGCGATTTAGAATTTAAAGAATTTCTTCTAGAAAATAACTGGGACTCTTACTTTAAAGAAACCATAGTATCAGAACAACCATTTATATCAACAAAAACCCACTTTAGATATCCAAGTAATCAACCAGAATTAACATTAGAAAATTTAGTAGAAGAAAGCACTACCTTATTGTATTTTACAGGATTAGATAAAACTATTTATGAAAATCCACTTCACGATACAGTAGAAGATAAAACAATCACTTGCAGAGGCCCAACAGAAAATCTTGATTTTAATTACGTCTGGGAATTATATGATTCACAAGACAACTTAATAGATTCAGGTTCAAACCAAGCACAAGAACTAACTCTAACTTTCAGCTTACCTTCAGGAAACTACAAACTAAAAACAACATTACATGACGATACTTTCTGGAAAAATATTTATGATGACTCTGGAACAAATAGTAGCCAACTTGAAACTTTTTTTACAGTGGGAGAAAACTTAGAGACTATAATAATGCAACCTGGACCAGAAAACGGGAAAGACACTTTCATTAGGATAGAAGAGGTGTGTGATTTAGATTGGAACTGTGATGAATACCACAAAAATGATAATTACGGCCAAGAGGAAACACTAAGATCATCAATGAGAATTCATAATATAAGACACTATGATAACACAATAACGCTAATCCAATTTAATATCTCACAAATTCAAGAAAATTCCCAAATAGAAAATGCAACACTAGAGCTATACGGAACAATAACTAAAACAAATTATGAAAACGATTGCGGAGAGGCAAGAATTAGTTGTTATAACATGGAAAGCTCTTGGTCAGAAAGTACTGCAAATTTTAATAATTCATTTTATTCGATAGACACATCTTACAAAATAGATGAAATAATAATTCCATACAATTCAGACCAACAACCACAATGGATTTCTCTAAATGTTACAAGTCAAGTACAAAATTGGATAAGTTCTATTGATCCAAATTATGGACTAGCTATTGGAGGGAGAGGAATTGGTTGTAGCGTAAGTGGCTTAGAAAATATCCCTTCTTCAGAATATTATGGTGATTCTACATTAAGACCAAAACTAACTATTCAATATTTGGAATAAAAACCTTTATAAAATTCCCTCTCTCTAAATTTATCAACAGAGGTGATGTTCATGAATAATAAAAAAGGTGCAATCGAGATGTCAATGACTACAATTATAGTAGTTGTCATTGGAATTACTCTTCTTAGTTTAGGTTTAGTATGGGTAAAAACAATATTTGACAATTTACAAGGTACAACCGTAGATGCATTTGATCAAGTAGATGCAGCAATAGGAGAGCTAGGAACAATAAATAGCCCATTAACAATCACGCCAGATAAAATAAGAGTTGAACAAAATGG
>Ga0233441_1000195_pt1 | contig 80904 bp, 50 predicted proteins | sample SI_123_September_4_FD_182781 | JGI IMG/M metagenome (GOLD analysis project Ga0233441, IMG submission 182781) | Seawater microbial communities from Saanich Inlet, British Columbia, Canada - SI_123_September2016_135_MG | ecosystem: Environmental > Aquatic > Marine > Inlet | place: Canada: British...
AATGAAACGGTCTGCTATTCTTGGCCTTTTGTTGCTTCCTGCATTTTCCTGCATGGATGATGATACTGCAAATTGTACCACCGCTGAATGCGAAGGAAAGATGGCGTTGAATTACACTCAGGATTCAAATGGTTTTTACCATGTTCCGCTCGATTGGTCCGAGCAATATTATCCGCGGTTTGATCTATACGTGGAAGGATCCAAAACGGTAAGCGACTGCAAGTACAATAACGTATCAGTCGTAAGTGCTGCATTTGATACGGACACCTATTGGTTTCTGGATGATTCCCTTGCTGTCACTTTTCCCCTGTACAGTCCCTGGACAAGCTTATATACCAATTACTATTGGGATCATCCGCTGTCTGTGGGAGATACCACTGTTATCCTGAGCCAGTTTGAAGGTTATCCGGTTCCAATCGTCCAAAAGGACACGCGCATTTATTTGGAAGAATATTTTCCAGGGAGCGACTATCAGCCGGCGGATGAATATGAACCTTTGAATTCAAATGATTTTCTGTGGTCTAAAAGAATTGTAGGTCCCATTCATCCCGATCTGGTTGGCGACACTATTACAATCTATATGGCAATGGATTGGGATTGCGGCGACAAGAGTGAAGCGAGAGAAGACTTTTTTGTTAATGTTATTATTGAATAATGGAAAAGCTTGTATAAATGCTTTATGTGAAAGGAAGATAAAATGACCAAATTACTTTTGTTAATCCCTTTCCTTTTACCAAGCTACGGTTTTTCACAGCAAATGGATAACTCAGGAGATGAAATATTTACTCATTCGCAAACGGTTAGCTATATGCATGGTTATAAAGGTCGGGATGTTTTATCAAAACCTACTAGAATAAAAAACTATACATGGAAGGGTTCCGTTCTTTATTTAGTAGAAGAAATAGATTTATCCTCTGACCAGCGAATAAATAAAAGAACGGTAGATTTTATGGGAGAAATTGGTCAAATCGGGAAAAACACCTTTTGGTACGACAATGGAAATAAGGAGAAAGAATACTTCTTAAAAGTCACCAATATTTGGCAAAACAACTCATATTTTGAAGAATCAGGGAAATATACAGAATGGTATAATACCGGACAGACATCTGTTTCTGGGAATTATGAGAATGGCCTAATGGAAGGAGAGTGGAGGTACTATTTTGAGAATGGAAAATTGAAAGCGGAGGGTTTGTTCATTAAAGGTGATGGAGAAAATGTTAGTGAAATTTCGGGAGTTCCTTTGAACGGCAGAAATGAAAAATGGATTTTTTACAATGATAATGGTAAAAAAAGTGCGGTAGCCAAATATAAAAATGGAAAATTTGACGGAGTGACTCGCAGATGGTATGAAACCGGAAAAAAGCAATATGAAGGAACAGTAATGGATACTATTTATATCGGCGTCCATATAAATTGGTCTCCCGATGGAAAAGACCAGTCAAAAATAGATTACGGGAATGGAGTAGGAGGAAATGGGTTGTTCAAAAGATGGTATGAAAATGGGAATAAAAAAGTAGAGGGAAATTTGAAAAATGGTTTTGAGGATGGGCTTTGGGTTAATTGGTACGAAAGCGGTTCAAAAAAACAAGAGGTAACCTGGAAAAATGGCAATGGACATGGTTTATCAATTGGCTGGCATGAAAATGGCCAAAAAGAAAAAGAAGGCAATTATGTAGAGGGGAAACCTGATGGCTTTTGGGTTTGGTGGAATATCAACGGACAGAAGAAGCAAGAAGGAAATTACAAGGATAGTCATCAAGTCGGGAAATGGTCCTATTGGAATTCAGACGGTACCTTAGATGAAGAAATTGAGTATAAGTAGAATTAATAAAAAAACTAACTATAACATATGGATCTGAGTTGAAGGATAATTACAAAACTGCTTTTATTGAAATAGATAAAACTGCCCTCCACAAAAGTAACAAAACTGTCTTATACAAATCCACCGGAGGGCAGATATTTAAAAAAAATCTTTGATACAATTTATATTATTGTGTACATTAATACATTAGTACATCAATACATAATAATATAAAAGGAAAAGACGAATGAAGCGACTAAATTTAACAGTAGATGAAAAATTATACGAAGATACGAGGAAAGCATCCTTCATCACTCGCAGACCCATTTCGGAAATTCTTCGTGAAGCAATGAAAGAATGGTTCATTAATCATACTTTGGGGGATAAAGGTGAATTGATGATGTCGGCAGACGATGAACAAGAAATCATAGATATTATTGAAAAAGATGAATTTGTGGATCTTGAAACAGTTAAAAAAGATCTTGGTTTGTAGACATTGCAATTCCGATTAAGTAAATCAGCGGAAAAATATTTAAAGTCAACTCAACCCAGAATTGCTGCCAAACTGGTGGATGCTATTGAGAGATTGCCAAGCGGCGATGTTAAAAGTTTAAAGGGAAAGAAAACGCCTTCCTTGTTTCGCCTTCGTTTAGGGAAATACAGGATAATTTTCAAAATGGGAAAAAAAACAACTCGGGTGATTAAAATTGATACAAGAGGAGATGTATATAAAAATCTCTAAAATGAAAACTATGTCTGAAAAAATCACCATTACTTTGCCAAAATCAATGATAACGGAAATAGATCAATTCGCAGGAGCTAATGATATTAACAAAAGTAGGGTCGTCCTGGAAGCATTACGACAATATTTGACCTTATCAGACTTTCGAAAACTTCGCCAAAAAAAGATTCCCATAGCGGAAAAAATGGCATAGTAATGGATGAGAATGTTTTTGAAAAAGTCTCTTAAAATCGCTTTCCAAGAGCATTTCTGGATTAACAATTCTGCTTAATACTAATGTTAGGTGAAATACATTTAAATTCACGGCAGGAAGGGATTGGAGGAAAACATAAAACACGGTAACAAAAAGAAATGGATTCTGTCCGCCGCTCTCATTCTCGCGGTGAATTGGGGATTCGCAAATGACACGGGACTATTTTTGGGACAATACGGTTTCACTTCTGTATCCACAAAAAATCCAATACAAGTCGGCGCCGATCCGGAAATCAGCGTTGATTTTTCGGTGTGGTTCCCCGAAAAAACCGGTGCTCTCTGGTCTGTCAAAACAAACGGTAAGAATGAACTTAAACTAAGCTACGAACACGATCGGGACACCGGCGGTACTGCATTTATCCTTGCTTTCAATGCGTCTGAAGAAGCGGCGCGTTTTTCCGCGGATCCTTCTAAACTTAATCGGTTTTCACCGATGAGGTTTTCCATGCGCTTCCCGGACGAATCCCATGAAATGTTCTTTTCGCTCGCGGGAGACACTATCGCCTTTTTAGCCAACAGAACCGATGTAAGGCAGGTGGAATTCGAAACGGCGCATCACAACACAATTTGGTCTCTTAACCATGTGTCGGTGGAATCCGGACCTCGGGGGAATCGGGAAACGCAATTATGGGATTTTGCTTCCAATCAGCAAGCCGATTCTATGGATGAGTTTATTATCAAACCTGATCCCGAGGCGAGGAACGGCATTCTGACCTTCCCGCTGATTGAAGATAAAGAATTTGAAATTGTGTACAATTCCACTGATGTGTTGGTATTTACCAAATCCGTCATCAATATGTTGAGCTACGATGAGAAAGCACTTCGTCACATAATGAACGGACCGGTGCGGCGTATTTTCAATGGACATGTAATCTGGAATTCTAAGGAGGAAAAGGTCTATACCTATTATGGCGGCGGTTCGCCATTGTATGAAATAACTGCCAACGAACCCTACCGAGAAGAAGAATTTGAAGATCATTTCCACGGTCAGCTTAAAATGGTGGACCAACGCAATGGCGACATTTATATGGTTGGCGGCTACGGATATCACACCTTCAAGAATGCTATACGCAAATACGATTGGGATTCGAGAAAGTGGATAGCTCAGGAGATCAAAGGAAAAGACGTGTTCGAGCCTCGCATTCTGCTCGATCTTTTTCAGAAGGACTCGAATTTCGTATTCTTTTTCGGAGGACATGGAAACCCCACAGGCAAACAGGAATTGGGCAGAGTGTTTTATAATGATCTGCTACTCTATGATTTGGATCTGCAGTCTATTACGGAAATATCCGAAAACCTTCTGCCGGGTAAAAAGGATGACGATGGTGCAAATGGTGTGTACAGTTCAAAGGAGAACTGCATTTATATGTTTCACCAAAAGGATGCGAATGATGAGAAAGAGTTTTATTTGACGCACGTCTGGAGGATTTCATTGGAAGACATCGTCACGGCGGAGCGGCTGATGTCATTTCAATCGGGTATAATTGTTGCGCAGTCACCACGGTACAATGAAGCAAACAATCTGATCATGTACATCGAAAAAAAGATAGACCAATTTGGGAAATCGTTTATTGTTTCCAGGGCAGTCCTGCTTCCGATAAAAGGGAGCCTCTCCAAAGCTGAAGCGGATTCCGCCCGGTGGATAATTCTGGCGGTGATTGCAGTTCTCTTGGCGGTTGGCTTTTTTGCGTTCCGGAAATCGTCTGAAACCAAATCTGAACCCGTTCCGCCGGCGATTCCCGAAAAAGGCGTTGCAATCCATTTGAACGATCCTTTCAAATTGTTTATTGATGGCTCTGAATTAGACCTTTCCAAAGAGTCAAGGCATAAACAGATTACGGAGTTACTTCTCGTTTTGGCCTGTGCGCCCGATCATCGGCTTTCGCATGAAGCAATAAAAGAAGCGGTGTGGCCGCTGGTAGTAGATGACAGTTTTGTGAACAGCTTAAATGTAACGCTCACCGCAGTCCGAAGGGTACTTGATCCATATGGAAGTGAGATTATTCATCAGGCAAAAACCGTCGCCTTCGGGAAGAATATTACAGTCATAGAAAAATAAAGTGCATTGAGATCCTTGCTCGATGATATTCAATCTGGAAGATTGAATTGCACTACTCGATGATATTTAATCGTCTTACAGTCATTCCAAACTGGATTCCGGCATCCACCGGATCCTATCTTGTGTATTGTCATTCCGAACTTGATTCGGAATCCAGAAAACCACACACACCGTCTTCCGGTATTGGCCGGAATCCACCCATCTTTGGATGGGGACTTTACAGAGCGAATAGGGGCAAACTGAATTACAATCGTTTAAGCTGAATCTGGGGTGAGCAATCATAAACCCTTGAAAGGGTTATTCCATATATAGTTTTCCTAACCGATGGTTTAAATCGTCGGTTAGGAAAAAGAACCATACTTTAAAACCGTTTTAGTGGTTTCCTTTATACAGTGATATATTATTTAATACGAATTGCTGTTGCTTGCATGACAACTTGTGCTTGTCCGATAGGTAGAAAATATATTAATCCACCCGGTAAAGCAGAAAAGTTTACAACTTCCATATTCATGACGGCATTTCCTCCAAGTTCACGAACTTTTTGGACCAATTCATTTTGAATGTCATCCGAAAAAACCTCACTTAACGCCTTATTGGATGATTTAAATAAACCAAAAAAGTCGAAATACCATTTTATACGCTGTACCACTACCACTCCTTTAACTTCATAATTATTTTGAGGTATCTCTTCATTCCCGGTAATAAAACGAATATCGGTAATTTCAACCGAAGTTTTACCAGCAAAATTCACAGCGCATCCCGTAAATAACAATCCGCATAGCATCGTAAGTAAAATTGTGTGATTCTTCATTATTATTCTCCTGTTATTGTTATAATCTCGACGGGTAAATATAGTAATTACCCATAGTAATTCTCTCTTACATTTTCATTACAATTATTACTTTTACATTCATTAGCATTACTCATCATGCTCTTTTTTTTGCATTCCAATCCAAACTGGATTCCGGCATTCACCGGAATGACAATTATTATTTTATTCTAACCACCCCACCTGTCATTCCGAACTTGATTCGGAATCCAGAAAAAACACAGATACCGCATCCTATTCTGGTCATTTAGTGTAAATTCAATTCCATGATGCGTACTCAAACACTTATTTTATACCTAATTTTTTCCGTTCTTTGGGGGCAAACACTGCCTCACAGCCTTACCGATACCGAACGCCTGCAGTTAGACCAAATCGGAATGAATCGGCAAGTTACTGATCCGCCGGATTATATCCAGTTTGCGCCGGCGGAATTTGATTCACTTTCAGGAATCATTTTTTCTTGGCGGGGATTCCCAACACTTCTCACCCAGCTCATTAAGGAAGTGGCGGAAGAAGATACGGCATGGGTGATTGTAAACGGATCAACGGAAGCAACTACGGTTTCTGCAACTTTGACTTCTAACGGCGTCAATATGAACAACATTGCGTTTGAATCTCTACCATCAAATACTGTCTGGATTCGAGATTATGGTCCGTGGTGGATTTACGATGAGCTCGGAGATCTTGCCGTGATTGATTTGGTGTATAATCGTCCGCGCCCTTTGGATGACGCAATACCGGAAGCATTCGCCGGGCTGTATAATGTGGACTTTTTCGGAACGGATTTGACCCAAGCCGGCGGTAATATGCTACTGGATGGAAAAGGCGTTGTTATTGTGTCGGACATTATTTTTGATGGAAGTGAAGGATTTGATCCAACGCTCACACAGACAGAGCTGGAAGAAACCATGCTGAATTATTTTGGCGTCCATAAAGTGATTGTGGTTTCGCACATGGAACTGGATGGTACCGGACATGTGGACATGTTTGTCAAAATTATAAATGATACAACCATTATCGTAGGCGAATACACGTCTGCCTCTACCGGCGCGGGGAATAATTATGCCATTACGAACAGCGTGGCATCACAACTTGCTGCCGAAACGAACGGCGCCGGACGGCCTTTCACCATTGAGCGGATGCTCATGCCGCCCTATTCCGGAGGTATTACATATACCTACATTAATTCGCTGATTGTAAATAAAAAGATTTTCGTTCCGGTGTATGGCTTTAGCACCGATCAACAAGTTTTGGATCAATACGAAGCAATCGCGCCGGGATATGAAGCTATCGGATTTGATTGCAATGACATTATTACATCCAACGGCGCAATTCATTGTATAGCCATAAAGGTTCCGGCAAAAGGCGTGGTGGTTCCGATATGTTCGGATTGGATTTCAGGCGATGTGAACAAAGATGGAATGGTTGATATTTTTGATGTATTTTTAATAGCCGACCAAGCAACATCCGGTGAATCTAGAGGACTTTGCTTTGACAAAATCGCTGATATCAATGCTGATAATGAAATTACCATTTACGATGTTGCACTGTTGGTTGTGGATATCATGCGGCCGTAAAAACACTTTGAACAATTGAGTCAAAATCATTCAATATATTTTAACCCCTTTTTCATTCTCCCCTATGACAGGGGAGAAGATAATTGGACTGAAAACGGGACCGCATGGACTATTCCAGTAATTTCCCGGAAACACAAAGGGGTCTAAAAAATTGCTTAACAAAGGAAAAGTAAAACATTACCCTTTGCGTCATTGCGGCCTTTTCATTAAAAATTAAAAACTATGCCAAAACCATTGATTTACGAACCCATGACAGTCGTTACTGATCTTATGATCGCCGTCCTTGCGATGTACATCGCCCGCGAATTACAAGCGTGGCACAGCATTCGTTTTTTGAATATACATTGGCATTGGGGTTGGGCGTTTACTACGCTGGCAATTGGTGCATTTATGGGTGCTGTTTCTCACGGAGTGGGTCCGCATTTTTCCGGCGAAACTCAGCAATTACTATGGAAAGCAACAATCATTCCCGTAGGATTTACGAGCGTCTTTTTTTTAATGGGCACTTTTCATCATAGCTTTTCCTTTGACGCGGTCCGATGGCTTAGCTGGATCCCGATCGTATTTCTCGGCGCATATCTTTTCACAATATCAAAGGATGATTCTTTTTTGAATGTTGTTAAATTTTACGCTCCGGCGATGGGATTCGTATTTGCCATTATGCTTTATAGTCATTTTGGTTCCGGTAGTCCGGGCACGGGACACGTTGCAATGGGAATTTTTATTATGTTCATTGGCGCCGGCGTGCAAGTTAGCGGATTTTCATTGCATCAGCATTTCAATCACAACGATTTGTTTCATGTTTTTCAAATGGTTGGAATGATAGTAATGTATCGGGGAAGTCAATTGATCTTGGATTATGGTGTAGCGCCTTAAGCGATTATTCTTAAATTCACCGCCCTTTATGAAAGATAATTATGCAAATTAAAGTATCATCCACAAACAGTGTTACCCGGGAACTCAAAATTCAAGTTCCTTGGAAAGAGTTGGAATCTGATTTTAATAAAGCAGTACGCTCGTTTGGGAAGCAAATAAAAATGCCCGGATTCCGCCCCGGGAAGGTACCGGTCAGTAAACTAATGAGTTTGTATCTGGGCGATATTGAGGCGCACTTCATTGATTCCCATTTGAATGACTTTTATCTGAAAGCTCTTCAGCAGGAAAATATTGTTCCGGTAAATCGAGCAACCGTAGAGGACATTGAATTTGGATTTGAAAAACCTTTGTCTTTTACTACGAAAGCGGAAGTGGAGCCAATTATTAAACTGCCGAAGCTTCGAAAGCACACTCTTAAAGTCGAAAAAAAGGTGTACGAACCGGACGAAGAAGATTTGACCGCTGCCATGGATGAATTTAGAAAATCAAAAATGGAAGTGAATACGGTAGAAGATGGTGCGAAGAAAGGTGATTTTGTCATCGCCGATTTCCAAAAACTAGACGAATCCGGACTACCAATTATCGGTGAAAAACTTGATCAAAGATTTTTAAAAGTTGGCGAAGATCCATTCATTGGTGAGAATGAAACTAAAGTACTTGGTGCCAAAGCGGACGACTTGATTCGCGTGACGGTTCCGACAGATGCCAATGGAATTACTGCTCCGTATGAACTTAAAGTACTCAATGTAGAACGTCAGAAATTGCCGGAGGTCAATCTTGAATTTGCCAAAAGCATTGACCCTGATTGTGAAAGCCTTGAAAAATTTCAGACGAAAATCCGGGAAAAAATCGAAGAAAATTATGAACGCCGCAGCCAAGAAGAATTGGATCGTTCCTTATCAGATGCGCTGATTGAAAAAGTGAATACAGAATATCCACCATCTATGGTCGAATCGTATTTAGGGCACATGGTAACCGAACTGAAAAATGAAGCCAAGCGAGAATTGGACGAGGAGAAAGTCAGGGAAGTATATCGTCCGGTTGCGGAACGAAATTTACAATGGTATTTAATTCGGAAGGCGCTTATCCAGAACCAGGATTTTGAAATCACCAAGGAAGCACTGGATCAAAATCTTGCTAAAGCTATCGAGCGGAACCCAGACCATAAGAAGGAATTGCAACAATACTACAAAAAGCCCAGCAATCGTCACCGAATTGAAGATGACCTGATGGAAAAGAAAATTCTAGACTATATCCGAGGATTTGCCAAGATTAAGGAAGTGAAAGTACCAACCAAAACACTCCGTGAAAACCCAACTGAAAGAGGATCCTAAATGAGTAAAGACATTCTATCACAATTAGTCCCTATGGTTGTGGAGCAAACCGGTCGCTCGGAACGCGCCTACGACATTTACAGCCGTTTATTAAAAGAGCGAATAGTTTTTTTGGGTACGCCCATTGATGATCATGTAGCCTCTTTGCTGATCGCCCAGCTTTTGTTTCTGGAAGCTGAAGATGCTAAAAAAGACATTCATCTTTATGTGAATTCTCCCGGTGGAATCATTTCATCCGGAATGGGCATTTATGATACGATGCAGTACATTAAGCCGGATGTGGCAACCATTTGCATGGGGCAGGCTGCCAGCATGGGCGCTTTTCTGCTGGCCGGCGGAAAAAAAGGAAAAAGATCAGCACTTCCAAATTCCCGGATTATGATTCATCAACCGCTTGGTGGGGCAGAGGGACAGGCATCGGATATCAAAATCCAGGCAGATGAAATATTACGCATTAAGAAAATGATGAATACGTTAATGGCAAAAAGTACAGGACAAACTTTGAAACGTATTGAAGCAGACACAGACAGAAATTTTTTCATGAATGCCAAAGAAGCTAAAAAATATGGCATTATTGATACCATTTTAGGTAATCGGAAATAATGGCTATGGATAATGACACAAACCAAAATTCCTTAGATATTCCTTTCTCATTTTCGCTTCATAAACCTTCGGAAATAAAGTCTTTTCTAGATCGGTATGTGATTGAGCAAGAGGACGCAAAGCGCGCTGTTGCTGTAGCGGTGTACACACATTACAAACGCATTGCCCATAACGAAATGGATGATGATGTTGAGCTGGAAAAAAGTAATATTCTCATGATGGGGAAAACAGGGACCGGCAAAACGTTAATCGCACGAACGCTTGCAAAATATCTTTCTGTTCCTTTTGCAATTGCAGATGCAACTTCGCTGACCGAAGCCGGATATGTGGGCGAAGATGTCGAAAATATTCTCGTCAGACTTTTACAAGTGGCGAATTACAATGTTAGTGCTGCAGAAAAGGGCATTATTTATTTAGACGAAATTGATAAAATCGGCCGAAAATCCTCGAGTCCATCCATTACGAGAGATGTTTCGGGTGAAGGTGTTCAGCAAGCGCTACTCAAAATATTAGAAGGCACAGTGGCGCACGTTCCACCCAAAGGAGGGCGCAAACATCCTGAACAAAGTTTGATTCCGATGGATACCAAAAATATCCTGTTTATCTGCGGAGGATCGTACGATGGAATGGAAGATATCATTTCCCAGCGGCTCGGGAAGGGAAAAATCGGTTTTGGCGGTACTGCAAGATCAATGGGTTCCGGTGATCCGAATGTTTTTTCTCATTCGCAGCCGGAAGATTTTATCCGATACGGTATTATTCCTGAACTAGTTGGAAGGCTTCCCGTTGTAACGGCTTTATCAGACTTAAGCGAAGACGCGCTGATGCGGGTTCTTCTTGAACCTAGAAATTCACTGGTAAAACAGTACCAAAAGTTATTCCAGATGGAAGGCATCGAACTGGTGTTCCGAAAATCCGCTTTACGGGAGGTGATTCGCCGGGCAAGAAAGTTGAAATCGGGGGCAAGGGGATTACGGTCAGTAATGGAAAATGCGATGATGGATTTAATGTTTCATTTGCCTGAATTGGCGCAGGGGCAAGGCGGCGAACCTGTCTCAACAGTTATTATCACAAATAAAGTCATCACCGGGGAAAATCCACCAACCTACCGCACCTTGCGAAAATCCGCCTGATTTATCCAAAATTTTCCTACTTGAATTTTGATGGTATATAAAGTACTATCCCAAGTTGTATTCAGGACTATATTCGCCTTTTATACACGACAAACCTTATGAATAGCCTAACTCGGAATTTAATAGTAACCATCATTTTAATGAGTATTTCCCTCGGGCAGTCCGACCGTATTGCCGGTAAGATTAGGGGATCTGTTATGGACGGATCAACAGGCGATCCACTTATTGGCGCGAATGTACTCGTGCTGCCGGTAGAATCCGGACGTGGTGCTATGTCCGATATAAACGGCCAATTTGTCATCCCTAATATCCCGGCCGGAACCTATGATATTCAAGTTTCATACATTGGGTATGCAAACCACACTGTTCGAGATGTGAATATAGTTCCAGGGTTGACTGTAAAACTCAATTTTAAGCTCAATGTGGAAGCCGTTGGCATTAAGGCTGTGGATGTGATCGCCCAACGGGATCAGGATGTAGTGACTGTTAAAACAACCACATCCAAAATTGTTATTTCTGGCGATGATATGCAAAAAATGCCGGTATCAAATTTTACTGAGCTCCTTGCAAATACCGGAGGTGTAGTCGAAGTTGAAACGGGTCGGTCCAGCGGGATTCACTTGCGTGGAGGGCGCTCCGGTGAAGTAGCCTTTTTTGTAGATGGCGTTATGACGAATGACCCTGTGGATCGTTCGCAAGGTGTGGAAATTGATAATGAAGCGATCGAAAGTATTGTAATTACAAAGGGCGGATTCTCCGTGGAATATGGAGAGGCGATGTCTGGCGTAGTGAGCATTGTTACCAAATCCGGAAGCAAGGAAACATATAACGGTTCGTTTGAACACGAAGGTGATGGGCTTTTTCCAGAAGGTGGTCTTAACAACGGATATTCTAGGACCAATTTCAGTCTTGGCGGGCCGATTCCATTATTAAAAGGTATCATGTCTTTTTATGTTAATGGAACATTCTTACAGGGCGATCAATCATATGTGCGTTCACAAAAGCTTGATCATTCTGATTATTCATCTCCCCAGGGAACTTTTAAATTAACTTTTTCACCAAAGTATTCATCATTTAACGCAACTCTATCCGCAAATTTCGATCGAACCGAACGGTATAGCTATTCTCACGGAATAAGTCAAGGAAATTGGCTTCAGGATTATTATAAAACAGTGTCGGGTAGCCAACGGGTAAGCCTTCTTGTTCAAAGTATGCTTGGCAAAAATACAAGTTGGCGTTTAAATGTTAGTTATCATGAACCGTATACTGATTATGGGTCCGGAAACAATACATCCTATAAAGATTTTAATTATATTTCAACTCGGTTAGACTGGGTGGAATACGCTGTAAGCAAAGAATGGTATGATCCGCGTACGCGTGAGTGGCAGGATATCACTGATGAAAATGGGCTTCCCGTTTTCTCTGAAGGGTATATTTCTTATGACCAATTGGTTGGTGGATCATCATCGAATGCGGTTAACCTTGCTTCACTTTCATCCGAATTTCAGGCGTTTTACTATTATTATTTTAAAGAGAAAGACTTTTTCAATGTAACAAGCGGGACATGGGATTCAGAATTTTTCAAAATGCAGGCTTTTAATGAACGTTGGCATGATGCGCATCGGTGGTACATTCCCTCGAACCAAGATACATCATCATTTTTCTTTGACGCGGCAGATTCATCAGCAACCCTCAAAGAATTTGATCATAGAGAGTTCTATTCCTATTCGACTGGAGATGAAGATTACCAGATAAAGTATAACTTATATGATTATAATTCTGATCTTCATAATGGATATTATTGGGATCGGGATATTTTCAATGTATATAATTATGGACCCGGAAGACCGCGCCAGCACATCCAGCAAACCATAAATAGAACAGTGGAATTTTTACTGAATTCGCAATGGTCACTGAGGAATAATTTTAAATTTGGTTTCAATGCAACCACCAACCAAATGATGGTAATGGATATTCAATTCGCTAATCAGAACCCATACTTTGATTTGTTTGAATACAAGTCTGGAAGCGATGAGTATCGACCGCTTACATTGGCAGCTTTTGCTGAAAACCAATTTGAACATGAAGATTTTGTTGCATCATTCGGACTTAGATGGGATCGGTTTAAACCGAATGCTAAAGCTGTGGACCAAGTACAACTACTCGACGAAGGTGAAATCAACTATTTTGATCCTTCAACAAAAGATCAAATTAGCCCTCGGTTTAGCCTAAACTTTAGCGCATCAGATATGACATCCATTTATTGTAATTACGGATATTTTTTCCAAAAACCAGAGTATGGGGACGTGTATCAGGGAATTGTAGATCCTGCTGCGGGACTCCCCATTATCGGGAATCCTGATGTTGAACCCGAAAAAACAATTCAGTATCAGGTTGGCATGGTTCACAAATTTTCTGAAAAAATCGGAATTGAACTTAGTGCTTTTTATAAAGATGTGATCAATGCGGAAGCAAAACGAATTTATAGCACCATGATTGATGGTCAGATTGCAACCGTAACGCTGACAGAGATGGAAGATTTTGCAAAGATTAAGGGTGTTGATATTAAATTGCGTTTCAATCGTTTCTTTAATTTATATGGAGACATCGAATACAATTACCTCACTGCAAAAGGGACGGGCTCGAGCAGCAGAGAATATTATTACCTCTATATTTTTGATGCGGACAGACCGTTACCTACAAAAGAATATCCACTGGAATACGATATTACGCATACGTTAAAAGCCAACATCGGCTATTATATTCCCCCGGTTGGGAAAGGAATGCGATCTTTATTCATTGGCAACTGGGATTTCAATGTTCAGGCGAATTTTGCCACGGGACGCGCTTACACACCGGAAGATATATATGGAAAAGCTATGGAGTTGGGATCTAAACGAATGCCATCAACCAAAGACCTTGACCTCATTATCAGAAAATATTTAGGGCCGGTCAGCTTTTTTGTTGACATTCGGAATGTTTTTGATTGGGAAAATGTTTCTTATGTTTATCCATTAAGTGGCGAACCAGATTCTAATGGACGGCCACCAACGTTTGAACCAAGTTTATATAGTAGATATGTAGGTCAAACCAATCCACAGACCGGATCTGTAATGCGTTCCGCTGAAGAAGCGTATGCAGCGCATCTATCACTCTGGAGAAGTCTGATAAGTAGCCCTTACAATTATTCTAGTCCACGTATTGTTCGGATGGGACTCACCCTCAGATTCTAATCTGGGAATTATTTAATTATGAAAATGAAATACTGTCAATCGATACTAATTACTTTTATGGTCGTAGGGTTTTTAACTGCACGTCCACTTTATCAAGCACAGTTACATTCGGAAGCATTTCCATCTTTAAATAGGGGGACGGGATTAGATGTTGCTCCGGAAATTATGCTGTCGTGGGCCGGCGCAGGGTTTTTGACAACGTACACCATCAGTAACACAGGGCAGAATGGGATTTTTGAACCGCCGCCGGGCTGGGATGGCTATGACGGAATGTGGCCAACCGGATTTGGGTATTTCAATGGCCGCACGGGTGAATTTCCCAAAGGAACCGAACAATTTTATACATGGGGTTCGGGTTTATGGATTGGCGCGAAATCGGATCAATTCAATGCCCCAGAAGACAAATCAATTACAGTGGGAAACGTAACTATCGAAAATGTGAGAGTTGCAGCCTGTGCATATTATTCTGAAATGAGCACTATTTCAAAACTTTGGCAGTCTGACCAAACGATTAATGCGCAAAATGATTTAAAAGATGAAGAAAACAAAGGTGAATTTTTATTTGGTCAGAAGAACAAATCGATGGAATCCTTTCAGGATCCCTGGTCGTTTTATGTGCCGAATGTAGGGGATTATTATTCGCCGGAAGATGCAGTAGATACGCTCTACCGCTTAGAACATGAACCAATCAATGTTAGACGGAGAGCATTCCTACAAACAGCAGCAGGGTTGGATTCAAATCGCGTGTTGCTTGATCCTTTTCGGGTAGATGAAAATGGTGTGGTTCATGGAGATGTTGTCTCGGATGAAGATACTTATGCAGTTTTTGGGGATTACATTCAAGAACGTTATGGGAATTTTTTATGGACCGGCGGGTATGATGAGCGCTCACTCGGTGTGAAAGTAGAACAACGGACCTATAGTTGGGTTACTGATGATTACCTTTATATCAATTATAAAATTACGAATATGAACGATTTTCCGCTCGATAGTGTTTTCGTTGGCTATTTCATGGACAATGATGTGGGTTATGCTGATGACGACCTGATTGGGTTCGACCGCAGTTTAAATTTAGGGTATTCTTATGACTCTGATTTGGAGGAAACAGGTTGGGTTGCACCGGCGGGATATCTTGGATCTGTCTATGTGGAGACGCCTGTGGATTCCGTTGGAGATCCTGTGAATGGCATTCCTGCATCCGGAAATGAGCTTGATGATTGGGAAATTGGATTAACAGGATTCCAAACATGGATTCGGTCTGATCTCGGTCAAAGTGAAGGACATCCCGGCGACGTAGATGACAGCGAAGTGGATCATCTGAAATATTTCCAACTTTCTTTAACGGATAGTTTTGAGGTGTACGAAGAACCGCAAGATGTTCGTCAACTTGCCACAAGCGGTCCGGTTATTCAAATGCTTCCGGGCGAAACCATTAGTATTACCATTGCCTTAGTTGCGGGTTCTTCTTTGGCAGACCTAAAAGAAAATACACAAGCAGCCATTGATAAATTTGATTCGGGTTATATTGGTGCAGAAGCTCCACCATCACCGGGGTTAACCGTTCAACCTGCGCATGAAGCTGTCTATCTATCTTGGGACGCATTTCCTGAAACGGTCAAAGATCCATTTACAGGTAAAACAGATTTTGCGGGTTACCGCGTGTACAGATCAACCACCGGATTGCAGGGAGATTGGATAGAACTTGCAGAATACGATGTGGATGGTGACAGTTCTGAATGGTCCGGTACTATGTCTTACACAACTGGGACATCCAACGCAATAGGTGAATTTGTCGGTCCGCTTGGTACAGGTGATATTTCGGCACAGTCTTCCATTGATGCGATTTCAGATAGGTTTAAAGAAGGCGAATACACGATCGAATTTGTTTCAGGAACCATTGATACGGGTGGCGGATCAGAGGCAGATACGCTTAAAATGGTGATTTACAATGTGACAAACCGTACATTGGTTCAGCCGAATCTTGCAGCGATGTCAACAGGAGAAGGATTCAGAACTTATTCGGCGTATGATACATCTGCAAAAAAGGCGTCCGGTGGAATGTTAACAGATATCGATGTTTATCGCCCTGGATACTATATTTATCTTGATGGATTTTTTGTTCGTATTTCTTCCGGAGAATATAAGGACCTCGATTTAGACGGAACCATCAGTGCTACGGAAATATCTCAGCAAAGTTTGAATCCTCAAGAAGGAGATGTGTTCACCATTCAATCCTTTGCTGCAGATGATGTTGGCGATCAAACCGGGCTTGAGTACGTTTACTTGGACGAAGGATTGGTAGATGGATTGACATATTTTTATTCGGTAACATCATTTGATATGGGAGAACCCACGCTTGGGATTCCGTCGCTTGAAAGCAGTATTTATCAAAATTTAATCACGGTAATGCCTCAGCACATGTCGTTAGAACTTGCAGGTAAGCCGGAAATTTCTGATTATACTAAAGAAGGACCTTCTACTAGTGAATTTCTGAAAGCGATTACAGCGTATGAAAATTTAACCGGGCATCATTACCGCATCAATTTTTATAAAACAGATCCATTTGATGAAACCAGCAAGGCAGACTACGGATTGCTAACAGATTCCAGCATGGCGAACATTGGTGTTGCTAACGAATCATTAATAGGGTTGAATTCCGGGACTGCGTACAAAGATACATTTCTCATTGGTGGGCGAGATACGGATGGTGATGGAGATATTTCGGCTGGTGATAATCTTCCAAATGGAATTATTGTCCCGGGAACTGTGCTGCTCACCGTTGGATCAACCACCTTAACCGATCAGGGGGACGGGATTATCCAGGGAATCGTTGGATCAGATACAGTTAAGGGAACCATTCATTACGGACAATCCACCATTGCTTTGGATGCAACTTCTGCAACAACCTTAGGTACTGGAAATGTCAGCGTAGATTATCAATACAACCCAACTGTATTAAAAAATAGTTCTAATTCAGCTTATACAGGAACACTTAGCCCGGGTGGTATATTTTATATCGCTACTATTGATACCGGTGACAATGCTGTAGATCATGGGTTCATTTTTATGGTTACAAATCCGACGCTCGAAGTGGATTCGGTGTACTGGAATTTGGGCGCCAATGCCGTGGATCTTTTCCGGTTTTCTGTTTCCGAGAGTAACCTAGAACCTTACGATTATTACATCACATTTTTTGATGAATCTGATTCTGCAAGTGCACCAACATCTGCATGGGCGGATTTCAAGGAAATATCAGGTGATTCAAGTTACAATCCTCAGCGAGTCCCTTTGCAGGTGACGAACCAGACGCTTGGCGAATCAATTTCATCATTCAATACTGGGAGAATATCTGAAAAAAAATATCTTTGGTGGGATACCGATTCTTCCACAGCAAATTCTAAAAATAAGTTCAATGTTTTAACTCGTGAAGCGCAGGTAAATACAGCGGTAAGTCCCTATTCTTTTAAAGTCATTTTCCAACCTTTCGATGATAATATCACTGGTGGCTCGGTATTGGATGCACCTGCCGGGATTAATAATGCAAACCCTGATACACTATTTGTACGAACCTCGCGCCCACTGACAGAAGAAGATATATTTAGGTTTTACACCGTGAATATGTTGGATACACTTTCGATGGTTTCATTGGATGATATTCGCGTTGTTCCAAATCCCTATATTATCCGGGCTGCTTGGGATCATAATCGTTTTAATCAACGGATTGATTTCCGGCATTTGCCCTCCGAATGCACTATTAGAATCTTCAATGTTGCGGGTGAATGGGTTGCGACTTTGAAGAAGGATAACATGGTTGGCGATAATGAAATAAAGGATGAAGAAGGTACGTTAGCTTGGGATCTTAGAAATTTTGAAGGACTCAAAGTTGCCAGCGGACTTTATCTGTATCATCTTGAAGGGAAGCTCTTCGGTAAAACCGTTACCAAAGAAGGAAAATTCGCGATTGTGCTTGGGCCATGATGAAGTTGCGAACACTATCAACAATATTTTTGACCCCTTTCCGCCGAAGGTCGGACGCGATGTGTTTCCCCTATTACAGGGGAAAAGCAATGGTTTTGAGCACTTTTTTCTCCCCTGTCATAGGGGATAATGAAAAGTGGGGTAAGAAATCAATGATTCAGATATTTCTGTCATTATTGTTTTTTGCACTAATCCTCTCCCCCCCAATTTTGTTTGCAGGGCAGGGCAGCGCTGGTGCCAAATTTTTGCAAATTAATTCCTTTCCAAGGGCCGCAGGTTTGGGTGGTACTATGGTCGCTCGTGGAGGACTACTAGAAGGAGTTCATTACAATCCTGCAAGTATTGCAACGTTAAAAGGATTTACTGCTATCGTTTCCCACTCTGAATATTTTGTAGATATGGGATATGAACAGTTTTCTGCTGCGTATCGAACTTCATTTGGTACCATAGCCGTTGGAATGGTTGGTTTGTTTTCAGGTGAAATGGAAGAAACCACTGAACTTGATCCTCTCGGAACCGGACGAATGTTTACAGCGAATGATTATGCGCTTCATATGTCCTTTGGCAAAAAATTTACGGACAAATTCAGCGGAGGGTGGACTGCAAAATATGTGATCCAGACCATAGACAAATTGAGTGCAACCAATGTAGTTTTTGACATAGGCGCACTCTATAACACAGGACTTATCAATAATTTAGTGATTGGATTTGCGCTCAGAAATTTTGGAAAAGATATGCATTACTCAGGTGAAAATCTACAAAAACAAGTTAAACTCGGTGAAAGTGATTTCGAGGAAGAAGACGTGAGAATAGAGGTAGTTTCAGAAGACTATCAGCTTCCGATTAGTTTTGAACTTGGATTCAGTATGGATTTTCCATTGCCACTGGGTGCTAAGTTGACAACAAGTCTTGCTATTCGTAATATCGTTGATCAGGCGGAATTTTCTTCTGCAGGTGTGGAATTGAATATCAAAGATTTTATCATCCTTACTGCAGGACACGGGAATCTGAATTCTCTGGGGTATTCTGATCCAACTGATGCACAACTTAACGGTAATATGCGTGGATTTTCTGGGGGGTTTGGAGTTAACCTCGAACCTGTATTTAGACAGAAAACAAAACTTTTTTATGGATTTGAAGACCATCGATATCTCGAGCCAATTCACTCGGTCGGGGTTCAATTCCAGCTTTAACAAAAACACAAGAGGAGATCATCATGAAATCAATGCTTAACACACTATTAATATCAGTTGTGCTCATTAGCAATTCATTCGCCGGTGAAACATCAGTTTTTAAAAAAGAACATAAATGGGATGTGATAACGCGAGGTGAAAACACACTGACTCTTAAAGAAGGCTTTTGGACACATCGGTTGGGTGTCAATATAGATGCGAGGAATAACCGCGCAGTGTACGATACTATTTCATTATATAAAGCACCAACATCTGTTGAAAGTTACGATGATTTTCTTGGTGGGTACCAAAGCACAGGTACAGACTCGATAATTATGCGGTATCATTTGCTGACAGATGGAATTATTAATGAACTCCATGCTATGATTTTGGCAGGTGGTGATGCAGAAGCATGGATTGAAGGACCTGCTGTGCAATGGGTAGATGATGACGGCGATGGTGTGTATGAAGCTGGTTGGTACGCTTTCCCAAACGATGTAACAGTAGGGGATCCACCAATAGACGCTACGATTGCTCCCATAACTCCTTTTAGTGTTGGCATTGAATTTGGTACCAGTGTACTTGCAAACCATTTTACCCAAGACGGAGATTGGGAACCTTGGCTAGCATCCACAGGCACCGGTTGGCAGGTGGTTAATTTCGCAGAAACATTTGGCAGTGGAGTAGAAGTAACCGCAACTGCAATGGATTCTCCGAATGATGAGATTTATATTTGGGCAGGTTATACTGCTACCAGCGGTAATTCAGCCAGTCCTGCATCGCTTTATCAAGATGGCACATTTCACTCAACCGAAGAAGAGGGGAATTGCCCAAGTTATTCAACGCTTCATTCTCTAGGTACACCATCGGGATGGTACAGAATTATATCATCCGCTGACGATAACCTTTATGTGAACCATATGATGCAGATTGTGGTTCAGTACGATGCGGTTCCACCCATCATAGAAAACCAAGCGCAATTCAGCGATACTTTTGCTGAAACACGACGTATTTGGGCGGACGTTGTAGATCTTGACGGAGATGCTTTTGTTTGTACGCTAATGACTGCAATTGGTAAAGCAGATGGTTCATCCTCAAGTGCAAATTATGAAATGATAGAAGATGCGGCAACTGCCGGTCGATATTACGCCGACGTCAGCATTGATGTAGGCGATACGCTTAGTTTCCAAGTATATACCGAAGATGTAACAGGACGTGGAAATTCGGGTGGTATTGGAACTTATGTTCGAGTTTCTTCTCCTATTTCAACTCAAATGACACTTCTTATTCAGGATGGAAGCATTGATACGCTCGATCTTTATACATCCGGCACTGGTCTAAATTCAATACTGAGTGGTAGCGAATTTACTCGATATTATATATGGAATGTGGCAGAGCGTGATGGGATTGACAGTTCGGTTGTTAATCATTCTACATTTAAAACGATTGTCAAGTATGGCTGGGGAGGTTCATCCATGGCCGCATCCGGTACAGATAATAACGGCTATGCTGAATTTTTAGACAGAGGCGGTCGCATTTTGTATGCGGATATGGATTATTTTTTCGCTGCAGGTTTAGGTGCATCTGGGTCTTTTAGTTCCGGAGATTTTGCTTACGATTATCTCGGCCTCGGGAGTTATGTAAATGATCCTGATAATGATGGGGATGCGGATAACGGCGGATATGGCGATGTTCAAATGACCGGAGTTACCGGGAATGCCATTACCAATAACTGGGTATCAAGCCCGTATATTATTGATTTTGAATCCATTGGGTGGCCCAATTGGGGTGATTTCCTTACAGCAAAAACCGGTGGGAATGCTGTAAAGATTTTTACAGGAAATACGAGCTACGAAGGCACTGGTGTTACCAATTATGATATGGGATCGAGTGCACCATTTAAAACAGTCTATTTTTCATTTCCAATAGAAGCGGGATCTGGAAATGACTGGGCAGATTTTACATCCTTGCTTACCAATGCGCATACATGGCTCGTAGGTACCGGCGGTTCTTCAGCAGCGCCGACGCCTGTTACGCCGGCAGATGGTTCTACAATTACAATCACAGATGCCAATGCATCGTTTGATTCACAATCCTTTTTCCTGAGTGCAGGGAATGTGTCTGATCCGGATGGTGATATGCTTGCAATTCGCATTGATTTTGGTGGAGGGCTCGCTGGGTTTACGATCCCGCCAATTGAAAAATCAACGGTAAACTCATTTAGCGTTTCGTATTTAGATCTGGGTACTTTTGTAGGTGTCGGAAATACCGTTACAGGAACCTGGACAGCCGTTGCAACCGACGGGATGTATGATACGGAATCTTCACCAATGAACCTTACAATTGATGCATCTGGATTAACTCAGTTAGCAGTGGATGAACCAAGTGTAGTTGAAGGATTTAATCTTCATCAGAATTATCCGAACCCATTCAATCCGGTAACCAAGATTCAATTTGAGGTTGCTAATCGTTCGATTGTTTCGGTTCGGATTGTGAACGTATTGGGTCATGAAGTTCGAAGCCTTGGATCTTCAGAGGTCAATCCCGGAATGCATTCTGCCATTTGGAATGGAACTAATTCTCTTGGTGAAAAAATGCCGTCTGGTGTTTATTTTTATGAAGTAACAGCGGTTGATCCAGTAACCGGCGCCGAATTGTTTAGCGACGTGAGCAAAATGCTCATGCTGAAATAGACGATTTTAACAGATGCCATTAAAGTCAAATTGTATGACCCCATTGAGTTTTCTCCCCTGTAATAGTGGAGAAGCGAAGAGGGGTGTGAAAAAATAAATGTTCATACAATTTTAATCTCGGAAGGAATATGACAGAAGTACGAAAAATATTACTGGTCTTTTTCGCCGCGGGAATTCTCGCGGCAGAGCATCCGGTTAGCTTGATTCAAGCAGACCTTGAGAAGGGATATATCAGCGAGATTGAGGCCGTAGAACTAAAGGCGCGTGCCCTATTCTTAAATGAAACACTTCCGGAAAAATATCAAGTTGCTGATGCAACTCCCTTAAAATGTGGACTCCCTTTTCATCAGGATGCCTTAGATCATTTGGATGAACTTCCATTTGATCTTCAAAACGGGCTGGTGAATTCTTCAACGACATCGTCAACCAGAACAAACCGTGTGATTTATACATCTTCCGGCGGATTATTTAGAATTTCGTATTCTACCAGTGGTTCGGATGCTGTTTCTAATTATGATGGAAATAACAATGGAACGCCGGATTACATTGAAGACATGGGCGACTATTTTGATGATGCAATCGACTGGGTTACAACAAACAGTTGGCACAACCCACTCGACTATACCGGAAATTCACAATTTATTGTAACGGTAGAAAATTTAAGTGGTGTGTACGGCTACGTTCCTGGAAATTCCTATCATCAGATTTGGATGGACAACAGTCTCTCTGATCGATATAATAAACTCACCGGATGCCATGAGCTCTTTCACTTGGTTCAGCATTCCTATTCTGTATCCAGTTCATGGTTTAAGGAAGCGTCCTCCATGTGGATTGAAGAAAAAATGTACGATTCGTTGGATGGATATGAAGGGTACGAAAGCGCCTTCCAAACTAAACCTCATTACAGTCTTGATACATTTCTCAGTGGAGAATTATATCAGTATGGTGCCGTTCTATGGAATTTTTACATCGAAGAAAATTTTGGAGCGCAGGCGATTAAATTGGTTTGGGAAAAACCAATCGGAAATGCTATTTCTGCTGCCAATTCTTATTTCCAAGATGAGGGCACCAGCCTTTCGGCAGAATTCCCAAAATTCACGGCTTGGAATTATTATACCGGCAGCAGAGCAAACGGAACCTATGAGGGTGGGCAGTATGAGGAAGCAAGTAATCTTACTCCCGGATCCCATGCCGGAACCTATACAAATCAAATATCCAATTTCACACCTACAACCCTCAATTTGCCTGATCATCTAGGTACAAATTATGTCCGGGTAAATCGTAGTGGAAGTTCAGGTCATCTTCTTGTTGAATTTGACGGCGATGCCAGCAGAGATTGGCATTTACAGATTTTTACTCGAGCAGGAAGCAATTATGATGGTACAGAAATTACTGTGGACGGCAATGGTGATGCGCTATACGTTTTAAATGATTGGGCCAATTACAGCAGCGTAACCATAAATCCGACGGTGCTAAACACCACCGGATCGAATGCACAGTATATCTTAAATGTAAATCCTATAACAACTCTTGTTTTGTTAGGGGCCGTAACATCGGTTGTGAGTGGATCTGATACATATCCCGATCCTGGCGAAACGGTTTCTCTCACCGTTTCATTTTCGAACTATGGAAATCCTGTTTACAATGCAACCGCTACTTTATCAACTACGAATCCTAATGTGTCCATCGTTGATGGAACCACAGCATCCATTGATATTGCGACCAATGGAACAGCAAGCAACGCAAATGATCCATTTGAAATATCTATCAATTCTGATGCGCCATCAGGTGTTGTAGAGTTTAGCATCAATCTAAGTGGAGGAAGTACGAATTATGTTACCGAAGACTGGTCTATGAATGTTGGTCTTCCGGGAGTGCTACTCGTAGATGATGATAATAGCGGAAGCACACAGGAAGTAATTGTGGATGCACTTGATGCGATGGGATCCTCTTACGAAGTGAAAGACAGGGCATCGAGCGCCATTTCATCAATGAATTTGAATTCAAGAAATTTAGTTATTTGGAACACTGGAAGTGTGAATTCAAGTGCATTGTCGCAGGAAGAACGCAGCGCAATCAAAGGGTTTTTGGATGCCGGTAAATCCTTATTTCTCGTTGGCGATCATTTAGCACAACAGTTGGATGGTACAAATTTATTGAATGACTATTTGAATATGCATTTTGGTGGTACACGCTCTTCTACAACATGGTTAAAAGGCGTTACAGGTGACCCACTTGGAGTTACTTCCTCTAATTGGGCGTTAATTACGGCTGATGCTTCAGGAATTGATTCTGTTGCCACAAAAGGAGATCCAAGAAGCCACATCTCATTTTACATTAATGGTGATGATGATCATGGTGGTATTCTTCGGTATTCATCGGTGGATTATCAAGCAGTATTCGCTTCATTTAAGTTGGATAGGGTGAACGCAACCAATTCGAGCTTTATGGAACCGGTTGATGTTGCTACTAAAATATTGGAATACCTTACATCAGCGGTTTCTTATCCAACTGCCGTTTCGCTCAGCAGTCCTTCGACCGGTACATCCCAAACACTTGAAAACGATGATGATGCGATTGATTTTATCTGGTCCGGTGAAACCTCCGATGTTACGTACACCTTTTATCTTTCTTCTTCAGCGACTAAGATTGATCCCTTATATATAGAGGACAATGTTTCCGGTGGAACTCTGTCCTTAAGTTACCAAGAAATGGTGGACAATTTTGGCTTTGTAGAAAACCAAACAGTTTACTGGGGCGTTTCTTCCGAAAAAGATATGGAAGTTTCCGTTTCAGAATTATCTTCTTTAACCTTTACAGTTAGTCAAAATGTAGGGGTTGAGTCAGGAGGAACGGTTCCGACGGTTTTTTCGGTTGGTTCAAATTATCCAAACCCGTTTAACCCTCAAACGCATTTTGACGTAGGAATTCCTGAAACCGGGTTACTGAAGGCGTCAATTATTGACATGAATGGAAGGGAAGTTTCACTTTTGGCAAATGAGATTTTTCAACCGGGGAATCATCGCTTTACCTGGAATGGGAAGGATAATAATAATTTCGCATCGCCAACGGGAGTGTATATAATCCACATCCGTTACAACGGAGAAATGCGGTCCCAAAAAATAGTTTTATTGAAATAGGGACGCACTTTAATTACTACAATAAACATAAGTAACTTACTGTTCGGAGTGAATCAATATGAAAATTAATCTCAATACTACTTTAGTTTTAAGTCTATTGTTTGGGTTGAACTTTGGTTTGGCACAGGATTGTCCCGCGGACTCCTCTTATCATGTAGATAGCCGTACTCAAATTTCGGACGGCATTGGTGGTATGATAGAAAATCCAACTTTTGGAGATACAATAGCAACAGGACTTTGCGCCTGCATAGATTTTAAAGCAACACTAGATGGGAATGAGAATTCGGTTACCTTAACAGTTTTTATAACTGATCACGAACCGGTTCGAGGTGTTGAAATAAACATTTACAACGATCAGAGCACACTCATCTCTAACAATATGAGCGAACCATTTGTGGATGCTGATGGTGATAATAGTTATGATAGCGGTGAAGATTTTACAGACTGGGACGGCAATGGTAATTGGACCTCGCAACTTTATTCAAAGGGTTCGAAACTGACTAATTTGGAAAATGAAGATGGCACGTCTGCCAGTTCTTCCGCGATGCAGCTCATTGCAAATGACATGGGTGGTTATATTAAAATAATGGCATATAACACAAGTCAGGTTCAAACGCAAGGTGACGGGACGCAAGGTGAATTGTTTTCCATTACGTTTGGTTTACCCAGCGGACAAGTCGCACTTCCGGACAATATCAGTTTTGGAATGGGCATGCCGAATGTTCCGGGGACCACGAATGAAAATAGTCTGCTAAATGTGGTGTGCAGTTATCCCGATACGAATAATATGACATCCTTCAGTTCCGATTTTCTTTCCATCGCGGAGTTAGGTGGCATACCGAATACATTTGCGCTTGATCAAAATTATCCGAATCCGTTCAATCCAACTACGCTGATTTCATTTGATCTTCCCCAGTTTCAGCATGATGTAAAACTCACCGTTTACAATCTACTTGGCCACCGCGTTGCCGAACTCTATAACGGTTCTGCTAATCCCGGAAGGTTTCAGGTAGAGTGGAATGGTTTGGATTCTTATGGACAGACCGTGGCATCCGGAATGTATTTTTATGAATTGAAAACGGGTGAATTCACTGCCAGAAAGAAAATGATATTGCTGCGTTAATTCGTTTAGACTTACCGACAAATTTTCTAAATTCCCCTATCCCTTCGAGGTAGGGGAATTTTTTTATGAATAGAATTACATTCATTTTATTGTGGGTTATGGTGGCGGGGCTCACCGCTCAAATCCAATCTTATCGCCAACCGGACGATATAAAAAACGAATGGCAGGATTATACATCCTTCCAAAAACAGGAGCTACTTTCTTTTTGTGATTTTCTTTCGGAAGAAGGATTTCATGACAGAGCTCTGCTCGCATATTTTCAGTTTCTCTACCGATATCCGGGTGATCCGTTAGAACCCTCGATTTATTATCGCATCGCCCAAAGCTATGAGTACACCCGTAACCTAGGTTTGGCCAGAACATATTACGATCGCGTACTTTCGGAGGCTGATTCGGGTTCGGTGGAATTCCAAGCGGCGGAATACAAGATGCATTCACTTTCTTTAATGGAAGATGATTATGATAAAATTTTAGAAAAGACGGTAAATTCTGAAGATCCATATGATTTAATCTTTCGTGGTTACGCATTTTTTCACAAACTGGATTGGATATCTGCGAGACAGTCTTTTCTTGGTGCTGAGGAAAAATTTGATCATCAGCATTACAGTGATTTGTTAGCGCCTATTTTTCAGGCGGTGGATAACGCGGCTGCAGTAAAGCCGAAAAATCGGTGGATATCGCTTGCTGCGGCAATCGTACCGGGTGGAGGTCATGCGTATTTGAAGCAGTGGGATGCAGCATCTGGGTCTTTGATTTCAACGGTTGTACTTTATTCTGCAATGAATATGGTTCCTGAATTTTCTCAATCAGGTGGACTGGGATTTACTGCAAAACGAGAGATCATCATTCCGCAAAGTGGCGGAATAAAAATGAATAGTGGATCTTATTCGGCCCCAGAATTTTTTACGATTCCATCAGATTTAGAAGTCAAAACAAATAATACCAAATTGTTCATTCCTCCACTTGTACTTGGATTGGGAATTTATATTGGTAGTATTTGGAAAACAGTTCATGATGTTGATGAAGCGAACCTTCGTCTCGTAATGGATTTTGTTTCAAAGGTTTCGAAAGAAAATCCAGCTTCGGATTTTATGGATTTTCCTACCCCTATTCTTGTTATTCATCCTTAATAAATTTAATTATTTAGGCTTCCGCCAAGCTCCTTATTTTCTTCAATGAATTCATGGTAACGCATTAATGAGTAAAAGTTACTTGAATATCCACGACAAGGATTTGACTTTTAGTATAAAAACTTGTCAATTTGCAATAGCCATTTGCCGACAGTAAGAATGTGCAATATAATTGTTGCCTTGGGGTAAATAAGCAAGTAAGTTTGCTGGCTTTGCGCGAGCATTTCGCGCGTTTTTTGAAAATTAGGTATGCGTGGTCCAGAAAACCTTTTGAGCGATAACACAGAATCAAACATACAATGGAGAGTTTGATCCTGGCTCAGGACGAACGCTGGCGGCGTGCTTAACACATGCAAGTCAAGGAGAACGTTTCCTTCGGGGAATTATTAAACTGGCGAACGGGTGAGTAACGCGTAGGCAACCTGCCTTAGAGATTGGGATAACCCCGCGAAAGCGGAGCTAAAACCGAATAATGCAGCGGTCCCTTCGGGGAACAGTTGTTAAAGCGGGCTTCGGCTCGTACTTTAAGATGGGCCTGCGTTCGATTAGCTTGTTGGTAAGGTAACGGCTTACCAAGGCGATGATCGATAGCTGATTTGAGAGGATGATCAGCCACACTGGGATTGAGATACGGCCCAGACTCCTACGGGAGGCAGCAGTGGGGAATTTTGCGCAATGGGCGAAAGCCTGACGCAGCAACGCCGCGTGACCGATGAAGCTTTTCGGAGTGTAAAGGTCTGTCGTAAGGGAAGAACAGTTCGGAGGTAAATAATCTTCGTTCTTGACGGTACCTTACAAGAAAGCACCGGCTAACTTAGTGCCAGCAGCCGCGGTAATACTAGGGGTGCAAGCGTTGTCCGGAATTACTGGGCGTAAAGGGTGCGTAGGCGTCTTTGTAAGTTGATTGTTAAATCCACCGGCTTAACCGGTGTCCTGCAATCAAAACTGCAGAGATAGAGTAAGAGAGAGGAAAGTAGAATTCCTGGTGTAGCGGTGACATGCGTAGATATCAGGAGGAATACCGAAGGCGAAGGCAGCTTTCTGGCTCTTAACTGACGCTGAGGCACGAAAGCGTGGGGAGCGAACAGGATTAGATACCCTGGTAGTCCACGCCGTAAACGATGAGTACTGAACGTCGGAGGATTCGACCCCTTCGGTGTTGTAGCTAACGCGATAAGTACTCCGCCTGGGGACTACGGCCGCAAGGCTGAAACTCAAAGGAATTGACGGGGACCCGCACAAGCGGTGGAACATGTGGTTTAATTCGATGCAACGCGAAGAACCTTACCTGGGCTTGACATGTAAGTGAAAGTTCCGTGAAAGCGGAACCCTCTGCGAGCTTGCTCAAAGACACTTTCACAGGTGGTGCATGGCTGTCGTCAGCTCGTGTCGTGAGATGTTTGGTTAAGTCCAGCAACGAGCGCAACCCCTGTCCTTAGTTGCCAGCACATAATGGTGGGGACTCTAAGGATACTGCCCGGGATAACCGGGAGGAAGGTGGGGATGATGTCAAGTCAGTATGTCCCTTATGTCCAGGGCTACACACGTGTTACAATGGCCGGTACAATGGGTTGCCAAACCGCGAGGTGGAGCCAATCCCAAAAAACCGGTCCCAGTTCAGATTAGAGTCTGCAACTCGACTCTATGAAGCAGGAATCGCTAGTAATCGTGGATCAGCACGCCACGGTGAATACGTTCCCGGGTCTTGTACACACCGCCCGTCACGCCATGGAAGTCGGCAGTACCCGAAGCCGGTGGCCCAACTCTTCGGAGAGGGAGCCGTTTAAGGTAAGGCTGGTAACTGGGGCGAAGTCGTAACAAGGTAGCCGTACCGGAAGGTGCGGCTGGATCACCTCCTTTCTAGGGAGTAATCCGCCAACTGGCGGATATGGTCGAAATCAAAAGGCGGATCACGCATACCAATTATTTTATTGGGCTTGTAGCTCAGTTGGTTAGAGCGCATCTCTGATAAGGATGAGGTCCGTGGTTCGAATCCACGCAGGCCCACAATGAGTTGGCTCAAAATTATGGGGCTATAGCTCAGTTGGGAGAGCGCCTGGTTTGCAACCAGGAGGTCGTCGGTTCGATCCCGGCTAGCTCCACAACAAGTTTTTTTAAAGAAACATCTAGTTTTAAATAGATGAAAGATTTTTGTTCTTTGACAATTGGAAATTGACGCCGGTTAAATTCAACAGGCATAGTAAATTTTGATAAAGTTACTAAGGGCGTACGGAGGATGCCTTGGTACATGGAGTCGATGAAGGGCGTGGTAAGCTGCGATAAGCTTCGGGGAGGTGCAAACAACCTTAAATCCGGAGATTTCCGAATGGGGCAACCCGATCCGGGTTATGCCGGATCACTCCTGCCTGAATACATAGGGCAGGTTGAGACAACGGGGCGAACTGATACATCTAATTAACCCCAGGAACAGAAAATAATCATGATTTCCTAAGTAGCGGCGAGCGAACAGGAAAGAGCCTAAACCATTGATGTGTCAAGCTCATGAGTTTTGCATCAGTGGGGTTGTGGGACCAATCTGGAACCTGTCATGACGGGTTCGGCAAGTCAAAAAGAATATCATTAAATGAAGTGGCATGGAAAGGCCAGCCGTAGAAGGTGATAGCCCTGTAATTGAAAATGATATTCCTTGCTGGGATTGGCACCCGAGTAACACGGGACACGAGAAATCTTGTGCGAATCTGCCAGGACCATCTGGTAAGGCTAAATACTCCCATGTAACCGATAGTGAACCAGTACCGTGAGGGAAAGGTGAAAAGTACTCCTAACGGAGAGTGAAATAGAACCTGAAACCGTATGCCTACAAGCGGTCAGAGCTCCGATTTGTTCGGGGTGATGGCGTGCCTTTTGCATAATGAGCCAGCGAGTTGCTCGTATGTTGCAAGGTTAAGGCCCAAAGGCCGGAGCCGAAGCGAAAGCAAGTCTGAATAGGGCGATTAGTAACATGCGGCAGACCCGAAACCGAGTGATCTAACCATGGTCAGGCTGAAGTTCCGGTAACACGGAATGGAGGGCCGAACCCACCAGCGTTGAAAAGCTGGGGGATGAACTGTGGTTAGGGGTGAAAGGCCAATCAAACTCGGAGATATCTGGTTCTCACCGAAATGCCTTTAGGGGCAGCGTCACGTTAGTGTATCGGGGGTAGAGCACTGAATGGGCTAGGGGGCCTACAAGCTTACCAACCCCAATCAAACTCCGAATACCGAATACATGATGCGTGGCAGTGAGGCTGCGGGGGATAAGCTTCGTAGCCGAGAGGGAAACAACCCAGACCATCAGCTAAGGTCCCTAAATTAATGCTAAGTGATAAAGGATGTAAAATCGCCCAGACAGCTAGGAGGTTGGCTTAGAAGCAGCCATCCTTTAAAGAAAGCGTAACAGCTCACTAGTCAAGGGGTTTTGCGCCGATAATATCCGGGACTAAGCATTGTACCGAAGCTATGGATTTCCGCTTTGCGGAAGTGGTAGGTGAGCGTTCCATTAACTTGTGAAGGTTGACCCGTGAGGGCAGCTGGAGGAGATGGAAATGAGTATGCTGGCATGAGTAGCGATAAAGCCCGTGAAATTCGGGCTCGCCGAAAGCTCAAGGTTTCCTGAGTAAAGTAACTCTGCTCAGGGTTAGTCGGACCCTAAGCCGAGGCCGAAAGGCGTAGGCGATGGAAAACGGGTTTAATATTCCCGTACCGGTATAGGATTGTTTGAGTGATGGGGGGACGCAGAAGTGAAAGGTCATCCCGGTTTTGATAGTCCGGGTTTAAGTGTGTATGGGGTTCTGGCAGGAAAATCCGCCGGAACTTTACCCAGAGGCACGAATAGGAGGGCCTAGCCCACAAACTGACCCTAATCATACTGCCAAGAAAAGCCTCTAAACGAGATCCTAGACCGACCGTACCGTAAACGGACACACGTGAGCGAGGAGAGAATCCTAAGGCGCTTGAGAGAATTCAAGTAAAGGAACTAGGCAAATTAGCCCCGTAACTTCGGGAGAAGGGGTGCCCTTATTATGTGAAGGACTTCGCGTCCGGAGCAGAAAGGGGTCGCAGCGACCAGGCCCAAACGACTGTTTACTAAAAACACAGGTCTATGCTAAGTCGTAAGACGAAATATATGGACTGACACCTGCCCGGTGCTGGAAGGTTAAATGGAGAGGTTAGTCCCGATTTATCGGGACGAAGCTTTGAAATGAAGCCCCAGTAAACGGCGGCCGTAACTATAACGGTCCTAAGGTAGCGAAATTCCTTGTCGGGTAAGTTCCGACCTGCACGAATGGTGTAACGATTTGGGCACTGTCTCTACTTGAAACTCAGCGAAATTGAAGTGTCGGTGAAGATGCCGGCTACCCGCGGCAGGACGAAAAGACCCCGTGAACCTTTACTATAACTTAGCATTGGATTCTGGTTCTGCATGTGCAGGATAGGTGGGAGGCTTTGAAACTCGGACGCTAGTCCGGGTGGAGCCAACCTTGAAATACCACCCTTGTATTGCTTGAATTCTAATCCCGACCCGTGAATCCGGGCGAGAAACAGTGTTAGGTGGGTAGTTTGACTGGGGCGGTCTCCTCCTAAAAGGTAACGGAGGAGCCCAAAGGTTCCCTCAGCACGGTCGGTAATCGTGCGTAGAGTGCAAAGGCATAAGGGAGCTTGACTGCGAGGTCGACGGACCGAGCAGGTGCGAAAGCAGGGCTTAGTGATCTGGTGGTTCCGCATGGAAGGGCCATCACTCATCGGATAAAAGGTACTCCGGGGATAACAGGCTTATCTCCCCCAAGAGTTCACATCGACGGGGAGGTTTGGCACCTCGATGTCGGCTCATCACATCCTGGAGCTGGAGAAGGTTCCAAGGGTTGGGCTGTTCGCCCATTAAAGTGGTACGTGAGCTGGGTTTAGAACGTCGTGAGACAGTTCGGTCTCTATCCGCCGTGGGCGTAGGATATTTGAAGGAAGCTGCACCTAGTACGAGAGGACCGGTGTGGACGAACCTCTGGTGCACCAGTTGTCACATCAGTGGCATCGCTGGGTAGCTATGTTCGGTCAGGATAAGCGCTGAAAGCATATAAGTGCGAAACCTATCCTAAGATTAGATATCCCTACCGTAAGGTAATAAGGCTCGTTGTAGACTACGACGTTGATAGGCCACAGGTGTACGTGCAGTAATGCATTTAGCCGAGTGGTACTAATTAGCCGAACGGCTTTATCAAATTTTTCTTTGCCTATTGAATTCGGTGTCAATTTCCAAAATATTTATCCTGGTGACTATAGCGGCGGGGTACCACCCGATCCCATCCCGAACTCGGAAGTTAAGCCCGCCCGCGCCGATGGTACTGCACGGGAGACTAGTGCGGGAGAGTAGGTCGTTGCCGGGAATATTTAAAATCCCCTCTACGGAGGGGATTTATATTTATGGGTGTGATGTAAATCACCATTTTCGATTAATCATTGTTTCAGTATGTAAGATTCGCCTAAATTACCAATGAGGACTTAAAGGATATGAAGCGATTCAAGAAAATACTATTCATCTTAATGGTTGCTGGAATAATTGTTTTCCCAACAAAAGGACGGTCTCAAAATGTTACCGTCACCGGGCAAATCTTCGAATATGTGACCTATTATATGAGCAATTTTGATGTTCAATCCGGGTCTTCTGATATTCAATTATTTCGATATTTGATTCAATCTGACACCTATCCTGTTTATTGTAAAGTTTGGTTTAAAGCTTCTATGGTATCTCCTTCCCTTGGGGTGACTTCTGCAACTACCATCGTTGAACTTGAATCTAATGTGATGCAGTTGCTGGCAGACCTAGCTTTGGATAATCGCTATTTTACGGTCACATCTGATTTTCTCTATGATCAAGCATCCCCGCCCAATACTATTCCATTAGAAGTGACTCCTATTCAGTTATTGGATCCACAAGAATTTGATGCAATGATGAGTTCCATTATGACAACCGGTCAGCTAGCAGATGGGGAATACACTTTTGAAATCAAAATTTATGCAGGAGCTGATGAATTAGGATTATCTTTAGTTGAACACGATTCAAAAACGATTATTGTCCAAACACCAACAGCAATTACATTGGAATCTCCCGGTGGAAATATTGAAGACACTACGCAAACAATTGTTTATACAACCTACCCTTTCTTTAATTGGTCAAGCCAAGGTTGTAACGGGTGTGAGACATTAATCCGGGTAGCAGAATACGATCCTTCTGAACACGCATCCATAGATGAAGCGATTGAGGGTGAAACTTCCTTGCCGGCTAGCCAATCTTTAGGCTGGGAAAATATCGGCAGCTTTTCCAGTTACCAGTATCCTGTTACAGGTGCTCGTCCCTTAGGATTTGGAAAATTATACGTTTGGCAGGTAAAAAAATCGCTTTCTACGACTGGTGGAATGGAGGAACTCATTTCAAATATTTATACATTTAAAGTGGCTGATCCAGCAGGCGGAACGGCAAATTCAGCAGCTACATTTCACCCAGTTTTAGAAGGATTACGACAAGCACTCGGTGATGACCAGTTTAATGCTTTGTTCGGACCTGGAAGTGCGTTAGATGGATATTCTCCGCAAGGTGTTTATACCATTGATGACCAATCGGTAGATGAATCAAGTATTACCTATTTATTGAACCAAGTGATCAATCAAAATATTTCAGTTATAAACGTAAATATTGAAGACTGATGAAGAATAGAATTCTATCTTTATTAATGCTAATAACGATTGGAGTTAGCCTTTCTCCTGCGGCTGCTAAGATTGCGGTTGTAACGAAAGTTAAGGGTCTTGTAGAAATGGAAAGAGGAAAATCTGGTTTTTCTGCGCTAAAGCCCGGTGTCATTTTAGAAGATGGTGATCGTGTTCGAACCGGCAGTAACGGATTTACTGCTGTAATTTATATTGATGATAAATCTCTTCTTAAAATAAAAGAGGATACAGAAATAGTTATATCTGGGAAACGGGATGTAAATAGTATTTCTAAGGAAGTTAATATAGGTCAAGGAACTTTACGCGCTTCTGTGGGCAAACAGAAAAAAGGGGCTTTTGTTGTTAAATCGCCAACATCTGTGGCATCTGTTAAAGGAACCGTTTTTGATTTTATTTCTGATCCTGATGCAGGTGATCAGATTATTGGTATTGAAGGAATTATTGAATTAACCAATTTACTAACAGGTGCTTCTGTGGATATTACTGAAGGCTTGACCGGTTTCTCTGATCAAGATGGTTCTTTGAATTCTGCTCCCACCGATCCCTCAACCATTCCAACATATCCGGATGATGCTGAAACGGGCGGGTCCTCTTTCTTGAAAATCATTCTCGAAGGACCGGACGGAAATGAGAAAACCATTATTATAGAATATCAGTAGGCTACGCCGACTGTTTAACCGGCAGCGATCATAACGCAAATGGCTGTTGACCGCACACTTTTTAAACCTATTATAAGAATAATTTTTCTTACCATGTGCCTTTCTATTGGATCGGCACAAGTGATTTATCATAAATCACCCAACCGGGGCAAAGTTGGCGAAGATTTAGAACTGTCCGTAACACTTTTTACAGATATTCCCGTCTCGAATGCGATTGTATATTTTCGGGAAACTAATGGGTTATCTTTTTCCGAAATAAACATGAATATTGTCGCTCCAAATTGGACAGCGATTATTCCCGGCGGAAGATTGTCCGAAAAGGGTTTTGAATATTGCATTGTGGTCAATTTATCAGATGGTTCCAGTTATGCAACTCCACAGAATAACCCATTTGAAAATCCGCATAAAATACTCATTGAATTCGGCGAAGATAAATTCAAAAAATTTAATGCAATATCCCAGGGGATTAATTCGATGTTGGCGACTCCGGATGTTTTAATTTTATCACCGGAACCATCCGAACTGGTTCGACCGGAAAATGTTGTCATTGCTGTTTCTTTGTTCAGTGCGCCGCAAATTGATTCTTCGAGCATTCGGATTGAACTAGATGGGGTTGACAAAACATCGGCAAGCATTATTGAATCGGGAATTGTTAGTTTTACGCCGAACCCGTTAACGGACGGGCTTCATACGATAGATTTACACATGAGCACGGCGTATGGAATGGAAATCGAACCACTATCCTGGTCATTTACCGTAACGAGTGGTATGGAAAGCATGATGGAAGAATTTGAATATGGTGGCAATCTTAGATCTCGAATGTCGCTTGAGTCAATTTCCGGTGTGAATTACGATGTTAAAGAATTAACCGGAGAAGGATTTGTCACGCTTCCATTTGCAGAATTCAAAGTATCATTTCGGCAAACATCGCGAGAATCTGAATTCCAGCAGCCGCAAAATAGAATGTCTGGAAGTTTTAAAATGAGTGAATTTGTGCAGTTGAAATTTGGAGATTTCAATCCGCGTCTATCACCATTTTTAATTGATGGAAGACGGATTAGAGGAACGGGTGTGTCTCTAGAAATTCCTTGGGTTCGTTTTCAGTATGTAAGCGGTGAACTCAATCGTATCGTTCAAAATCAAGATGGTGTGGACAATACGTATAAATTTTTGACCTATGATCTCACAACAGATTCCACGGGAAAAACGACCTATGCCTTAGATAGAGTTGGGTACACATTTCAGCGGAACATGACGGCATTAAAGTTATCGGTTGGTCCCAAATATGGACTGCATGCAGGAGTGCACGTTTTACAAGCGCGAGATGATATCAATTCCGTCCGGCATGCTTTAGGCAACTATTCTTTTACGGTGGATTCCTCTGCAACTGGATTGGAAGCCGGCACCTATTCTTATAATGATTTTTTTTCAACCGTTGATGCAGCTGGGAATGTTGTGGATTTTAAATCCGATCATTGGGGCGGTGCGGCACCGGAAGACAATCTTGTGTTTGGGTTTGATATGGGCACTTCCTTAGATGACCGAAAACTCACCATTGATTTTACTTGGAATATGAGTTTGTTTAATCGTGATATTTGGGATGGTGTAATGACGCGAGCAGAAATGGATACTGCTTTAGACGACAGCCTCGATGGTCTAATTGGCGTTCAGTACGATGAATTTGGCAATGCCACTTCAGGTTCTGTTGCGATTGATACCAGTCAAGTATTTGATCCGGTTCCATGGAAATCCTTTTTTATTATGAATGCTAATATGTCACCGCTCGTGCCGTTTGATGTGACGACTTTTGAGACCAATCCAATTTCCACTATTGTGAATATGCCATCGTCTGCGTTTTCTTTTAAAGTAAAAGGACATTATGCAAAAAATAATTTTATTTTGGAATATAGACAAGTTGGTCCGGAATATGTTTCTTTAGGAAATCCCTATCTTTCGAGCAATGTAAGAGATTTTCTTTTAAGTAATCGTTTGGCATTGCTGGATTATAAAATGTTCATTACCGGGTTCTATAAATATCGTGATAATGAAATATTAAAAGCAACTCTTGACCCATTAAATACAACGACTTTAGGTATGAATATGTCACTAAATCCCGGCGCAGATTCGCCATCCTACGTTGTTAATTTTCAATCGATCGGGAAATATAATGAAAAAACAAATCTGGATTCGGTGGGTGGAGAACTCGTGGATTTACGAGAGGATTCGCGTGCTGTGAATACGCTTACATCTGTAAATATACCATTGACAATTTTGAATATGACCCATTTTATCGTGATCAATTATAATACAATCAAAAATACCGATAAACTTGAAAGTGAACGTGCGGGAAATTATTTATTTCCGAAAACAGATACCGAAACTCTTTCCTTGAATTTGTCTTCTAAATTTTACACCCCACTTCGATCCAATATTTCCTTCAGCAAGACGGAATTGTATCTACCATTCACAGACACGGATGGCACCGTATCGAAGGCCAAATATATTTGGACAACCGCAGGCTTGGCAGGACAATATGGTTTTTTGAATCAAAAGCTTCGTGTGTCTGGTGGATTTTCTTATCTTGCAAGTAAAGGCCTGACAAATTCTACTATTATGTCCATTAAAGGGGGTGCGGATTGGGATGTGGTGGAGGGCATGACTGCGATCATTTCCGGTGTACTTCAGTTGACAAATACCGGTGATAAAACGGAAGTAAATACTACAGGAATTATTCTCAAACTTCGCTATAATTTCTAAAGATGGATCTCATTCTAAAAGAACTGAAAGACCGCTGGGTTGGTATTGTCATTACTGCGTCATCTATTTTGCTTATATCTGTTTTTCACTGGCTCGGACTTTTCGACGTGCTCGAAATGAAATCCTACGACTATCGTTTTCACCGTGTCCGCGGGCCGTTGACAGGTTGGACTGCGAAGGATTCCACATATATTAAGAGAGACACGGACGTGGTTTTGATTGAGGTGGATGACGAAGCATGGCGTCTTGTACCGGAAGCGTGGCCTTATCCTCGTGGAACCATTTGGGGACGGGCCATCAAAAATCTTTACCGCGCCGGCGCCAAGGTAATTGTTTTTGATATCCAATTTGACGCACCCGAAACGAAATCCGAATACCTTCATACGTTTGCGGACAATATCCAATCAGAAGACTTGAAACAGCTAATTCCGCGCCACGGTGACATAATGCTTGGAGAGGCGATTTCTGAAGCAAAAGCATTTGGAACAGAGGTTATTATGCCGGTTAAAATGGTTACCGAACAAAACCTCCAACCACCGCAATACATTGCTTATCCTGTGGGACCTATCATGGCGGCGAATCCTGAGACGGGTATTATCAACGATATGTTGGATGAGGATGGGTTCTCCCGTCAATACAGTATTTTTGACCAAATGAGTCATGAACCTGACAAATATTATTTGACGATTGGAGTAAAAGCAGTCAAATCATTTTTAGAGATTTCAGATTCAGCGCTTCCCAAATTTGACGCAGATGACCTCACCTGTAATTACGGTCACATTACCATAAAAACGTACGGATATGGAAATACATTTTTAGTGAATTATTATGGTCCTCCATCCGGCTATCGTCTTCGTGGTTCTCAGCAGCTTCCATCATGGGGCACTTTTCCAAGATATTCTCTCGCTTACATTATTGATACAGAAGAAGTAACGCTTCGAGATCCAACGGAAGATATCGACTGGATGTCTCAGTTCATCCCCGGTGTTGTACCGGAGTATATTTCCGCTATTGAAGATCCCATAGAAAAACAAGAGATGATGAATATGATGGGTATCGGGGAGAAATTTGATATTACAAAGTCGCCGTTTTACAACAAGATTGTGGTCATTGGCACGGCTGTAGAAGTCCATCATGATGTAAAGAATACACCGTTTTATAATTATATGGGAGTGCAACAGCTTACCCCGGGAATGGAAACACATGCCAACGCAATCCAAACAATCTTAGATAATAATTACCTCAATGTGCTCGGTGGAAGGCTGACAGGACTGTTTTACTACGATTATCCGATGAGCCATACGTGGCTGATTGGGCTACTCTGTCTAATTGCGTTTGTGCTGTTATCATTTTTCAATCCGGTTGTTGCGGGTGTATTTATTTTATTGGAAGGAATTGTTTATTTTGGAATTGTGGGCGGATTGTTTACGGATGATTTGTTTTGGTTTCTCAAGTTTTCATTGTCTTCCATTTTTCCGACAGGATTCGTGGCAAATAATGCAAGCTGGTTCACCGTTCCTCTTCCAAAACCCGGTACGAGTATTGTTCTTCCTCTGGTGGCGCCACTAGCCGCTGTTCTGATAACTTACACGGGAAACGTTATTTATAAATTCCTTGTTGAACAAAAAGACAAACGCTTCTTAAAATCTACTTTTGGTGCTTACATTTCTCCGGATCTCATTGATCAAATGTATGCCGAAAAGCAGGAGCCAAAACTTGGAGGCGATGCTGGATATCACACAGCCTTTTTCTCGGATATTCAAAGTTTCTCCGCTTTTTCCGAAGTCCTTGAGCCTGAACGTATGGTCGCCTTGATGAATGAATACCTTACAGAAATGACGAATGTGCTATTAGACCGGCAGGGAACACTTGATAAATATATCGGCGATGCAATCGTTGCGTTTTATGGTGCACCGGTTCCGGTGGATGACCATGAATACCAAGCCTGCATGACGGCCTTAGATATGGAAACAAAACTGATAGAACTTCGCAAAAAATGGGAATCTGAAGGTGATTGGCCGGATATTGTCCACAATATGCATCACCGTGTCGGACTGAATTCCGGAGACATGGTTACGGGGAATATGGGATCAGCCATGCGAATGAATTACACCATGATGGGCGACACGGTTAACATCGCCGCCCGATTGGAGGCATCGGCAAAGCAGTACGGCGTGTACATCCAAGTTGCAGAAAACACCTACAAAAAAGTAAAAGATCAGTTCGAATGGCGGAATTTAGATTATGTGCAAGTAAAAGGAAAAAATGTTCCAGTAAAGGTGTACGAATTATTGGCAGAAAAGGGAAAACTTAAAGAAAATGATGTGGAACTTGTAAAGAAGTATGAGGAAGGTCTGACATTCTATAATAAGCAGGAGTGGGATAAAGCACTGAAAAAATTCGAACAATCGAAGGAACTGGAAGATATGTTTCCGACCCGACCGACGAGCCCGAGCCATATGTACATTATGCGATGCAATCATCTCAAAGAAAATCCACCCGGCGCCGATTGGAACGGTGTCTGGAAATTGACCGCTAAGTAGGATATTTGTGATCCCATTAAAGCATGTGATATTCGTCACATAGCTTTAGTGTTTTCCGTCGTATTTTCCACTCATATTATGGGTTCGGTTCATGAAAATACATAAACCATATACATCGATTTGGCAGCCGAGTGTACTCGCAATCGTCTTACTTGTCACTTCTTGTGATCTATTTACGAATATCGATAATCTCTTTGACCCGGAACACCCAGACTTCCGCAATCCCGAAACATTACTTTTCTCTGGACCGGCTGAAGGTGAAATCGTTCAATCGAACACTGTTATATTTTCTTGGGAACATGCAGATTCTGTGTATCACATTGACACTTCATCCACGTCAAACGTTTCTGATCGAATTGAATATTCCTATCGCCTGACCGGAAGAAATTGGTCCACGTGGGAATCCGGAGAATCTTTATGGTATTCGCCATTTACGCATTGGCAGTATGATAATTCTACCGGTATTCATTCACTCACCTTGGGTCCGCTCGAGGACGGTCCCCAACTCTTTGAAGTTAGGATGAAATACCCGACTGGTGTTTTTGAATATAACTGGCCCATGCGGTCGTTTTCGATAGATGCCATGGAAGGTACTGCATTAATGATTTCTCCGATGCAGACCTACATTGATTCCGCCGAAGCATTTTACGCACATGTTCGCGTATTGGATGCTGTGGATTTAATGGGCATTAATCTCAAACTTCAGTACGATCCATCCATGCTTCATATTCGGGAATATACCTTGATGGATGATTCGCTCGATTTTCTTCTTCAAAGCCATGCGGATAATCTGAATGATTTCGTTTTTATTACGCACGATTCTCTTGCCGGAACATTTGATTTGAGCATCGGAATCGCCGGCGGAAACTTTACCGGCGTCAACGGGTCGGGTGCGCTTGTACAATTTACTTTCGATCACATCGGCGAACGCGGAAATACCACGATCGAAATTTTAGATGAGTCCACCTTAAGAGACATTAACAATACTACTACACTTAACGCAACGGGAGACGGCCATGTTACGGTGTGGTAAAATCCTGACTATTATTTTGGCAATTTCTTTTGGGTTCGCCCAGGAAGATGCGCGAATAATGGTAGAGGACACTCTTGCTCCCCAAGTCACCTATTTTTCTACTTCACCAGATACAGTAGATGTAACTGACAGTTCTGCGACGATTACCATGAGTCTTGGTGCCATGGATGACATTTCCGGATTGAATTATTTTCAAATGCGGTTCACCGGCCCTTCCGGATCCCAAGAAAAATGGGTTTATTTCGGATTTAATGGAACGATGTCGGACACTGTAACGACCAGTGTAACGATTGAAGAATTTTCCGAATCAGGTCTTTGGGAATTACAGTATGGGTACGGGTATGACATAGTAAATAATCAAGTCTGGTATGATGAAAATGGTCTGGATTCACTTGGGATTCAGGCACATTTTTTTGTGATTTCAAATCAGGATACTACAAATCCCCAAGTCACTTATTTTAACGCATCGCCTGATACGATTGATGTAACAGACAGTTCTGCGACGATTACCATGAGTCTTGGTGCCATGGATGACATTTCCGGATTGAATTATTTTCAAATGCGGTTCACCGGCCCTTCCGGATCCCAAGAAAAATGGGTTTATTTCGGATTTAATGGAACGATGTCGGACACTGTAACGACCAGTGTAACGATTGAAGAATTTTCCGAATCAGGTCTTTGGGAATTACAGTATGGGTACGGGTATGACATAGTAAATAATCAAGTCTGGTATGATGAAAATGGTCTGGATTCACTTGGGATTCAGGCACATTTTTTTGTGATTTCAAATCAGGATACTACAAATCCCCAAGTCACTTATTTTAACGCATCGCCTGATACGATTGATGTAACAGACAGTTCTGCGACGATTACCATGAGTCTTGGTGCCATGGATGACATTTCCGGATTGAATTATTTTCAAATGCGGTTCACCGGCCCTTCCGGATCCCAAGGAAAATGGGTTTATTTCGGATTTAATGGAACGATGTCGGACACTGTAACGACCAGTGTAACGATTGAAGAATTTTCCGAATCAGGTCTTTGGGAATTACAGTATGGGTACGGGTATGACATAGTAAATAATCAAGTCTGGTTTTATGATACTGACTTAGACACCCTCGGAATAGATGCACAATTCTTTGTGATTAACCGGAATGATGATTATTCCGGTCCAACATGGCACGTATCCACTTCCGGCTCGGACAACACCGGCGACGGTTCCTATGATTTTCCCTTTGCTTCCATCCAGACGGCGATTGATTCATCCAGCGATGGCGACAGCATCTTGGTGGCGGAAGGAACATATAATGTGAACGATTTGACTGTTTCGGACAAATCCCTGACATTGAAAGGTGTGTACGGCCGCGATTTCACCATTCTCGATGGGGAGGATGCTCATCGGATTCTGACCGTTAACAATGCAAGTACCTATACTTTTAACATGAGTGGTTTTACGGTGACAGATGGTGACGCGCTGTCAAACTCCGGTTACGTGATGAGTGTGGAAGGCGGAATGGCGACATTCTCTGATATGATCCTGGAAGACAGTGGACAGAATACTGGGAACACACTTTTTCGGGGGAATGATCCTGATTCAACCACCTTTAAGAATTGCATTGTCAGAAACAATTCAGCAGAAAACGCCGCCGGTGTAGGATATGCAACATTAAAATATTGCCTTGTGTACGGTAATTCAGGATGGAACAACACGAATCCTGTTGAGGAATGTATCGTGATTAACTGTACTATTGTAAACAATGGTGGCGGTGCAGGAAATTCGTGGACGACTGGCGGGGCTACAAACAGCCAGATCGTGAATTCCATTATCCGTGAAAATGGAGGTGCAGGACAGATCTATTATTATTCCGGATCAACACTGACTGGTGTCACTTATTCAAATATTGAGGACGGATATACAGGAACTGGAAACATAGATGCTGATCCGCTTTTCACCGATCCTGATAGCGGTGACTTTTCACTTCAAGCAGAATCACCGGCGATAGACGCCGGCGACCCTAATTCCGATTATGATCCGGACGGCACCATCGCCGACATGGGCGCCTATTATTATCATCAATCAGCACAGCCTTCCAATGATAACTACTCCCTCAGCTTCGATGGGGTAGATGATTATGTAGATATTCCAAACCTGGTTGATGGCAGTACCAGTCTCACGATTGAAGCTTGGTTCAAATACGAAAATACGGATACATGGAGATGGATCTACGGCGGCGGTTCGGACTGGGTTGATGTTGGGGCCAGTGTTGCCAGTGGCGGGAATACAATCAGATATCATTTCAAGACCACAGACGGCAGCTTTTCCAATGGTGACGGGTCCATCCAACTTTCACCCTATAGGTGGTACCATTTTGCAATGACCTACGATGGCTCTGCTGTGAAGGGATACATTGACGGCCAGCTTGATTTTGAAACTTCATTTTCAGGGTCTGTTGAAACCAACCAAAACCAGATGATTGGCGCCGGTTACACCAATGCCGGTGAATTTTTCAAGGGCAATTTAGATGATGTCAGAATTTGGGGTTATGACAGATCCCAATCAGAAATTCAGGATAATATGTTTGATGTGGACCCAGCATCTGAGATCTACCTCGAAGGGTGCTGGACGTTTAACGAAGGAACAGGAGACACTACTTACGGACAAAGTAGCAACCCTCACGAAGCCGTAATCTACGGCGCTTCGTGGAGTACGGATGTGCCGGATTCATCAGTTAGTATTAGTCCGGAGCCAAACCTGCGAGTGAATTGGATGGAATCCATTTATCATGTCCAACCCGGTGACGAAATTGGCGATTCTATTTATGTGGAAATAATCAATGTTGGCGAAGCCGATGCCTCTAATTTTGATGTCGGGTTTTACATTTCAGAAGATAGTATTATAACAACTTCAGATCATCTCTTAACCGATGGGCGCGTAAATGTTACTTTTCTAGCCTCCGGTGATACGACGGTGATAGATTTACCTACCGATGTATCTGTCCCGAATGATTTACCTGACGGCATTTACTATTTCAGTCCTATCGTGGACGAATTCAATGTGGTTCAGGAATACGATGAGTCCGACAATTTCTGGCTGCATCACATGCGTATCGGCGATCCGGATTTTTCCCTCAGCTTCGATGGGGTGGATGATTATGTTGTCATCGCTGACGACCCCAGCCTAAATCCTTCTGATGCGATTACTGTCAGTGCTTGGATCAAGCCCTATTCCTGGGACGGCAACCGACGCGTTCTGCAAAAAGGTGCCGGAGACGAATTTATTTTGGAAGGCGAGGATAGCGATCATTTTGAATTTGTAGTAAACGGTCAGGGATATTCGGTGGAAACTGTGCTCCCACCCCTGAATGTTTGGACGCACGTGGCTGGTGTTTACAATGGCGATTACGCTTTTCTGTATATTGATGGACAGCTACAAGCAAGCACGTTTATTGGCCAAACTTTAACCACCACCACCGATCCGCTTTACATCGGCACCAAAAATGAAACATCACCGGACACTGATCATTTCAATGGATTAATTGATGACGTTCGTCTGTGGGGCCGCGCGCTGGATGAATCTGAAATTTTACCAAATATGTATTTTGAACCAAATTGGGATGATGATTTGCGACCAATCGCTTTTTGGCCTTTTCATGAGGGCGGTGGCGATTCTGTATATAGCTGGACTGAAAATATGCATCATGGATCAATTAACGGTGCTTCGTGGAGTGCTGATGTCCCGGATAAACCCACCGGATCCATTAATATAGAGTTCACCTCAGTCCGCCCCGATTCCGGCTACCTGTGGGTGGGGCTCTGGTTTCCCGGAAGCGATATTTATAATCGTGGTCCCGATGTTGGTCGAGATTCTATTTATGTCAATTTTGCAAGTCAATCCATGCAGACCATGTTATTTAACGGTCTTCCTGATGCCGAGGGATATATTGTCCGATCACGTTTTGATGCCATTGATTCTCCCACCAACGGCCCGGACGACTGTGATAACGGGTATGACCTGGAAGGCATTACCGATCCCATAAACATTTACCTTGGCGGCACAGTTTATTCCGATCTGGCACTGGATGAATGCTCCGGACCATACGAGGCTGGATCATCGTATTTTGGTACCGATTTCAGCCGCATTCGCGTATGGGAAGGAAATCCGGTCAATCCCGATGCAAACCAAAATGCTTTTGCCATTACCGGAGATCAAATCACAGTAGAAGCGTGGGTGTATCTCATGAACCTTCCGGTTGGCGATGGGTACGATATTGTTTTGCGTCCTTTCGGTGGAGGGGAAGCCCGCGGGTCCTATGGTCTGCATCTTCAATACGATGAACAGGGAAATCCGGTGTGGGCATTCAGCATTTCTGATACCGTTTCCAATATCGGTTATGTTTCAAGTTCGATGGTTTCGCAGGGAAGTTGGACCCACGTGGCCGGGACGTATGATGGTACCAGTATGAAACTTTATTTAGATGGAAACTTGCAGGCTGAAGTTCAATATACGGGTACGATTGGCTATGGTGACACCGGGTTTTATATCGGTGGATACTTGGGCGGACAAGATGATTTTTTTCACGGCATTATCCGGGATGTCAGCATTTGGGATGTATCTCGGCCCGGGGCAAGTATTCTGATAGATTTAACCACCCCGCCTACCGGGTCAGAACCCAATCTGCAAGGGTATTGGCCTTTGAATGAATTCACGGAATTCAATGGAAATTATCCAATTTCTGAGGATCATTCTCCAAATGAAAATCATTTATTTGTTCAGGGCAATGTTTCCATGGTGGATGCAGCGATTGGTGATCCAAATATTCTAATTGAACCTTGGGGTAACAATTATTATCAAGGAAATGGCGTTGAAAATGAACCGTTCAGGTTTGGTCCCGTTGTAGATGGCTGGCCACTGACATGGTCGTTATCAAGCGCACCGTCAGGAATGACTATTGATGCCAATGGACATATCGATTGGACACCATCAAGTAATCAAGATGGAACGTACATTGTGTATGTTCATGGTAGTAATTCCATATCTTCGGCCCAAAGTGAATTAAGAATTTTTGTAGATGAATTTCCGGTGGATTCCCGGGAACACAATAATAACAATGTTTCTTATAGCGTTATGAATAACGGCGTGCTTGGCGCTGACAGAGGAATCGGTACGGGATTCCAATTCAATGGGGAATTTGGGTTGTATGAAGGAAGCTTGATTATTGGGCAAACCGATTACCAGATTTCCGGTGCATTGTATGAACGTGAATTCGCCACCCGCAGCATGATGTCTGAAAGAACAAGCCCATTCAACGGATTCGACCAGGCATTTCAATCCGATTTTGATGACAGCCGGGTACAAAACCCCATTGGCGTGCACGTCTTCCAGAATTCTTATTCCAAATCCAATGCGCCTGATAATGATTATGTGATTATGGATTATGAGTTGATGAATACATCAGGCCAAGATCTTACAGGAATTTATATAGGGCTTGCAATGGACTGGGATGTGGGCGATTACCTCAACAATTCCGGCGGATTCGATCCGGATAGAAATCTCAGTTATGTGTATGAAACTTCAACCGGGCCCAATCGTGTCCAACGCTCAGAAGATGAAGGAATGCTGAAAAAAAGGAATTCTACTGATCGCAATGCTCGAACCTCACCAACATATTTCGGTGTATCTGCGCTAACGGATAGTGTTTCAGGTCATTATATTCAAATAGGGCAATTTGATTCGACTTATTTTTACCTCATGACGCACATCGAATCTCAAGACTCCGTGGGCGATGCAAGAGCATACTTATCAGTCGGCCCGTTTGATATTCCCGCTTACGACACGATTTCCACAATGTTTGCGGTGCTCGGAGGCGAAAACTTGGCGGATCTTCAGGCCAATGCCGATGCAGCCAAAATGGCGGTCATGTCTTCAGGCCCCGTCATTTCCGTTTATCCGGATTCACTTAATTTCACTGTATTCCCGCCGGAGAATGAGCAGTCGCAAACATTAACAATAGAGAATACCGGGAATGCGCCATTGGAAGTGCAAATAAGTACAGGCACACTTCCCGTCACCGATATAGATGGGAATGTCTATCAAACTATACAAATCGGCGACCAAGTATGGATGGCGGAAAATTTGAAAGTAACCAAATTTCGGGATGGAACTGACATTCCTACAGGCTACAACAACACAGATTGGTCAAATCTTTCAACCGGAGCCTATGCGGTTTACAATGATGACGAAACGAACGCCGACACCTACGGCTACCTTTATAATTGGTACGCCGTGGACGACAGCCGCATTATCGCCCCGGAAGGATGGCACGTATCCACGAATGATGAATGGACAGAATTAACAAATTATCTTGGGTTTAATGCAGGAAGTATACTTGCCGGTAATGCAGATTTATGGACTGATGGAAATTTAAAAAATAACGCAGAATTTGGGTCAAGCGACTTTATGGCCCTTCCGGGTGGCTACCGCAGTGGCTATATTGATAATTACAACTCTTTAGGAATGAATGGCAAATTTTGGACTTCAACGGAGGATTACAATGCTAACAATGGTTTTAGTTGGTATCTGAATTACAGTCAATCGTCGGTCATTTATTCTGCTAGCGGCAAGTCGTACGGACAATCTGTTCGTTGCGTCCAAGATCAAACTGCTGTAACTGCGGTAGTCGTATCGTCCCAGCGAGAAATTGCCAAGGATAAATCCGGCGTCTCAACAACCAATACCCAATTCCCAATACCCAATACCCGAACTTCCCGCACCGACTGGCTCACCCTTTCGGCTGACACGCTTACTATTCAGCCGGGAACTTCCGCTGACGTAACGGTAACGGTTAACGCCGCCGGCTTAGATCCCGGGGATTACAGCGACAATATAATGATCACCAGCAACGATTCCACAAACAGCAGTGTGAATATCCCGGTGAATATGAGCGTACTTTACAGTGGACCTTCAACATGGCATATCTCTACCGACGGTGATGATGCCGCCGGTGACGGCTCAGCAGAGTTGCCTTTTGCCAGCATTCAACACGGAATTGATATGGCAAATGACGGAGACAGCATTCTGGTTGATTCCGGAGATTTTAATGAAAATATATTTATGGGTAAAGATTTAGTATTAAAAAGTTTGTATGGACCGCAAATAACATCCATCATTCATTCTAGTGTGGATTATGCCCTTGTAACATTTTATGGCGGTGGTAATTCTAATTTGTCCGGGTTTTCTTTAAAAAATGGAAACCGGACAGGGCAGGGCGGTTCCGCAATTGATATCTATTCATCTGTCACAGATGTCTTTATTGATAACTGTATCCTTGAAAATAATGTTGCGCAATCTGCAGATGCTTGGGGTGGAACAATCCTTGTACATGGTGACAGTGTATCTTCTAACATTAAAATTTCAAATTCAATCCTTCGGAATAATACCAATAGCAATGGCTGCTCGGCCATCCGCATAGGCGATAATCTTGATCCGGTAAAAATAGTTAATACATTAATTGCTGATAATGACGGCCCGGCTGTTCATTTAAACAACGGGAAAATAAATATGGTCAATTGCACTATTGTCGGTCAATCGGATAACCCTGATGTTTTTATCCTCAATTCAAATTCCTATGGATTGCTGATTAATTCGATTTACGCCAACGCCGCCCAAGGTCCCGAAGTAACCAATAATTCGTTATTGGATGTCGTTTATTCAAACATTGAAGGCGGATGGACAGGTGCAGGGAATATTGATTTCAATCCATTATTTTCAGATACAGCCAACGGCGATTACCGACTTTCTGATTCATCTTCCTGCATAGGCGCCGGAATTGATTCGATAGAAATTGCCGGCATTTGGTATGTCGCCCCCGATTATGATCTTGACAACAATTCTCGTCCCAACCCTGAGAACTCAAACCCGGACATAGGCGCCTACGAAAATCCGCTTGGAATTACGTCCAACAATGCGCCTTCTGTCTCTTTAAATATGACGTTGGAAGAACAGCATGGATTTGTTTTATTTAATATAGATATGAGCGATCCGGACGGAGATGAACTCAATGCTGTCCTGTATTTTTCAACCGATTCAAGTAACTGGATTGAAGCGTCGGCGCAACCAATAGGAGCTTCAAAATCCGAACCATCTAATGATCAAACTAAATCTTTGGCAATGGGTGGAATTGATCTTCCCCAGAATTCGCGATCGTCTTCAAGGTCTTGGATGTCGTGGGATTCTCAATATGATCTGGGTGATGTAATGGTCAACGATGTGTGGCTCAAAGCAGAAGTGAATGATGGTTTTATAGCGGTTAACGGATTTCTTGGACCTTTTGCAGTGGATAACCACATCGGAACTGTAGTGTTTTATAATCCGCCAACAGAAGAAATTTCCGGTGAGGTTGAGGTGAACTACCTGATTTCAGATTCAACCAATGACGAATATAATATGACAGTTTCTTATTCCGCGGACGGCGGGTCTTCTTGGATGGAACCGACCCTAATCAATCCAATCTCGGATCCGCTGACTCCGTCGGATTATTCCGGCAACTTTACCTGGAATACGACAACAGATTTGGCAAATTATGATGGCCAAATACTTCTCGCTCTTTCATTATCGGACGGATGGGAATATGGAAATGCCGATACAATTGATTTTACCGTGGACAATCAGGATCTCATCAATTTGGTAAGTTATTCCCCGGACACCTCGGCACTTTTGAATTGGTACGACTCATTTTTGCTGTTTTTCCCGGGGGAATTAGATCAGTCAACGGTGGATTCCGGCATCACACTTTCCGGAAGTATAAGTGGCCCAATTTCAGTATCAACCAATATAATGACAATAGGTTCTCAGGTTCGGGTTTCACTAATTCCTGATGATAATTTTTACGCAGGCGAAACCGTAACGCTTATCATTTCTACTCAATTAAAAGATACACTTGGCAATCCGTACGACGGAAATATGAATGGTGATCAGGATGATGATTTGGATATCACAATCCTTGAATATGATACGCCTTACCTCGCCGATTATGACAATTCTGCTCTTGTTGATTTTTCAGATCTCTTGGCGTTTCAGCAAGCATGGTGGGAACCGACCAATTATGGCGAACGTGAAACAGGTCCGGCCGAAGGGACTGCTCCGAATTTAAGGATTGTTCCCGATGGCAAAATTGATTTTGAAGATCTCATGGTTTTTGTCCAAATGTGGAACTGGTCTGCAGGATTTATTCCAAACGACGGCTGGATGACGAATGCTCGTACCACAGAAAATTCCGGAATTTCCGTCGAAACGACGTTCCCGAAAAAACAAGTCGGTGTCGAGGTCGAATCTCTTTATTTGAACATTAATGTTGATTCGTTAGCGCGCGTCGGCGCAGGGGAGTTACTTATTGCTTACGATCCATTGGCTCTTGAATTTAAGAACGCAGTTGCCGCACAGCATGCTAACTGGATCGTTCTTGCCAGTGCGTCAGAAACAGAAGGCATTCTTCGTATAAATCTCGCAGATTTCAGTACAGATTTAACCCTAGGATCTGCATTGGCATCAATTGAGTTTCGGACACTTCAGGATGTGGAAACATCCATTAATTGGCAAGCAGATATCCGCGACCGCTCCGGAATGATCTGGGAAAAGGCCTCTGGGCAAACTGATTTCTCCACGGTTCCGCCATTGCCAATTGTGTTTGCATTGCACCAGAATTTCCCGAACCCGTTTAATCCCACAACAACAGTTCGCTACGATCTTCCTGAAGATTCCCGTGTTCGTTTGACTGTTTACGATATTCAAGGAAGGGAAGTCACTATCATTTCTAATGATATTCAGCCTGCAGGATTCCGCTCAATTATTTGGAATGGTCGCGATTCTCACGGGCGTTCCGTTGCCGCCGGTATGTATTTTCTGCGTTTGGACACGCCGTCCTATCACGATACGCGGAAAATGATTTTACTGAAATAATCTATAATCTTTGTCCATTGTCATCCTTATTCTGGCAAGATCAATAGAATAATTATTGTTCTCTCTCTCTAAGTTGAGGACAGGCTGGTCCAACATATCAGCATTCCCATTTTTTTTCATCCATTCCGACAAAAAACATTACATGAACCATTTCTGTCCTATATAAAAAAGCAGTAATTTTCAAGTCTTATGGAAACCCAATATCGAGGTAAAATCCTTTGGATCGATGACGAAATTGATCATCTAAAACCACATATTCTTGCGCTGGAAGAAAAAGGGTATGATATCCGCACAGCAACAAATGGAAGTGACGGGATTGCATTTGCAGAAGATGAACCGTTTCATTTAGCGCTTATTGACCAATTCATGGCGGGGATGGATGGAATGGAAACGCTTAGACGTCTCAAAGAATCTTGTCCGGCTTTGCCCGTTGTCATGATTACCAAGAGTGAAGAAGAATGGCTAATGGATGAAGCCATTTCTGAACAGGTAGAACAATTCCTAATAAAACCGGTAAATCCAAGTCAAGTCTTCATGGCATGCAAGCAGGTGCTGGAAAAACATAAGATTCAAGAAGAAAAGGCAACGAGCGGATATCTTCAAGAATTTCAGGATATCGAATCGAAACTATCATCCGATCCATCCTTTGCTGGTTGGTGGGAAATTCATAATAAACTCGTTAAATGGCAGCTCAATTTTGATGAACATTCAGATACCGGGTTGGGAAATATTCTTGCTGATCAAATCCAGTCGGCCAATAGGGCTTTTATCCAATTCATCGAAAACGGATATTCAAATTGGGTGGTAGGTCAAAACCGTCCCCAAATGGTTCACGATACCATTCCAATTGCAGTTGCACCAAAGCTCAACGAAGGAAAAAAAGTGTGCCTTTTGGTTCTGGATTGTATGCGTCACGATCATTTCATGACACTTATGACAGAACTTCGATCCCTATTCGACATTGTCATTGATCCTAGTCTTGCATTACTTCCATCTGCAACACCCTATAGCAGGAATGCTATATTTTCCGGAATGTTTCCGAACGAATTTTGCAAGAAATATCCTGAACAGGTCGAAGCCATGCAACAGGAAAAAGGTGTCAATCGTTTTGAAGAAATATTTTTATCGGATCAACTTTCCCGATTAGATTTAGCCAATGTAAAACTGCATTTTAAAAAAATATGGAAAGTATCTGAGGGGAATAATTATCAATCTCATGTCGGCGATTATCTTGATTCGGATTTAATGGCAATTGTTGTGAATTTCATTGACATTTTAGCTCATGCGCGGTCTGAATCAGAAGTTCTGCAGGAAATGGTTCCGGATGAGTCCGGTTATAGAAGCTCCGTCAAAACATGGTTCAAAAATTCATGGCTGTTAAAAGTTTTGAAAACACTCAAAGAAACTGGCTTTACAGTTGTGATTACAAGTGATCATGGCAGCATCCGGGTTGGTAAAGGCGTTTTGGTTGGTGCCGATAAAGAGACATCTAGCGGAATCCGATATAAAATGGGGCGCAATCTGAATTGCAATGAAAAGCACGCACTTATTATTAGAAAACCTTCAGATTATGGCCTTCCCGAACTTGTGCATCAGACAAATTATCTCATTGCGAAAGACGATGTATATTTTCTTTACCCGAACCAGCAGCATCGGTATGAGAAAAAAATAAAAAACAGTTTCCAGCATGGCGGGATTTCTATGGACGAAATGTTGGTTCCGCTTGCAACTCTTACTCCACTTACTTGAGATGACGTCAAATCAAACGTATCGATTATCATCCACAACCGAAACCCAGAAACTTGCTGAGACGTTTGGTGAATCCGTTCAGCAGGGAACAGTTCTTGCGCTCATTGGTGATCTTGGAAGTGGGAAAACAACCTTTACGCAGGGATTCGCAAAAGGATTTGGCGTTACTGAGAGCGTCGGATCACCAACCTTTAAAATTGTAAGCGAGTATAACTGTAGAAAAGGAAAGTTGGTGCATGTGGATTGCTACCGCCTTAAAGGGTCCGACGATTTTCTGAATATTGATGGTGAATCAATTTTGAATGCGGTGGATGCTGTAACGCTTATCGAATGGGCAGATATCATTCAGCCAATTTTACCGCCAGATACGGTTTATCTTCGTTTTTCGCATTGTTATGATGATATGAATTCAAGAAATCTAACTATTAATCCCAACTTAGTTTTTGGAAAAAATTGAATAATGTCACAAATTTATCTCAATTTCGATGACCCATCATTTATTATCCCCCGTGCCAAGGGAGACCTTCGGTGGAATAATTTTGGTGCCCCGTTTTTTCCCTGCAATAGCGAAAACAAAATGGGGTTTAAAAATGCAGTTGGTTTGAGCAGAATAATTATCAAATAATCGTTATGAATATATTAGCAATAGAAACCGCAACCGACATATGCAGTGTTGCTTTTTGTGTGGACGGAATCACGAGAGCAATAAAAGAAGATTCCATTCCTAGAAAGCACGCTGAAATACTACCACTATTTTTTGAAGATGTGAAAAAAACCGGAAATTTTAAATTGGCAGATTTAGATGGGATTGCTGTTTCGATTGGACCGGGTAGTTTTACAGGTTTGCGTATCGGACTTAGCTATTCAAAGGGGTTGGCATTTAGCCAAGGACTTCCACTCATTCCTGTACCGACTTTACTTGCAATGGCAGAAAATGCGGCTAATAAATCAGAATCAGCAAACGTTTTACTTTTTTCTCATAGAGATATTTTATTTCATCAAACAGTAAACAATTCGAATGATTTTCCGAAACCAATAAACGAACCAAGTTCCCAAACATGGAGTGATGTAGAACTCGAACTAAATGGGTCTCGTGATGATGTCATCCAATGGAATTGTGAACGCTTTCTTGGAAATCAAGGTAAAACTCAACCGTCGGCTACTTCCGTTGGAAGACTTGCCGATACACACTTTAAGGGATGGGTAAATTATGAGCCATTCAAACTTGTACCTGAGTATATTTCACCCTTTAAAATAGAGGAAAATAAATGATTGAGGTACGACCAGCAAACGTTGCAGATTTGGATGCAATGGCGGGAATTGAAGCGCGTGTATTCCAACACCCGTGGACTCGAAACCAAATTTCCGAATTCTTATTTGTTCAGGACATATCAATCAATTTGGTAGTTACGTGTAATAAAAAAATAGTTGGATACGTATTTGCAATCGACACAGAGCAGGAAGCGCAAATTTTGAATATTGCAGTTGATTTGCCTTTTCAGCATAGAGGTTTTGGACAAAAACTCATGACAGCATTTTTTAATTCCATCAACAAGAATTCGCATATTTCGCTGGAAGTTCGGAAGTCCAATATCCCTGCTATAAAACTATATTCCGATTTTGGATTTGAATCTGTAGGGAAGCGTGAACAATATTATCCCGACGGTGAAGATGCATTAATTATGACTAAAGTAGCCTAATGGTTTGGTTTAAACGAAAAGATAAAAAAATTACCGAGACGGATAAAAAAGATATTCCGGGCGGGTTGTGGATAAAATGTCAATCCTGCTCCGAAATTCTCTATCAACCGGAAATCGAAAAACGAAATTCAGTTTGCCATCATTGCAACCACCACTTTCGGGTAAACCCTCAGTATTATTTAGATCTTTTGTTGGATGATGAACCGGAAACGGAATTGTTTGCTAACTTGAAATCGAGTGATCCACTGAATTTTAAAGCGGAAAAAAAATATACTGATCAACTGAAGGTTGCAGAATCAAAGGCAGGAGATAAAGATGCAATCTCTATTTATGAGGGTAAAATACAAACACACGATGTTATTCTCGGGATTATGAATTTCAAATTTATCGGTGGAAGTATGGGCTCAGTTTTGGGTGAAAAACTGTTTAGAGCAATTGATAGGGCGCAGGAAAAAAATATTCCGCTGATTGTAATTTGCGCATCTGGTGGAGCTCGGATGCAGGAAGGTGCATATTCACTTATGCAGCTTGCAAAAATTAGCGCCAAACTTTCTCAATTTTCCGAAAATGGCGGTTTGTATATTCCAATTTTAACGGATCCTACTACGGGAGGGGCAACAGCCAGTTTCGGAATGCTTGGAGATATTATATTAGCCGAACCCGGGGCGCTCATCGGGTTTGCCGGCCCGCGCGTCATCAAACAAACCATCGGCGAAGATTTGCCGAAAGGATTTCAACGATCCGAATTTCTTTTGGATAAAGGCTTTATCGATCATATTGTTTCTCGAGAATCAATGAAAGAAACTCTACACAATCTAATTAGCAACCTAACCTAACTGTGCCAACCATTTTTGTAACCAATGACGACGGGATTCACGCTCCCGGTATTTACGCCCTTTGGGATGCGGTACAATCTTTGGGAAATGTCATTGTAGTTGCACCCAACACAGAGAAAAGTGCCGTAGGGCATGCCATTACCATCGCCGATCCAATTCGAGTTGAGCCTCTAAATAGAACCAATGGATTTCAGGGATTCGCAGTAAACGGAACACCGGCAGATTGCGTAAAAATTGGCGTACAGGCGCTGATGGACACCAAACCGGATATCATTGTATCCGGAATTAATATGGGATCAAATACAGGGAATAACGTGATTTACTCCGGGACCGTATCGGCTGCAACTGAAGGAACGATCCTGAATATTCCATCCATTGCTTTTAGTTTGGATGTTCTTAGAGAAGGCGATTTTACTTACGCAAAAATTGTAGCACAAAAAGTTGTATCGCGTGTGATGGAAACTGGATTGCCTCAAGGAACACTTCTCAATGTTAATATCCCGGGCATACCTGAAGTCGAAATAAAGGGGACAAAAATAACTCGACAGGGAAACGTGTATTTTCGAGACCATTTTGAGAAAAGAGAAGACCCGAGAGGACGTATTTATTATTGGATGACGGGAAATCTCGAAGATCCTGACACAGATTCTGATTTAGATGGGCAGGCAGTAAAAGACGGTTTTGTGAGCATTACACCCATCCGCCATGATTTAACCGATGAATCGTATTTGCCTACACTTCAAAATTGGAATTTGGAATGAATGAATCTCATAAACACGGTGTTGTCGTACTCGATTTTGGCTCGCAGTACACCCAACTAATTGCTCGGAGAATACGCGAAAATAATGTGTTTTCAGAGATTTTACCCCATAATGCATCTATCAATGACATTATGGAACGAGCCCCAAAAGCAGTCATTTTATCGGGCGGTCCATCCAGTGTTTTTGATGACTCTGCCTATGCGTTTGACCCGGAAATTTTTACTTCGGATTTCGCTGTGTTAGGAATTTGTTACGGACTTCAACTCATGGTACATCATTTTAAAGGAACCGTGGAACCGGGAACCCATGGCGAATATGGATTTGCGAGTGTCAAAGTTCTTGAAAAAAACAACCTTTTTGAAGATGTTCCTGAAGAAAGTAAAGTCTGGATGAGTCACATGGATCGGGTATCAAAAATTCCGGCCGGATGGGAAAAACTCGCAGAATCTTCTAACGGAATCGTGGCTGCCATGTGTAATGTATCGGAAAAATTATATGCTACCCAATTTCATCCTGAAGTAGCTCATACTGAGTTTGGGCTTGATATTATTCAAAATTTCTTATTCAAAGTTGCAGGATGCGCGCCGACATGGACACCGGGATTATTTATAGATGAACAAGTTGCGTTGATTCGAAAAAAAATAGGCGATGCACATGTACTCTGTGGCGTGAGTGGAGGGGTAGATTCTTCTGTAGTAGCAGCACTTTTACATAAAGCGATTGGAGATCAATGCACTGGGGTTTTGATTGATCATGGTATGATGCGGAAAGATGAAGCTGATTCCTGTGTAGCTGCATTGAAAAAGGGACTTGGGATGCAAATTGAATCATATGATGAGTCAGAGATTTTTTTACATAAATTAGATGGAATCTCAGAACCTGAGCAAAAAAGAAAAATCATTGGTGAACAGTTCATTCGATCATTTGAACGCATTTCAAAATCACTGGGGGAGTTCAAATTTTTAGCGCAAGGTACGTTATATCCTGACGTTATTGAAAGCGGGATGAGTATAAATGATTCAGCAGAAACTATTAAAAGTCATCATAATGTCGGAGGTCTTCCTGACAATATAAAATTTCAATTGATTGAACCTCTCAAGGAATTATTTAAAGACGAAGTTCGTGAAGTTGGAAGAGAATTGGGATTGCCAGAATCTCTTGTGGGAAGACATCCGTTCCCCGGTCCCGGTCTTGGCATTCGAATTATGGGAAATATCACAAAGGACAGACTGAAAACTTTGCGTGAGGCTGATTATATTTATATGTCTATTTTAAGGGATGAAAATTTGTACGATGAAATTTGGCAAGCATTTTCAGTTTTGCTCCCGGTAAAAACAGTAGGAGTAATGGGCGATCAACGAACCTATGAAGATGTTTTAGCAATTCGCGCTGTTACAAGTACAGATGGAATGACAGCAGATTGGTATCACATGCCGGATGAAGTACTTTCGAAAATTGCGAATAAAATTGTGAATTCGGTGCGTGGCATAAATCGGGTTGTGTATGACATAACATCTAAACCGCCCGGAACCATTGAATGGGAATAAGGTCGAGGTTGCCTTTTTTGGGAACTTGAATTATATTCAGCCATTAGAGGATTATTAAAGGCAAAAATTTATGTGCGGAATAGTAGGATATATCGGTAAAAAAGACGCCGTCCCGATTTTATTAAAAGGACTGCAAAGGCTGGAGTACCGCGGGTACGACTCAGCCGGGATTTCTGTTATGGGAACAGATGGAGTCCAAATTGTAAAGCAGGCCGGGAAAGTGTCGGAATTGAGCAAAGTAGTGGATGATTCACCCGTAAAGGGAACCATCGGAATTGCCCATACGCGCTGGGCAACGCATGGCGAACCAAATAATGTCAATGCACATCCTCATACGGATGCATCTGAAACGTTTTCTCTCGTCCACAACGGCATCATAGAAAACCACACTTCTCTGCGAACCTATCTTCAGGAAAAAGGTATTTCATTCAAAACGGAAACGGATACAGAAGTGTTGGTCCAGCTTATTTCTTATCTCTACAAAAAGGATGGAACCTCATTTGAGCAGGCGGTTCGGTCGGCGCTTCATGAAGTAGTCGGCGCCTACGGGATTGCGGTCACCTGCAAAGATGAGCCGGAAACCATTATTGTAGCTCGGCTCGGAAGTCCGCTGGTTTTAGGTGTAGGCGATGATGAATATTTTGTCGCCAGCGATGCGTCGCCGATCGTGGAATATACACGAAGAGTGGTGTACTTGGATGAAGGAGAAATGGTCTGCATGACCCCGGATGGTTACGAGGTAAAAAATATCAAAAAAGACATCCTTCTTTCGAAAGAAATCAAAGAAATAGATTTGAGTGTGGAACAGATTGAAAAAGGGAATTTCCCTCACTTCATGCTCAAAGAAATCCACGAGCAGGCGCAGACCATTCCCGATACACTTCGCGGAAGGCTTTTGGTTGATAAAGGCACCGCCCATCTTGGAGGTATCGAAGATTGGATTCCGAGATTCGAACAGGCGCACCGGATTTACATTACTGCCTGCGGAACGTCGTGGCACGCCGGCTTGATCGGAAAGTACCTCATCGAAGAATACGCCCAAATTCCCGTTCATGTTGAATATGCATCGGAATTCCGCTATCGTAGAAATATCGTTGATAAAGATACTCTTGTACTTGCCATCAGCCAATCCGGCGAAACGGCCGACACGCTTGCGGCGATTAAGAAAGCCAAAGAAAAAGGCGCGCTGACGGTTGGAATTTGCAATGTGGTTGGAAGCAGCATCGCCCGTGAAACAGAATGCGGCATTTACACACACGCCGGACCGGAAATCGGCGTGGCGTCCACCAAGGCATTCACTGCGCAGGTGACGGTATTGTATATGCTCGCGCTTCGCCTCGGGAAAAGCGCAGGAATGTCCGCGGTTGAAGGCAGAACGTTGGCAAAAGCATTATCCGGAATCGGCTCGGATGCCGCCCGCGTGTTAGGGCAATCAGAAGAAATTGAAAAAGTGGCCTGGGAATACAAGGATGTGGACAATTTTCTCTACCTCGGCCGCGGACTGAATTTCCCGGTTGCGCTGGAGGGCGCGCTCAAGCTGAAGGAAATTTCTTACATTCATGCCGAAGGCTATCCGGCGGCGGAAATGAAGCACGGGCCGATTGCGTTGATCGATGAGAAAATGCCGGTGGTTTTTCTGGCGCCGCACGACATGACCTTTGAAAAGGTGCTGTCCAATATCAATGAAGTGAAGGCACGAAAAGGAAAGATCATTTCGCTTACAGATAAAAAGACAAATGATTTGACTGATTTATCTGATCATTTGATTGTTGTTCCATCATCTCATCCGCGGATTTTTCCAATTTTGGCAACGATTCCATTACAATTATTAGCCTACCATTTGGCGGTGATTCGAGGATGTAATGTGGACCAACCGCGCAACTTAGCGAAGAGTGTGACCGTTGAATAAATTCCTTCCCATATTATTCCTGTCATCCATTCTGGTAGGCCAAACATGGTTCGCGGAACAAATGACATCGCGTCAGATGGACCATGCAGTTTCGCAATATAACAAAGGCAGATACGCGGTTTGCGAAGCGGCGGTAAACAAAATTCTGAACAACAGTCCCGGCGAAATGGAATCTGCAGCGCGCATGTTGCTCGTAAAAACACTCGTGGCGCAGGACAGGCAGGATGACGCAAAGGAAGCCGGCAGGCAATTTTTATCCGAATTCCCGACCAGCGATTACCTTAGTGATGTCTATTGGGCGTTCGGCGATCTGTTCATAAATGAACGATCTTTTGATTCTGCATTTCGGTATTATATCCTTGCTCGCAATCATGCCAATAGCGGGAATTCCATACACGAATTAGATATTCGAATTCTAAAAACAATTCAGCTAAATCCTCGTTTGGATGTTATCAATGAATTGCTGTCCACACAGTCCGATATTCAAACCAGAACTTTCTTATTTCTTTCAAAAGCAGCTGCAGAGCTGCGACTTGCCCGTCCGGATGACGCCGCCCTATCCCTAGCAAGCGTCGAGCCCCATTTGGTATCCGAATCATTTTCCGAATTATACGAAAATTTACTTCGTGCCACCTACAAGCCGGGATTGAATCAGGCAACCATCGCAATTGTTGCGCCTTTAACCGGTGCGAATTCAGACGATGGAAAAGCGTTTGTGCTGGGTATTACAGGAATGGATGAGGAAGGTCCCACGGAAAATGGTAATATTTCCTATGTGGTTGTGGACAATGGGAGCAACGGTTTTAATACGGTAAAAATATTGAAAGAGTTTGCAGCCCGCAAAGATATTGATGCCATCATCGGACCTTTATCAATCGAAAATTCCTTGTTAGCAATGACGGCATTGGGGAATTCCGGGAAACCGCTAATCATTCCCGGACAAATTGAGCAAAATCTAGCGAGCCTGTCCTCGTCTGTGTTTCAAATGCAAGCTGATTTGGTAATGCAAGGAAGACACGCAGCAATTTACGCAGGGAAAACTTTAGGTCTCGATTCTCTTGCCGTGTTAGCTCCTGCAGATGAATATGGGAAATCACTTGCCGACGCATTTGTGCAGACTGCAGATGCTATGGGAAAATCTGTCGTGGCAATGGAATGGTATTCCGGAACGCCATCTGATTTAAACAAACAATTCAACCGTATTCGCAAAACAGCCTTTTCATTACTTCCAAAAGAGGAAAAACAATTGGATGTTTTTGGTCTTTCCATAGATTCTTTAGATCTGCTATTTGATGTTGATGGCGAAGATATATTTGGCATTGAAGAGGAAAAGCAGGAAACGATGTCCGCCTCAGATTCTTCTGATATTATTTTGTCAACGATTCAAGGAATCTATATGCCGATTCATCCAGGACATTTGGAATTTGTTGCGAATCAGTTTCCGGTTTTTAATATAGAAACCAAGGTTATTGGGAATGAAGCTTGGTTGGATTTCAATATATTGACCAGGGATAATATCGGTCCTCATTTTAATGGATTATCCATTTTAACGCATAGGGTTCATGGAAAATCCGAATTGGGCGACGGTGTGTCGAGGGCCGCATTTTCTTGGGGACATGATTTGGGAAAGCTGCTTCAATCTCTTGTAAATAGTGAATTTTCTTCAGACAATTCGTTATACGATCGTCTTTATGAATTAGAATACTTCCGCGGGGATGATTCATTCTTCAGTTTTACGGATGGAAATCGTACCAATTCCGGGTTACACATTCTGGAATATGGCGATCGAGCGTTTCTATCTAAGGGGTTTTTCATCGGTGATTCGCTTTATCCTGGATTAAATGAAGCGCCGTAGTTCAAAACAAACAGATTGACTTCTTCTCAACGATTTATAGATTATTCCTCGCACTTTAATACAACGGGGTTCAAAGCTGCTTTCTCGCTTAAACAGGATTCTGAAATCAATGAAAAAGATCGAATTTTTCTTGCTACCACTTTGCATTTGGATTCAGCCAAGTTGGTTATCCCAAAACAGACACATTCAAATCATGTAAAATTTTGCAAAAAGGGAGGATTGCCAAAGGATACAGACGGCTTGGTTTCAGAGAAGGAATCTTGTGTATTATCAATTCAAGTTGCAGATTGTATACCAGTATACTTTCTTGAGTCAGATACAGGTCAATTTGGTCTCATGCACGCAGGCTGGAGAGGTGTTGAAAATGGAATCATTCAAAAAGCAGTGTCATTTTTTAATCCGAAAAAATTACGGTGTCTGTTGGGGCCATCTATTCAACACTGTTGTTTTGAAATTGGTCCGGACGTAGGAAAATTATTTTCGAAATCTTTTCAAAAGAAGGGGAAGGGTGACCGATCTTTCCTTAATCTTCAGAATGTAGTGATGCATCACTTAACAGAGTTGGGAATGGATGAAAAACATATCATGAATGATAAAACGTGTACCAAATGTAATCCAGAAAATTTCCATTCTTACAGACGCGACGGATATAAAGCAGGACGCCATATTGCCGTTGCAGGATGGCTTTGTTAGGGTTTCTTTTCTTTGAATGCGAATTTTGGTCCCTACTCAATTTGCGTTTAAAAACAGGGTTTCCTCCTGGTAAAATATTTTTCCTTCTGGCACTAAGTACAGCACTTCCAATTCCAACTTCTGTCTTATAAATTCGACCCCATAAAATTGGTATGACAATCTTAGAAGCCATTGGACTTGGCGCCTTGCAAGGCGTAACGGAATTTTTACCGGTTAGCAGTAGTGGACACTTGGTAATAGGTCAACATTTGCTAGGTATTACATTACCAGGGAATGCGTTCGAAATCTGGGTTCATCTCGGAACATTGCTTAGTATTGTTTTCGTTTTCAATAAAGAAATTATAAATATGCTTACTTCCATTGGCAATCCTGAAACAAGAAAATATATTGGCATTTTAATCACCGGAACTATACCCGCTGTATTTGTTGGATTTGGTTTTAAAGAAACTATTTCAGAATTTTTTGATAGCGTTCATATTGTTTCTTTGGGATTGATGATTACTGCATCCGTACTCTTTTTGACAGGAATGATACGAAAACGATCTGTGCAAATAACACTATTATCAGGATTGGTGATCGGTATGGCACAGGCGTTAGCAATTGTTCCGGGGATTTCCCGTTCCGGTACAACTATCGCAATGGCATTGGTTCTTGGTGCATCTTCAAAAGAAGCTGCAAAATTTTCATTTTTCCTTGCCATTCCGGTTATTGCCGGGGCTGGATTGTTTACAGCGATGGACACAGTGCAGAATCAGGTGATATCATTGGACTCTTCAATCATTTTTGCAGGATTACTAACTTCGTTCCTGGTTGGATGGGTTTCTCTAAAGTGGTTACTCGCGATTCTTCAAAAAGGGAAATTTCATTGGTTTGGAATGTATTGCTTTATTGTTGGTCTAATTTTGGCATTCAGTTAATATGGATATAACAACAATCATTTTTATTTTGTACCTCGTTTCCTTGGTGGGAGTGGGGTTATGGACTTTTAGGTTTAATAAAACTCAGGAAGATTATCTGCTTGCCGGTCGGAAACTTGGTCCTTGGGTGACCGCATTTTCTGAACGTGCTTCCGGGGAATCTGCTTGGTTAATTTTGGCATTGCCGGGCGCTGCAATCACCTACGGATTGAGCCAATCTTGGACCGTGCTCGGGATTATCTTCGGATCCATTGCTGCATGGTTTTTAATTGCAGAAAGATTAAGAGAACAAACCGAACAGTTTGGCGCATTAACACTTCCGGAATTTTTCCACCGAAGATTTAATGATAAATCAAATGTCATCCGATTATTTTCCGCTGGAATTATTGCATTCTTTTTTGCGTTTTATGTTTCGGCACAATTTCATGCATCCGGGAAAGTGCTGCACTCTATATTTGATCTTGATCCAATGGTCGGGATTTCTATAGGCGCTCTAATTATTACCGGATATACGCTTTTAGGTGGTTTTTATGCAGTTGCCTGGACGGACTTAGTTCAAGGAATTCTAATGATTGGAACCCTGGTTATTTTACCTTTGGCAGGATTTATTGAAATTTCAGGAGACTCTGCAAAATCATTGTCCGACAGTCTCACCGCTGCAGGACCTTATCATTCATCATTTACCGGTGGTAAGGAAGGATTCGCTGCCTTAGCCTTAATTGTGAGTGGACTTAGTTGGGGACTTGGATATTTGGGGCAACCGCATCTGTTAATTCGGTATATGGCTATTCGTGATGTAAAAGAAGTAAAAATTGCTCGGCGCATTGCTGTTACGTGGACCATCCCGGGAATGACAGGTTCTTTGCTGATTGGATTAGTGGCACTTGCGTATTTCGGTCCTGAACATTTTACGAATTTGGATGTGGAGCTGGCCATGCCGTTCTTGGCAACAGAACTTCTTCCGGCTGTTATTGCCGGATTATTTATTTCAGGTGCTGTGGCAGCTATGATGTCAACTGCAGATTCGCAGCTTTTGGTGTCCACTTCAGCAATAACTGAAGATTTTGTGCATCAATTTTTGGGGAAGAATCTATCTGAAAAAAACTTGGTTACCCTCAGCAGAATAACGATTATTTTTCTGGGTATTTTTGCTTACGGAATTGCTTTGTATTCGCAAATAGTTGACAAAAATATATTCTCGGTAGTCAGCTATGCTTGGAGCGGACTAGGCTCTGCATTTGGACCGGCATTGGTGTTGACGCTCTGGTGGAAAAAAACAACGAAAAAGGGCGTAATTGCCGGGTTATTAACAGGATTTCTGACGACCGTCCTCTGGGCAAATATCGAGCCGCTTCAGATAATCATTACCGAACGATTGGTTAGTTTTGTTTTTGCATTTATGGCAGTAGTTGGTGTTAGTTTATGGGATAAAAATGTCAAAAGATAATTCTGTAGAAATCCGTCAAGCTTTGAAGGCGGTTAAGAGTGGAACTATAGATCCCGTTTATCTTCTATTAGGGAATGATTGTTTTCTTGAACAGACGTTTATAGGTGAAGTCGAATCTGGATTTTTCCCGGAGGGGGAAATTCAAAAAACTGTAATGATGCCGGGTGAAATGAAAGATGTTGAAATTATTGACCGGTTAACGGATACGGATCTTTTTTTATCGAAACAATTATTTATTTTACGGAATCCATCTTCCATTAAGAGTACGAAAATCAAAAATGAAATAATGGATTACATCAAAAATCCGCAATTGGAAAAATGTTTAATCATCATTATTGAAGATTGGGGCGATAAATCTGCATTTGCGACAAAACTCAAAAAATCAATGGCTTTCATAAATATCGGCACTCCCTTTGAATCCCAAATGATTGTTTGGATAAATTACTTATTTAAGATAAATGGGAGAGAGCAGATCTCTAAAGATGTAAAGCAAGCAGTCATTGAAGTTGCGGGAGATTCACTTTATCATGTTGCAAATGAAATTGAAAAGGTGTGTATCGGACTCGATACAACGGAGGAAATTACCGCAAAAGATATTTATAGATTTTCCGGTTGGAAGCGGGGATATCAATCCTGGCAATTTCTTACAGCCGTCGGTGAAAGAGATTTAGATCAATCTATTCAAATTGGGCAAGATCTGTTGATACGCGAATCGACATTTCATGTATTGTTGAATTCTTTAGCGAATTTATTTCAAGAAATCCTGTACCATAAAATGGGATCGGGAACAAAACCAATGAAGTGGGGTTATACTGGTTTATCGTCATCCATTACAAAAAAGTTACCGCAATTTGCGAAAGGATATAAACAATATGAAATCGAACGCAATCTCAGGCTTCTTCGCCAAATTGATGAAGAAATAAAGACAACCAACGTTTCTCATGAATATGCACTTACACGCTTCCTCTTTACAGGTCTCTCAACGCATGACTAAAACCATTCGCTATACAGATGAAGAACTTATTAAACGGTTTCAAAATGGAGATGAAAATGCTTATGCAGAATTAATCAAACGATATACAGATCCATTGTTGAATTTTGTGTACAGATTCGTGAATGATGAAGATCAGGCGGAAGATATTGTTCAGGATACCATGGTTAAACTTTTTACGCACAAACATTATTATAAGGAAATTGCCAAATTTTCCACTTGGATTTACACAATTGCCGGAAATCTTGCCAAAACGGAACTCCGAAAGAGGAAGCGCCAAAAAACTACACAGCTAAGCAAATTGGGTCCTGAAGATATGGAATTTCAAATTCCTTCAGACGACGCCGGGACCGATGAAGGAATTCAAAGTAGTTTTATTGAAAAACGGATTCAGGCAGCAATCCAAAATTTGGAACCCCATTTTAGGACTGCCATTATTTTACGGGATATCCAGGAACTTTCTTATGAAGAAATTAGTAACATTCTTAGCGTTCCGCTTGGTACGGTAAAATCCCGGATCAACCGCGGAAGATTGGAATTGCAAACTGAATTGAAAGATTTAAAATAGGAGAAAACATATTGATGGAACGTTATGAATTTGAAGGTGTGATATCTGACTACATTGACCAATCGCTTTCGCTCTCGAAAAAACAAGAATTTGAGAATTACATGAAAGCGAATCCCGAAGCAGAAGCTATTGTAGCATCTGTTCGAAAAACGATGGATGACCTTCACAATCTTCCAAAAGTAAAACCTTCTTCTGATTTCACAAATCGTCTGTGGGCGCGCGTGGATGAAGAAAGATCTAAAATGGCTCAACCGCAACGGGTTCGAAAATCCGGCACTTTTTTAGGGTTTACTCCGCTCTATGCTGGCTTAATGGCGGTATTGGTCGTCAGTTTTGTTTTCGTTGGAATGGAACTTATGCCTGATGAAATACGGGAAAATGGAAAGCCATCTTATTTTACTGAGGATCCAACAATTCCACCTCCGTTAAAATCAAATGCTAAATCGCCTGAAATGATGGCGGATGCCGAAGATGATTCATTGGATGTTGACGAAACGGATCCGGATCAAAAGATGAATTTTAAAAATCGAATTCAATTTGTAAAAGATCAATAAATTCCCTGAATCTCTATTTATTAATCCCCGTCGCTAATGTAATTTTTGGCAACGGGGATTTTGCTATCGAATCATGGATACTATAAGAAAAACGCTCGCAGTACTTATTGCAGTCTTACTTTTTCCGGTAATTTTTCTACCGGATCCGGTATCCCCATATTTTATTATCGTAAAAATATTCTTATTTCTAGCAGTTTTAATCGGGCTTTTTCTAGCGGCTTTTCCCGGGATAAAATTAAAAAATATCGGATTCTTGCTTAGTCGATCGTCGCCAGAGACTGTTAACGATGCTATCCAAACTGAAGTGGGGCTGCATTACGATGGGTTAGTTGACCTTATTTCTAAAACCATTCAATCCATAAACACCAATTATCAATCAGCTATATTTATCCTAAGTCCGGGGAAACATGCATTTACCTTACAAAAATCATCCGGGTCAATATTCAAGTCAGAAGTCCAGGAAAATAACGAAATCCTCCAATCGATCAGAACAAGTAGCTCAGGTATTGTAATCCAAAAGAAAGATGCAGGTGATGCATGGGTTTCTCTTCTAAATGAAAAACCTTGGAGAGGGAGTGAAACATTGATCGGGAGTGCGATATTTTTTCGAAATATTCCTGTTGGTTGCATCTTGGTTTACACAGAACATTTTTCCGAATATCATGAAAAAGACAGTCAAATTATTTTGAGTTTATCCAAACTTTTTTCGGATGGGATGGACCAAATTGAAAAAATTGAAAAACTCTCTATGGACAGTTACTTTTTTGAACGGATTGCTCAAATGGTATCGTCTATTGATATTCGCCCCGATGATGATCATCTTTGGGACGGAATTAACAATTTATGCAGGTCACTGTTTTCGTACGATAAACTTACCCTTTCAGTTTTGGAAAAAGATTCCAATGAAGCAACGGTGAAATTAGTGGATGGAATGACCGACGATATGAATGCCGGTAAAACGTTCAATATCCAAACAACTCTTCACGGACGCCCTATTAGGGAAGCAACAACTATCAATTCTTCGTATTGGGAAAATGATTATCAAGATAGCGGACGATTTAAACCCGGAGACTCAAATGATTTTCATTTCATGTCTATTTTAGCAGTGCCTATTAAAATCAATGGCGAAACCCGCGGATCCTTGGCATTAGAACAACTTTCGACCAAGGGATTTTCAAAAACTGACCAGCATTTATTAGAATTTTTTGCAATTAATTTGGAAGGAATTCTGTCTTGGATAGAAGAATATCAAGAACTTCACCAAAGTGCCATTCATGATGGACTTACAAAATTATTAAACCACGCTGCATTTAAAGACCAGTTTGAAGTAGAAATAAGTCGTGCATCTCGATTTAATCAGCACATGACGTTGGTGATGTTGGATCTTGATAAATTTAAGCGAGTCAACGATTCTTATGGTCATTTATACGGAGATTATGTTCTGAAAACTGTTTCGGATCTTATTAAAAAAAGCGTTCGTACAATTGATATTGTGGGACGATATGGAGGAGAAGAATTTGCCATTCTTCTTATAAATACCGACAAACATAGCGCGCTCCCGGTTTCAAAAAGGATTGTGGATTCCATCGGAGATTATGCGTTTTCTAAAGATGGAATTGAAACCACATTAACAATTAGTGCAGGTATGTCAGAATTCCCAACTGATGCGGACCAGATTAAAGATTTAATTGAAAAAGCAGATAGAGCTATGTATGAAACCAAGGCGAAAGGCGGAAATGGTGTGACAATTTTTGGCGGATCCTCCGATGGAATTCCTTCCTTTCCTTCAAAAGATCGTGATAAAAATAAAGACGACGAAACGAATGTTGAATAAATATTTCAAATTGCATTGGTTCGGTCTCTTTATTTTGGGGTGGCTCATTCAATCTTGCGCACCACCAGCTACTTCTCCTCAAAAGGATAAATCAATACAACCGGAAAATTTTGAACCGGATCCGCAGGCTCTGAAACACTTTATGGATGCCCAACTTTATATGAATCAGGAAAATTATCCTATGGCTGTCCTCGAACTTCAAGAAGCAATTGAGTTAGATCCTAATGCCGGTACAATTCATGTTTCGATGGCGGAATGTTATTGGAATTTGGGAAAAATAGATCGATCTGAACGCCATTTAAAAAAAGCCATTACATTAAATCCTGCCGACTCAGATGCACTTGAAATGCTTTCCAATCAATTTGTTATCCGTAAAAAGTATCTCAAAGCCGAGGCCTTGTTCATCAAATTAATTCAACTCGACGAAACACGGTCTGATTATTCCTTAGCTCTTGCTGAACTATATATGATTATGAAACGCCCTCACGATGCTTTGAATGCCTATTTATCAGCGTACAAAAAATATCCTGATCGATTGGATGCGCTTGAACATGCTGCCCAATTGGCATTAAGATTAAAAGATTTAGAAAAAGCTCAAGATGTATTTGCAAAGTTACTTCTTGTTGATGGGGCGAATCAAAGCTACCTCAATGCGTTTGTGGATCTTGTAATTATTAATAATAGGGAAGAAGACGGAATTGTAATATTACAAGATGCCAATTCTAGATTTGGGTCATCAGAAAAACGGCTAACCCAAATGGCTAACTTGTATTATAGAATGAATAAATCTGAAGAGTCCAAAAACATTTTAAACCAAATTAAACAGGAATTTGGACTTACGTCGGATGTTGTTTCGTTACTAACCTCAATATATTTGGAAGCGAGTGAGTATGATTCTGCATTTAAGTATTCCAATGAGTTTATTGAAAATTATGGAAATGAACCCGGTGGATATATCAATCGTGCACTTGTTGCGGTAAACCAAAATAACGATGATGATGCCATTGAAGTCTTGTTACCGGTAGCAGAAAAATTTAATGATAATTATTCCATTCAGTATCTCCTCGGAACTTCATATCATTCTTTATCTTTAGAAAAACAGGCAGAACATTACTTGCTTAGAGCATTGAATATTTATCCTGAATCAAAAGGAGTGCAGCACACACTAGCAATAATGTATGATGCTCAACAGCGATGGATTGAATCTGATTCGTTGTACGAAGCATTGATTTCATCAGATAAAACTGATGTTCAAGCCTTGAATAATTATGCCTACAGCTTGGTCGAGAGAGAAGTTCAATTGGATAAAGCTTTAGAACTTTCAAAAAAGGCCATCGCACTTGAGCCGGGTAATTCAGCATATTTAGACACGATTGGTTGGATATATTTTAAATTAGGGCAATTAGACTTTGCCTTGAAATATATTCAGGAATCTGTTGAGATAGAAAATACAAACGCAGTAGTATTGGAGCATTTGGGAGATATTTTGATTTCTGACAGTCGGTTTTCCGAGGCGGTTAATTATTACAAAAAAGCCTATGAATTAGATCAAAAAAATGAACGGCTGAAAGAGAAGGCGTTCTCTGAATAACATCCAACTATTAGTTCTTGTTGTTGCAATGTTTATTTTTTCAGATTGTAGCTCAATAATGTCAAGTTTTTCTGAAACCGAAACTGTTTTAGAAACCGTTCCGATTGATGATTTGATTCGCAAGTATAATTCGTGCAGAGGAAAAGGATCTGTGGAATCAGATGGAATTGTAAAAGGGAAACTAAGTTATGAGTTTTCAGCAGATGGGAATTCCGGCTATATCCAGTTTTATGATTTACTTGGAAGAAAATCATTATTTATTTTAATGAAAAATAAATCGGTTTCCGCATGGGATATGGTACGCAATAAACGGTATAACAAAGATGGCATATTTACCGCACTTCCCTTTATAAAACTTATGTCGCCATCGGATTTTTTTCAGGTGCTTTGGGGATCGATTCCATCTAATTATTTAGGGAGAACAGTAAACAAGGAATTCAGGTTTGAAAGTACTTCAGCAAGCATTAGTTTCGATTCAAAGAGGACTGAATATGGGTCGCTTCTTTATAAGGTTGTGCTTGAATCAACAGAGGAAAATTATCGGGTTACAATAAAAATTAAGGAAAGAGAAATGAATGCTACTTATCCACGTTTAGAAAGAAAAATCCCAGAATCAGTTCCATTAGCTTCACCAGCGTAAATTATGCAAAAATCAATCACAATTATAATCCCCGTCTTTAATGAAGTAGATTCATTGAAGGAGCTTCAGGCGCAACTTGAAAATATACTTGAAAATCGTTACTCGTACGAAATTCTGTATATGAATGATGGAAGTTTTGATGGTTCAGAAAAAATATTAGATGAATTGTCAAATCAAAATGCTTCAACCAAAGCGGTCCATTTCCACAGAAATTACGGCAAGGCTGCTGCATTGGCAGAAGGATTTAAACTTGCTACCGGAGATTATGTGATGACCATGGATGCGGATCTTCAGGATGATCCTGCTGAAATCCCAAATTTTATTACTAAACTTGAAGAAGGATTTGATTTGGTTTCCGGATGGAAAAAAGATCGAAAAGACCCACTCGGGAAAACCATGCCATCAAGATTTTTCAATTTTGTTACACGACTTATGACGGGCGTAAAGATTCATGATTTCAATTGTGGAATAAAAATGTATAAAAATGCTGTTGTGAAGACGCTGGATATTTATGGCGGTCGTCACCGTTATATTCCTGCACTTGCCGGGCAGAAAAATTTTAAGGTATCCGAAATTATTGTAAATCATCGTCCACGAATTCATGGAGAAACCAAATATGGCGGTGGACGTCTTTTTCATGGGTTTTTTGATTTATTGACTATTTTATTTTTAAACCGATATACCCAGCGTCCGTTGCATTTATTTGGATTTTTTGGGTTATTTTGTATTCTTATCGCAACAGGATGCGAAATGTTTACAGTCTATGATAAACTTGTAAATGGGATTCCGTTCCAACAGCATTTTGCTCTTATTGTTTTTGGGGCCATGGTATTTGTCTTGGGATTATGGTTTTTTTCCATTGGATTGATAGCCGAAATGATAGTTGCCGGCCAGCAGGGGAAAGAAGACCGGGTTAAAAATATAGTCGGCTGATTTGCCTGAATTTATCCCGTATTCCTCAATATGAAATATCAATAGAAATACCTGAATGGAAAATCCAGTAATATCCATCATTACTCCGGCGTTTAATCGTGCCGAAGAAGTGGATTACCTTATTCGGTCTATCCAAGACCAAACGCTGGATCATTCTCAGTTTGAGCATATTATTTCTGATGACGGATCCACAGATAACACGGAAGATGTTGTTCGGAAGTGGCGCGAAAAAGTAGACTATCCGATTCATTTCATTTCGCAGGAAAATCAAGGTCCCGGCGCTGCAAGGAATCATGGACTTAAACAATCTTCAGGTGACTTGATTCTATTCATTGATTCAGATTGTGAAGCAGATCCTAAATGGGTTGAGAAGATTTACACTGAATTTACTCAGAATCCATTTGGTGCTTGTGGAGGTCCTGATGCCTCAAAAGCAGATTTTTCTGTCGTTCAAAAGGCGATAGATTTTGCCATGACATCTTTCTTTACAACAGGTGGAATGCGCGGACACAGTGAAAAAATGCTCGCCAAGTTTTTCCCGAGGACCCACAATATGGGAATGACGAGAGAAGTATATGAAAAAGTCGGTGGATTTGGACCGCTAAGGCATGGACAAGATATTGAAATGAGTAATCGTATTCGGCGAAGCGGCGCAGAAATCAGGTTTATTAAAGATGCTGTTGTTTATCATCGCCGACGTACGGGCATCAGACAGTTTTTCAAACAAGTCTTTAACTGGGGAGTTGCAAGGGTAAACCTCTATAAAATTGACAAACAATTGCTGGAGCCAATTCATCTATTGCCTTCGGTCGCTTTGACCGCGGGTTTATCAATCATTGCAGGGTTTGTCATCGGTGTACCCTATTTTTCTTTTTTGTTTCTTTCTATTCTTGGTGCATTGGGCTCGCTTTCAATTTTAGGCGGGATAAAACGATCAAGCATTGGAGTAATGATTATTTTACCCATCATTATTCCGATTCAAATTGGCGGATACGGACTTGGATTCATCTGGGCATTTATAAACAGAGTTATTCTCGGTCGTGGATCTATGACAGGTTTTGTTAAACAATATTATAAATAACCCATGTTTTCAATTAGCATAAAAAATCAAACAATTTTACTCGGCTTACTGTTGATAACTATCCATGCAGTGTTGTTAAAACCAATGGTACTTGACGGATTAATTCCACAAGGCGTGGATGTAGTGGCATCAAAGGGGCAATCTAAACAGATTTCAGAATTTGCAAAAGAAACGGGAGAAAAAGCGCTTTGGAATCCCAATATGTTTTCGGGTCAGCCAATATATTTTCGATTTAATCCACAAACGCCTTCCATTGATACGATGGTTAATGTATTCCAGAGATTTTTTGGTACTGCATTTATTTGGTATTTGGTAGGATCGTTTGGTTTCTTTTTTCTCATGCGCTACATGGGAATTTCTCCTATCGTTTCGTTTGCAGGCGCCTTGGCGTTTACGCTACTGCCACATTATCAATCACTTTGGATTGAAGGACATGCAACTAAGTTTCGCGCTGTGATGGCAATTCCGTGGGTGGTATACGCAGCTCGATATTTTTTCGATACCAGGAGCCTTTTAGGAGCAGCATTTTTCGCGGTTGCGTTCGGAAACCAGATTCGAACACAACATTATCAAATTATATTTTATACAGCAATCCTAATTTTTGCCATTGGTGTAACTCCGCTGATTAAGGATTTACTAAAATGTGAATGGAACCGATTTCTGAAGAGTACGGGTTTTCTTTTCGGAAGTATCTTTTTAGCGTTGATGCTTGCCGCACAGCCATTATTTCTTGCGGGAGAATATCTTCCTTATTCTGCGCGCGGCGCCCATACAGCGGATTTATCCAAGAAATCAGAAGAGGTGGAAAAGAAAAAAGGCCTCGATTTCAGTTCAGCCACACAGTGGTCCACCCATCCGTCCGCGCTTGTCGCTTGGGCCATTCCGAGGTTTGAGGGCGGAATGTCATCTGAGACTTACAAAGGGGATGATTATAAACAACTTAAAGGCAGGGTCATTCCGGGGTATTGGGGAAATATGCCGTTTACACAATCTTATGAATACTTTGGACCTGTCATTTTAATTTTAGCGCTGTTCGGGTTGATTTGGTATCGCCATCGATCAATGATTGTTGGAATGTCAGTTTGTGCTCTCTTTTTTATTCTATTGTCTTTTGGCCGCCATTTGGATGGCTTCTATCGGATATTTTTCAATTATTTACCTTATTTCCAAAATTTTCGTGCCCCGATGATGAGTATAACACTAACTGGGTTTATCGTATGTTTTCTGGCAACGTTGGGATTGCAGTCTGTTTATGAAAAAGTGTCCATGGATCACCGTAAATCTATTTTCACAGTTGCGGGATTGTGCGCATTTTTAGGGCTTTTTGTATGGCTTGGAGACTTCCAGTTTTCATATCTGAAATTAGGTGAGCAATACAATGCCGATGTGGAGGCAATGATCGTATCAATAAGACGCGAATTTTTATTGAATGATCTTTACCGATATATTGGAATTGCAGGTATTTCTATCGGATCGATTTTTGCAGTAATGATGACCAAAATTTCCAGATTGGGAATTGTTATTATGCTCACGGTAATCATGAGTTTGGATCTTATTTCTGTTCAAATGCGAAAGCCGGCTCAATTTGTCAATTTGAATAAACTCGAAAGAAAACATTTTCGGAAAACCGATACAGATAAATTTTTACTGAATCAACATGGAACGTTTCGTGTACTACCTCTTGGGAAAATGTTTGGCGATAATCGCTGGAGTTATTTCCATCAGAATGCCGGTGGCTACAGCCCCATAAAAATGAACCGAATGGACGAGATTATTAAAAATTCTCTGTTTTCCAATTCAGCTAGTCGTGCAGGATTAAACTTGAATGTTCTGCAGATTTTGAATGTGAAGTATGTAATCAGCGGCGCACCGGTGAAGCATGCTCAACTCACTCCTGTCTTTCAGGATTCAAGAACAGGTTGGCAGACCTTTCACTTTGAACAAGCACTTCCAAGAGCATATTTTGTCGGCAATAGCGAGCTGATTCCCAAATCTGATGACAGACTTCGCAGGTTGAATTCATCTGAATTTCAGCCGGTACAATCGGCCATTCTGGAAACAGAATTAAAGTCGGAAATTACTAAACCCGCTTCAGCGTCGGTTAATTTCGCATCCTTCAGTCCGAACCAAATTGCCTGGGATATTTCCACAGATTCGCAATCGCTTCTGGTTATTTCAGAAACGCCCTATAAACCGGGCTGGAAGGCAAGCATCGATGGAGAAGAAGTAGATATTTATCCGGCGAATCACGTTAATATGGCGATTGTAGTACCGGAAGGGAATCACAAAGTGGAATTCATTTTTCATCCGGATTCGTATTATTTTTATTCACGGATTGAAAATCTCGCCGCATTGATTTTATATGGGATTATTCTTGGGCTTTTATATCGGCGAAGAAACGATTTCTTTCCTCAAAAGAAAATTACTGACTAGACATGTGCGGGATCAGCGGAATTGTTGCTGACGGCGATCAGCAGAAAAATATAGAAGCCATGTGCAGGATGCTGGTGCACCGCGGTCCTGAAAATACATCCATTTACCGTTATGAGAATGTCTGGCTCGGCCATAATCGTCTTCGCATCATTGACATCGAAACGGGCGACCAGCCGATTTTTAACGAAGACGGATCGGTGGGCGTCGTTTTTAATGGTGAGATTTATAATTTCATGGAAATAAAAGCTGATTTAGAGGAAAAAGGGCATACCTTCAAAACCACATCAGACACCGAAATTCTCGTGCATTTATATGAGGAAAAAGGGATTGAAATGTTTGATAAACTGAATGGGATTTTTGCTTTTGCAATTCTGGATAAAAATAGAAACAGGATTATTTTAGCTCGCGATCATTTTGGTGTAAAGCCCCTTTTTTACTATGAACGTGGTGGAAAATTGGTTTTTGGATCAGAAGCAAAAGCGATTCTAACACATCCGGATGTTCCGCGTAAACGGAATGACCACGCAACGCATCTGCTTGCTAACCTCCGATATGTACAATCTGAACAGACTCTGTTTAAAGATATTCATCATGTTCCACCCGGATCATACCTTGTGCATGAAAATGGAAAAAGTAAGGTGAGTCGTTATTATGAATTCAATCCAGAAGTTCAGGATATTTCATTTGAGGACGCGAAAGATGGTATTCAAGCTCGATTAAAAGAAGCCGTCCGCCGCCAGCTCATAAGCGATGTACCGATTGGTGTTTATCTTTCCGGAGGAATCGATTCCTCAAGTTTGGTGGCAATGATGTCCGAACTTGGCGTCGATGATATCCGCACCTTCACTCTTGGTTTTAATGAGCCAACGGATGAATTTGATAGCGCAAAAATGATTGCCGATCAATTTTCAACCAATCACCAAACCCTGAGTCTTGATTTGGATCCGATGAAACATTTCCCAAATGTAATCTGGCATTCGGAAGTACCGAAAATAAATCTGCTGCAGGGACACATGATGTCACAGTTTGTTTCGAAGCATGTAAAAGTTGTGCTCGGTGGATTGGGCGGAGATGAGCTTTTCGCCGGCTACGATATTCACGGGATTTTCCATTCATTGAGATCCTTATCCGGAACCATTCCTAAAACTGTGGAAAAAATGATTGGAACACCTTTAGGTAAATTGATGTCGTCTTTACAAAGGAAATCGGGAATCATGAAATGGGATGAATACCGCCGAGGACTGCAAACAGTGTTAGCATCGGGGAATGTGCTTAGACAACTGTTGATTCTTCGGAATGTCTGGGACCATGAAGAATCGGTATTGAAACAAATTTATACAGAAGATTTCAGGCAGAAGGAATTACCGAAAGTGGAATCGGAATTTTCGGAATTAGCTAATTCCTTTTCAGATCAATCTGCCATGGATCAGGTGTTTGGAATCGAATTTCAAACCAAAATGGTGAATGATTATTTATGGACGGAAGACAGAATGTCCATGTCGCATTCGGTGGAAGAGCGTGTGCCATTTTTAGATCGAGATTTAGTGGAATTCGCATTTTCGATTCCGGTGAATCTTAAAATGAAAGGCGGCAGAAAAAAATCCTTGCTCAGGTCAGCTATGGATCCATTCCTTCCGAAAGAAATTATCGAAAAAAAGAAATGGGGTTTTGCGGTGAATCCTTATTTGCAATATCAGAAGGATTTGAAAGATACGATTGAAAAAGTTCTGACTAAGGAATTTGTAGAGGATCAAGGAATTTTCAACTATTCCTACATCCGGTCTATTTTAGATTACAAGCCAAGTCCAAAGCTGCGCTGGCATTACAATTTTCTCTGGATACTGACCGGTCTTGCGATCTGGGAAAAAATGTTTATTCAAACAGATGCTTTTATGCAAAAAGATCATTCGTTGGAGACCTACTACAATTGAAGAAAGTTTTGGTGATAACCTATTATTGGCCGCCAAGCGGCGGCCCCGGAGTGCAGCGTGTTTTGAAATTTTGCAAATATTTACCTGAATTTGGTTGGGAACCGATCGTGCTGACGGTTGCAAAGGGGGATTTTCCAATTACCGATGATTCCCACACTCATGAGATTCAAAATGTAAAAGTATTTAAACAGTCATTTTTTGAACCTCATAACATTTATAAGAAGTTATTGGGAATGGGAGTAGAGGAGGCGATTACAACCACTGTTTTAACTGACGAGAAGGTAGGGCTAACAAATCGGTTGGCAAAATGGATTAGATTGAATTGTTTTGTACCCGACGCACGTGTTGCCTGGCTTTTCTCAGGTAAAAAAGCGTTGAAGAATTCAATCGGGGAAGAATCCCCTCATCTTATTTTTTCCACAGGACCACCACATACCGTTCATTTGCTGGCCCGTAAATGGTCAAAAATATTGGGTGTACCTTATATAACTGATTTGCGTGATCCCTGGACCGAATTTGTAAGCTATCAGGGAAATCCCCGATTTTTTCTTTCCCGAATTATAGATCAATATTTAGAACGGAAAACTTTAACAGCAGCTAAGAAAATCACAGTTGTTTCACCAACCATGAAAAAAATGTTCTGTACCTTTTTGCCCGAAGAAAAAATTGAAGTTATTACAAATGGGTTTGACTCGGCCGATTTTTCAGGTACAGTAGAAAAGGAAGTTCCTGAATTTATTTGGACGTATAACGGAAATCTGGATAAAAACCGTGTGCCCCGCGCTTTTCTGTATGCAGTAAAGAAATTTACACAACAGGAAATTGGATCAATTAAATGCCGATTTGTTGGCCGTCAATGCCCTGAATTACTAGCAGAAATTCAATCCTTGGAAATTGAGGATATATGCAGTTTTGAAGGCTATGTATCTCATAATCAGGCTTTGGAATTCCTTCAAGCATCTTACGGAACACTCTTAGTGATTGATAATGTTTCCAACAATGAGTGTTTCATTCCGGGAAAAGTATTCGAATATATCGGAACCGATAAGCCTGTGATAGGAATCGGCCCCACAAATGGTGACAGCACTAAAGTTTTGTCTGATTCAGGAGCCGGTAAAATGTTTGATTATCAGGATTCCGATGGAATCTTTGATTTTCTGATTTTGCATTTTAAAAATTTTAATGAAGGTATGAGGCATGCAACTGATAAGGGAAAATATGAGAGGAAAACTCTTACTTTTGCATTAAGTGAAATTTTTGATTCGATGGTGTAATATGAACAGTGGACTTGGAAAAAAATGGTTTATGCTTAACAGGTTTCTGCGGGATTACAGAAAACCGCTTACCTATGAGATTCAGGAAACTTCTAGGATGCAGAATCCTAAACTGGAAGAATACTATTTACTTTTTTTAGAAGCGGACATGCAGAAACAGAAAGGGGGATCAAAAACTTTTGAATTCGATGAGCACGGGATTCCTGTAGTTCCATCCTATATTGATGTAGTCGAAAAGGGTTTTCATTATTATCCCATAACCATTGGCCAATATGCGCTTGCAGTTTTCCATACATATTTATCTACTGAGTCGAAAAAAGATTTAGACCGGTTTCTAAACCTGGCAAATTGGTTTTACGAAAATAGAATTGAAGGGGATAAAAGAGGATTCTATTGGCTCACAAATACAAAAAAACCTGAGTATGGTGTGAATAGGCCTTGGGTGTCTGCCTTCAGCCAAAGCCGGTCAATTTCAGTCCTGTTGCGTGCCTTTCAGCTGACTGGAAAAGAGGATTACAGGGATTGCGCCATCAATGCCCTGACCATTTATGACATCCCAAATTCTGAAGGCGGTGTGAAGGCCCTGCACAATGGAAATGTTTTATATGAAGAGTACACCGCTGATTTTAATGTTATGGTTCTGGATGGAGCGTTTTTTTCCATGTTAGGACTGTTTGATCTTCAGCGGGTTATTCCGGAGAATGACTATGTAAAAAAACTGATAAAACAGGGAATTGATGGACTAGTTGCCTTATTACCCGAATATGATCTCGGTTACTGGATCAGATATTCTTTGACAGATTCACCTAATTACCCCCAGGATGATCCTGCAACGCGCGGATATTTCTATCTTACTTTGACCCTATTAAAAGCATTTCATTATTTGACCGGCCGTACTGAGTTTGAGGATTATTGCAAAAAGTATTCTGAATATGACACATTTTGGAATATTTCGAAAATGTACAGGACAAAATACCGGGCCTTAAAGAAACTCGATCGGGTCTAACAATAATTTCTTATTATTTCACTAATAGCACCTGCGGCATTTCCATCTCCGTATGGATTTAAAAAATTCCCTTCTTCCATATCCGGGAATTGAATTGTATCGTTTTTGGAAATTAGCCTGTTGACTCCCTGGTTGATTGTTTCCTTCCATTCAGTTTCGTTTCTCAAAGTAAGGCAATACTTTTCATGCCACATTGCTTCTTTCTGAAGACCGCCCGAATCTGTTAAAATAATTTTTGCATGTTTGACAAGATTCATAAGTTTCAGCCAGCTGACCGGTTCTATCGGGGTCACATTTTCTGGAATGGTTAAGGACCACTGTTCAATACATTTTTTTGTCCGCGGGTGAATGGGATAAATGATTTTTTGGTTCAATTCTGACATCTGGAGCAGGCGCTTTGTTAAGATTTCTTTTTCAGTGTTTTCAGCCCGATGCATGGTTAAAAGGGCGTAATCACCGTATTCATTATGATCGCCGAATTTTGTTTTAAATTTTTGGAATATGTCATTCATGACATCACCGACTACATGAACGCCGTCTCTTATACTCTCATTTTTCAGGTTTTCGGCAGATACCTCTGAAGGACAAAATAACATGCTGGAAATATGATCGGTGACTACTCGGTTTATTTCTTCAGGCATTTTTTTATTGTACGATCTGAGGCCTGCCTCGATGTGAATAACGGGAATGTGTTGTTTAACGCATGAGAGAGCACCAGCTAGGGTTGTGTTTGTGTCTCCATAAACAATGGCAGCATCCGGTTTTTCATTTTCAATGATTTCATCAAGTTTTGTAAGCATTTTTCCGGTCTGCCTACCGTGAGTATCGGATCTGACATTCAGGTTATATTTAGCACTAGGAATATTGAGCTCTTTAAAAAATAAATCAGACATATTGAAATCATAATGCTGGCCTGTGTTCACCATGATTTCTTCTAAACCGGCTTCTTTCAGCACATTGGATACTGGAGCCGCTTTGATATATTGAGGTCTAGCCCCGACTATAGTAAGGATTTTCATTTCTGTAATATTATATTATCATTAGTAGGTTAGATCTTATTAGCGATATTAATTCATTTATTTCAAGTAATGCCTTAATTTTTTACACTAGTTAATAAGTATTAATTAATCATGGATTCAGAAAATTGTTATTAATCATTGAAACAACTTAAGAGAAAATAATCTTGAAGAAAATTTGTGTAATAGGAACAGGAAACTGGGGAATGAACCATGTTCGTACTCTGAATGAATTACATTCATTGGGTGGAATTGTAGAACTTGACGATGAAAAGCGGAATCATGTAAGAAAGCAAT
>Ga0233441_1000202_pt1 | contig 79015 bp, 80 predicted proteins | sample SI_123_September_4_FD_182781 | JGI IMG/M metagenome (GOLD analysis project Ga0233441, IMG submission 182781) | Seawater microbial communities from Saanich Inlet, British Columbia, Canada - SI_123_September2016_135_MG | ecosystem: Environmental > Aquatic > Marine > Inlet | place: Canada: British...
TAGCAAGGTCCAACTGGCCAAACGACGAGCAAGAGGCTATCGTAATATTAATAATTTTATCAATATGATTTACTTTCTTTGTGGTAAGTTAAAATTCGACTACCCACTACTAATCACATAGAGCCATAATTTATCGCCCTGATCTTTAGTTAAATTCATATCTTAGCTCTCAAGTCATTGAAATTTTTTAGGACGTAGTTTCAGCCGTTATTTTTACTATATGAGTAATATCCAGTTTGTTGCTTTACCTTTCATAAATCATAAAACGGTAGCAAAAATTCACGCTGCTATCATTATTAATATCTTCGCGAGCCACCACTTGCCACTGCTCTTGGTTAATTTCTGGAAACCAGGTGTCGCCAGAAAATTCCTGTTGAATTTCAGTAATGTAAAGCCTGTCTGCACGCGCTAAAGTTGTCTTATATAATGTAGCTCCCCCAATAACAAATACTTCCTCCATGTCAGCGTAGCTTGTTAACGCACTATCCAAATCATTAAACACCAGGCAGCCTGGTTGTTGATAATCGGAATTACGACTGATAATAATATTTTGTCGACCGGGCAAAGGTCGGCCGATAGATTCAAAAGTTTTGCGCCCCATAATAATGGGCTTCCCCATAGTAATTTTCTTAAATTTCTTCAAGTCAGCAGACAAGTGCCAGGGCATTTTATTATCGAGGCCAATGGTACGATTGGATGCCATGGCGACAATAAGTGATAGTTTCATTTTTTGCTGTCTTCCCAGTTAATATATGATGAATATAGGTTCAAACTTAAAGCGGGTTATCTCTGCTTATTAATGACATCTTAAATTACTAGCCGAAATATTACATGATTTTTGCTATGGCAATGCAAAAAAAAGCGATAATACGGCCTATATTTTTCTTTTAAGGGCCATTTAATGAGTACTGAACAAACTTTATTACAACGTAGTGATTGCAAGTGCGAATTATGTAGAGCTGAACAAAACCTGACTGCATATATGATTCCACCTGATAATCAGGACAGTGCAGAAAAATCAGTCTTACTATGTGATAAATGCACAACACAGATTACCAACCCGGAAACCATGGATGTCAATCATTGGCGTTGCCTGAATGATAGTATGTGGAATCCAGAGCCTGCTGTCCAGGTGTTGGCATGGCGAGTTCTGCAATGCTTATCTAGCGAATCCTGGGCACGGGATCTTGCCGATATGCTTTATTTAGAATCCGAGGTACTTAGCTGGGCGGAGTTAGCTAGTATTGGTGGCAATCAAGAAGATGATACTGAAGCGACTGTGGATAATAATGGCACTAAATTAGCAGCAGGAGATACGGTGACATTAATTAAAGATCTTGATGTTAAAGGCGCTGGATTTACAGCTAAGCGCGGAACAGTGGTCAAAAATATTGCATTAACAGATAACCCCAAACATATAGAAGGGCGTGTCAATGGAGTGCGTATTGTACTGGTCGCAGATTATCTAAAAAAAGCAAATTAAACGCTTTGGTGGGGGAAACTCAGAAGTGATTAACAGTTATTTTCTAGAAAATAAAGCCTATAAACCTATCGCGTAGTTGATACCCCTGGATGTTTTAAATTAACAGCCACACAGACATGATGTATGAACACTTTAATTATATTGTCTAATTTAGGTTTTCCCGAATTCATATAATAACTGCAACACCTCTTTAATGGATTTAGTGCAGGATTGCGAATCAAGATGTCTGAAATTAAGTAATTGATAGCCCGAACGAATGACGCGGTATTAATACGATCCATGATATTAGCTGTAAATAACTTTAGATTATCTCTTAGAGATTTCAGGCGATAGTTTTTGTCATCAAAGATACCGTGCCGACCTTTGTTTGATACCACAGGAACCGTTCCATCACTATCCTTTTTGCTCTTGTGCGGAATGACTTCGTTAAGCATTTTGAAGACTCAGGATTTTCCAGCGCATTTTAAGATATTAAGTCACAGTTAAAAGCAGTGACTTATCTGTTTTTTATGCAAAACACTAAAAGGGCGGCTTTTGAATCTTCAGTCGTTTTATTAGCTATTATTGAAGCGTAAGCCGCTTATTCTAAAGGGTAATGTCTGTTTCCGTTTAAGCGATAATGAAAAGTGGGTTTCACGCGCATTACCCAAAACAGAACAACGGTCGAAGGTGAGAAAATCTGCTGGGAACGAGGAATATGGCAGAGACATGATTGGGAACATGTCATTCGTGATGGTCTGGATTATCAGCGTCATGTGGAATATGTTCATGTGAAACCTTTTATGCATGGACATGTAAAACGGGTAGAAGATTGGCCTTATTCCACTTTTCATCAGTGTGTCGCGTAAGGTATTTATTTGCCCGGGTGGTGTAGCGATTTACATATTTCGGTTGACGGCGATGAATAAAATGCGTCCGATTACGCTACGCTAATCGGCCCTACCGGTCTTCCAGATCATAGATGCCATACGCCCGGTCTGGCCATCACGCCGATAGGAAAAAAAACGATCTGCATCTGTTACAGTACAATACTCGCCACCGTAAATTTGTTGTACCCCGGCATTGTTTAACAAAATTCGCGCTATTTGATATATATCTGCTAAATACTTCCCCTGAGCATGATTTTTAAAAGCACTGTTAAACTGCGCTGATTTACGGATAAAGGCATCACGGACATCATCGCCGACTTCAAAACACTCTGCACCAATGGCTGGCCCCAGCCATGCCATCAACCCGGTAGCGGGCATTTTACTTAAAGTGTTTTCAATAATGCCATTGAGTAGCCCGCGCCATCCACCATGCAACGCAGCAATCATTGTTCCTTGCTGATCGCACAATAGCACAGGCAAACAATCAGCCGTTAGTATAGTACAGACGATATTACTTTTAGTTGTATAGCTGGCATCCGCCTCTGGATTACTTGTGACCCGATTGGCGCAAACAGCCTTTGTACTATGCGTTTGCCCTAGCCAGACAGGGTCTCCCGGTAAAGCCAGCATCTGTTTGATCAATTGCCGGTTTTGTATGACATGTTGTAATTTATCATGCACATGGTCTGCAGGATTTAAACTGCTATAGTCTCCCTGACTGACTCCGCCCGTCCTTAATGTTGTTGCAGTGTGAATATTTTCAGCTGCGGGCCAGTCAGCCGTGATCCAGTGTGTCATTTGTTCTTAATGCAGCTAATAATTCTTGCATGTCGTCGGGCACCGGTAACTGCCACTCGCAATATTCGCCGGTGCGGGGGTGTATTAACCCCAGCTTTTCCGCATGTAAGGCCTGGCGCTTAAAGCTGCGCAAGACTTGCTCTAACTCGGCTCCACAATCTTTGGGCATTTGAAATCTGCCGCTGTACATGGGGTCACCTACTAGAGGTAAACGAAGGTGCGCCATATGCACTCTAATCTGATGAGTGCGTCCAGTTTCCAGTTTGACCTGTATTAATGTGTTGCGTAAAAATCGCTCGAGTACACGATAATGTGTCACAGCTGGCTTGCCATTATCTCTAACCGCAAACTTTTTACGGTCGGTAGGGTGTCTGCCAATTGGTTCATTCAGGGTTCCACCGCCGGTCATGCGGCCTATGGTAATTGCCAGATATTCACGATGAATTGTTCTTGCCTGCAACTGTTCAACCAGGCTGTGATGCGCTGCCAGCGTTTTAGCGACCATTAATAAACCACTGGTATCTTTATCGATACGGTGTACTATTCCAGAGCGAGGAATAGTGACTGCATCTGGCAAATGAAATAACAAAGCATTTTGTAATGTTCCGTTCCAGTTGCCTGCCCCCGGATGAACCACAAACCCCGCGGGCTTATTGACAATTAAAATATCCTCGTCTTCATAGATAATATCCAGAGGTATATTTTCCGCCAGGTATTCAGTGACTTCCTCAGCCTCCGCATCTAATATCAGTTCTTCACCACCCACCAGGCGATCTTTTGCTTTGAGCTGTGCGTCATCGACGGTAACACGTCCGGCTTTAACCCATGTTTGCAATTTATTTCTTGAGTAATCAGGAAAAATTTCCACCAGGATCTGGTCTAATCGTTTCCCCGCTAATTCTAAAGGTACTTCGGCTGTTAGTATTGCCATATAATAATTCTTTCCTAATTTTGTACTTATCTACAATAAATTCTTTTACAATAGAAGTGAGGATTTAATAATATGCGAAAGTTTGACGCAGAACTTTTGTTCGTTTTCAAGGCGTAACATTATACGCCAAGCAGGTTACGCAACTTAATGTTACAACCCGGAAAACGGGCAAAAAAACAAGTCAAGCCCCGGATATTATTAAACCCTTGCTCCTCAAGCTTAATTCTTTAATACAAAGCATACTGATTAATCTTACAACGTGTTGTTGCAACTATGCCATCATTTTTCCACAAATTAGCATTTATCCTTTGTTTAGCGCTGTTTTTACAGGCCTGTAGTTTGTTCTCTAATGAAACCAAGGGGGATGAATATGTCGGCTGGACTGTCGAACAATTTATTACTGCGAGTAAGGAACAGCTTGAAGCTGAAAATTATAAAAAAGCAATAGTATTATTAGAGCAGCTCGACTCGCGTTACCCTTTTGGTGCACATTCGGCGCAAACACAGCTCGATTTGACTTTTGCCTATTACAAAAATAGTGATGCGGAAGCAGCGTTAGCATCTGCAGAGCGCTTTATTAAAACTCACCCGCGTCATCCGGATGTAGACTATGCCTATTACTTAAAAGCGCTGATTAATTTTAATCGTGAGCTGGGTTTTATCGATCGTTATATACCCTCGGATGCAACCCAGCGTGATGTATTATTTACTCAGACATCGTATCTGAATTTTGAGGAGCTATTGCGCCGCTTTCCTGACAGCAAATATGTACCGGATGTAAAACAACGCATGATATATCTAAAAAATGCTCTGGCACGGCATGAGCTGCACGTCGCGCGCTTCTATATGGATCGTCAAGCTTATGTTGCTGCGGCAAATCGTGCTAACTATGTCATAGAGCATTATGAGGATACCCCCGCTGTTCCTTACGCACTGGAAATTCAGATAAAAGCCTATAAAATTTTAGGTTTGCAGGGGTTGGCTGACGGTAGTACTGAAATATATGACTACAATTACCCTGATGGCCCCCCCCTTCCTGAGGCTGACCCCAGTGATGTTGTAGTCGTGCCATTTATCTGGAAATTATTTGCCTTCGATAGGTAAACACCGCAATTCTTATTATTCTTTTATCCTGACTCCGTGTATTGTCGTCAAATTTTCTTGATTTCCTGCCGAACTTTATGAACCCACAGGGCCGTTAGATTCAACTGCGCTTGAGCAAGCAGAATCCCCTGGCACCATAGTTTTCGCAGGTTCGGCTCAACACTAAAAGGACTGCTGTCGTGCATGGCAGCATATTTATCTGTGTTTGTCGCAACTTGCATTCTCATGCCACCAGAAATTCCGGGCATGGAGGCTACTGATTTAGCTCAGCGCCAAAACGGGTGGCTACTTACTGTTAGCCTGACTGGAATCGGTCTAGCTATACTCCCCTTTAGTTCGCGTTACTATAAAGGAGCAGGGCTAATATTGATACTATTGCCGGATTTAATTGGTGCGCCAGAATCCGAAATACACGGTTTTAACCACGCCGGTCCTGACGCAGTGATCATGCTCACTGATCTATGGCAGCAGAACCGATTACTTATGTCACAAATTTATTGATGCTGTGCCTCCCTTGCAGCCCACTCAGTTGACTACTGAGGCCTGGATATGAATGCCAATAACGCTGGAGCACTGGAACTAAGCGCTCCAGTCGTTATAACAAAGAACCTACAATTATTTGCTACCGCAGCATTAGGTCTTATTATCTTATTTGGCGTAGGCTTTGCACTCCGGGATGTCGCACACAAAGCCGCACACGATACCCGGCATAGCGTGACTTTTCCTTGCCATTAAACTAAAGTCCGCTAGAGATAAACTTTAGCCGGTTAGTACCTCACCTAGAATTAATCGATAAAACAAAAGTAGAGGCTCATTATCTTACAAGCTTGGTGAGTAGGCTTTGGCCTATTCACCAGTATTATCGGTTTTTTAGAGAGCTCTGTACTAGTATTATCAAGCATTGAATAAGGTGGGGTAAAGCCAATCCTACAAAGTCTAATCGTATAGCGTAGGTATCGCCTGGCGCTTATGCTGTGTTTTCTGAAAGGTATCAATAATTAATTGACTGACTTCTGCAGCAACCGGCTTACCTTCCAGAAAATTATCCAGCTGATCATAGCCCAATCCTAGCGCATCTTCATCGGCTTTACCGGGAGCCAGATCTTCCAGATCCGCAGTTGGCGCCTTTGTTATCAATACTTCTGGAGCACCCAGAGTCTTTGCGAGCAGTCTAACCTGACGTTTGTTCAGACCAAAAAGTGGTGCAAGGTCGCAGGCACCATCGCCCCATTTGGTAAAAAAACCGGTTATATTTTCAGCCGAGTGGTCGGTACCAATAACTAGCGCACCTATTAAGCCGGCAATTTCATATTGAGCAATCATCCGCGTACGGGCTTTTACATTACCTTTACTAAAATCCAGTCGTGCTGCTGATGGGGTTGGTAATCCTTGCTGGTTTATAACCTTGCGGGTTTCAGCATGGATCGCATCCACACCCGATTGAACATTAATTGCTATACTTTTCCCGGGTTGAATAAACTGTAACGCTAGTTGTGCATCACTCTCATCAGCCTGAATACTATAGGGCAAGCGCACGGCGACAAACTGATACTCGCTGCTGTTTTCTTCTTTGTTAAGCTGCGTGACAGCCAATTGCGCCAGACGACCACAGGTCGATGAATCAATGCCGCCACTGATACCTAATAATAGTTTTTTTAGGCCTGCATTTTTAAGCTGGCATTTTATGAAATCAATACGCCGCTGAATTTCGAACTTCGGCTCAATCACCGGAAGTACTTTCATTTCTTCAATAATGTCTTGTTGATTCATCGATTATATTAACCAGGACAGAGAGTTTTCTTGTTTACCACGAGTGGTATTACTTATTTTGCGTGTAATTGTATCTGAGTTGGCTTCCATAAGTGCTAAAATATTATATAAGTACACCAATCATAATGGTGTGATGGAATACTAATTATTAAGTTCGGCTATTTTGGAAATAAGATTTGTTTATATGAGCGCAGAAAATAAGATATTAATAGAAGTTTACCCCAGGTACATAGAGGATCATTCGAAGCCTAGCGCAAATAAATATGCCTTTGCCTATACTATCAAGATCACTAACACCGGGACAACGGCAGCAAAATTACTCAGCCGGCACTGGTTAATCACTGATGCTAATGGCAAGGTGGAAGAGGTACGTGGCCCGGGAGTTATCGGCAAAACACCACATTTACGACCGGGGGAAGCTTTTACCTATACCAGCGGAGCATTGATTGAAACTCCGGTTGGAGTAATGCAAGGGGAATACAGCATGCGCTCTGATAGCGGTGAAAATTTTGATGCATTGATTCCTCAATTTACTTTGTCGATACCCAGAACATTGCACTAGCGATGGCTATCTATGCGATTGGTGATATTCAGGGATGTTATGACGACTTGTTGCGCTTATTAGATAAGATTGATTTTAATAAAAAATCGGATCAACTCTGGTTTGTCGGTGATTTAGTCAATCGTGGACCCAAATCATTAGAAACCCTGCGCTTTATTAAATCACTAGGTAAATCAGCCGTTTGCGTACTGGGAAACCACGACCTGCATCTACTAGCAGTCGCCTATAAACACTCACCGATTCGAGCAAAAGATACCCTAAGCCCAATACTACACGCCAAGGATAAGGATGAATTATTAGACTGGCTTAGGCAGCGGCCTTTATTTCATTACAATGATGATTTTTGTCTGCTGCATGCAGGTTTACCCCCGCAGTGGGACTTTGCCACGGCCAAGAAAATGGCTGCAAAAGTAGAGCGTGAGTTACGTGGCGATAACCACATGAAGTTTTTCAAGCATATGTATGGCAATCAGCCTGATCAATGGAGTGATAAATTAAAAGGTCAGGATCAATTGCGCTTTATTGTCAATTGTTTTACCCGGATGCGTTTATGTGATGCCAAAGGGCGTTTAGATTTTCACTATAGCGGCAAGCTAGGTACTCAGCCAAAGCATCTGATACCGTGGTTTGATTTAGCGCATAGAAAAAATACACAGTTAAAAATTATTTTTGGGCACTGGTCTGCGCTGGGCTATCACCATTCTAATAATTGTTACTCAATAGATACCGGCTGCTTGTGGGGTGGCCAGCTCACTGCATTAAAACTGGGTAAAAAAATGCACCGCATCAGCATAGATTGCAAAGGCCATTGAGTACCTAATAAATAATTTTCCATAATCACCAGTGTTATGTCCAAGCCCACTATAATTTCCTGTGCCTTACACGATTATATTGAAATAGCGTGCTTATATGGTAATCAGCTCAAATTAGAATTAAAAAACCAGAAAACCCTTGCAGGTAAGGCAATGGGTGTTGTAACCAGCGCCGATAAGAAGGAATAGTTACTGCTCGAATCTGAACAGCAAATACAAATAGAACTCATTCGATTAAGGAATTACAGGTATTACCGGCACAAGCGAAATTTCAAACTGTTACTTTTAGTTCAACATAGTAAGCACCCATCCACCTAAAAACATCAACAGCACTTAGGCTACTTTCCTGATAAAATAGCCCACTTTTATACAAACCATATCAAGGTCTTAATTACCTAGAGTTATCAATTAGAGAGTAAACATGTTTTGTTACCATTGCCAGGAAGCTAAAAAAAATATTGCCTGTGATACGACAGGAATTTGTGGAAAAAAAGCAGATGTTTCAAGCTTACATGATTTATTAACTTACACATTAAAAGGCTTGTGTTTTTACGCTGAGAAGTCAACTGAGTCAAGAATCACGGACGAAAATATTGATAAATTTATTGCCCGTGCCCTGTACTCAATGGTCACTAATGTTAATTTCGATCCAGCAGTTTTCGTACAGTTAATTGCCGAAACGGTACAACGGCGTGAGCATTTAAAAAGAGCTTTGATCGAAAGCGGTACTGTTATCAATGGCGAAGAGCCGGTAGAAGCCCAGTGGTTTTATGAAAGAATTGATCAGGCGGACTTTGTAAAAAAAGGCGAGACAGTTGGTGTTCATGCCGATGGCGAACTATCCGGTGCTGATGTTGACTTACATGCAGCACGGGAATTGCTGATTTATGCAGCAAAAGGTTTAGGTGCCTTACTGGAGAATATTCAAGCCTTAGGCGGTTTTGAGTTGGAGCATTATGTGTTTATGCATAAGGCAGTCGCATATACCTTACAACAAGAACGCAGCTTAGATGAGTTGCTGGCTATGAACTATAGATGTGGTGACCAGGCGATACTAGCAATGGCATTGCTGGAACGTATCAACACTGAGAAATTTGGTCAGCCTGCGGCAACAGCCGTGCATTTAGATACCTGGGATAAGCCTGGTATTCTGGTCTCCGGGCATGACTTTCAAGACCTTCAGGATTTGCTAGAGCAAAGTGCAGGCTCAGGAATTGATATCTACACCCACGGCGAAATGATCGCCGCTCATGGCTACCCGGCGTTTAAAAAATATTTTAATCTGGTCGGGAATTACGGCGGTGCCTGGCAGGATCAAAAGACTCAGTTTGGTAAGTTTCAGGGCCCCGTTTTAGTCACGAGCAATAGCTTGCAACAACCAAAAAAAGGCTACACAGCAAAGGCTTATACTTCTGGTATGGTCGGCTGGCCTGGAGTTACGCATGTTGAAAAACGCAGAATCGATAAAAGCAAAGATTTTTCCAAAATTATCGAGCAAGCTCTACAATGTGAACCACCTCAGGCTTTAACAGAAGGCACTATTACCGTAGGTTACGGCAGGCAAGCACTGTTTGAATTAACCGATACTATTGCTGCCGCTATTAAATCAACGGCGATTAAACGCATTATTGTTTTAATCGGCTGTGACGGTCGCCATAAAGAGCGTCGCTATTACACCGAATTAGTTGAATCCTTGCCTGCAGATACACTTATTTTAACGGCAGGAGATACCAAGTACCGGTTTCATCAATTAGATCTAGGCGTAATCAACGGTATACCGCGGCTTCTGGATGCCGGGCAAACGCAGGATTTTTATGCTGTTATGGCCTTTATAACGCATTTGCAAAAAACTATGCAGTTAGGTCATATCAATGACTTACCGATCTCATTTAATATCGCCTGGTATGAGCAACAAACCATTTTAATGATGCTGGCCTTATTTTCTCTCGGCGTTAAAAATCTGCGCATAGGCCCAACCTTACCGCCATTTTTTACCCCGGGGATTTTACAGAAGCTAAGCGATGAGCTCGCAGTTAAAGGCATTGATACTGCGGAAAACGATGTAGCAGCCATGCTCGAAGGCAATTAACGGAAAGCGACTACTTCTTCCTGTTTGGTAATGCTCTTGTACGGCTTATAGCACTCTTTAGATAATGATAGAAAAAACAATTGAACGCTTAATATATGCAAACCGCTGGCTATTAACACCTATTTATTTGGGCATGAGTTTTGCTTTAATGGCGTTGACAATTAAATTTTTTCAAGAGCTTTATCATTTTATTCCCGCTATTTTAAGCATGGAAGAGAATCAGTTAATTCTGAAACTACTAACCTTTATTGATTTAACCTTAGTCGGAAGCCTGACTATTATCGTGATGTTTAGCGGCCATGATAATTTTGTCTCCCGATTGGATATAGCCGAAGGCACAGAAAAACTTTCCTGGCGGGGCACACATGATGATAGCTCGCTAAAAATGAAAGTCGCTTCTTTTATAGTGGCGATCTCATCGATCCATTTACTCAAGGTTTTTATGAATGTGGAACAAATAGTGAATGACAAATTAACCTGGTATGTGCTGATTCACATCACTTTTGTGCTATGTGCATGTCTGATGGGCTATTTAGAAAAGCTAAAACAGTGAACCAGCTAATACTCTTAAGTACCTCTGCGTGCCATTTATGTGAACAGGCAGAAGCCTTATTACAGCAACTTGATATTACTTATCAGAAAATCGATATTGCCGAGCAAGAGCAATGGCAGGAGCGCTATGCTATTAAAATTCCAGTATTACTGAATACAGAGAGCCGGCAAGAGCTATGCTGGCCTTTTGATATTGAACAAATCCAGGCTTTTATCATTAAGCTGTAGAGAGGACTGAAGTTCGCTCTACAGGCGTTGAAGACACGAATAGAAAAAGATAGCATGGGCGAATTACCAGTATCTTCTGATGCTTTATATGGCGTAGACTCAACGTGCTTTTAATAACCTCGCTATTAGCAGCTTGAATAAAAAATAGAGTCACCTTTTCTTCAAGTGCCTGATAATCAAGAAATATCTCTTGAATATAAAAAACATAGTGTATATATTTGGATATACACTTCTTTTACATCTTATTCGATAGGAGGGTTTATATGTTATCTAAAGTTCAAAAATGGGGAAATAGCCAAGGAATTAGAATTCCAAAAAATTTTCTTGAAAACTCATATATAAAAATTGGTTATGAGGTTGAAATTACAGTCAAAGATGGAAAAATCATTGTAGAACCTACACATAAAATACAAGGTAAATATGATATATAGGATTTAGTATGTAAAATGTCAAAGGATTATGAAGTAGAAGAAATAAACTGGGGAGTCCCGTCTGGTCAAGAGTTCTGGTAAGTGCCCATGTATATCCCTGAAAAAGGTGACTTTATAGTTGTAAATTTTGACCCTCAATCAGGTCACGAGCAAAAAAGCCGAAGACCTGCATTAGTGATCAGTAATAGTATCTTCAATAAGGCAACGGGGCTTACAATCGTTTGCCCAATTACCAATACAAATCATAATATGCCTTTTCATGTTAGCGTATCAAAGAAATCATTATTAACGGATTTTATTAGAAATAATTTCTCCACCCCCCATATTTTACAAAGAGTCTGAGCGGTTACGCATGATAAAATGCAGTCAAATAAATAGAAAATGAGACCGAGTTAACAGTGATAATACATGATTTGAAACGAAAGTAGGTATGAGCGAAAAAGCTCTGGGTGTTTTGAATAATTTAAAAGGAGTCCTTTTTAAGTAAATGGAAATTAAAGAAACAGCCTTTATAGAAAAGAAAAAAGAACTAGGCCAAATTTTACAAAATTCTATAAATAACCCTGATACGCTCAAAGTCAGGATCAAGTATGTTAGGAAATTGAAAATCATACGCAATGAATATCGTATAGGACACTGTGATTATTTGTCTGAAATAATGAGCAATTAATCGTATTATCAAAGAATTTAATATATTGCTTAGTTATATACACAGCCGACACTGCAAAAATGAATACTAATTACAGAATAGAAAAAGATAGCATGGGAGAGTTACAGGTTCCCGACAATGCCTTGTATGGTGCGCAAACCCAGCGTGCTATTAATAACTTTCCTATTAGCGGCTTGACCCTGCCGTCTGCTTTTATTAAAACGGTTGCACTGATTAAACAAACAGCTGCTAAAGTTAATATGGAACTAGGGGTGCTAGATGATGCCAGAGGTCAAGCCATTATCCAGGCCGCTGAGCAAATTATTCAAGGTGAACATAGCGATCAATTCCCGATTGATATCTTTCAGACAGGTTCTGGCACCAGTACCAATATGAATGTTAATGAAGTATTAGCGCATCTTGCATCAGAATCCGGTTCGGTAGCCATCGGTGCAAATGATCATGTCAATATGGGGCAGAGTAGTAATGATGTCATCCCTACTGCGATCCATATCAGCTCTGCACTAGAATGCCAGCGGCAACTATTACCTGCCTTAGAACATTTAGCGAAAACCATCGAGAGTAAGGCCTGTGCATGTAAAAACCATACTAAAACTGGGCGCACCCATTTAATGGATGCCATGCCGATGACTCTGGAACAAGAACTAGGCGCATGGGCTTTACAGATTCGCAATGGCATAGATCGAATCAATAGCGCTTTGCCTAGAGTACAAAAGTTGGCTCAAGGTGGCACAGCGGTAGGCACAGGCATTAATGCACACCCGAAGTTTGCAGCAAAGTTTGCGGATACCATGACGGTAGTGACCGGTATTGCATTTAGTCCGAATGACTCATTTTTTGAAAGCTTAAGCTGCCAGGATGCCATTGTAGAATTATCAGGGCAGTTAAAAACCATCGCCGTGAGTTTAATGAAAATTGCCAATGACTTGCGCTGGATGAATAGCGGACCCTTAGCCGGATTAGGAGAGATTGAATTAACCGCCTTACAACCAGGTAGTAGCATTATGCCCGGTAAAGTAAATCCGGTTATTCCCGAAGCAGCCGCGATGGTTGCCGCACAAGTCATTGGCAATGATGCCACTATTACTGTCGCAGGTCAGTCTGGTACTTTCCAGCTCAATGTCATGCTGCCGGTGATTGCCTACAATATCCTGCAAAGTATAGAAATTATCAGTCAGGTCAGTATTACCCTTGCCGATAAGGCAATCAGTGATTTCAGCGTACGTGAAGATAATTTACAAGATGCACTGGCAAGAAACCCGATCTTGGTCACGGCATTAAACCCGATTATCGGTTATGCAAAAGCAGCCGAAGTGGCTAAGTCCGCGTATAAACAAGGGCGACCGATTATTGATGTTGCCGAAGAAATGACCGACATCTCACGCGCAGAATTAGAGAAAATTCTGGAGCCTAGGCATCTTGCCGCTGGTGGAGTAAATTAATTCCCAGCATATTTACGCTTTATAATTTTTTCATTATTTACCAGGTCTGATTTTGTCTTATGTTTAAGTCCCACTTACTGTTGTTTATACTCCTGAGTTCTCTAACAGGTTCACTGTTCGCCGCTGATATCAGTGTGAGTATCGATCGTAACCCGGTTAATTTACAAGAATCCTTTCAACTTACGTTTACCGCAAGCTATGATCCCGATGGCGAACCTGATTTTTCACCACTGGATAAAGATTTCGAAATTTTAAATCAATCTCAACAGCAATCTGTACAAATCATAAACTGGGAAAAGACTAAATCCATACAATGGATATTAACCGTTATGGCAAAGCATACGGGTAAGCTGGTTATCCCGGCAATAAACTTTGGTAATGATAGCAGTCAATTTGCTGCAATCGTGGTCAATGATAGCTCACAGGTTAACAATACCAATGAGGATTTATTTTTACAAGTCGAAGTCAGTACGACTGAGCCCTATATCCAGCAACAAGTTATTTATACCTTAAAGCTATTTCGTAGAGTTAATATTGCCCAGGCAAGTTTGACCGAACCAGAGTTAGCCGATGCATTGATCGAAAAACTAGGCGAAGATACAAATTACAATACTCAGTTTCAAGGCGAAAATTATGTCGTTACAAAACGTAAATATGCTATTTTCCCACAGAAAAGCGGCATTGCGACTATCATCCCGCTTAGCTTGACAGCCGGAGTGATTATTCCTGGCCAACGCCGGTCCAATAGTTTTTTTAATCAGCAACGCACACGTACCAAGCAGGTTGTCTCTGCAGCAATTAAATTAGATGTCCAGGCTAAGCCAGAAAATACAGGAGTAGACTGGCTTCCCGCTAAACAGCTTGCTTTGCAGGAACAATGGAGTGATAACTCAGAGCGGGTCATTGTAGGTCAGCCTATCACCCGAACCATCTCATTATTCGCTGATGGTGCTACAGTCGGGGTGCTACCTGAATTATATCAAGACAATATGCCTACAAATTTAAAAGCCTATCCTGATCAGGCGGTATTAAAAGAAGAGGCTAAAGAGGATGGTATGGTCGCTTTTAGAGAAGAAAAAATTGCATTAATTCCAGGTCAGGCTGGTAGCTATACATTGCCGCCAATCGAGATTCCCTGGTGGAATACTCAAACTCAGCAAATGGAGGTGGCACGAATTGCTGCACATACACTAACAGCTATTGCGGCATCACCCTCTACTGCTGAGACGCAAATAGCCCAAAGTCCACCGTTAATGCCTACGCCCGAACTTTCGACACCGGTTGATATAGCGCCAGATAATTCCCAGAAAAGCAATAAGCTATGGCTTGGCCTAGCCATATTTTTTGCCTGTGGCTGGGCGGTAACAGTACTGTATTTCCTAACAAAAAAATCTAAAGAAGCAAAAAATGAGTCCCGTGTTTCAAGTCCCGAAAATACACAGACAATTGAAAAACAGCTAAAAAAAGCGTGTACTAATAATGATCCCGTGCAGGCTAAAGATGCGCTATTAAAGTGGGGACGAGATAATTTTCAGCAGTCCAGTTTAACTAAAATTGCTGAGCAAGGTGCCCCGGATTTTCAGCAGGAAATACTCTCTTTAAATGCTATTTTATACAGTGATAAGGCTCAAACCTGGCAAGGTGCTGAGCTATGGGCAGCCTTTCAAAACCATCAATCAACAGATCTAGCTAAGTCTGAGAAAGTCGATCCTTTACCGCCTCTGTTTAAAATTTAGCATCCATTAAAAAGGTAAAAAGCATCGTAGTTTGATGCCTTTTACCTTTTAGTCTGTTCCTATTATTGAATTCTTGGAAATTTTCAATTCCTGCTAACAATAGGCGGGAAGAAAGATTTTTTGAATATTGCTGAAGAGTATGGTTAATTATATTTGAGAACTTTTTAATCGCTTACTTTATCCTTAAACTCACATAAATCCTCGATTACACAACTTGCACACCTTGGCTTGCGGGCTATACAAGTATAGCGACCATGTAAAATTAACAAATGATGTGCATCCAGTTTATATTGTTTCGGTACATGTTTATCCAGTCTGGCTTCAACCTCTAGGACATTCTTTCCCTTCGCGATACCGGTACGATTTGATACCCGAAAAATATGCGTATCGACTGCCATAACAGGCTGACCAAATGCCGTATTTAAAATGACATTAGCTGTTTTACGACCGACCCCCGCCAAAGATTCCAGCTCAGCACGTGTTTGCGGCACTTCGCCATTAAAATCATCGAGTAACTTACGACACAGCTTAATAATATGAGCGCCCTTACTATTAAATAAACCGATGGTCTTAATATATTCTTTTAAACCCTCTCCGCTTAGATCGTAAATCGCCTGCGGTGTGTTTGCGACCGGAAATAATTTCGCTGTCGCTTTATTAACCCCTTTATCTGTCGCCTGAGCAGATAAAACCACCGCGATTAACAATTCAAAAGTGCTGTTATAGTGCAGTTCAGTCACAGGTTCTGGAATCGCCTCGGCTAGTCGAGAGAATATCTCAAAGCGTTTTTCTTTGTTCATATTAATAGATTCGATGCTTATGACTGATAAGACAAGTGGCCTAACACAACAGTTTGATGGATATCACATGCACCCATCGATCCCAATCTCTGTGTGAGGAGGTGGGAGCATCCATTCATGAATTTCCACGGTAAGACCATGGGAACTATCTTGCTTTATCCAAGATTGGGTTTTTTATAAGGGTTTTCTAACTTGCTCGGCCAATCGGTAGCGATATAGAGTTGCTCGACTTTTTGCCTTGCCCAGGGAGTTTTACGCAAGAATTTCAGACTAGAGGATATACTGGGATCATTGCTAAAGCATTTAATAGTAATCCGACTGTTTAACTCCGGCCAGCCATATTTTTTAACTAACTGAGTCACTATCTCCTTTAAGTTAACACCATGCAAAGGATCCTGATTATGCAGCTTAGTCATCTGTCTTGGCGGCATCACTATTGCTATCAGATACTTTTTGCTCTGCCTTTTTTACCCGAATCTTACTACCGGCTACATCCTTACCGTTCAGGTTTTTCATCGCCGCCTTAGCTTCACCGATCTTAGGCATTTCAACAAAGCCAAAGCCTTTGGATATTCCAGTGTCTTTGTCTAAAACCAGTGTACAGGACTGTACCGTACCATAAGGCTCAAACAAAGCTTTAAACTCTGCCTCTGTGGTATTTCGGGTGAGGTTGCGGATTAGTATTTTCATAGGGTAACCGTTAATTTTTTTAATGTTTTAATTATACGCTTGAATGGTATATTAAGCAGTGTTCCTACTAGAAATGGTCGAGAATTACTACTTTCACTCAATTAATTAAGGCTCTATGTGAATCTTAGTGGGTAATGAGATAATACAAAGATGAATCGCGCCGCTTTATTTAGAATGGCCTTTTGGTCTACAAGCTCCTGGGTAAGTGGAAGATATTTCATTTGTTTCCGACGAATCCAAATCTAAAGAACGCCATATATAGATAGGTTTTCCTGCGGGGGGGGGCACGATTCGCCGGTGAGACCGGTGTATACTGTCCAGTGCATCATAAAGTCGAGCCTACGCAAAGAACGTAAGCTCATCACTCAGGAAGTAGCTGACCGTGCTGGTATTTCCTGAGGATTGCTACAGCGTATTGAAAAAGGTGATCTTATATGCGAAATCGGGGCAATGTGGGAGGTTGCCAGCATTGTCGGCGTGAAATTGTTTGATGCCGATGATAGCACATTGATCAGGCATATTAGCCAGACAGAAGATAAACTGGCTCTTTTGCCAAAATCAGTACGTAAGGCTACGAAGGCTGTAGATGATGATTTCTAAGTCGAACTATAGCGAAGCCTTTGTATGGTTATGGTTACCGAATGAAACCAGCCCTGTTGTTGTGGGCAAGCTGGAAGCTGATAATAGCAATATCCTGTTCAATTACGGTAAGAGTTATCTTGAACCTAAAAACCGCAATTAATCGCTATAAAGCACTATAAGTATCTGAGTATTAAAGTTCATCATCGTAAATACTTGTCACCTGATGGGTCGGCTTATCCCGTTTCACTGTTTTGTAAATAAATCTGAGCACGAAATACAGCGGTACAGATTTTGCCAAGGGCTACGGCCATTGTATGCCTTGTTTTTTGTACCCAGATTTTCCACAAAATCCGTGTTCAACTGCGGTTTCTAGAGTTACGGATATTTGTTAGCCGCCCGTCTCCGGCTGTAACGACTGCATCAACCAGCTCTCTGGCATGTAGCTCTGTTGTTCTTGCCCCGACAAAGCAGGGGCGAATAACTAGGTTTCCGTTGATGATGGTGGTGCTGGGAATACAGCGGCCCTCTTCAACGAGCTGGCGATGAATTTGTTTGTTGAGATCGTTAAGGTCTGGTGCGAGATCACTGATATAACGAAAGCAACAAATGGACAAGGTAGGTTTCTGTACTACCTCTAGATTGGGATGTTTATCGGCCAGATCAGCTACCAGTTGTGCCATATCATTATGTCGACAAATACGCGCGCGCATCCCTGTTTTACCAATCTCACGAATCAGTGCCCAGACCACTGCACCGCGTGAGGGGGCGGATAACTCAACGCCAAAATCATGGTACGGAACGCCCATACTTTGCATGGAGTTCTGAATATTGTTGTCATGACAAGCACCTTCAAGATAGTCTGCAGCCCCCTGACTAAAAGCCCGATTTAAAATACTGCGATCGCGGACAAAAGTTGCGCCTATGCCCACTGGAGCGCCTAGCCATTTATGCGGATCCACAATTAGCGAATCCGCGAGCTCCAAGCCCTGATAAAGATGCTCAATGCGCGGGTCAAGAATCCCGGGTAAGCCATAGGCGCCATCAATATGAAACCAGGCCTGGAACTCTCTAGCAATTTCACCAATTTCAGCCAGAGGGTCAATTGCGCCTGTGTCAGTGGTTCCGGCATTGGCAACGATAGCTACTAACACAAAGCCTTTCATTGCATCGGCTGTTAATCGCTCGCGTAAGGCTGCTGGCGATAGGCGGCCGTTGTTATCCGCCTGAATAGTTACCACAGCAGAGCGTCCCATTCCCAATACTGCAGCAGCTCGGTGAATAGTGCGATGGCAGGCGCTGCTTGCATACAGTCGGCAAGGCCTTTGGACGCCATCTTCAGCAGGATTGATGCCCAGTCGTTCAAATGCCCATTGCCTCGCGGCACCCAATGCCACCAGGTTGGCTACAGAGCCTCCACTGCTATAAATGCCTTTCATTGTGGCAGGGAGATTAAACATTTCAGCCATCCATTGCAAGGAGAGCTCCTCGAGATAGTTAAAGGCGGTCAACCCAACTCGCTGAGGAGCTGCAACGGTGCCACTTAAAGTGGCCAGTACGCCTGCAGAAGTAGCACCGGTGGTGATAAAGGCAGTGCAACCTGGCTTTGGAACTTGAGAGCCATTGGGAATCAGGTATTGCCCCATGCTAGCGAGCAGCTGTTCACAACCTATGCCTTGCTCAGGTAAAGGCCCTCCTAGAGCTGCTTTCCAGCTTGCTTCATTGCTCATGGCATCCGGGTGTTCAAAGCGGAGATACTGATCCAGATCCTTGCCTAATTGCTGTAAAAGTTCAGGTAGGTTTCCGCACTCTGCGTGCTCTTGATACATGCTGCTATCCTATGTTTTTATAGTTATGCCAAAACTTTAGCGCCGCGGGCTAAAAATAAGGTGGCTTTGGGTGCACCAGCAAGTCCCACACCTGCTATCAAGGTAACGGTGACAATTCCCTTAACTTTAGCGCAAACCGGGCAAAGCCATATTTTGCCACTATTTTGCTCAAACTGTTTGATCAAGTCTGCAATCAGTTCCATACAGTCAGCAACAAGTTTATCTGCTCCGCTTATTACACACACTTGAGATGCATCAGAAGTGATAAACACAGCTGTTTTACTGGTTTTTTATGCCGTTACTGCCAATATACATGAAATGGTGACGCGATCTATATAATTAGCACCTTCCTGGCAGTTTATAAGGTGTTTTTCATGGTTATTTCCTCTTTGAGTTTTTTATACTTCGTGGGATCACGGATGCGCTTGTTTAGCGAGCTGATTTTTGTCGAGAACAAGACGCTGAAACAAACGCATGATTGTGCTTTCGCGCACGAAACAAATTTTATTTAAAAAGGCAGGAACAGAATGATTTGTATATTCAGGAGCTGCAATTAGCTGGTATGCCTGAGAGCTGATTTATAAAACTATGTTGCTGTGCCAAGCTTGCTTGCTGGAGCCTACAAATTTAGTGCGTTGTTAACTCAGGATTTATGCTCACGTTTCAGCGTACGCTCTAATAAGAGGCTGTATATAGGTTTGCCGCCTAATAATTCTGCGGTGACAGTAGCCGTCGCGACGGTTAATATTAACGGCAAGATGAGCGAGTAGTTGTTGGTTAATTCTATACTGAGTGCAATGCCGGTTAGCGGTGCCCTAACCGTAGCGGCAAATAGCGCGCCCATGCCGGCAATAGCAAATAAGCCAGGTTGTAAGTCGAGTGTTGGAAAGTAGATATTGACATAATGCCCATACCATAAACCCAGTAAGGTACCCAGAGCGAGCATCGGTGCAAATATGCCGCCTGGTGCGCCACTGCTATAACTTAGCAAGGTTGTAGCAATCCGCACAAAAAACAGTAAAATCAGCAGGCTGATCGACCCCGTGTGTTCCATCGCCCAAAGTAAAGTTAGATCGCCACTTCCAGTTGCGTGAGGCCATAGGCTGCCCAGATACCCGATGACAGCGCCTATAAGTAAAGTTAATAAGGTATTGATGTCACTTTGGGTGTTAGACAGTAAATCTAGACCGATAATGAGAGCGCGGTTAAACAGGATTCCCAGCGTACCAAAGACCAGCCCCAGAATAAAAAATAGTGGTAAAGATGTTAGCGGCGGGGCGGCAAAATGCGACATATTGATAGCAGGGACTTGCCCGGTATAAAGGCGCACCACAACAGCCGCTATAAAAACTGCCAATGCAACCGCCTGTACTGAATAGGTGCCGTACTTAAACTGCGCGCGCATCTCTTCTATGGCAAATAAAATGGCTGCCAGAGGAGTGTTAAAAGCGGCTGAAAGTCCAGCTGCTGCGCCGGCAGTAATTAAGGTGTTTTTGTTATCGTTATTGGTTTTAAATACCTTGGAAACCATATGCCCCAGGCTACCTCCCATATGTATAGTGGGGCCTTCCCTGCCCATGACCATTCCACTGCCAATGGTTAATACACCAGCAATAAACTTCACTGGCAGCAATCGATGCCAGAAATTTTCCCTGGAACCCTCCAGTGCTCCTTCAATTTCCTGTATGCCACTACCTGCAGCTTCAGGAGCAAAACGGCGTACGATAAACAATGCCAGATATAGCATTAACGCTGTGCTAAGTGATGGTATCAGCCAGTGAAGAACCGGCTGTTGGTTAAATTGCTGTATTAATTCGTTACGCCAGTGAAATACGCTATCAACACTGATGTGGAACAAAGTACCAGTAATGCCAGTCAATAGCCCTGTCAGCATGCTGAGCCCAAGCAAAACTGCAATGTATCTGGCAGGCATTAAAAAGGCCTGGTTGATACGCGCAGAAAACTGGAAGGTTTTTTTAGGAATAGTTAATTTCATGGTCTCGACGTAAGATAAAGTCAGCGCCTTTAAGCTATAGGGCTTCTCTAAGATTAAAATTTATTTGTTAGCCAGTACTATAGATTATAGTAGAGTGAGCTGCGTAAGGGATGTAATAATTTCTTATACTCCGTGCGAAGAATAATACACTGAGCTAATTTAATATCTAAGGTACAACTATGTCAGTTAACAAGAAGCAGCGCAGAATCAATTGGCATAATGTGCTAACCGGAGCCATTCTTTTTGCAGCGGGTGATAGTATAGGTGCCTTGTTAACAGGAGGTTTTTTGTATCAGCGTATGCTGGGTATGATGCTCTTAGGCGGGAGCCTATATGCCTGGGAAATCCCCGCTTATTTTGCGCATCTACAGTGCCGCTTTAATAAGCGGGGACTGCTCAATGCTTTTAAGCGAACTCTGGCCGCAGGACTATTTTTTAACCCGTTGTGGATTACCAGGCACTTCGTGTTTATCAAACTATTCTCCGGGCAATGGCAGACTATTTCTCCGGATATTTTAGTCATTGCTACAGAGTCATTTATCTTCTGTTTCCCATTTTCTTTGCTAGTAAATTACTTGATTCAGAATGTGATTTCTTTGCGCAAGCGGTTTCTGGTCAGCTCTGTTTATTCCGCTTTAACTGTTATTTACTTTGCCCTAAGTGAAGTGCTTTTTGCAGTTGCAGGCTGAGGTTTTAACATTCAGTATTAGGAGCCTGGAGGTGGCAAAGAGTGATTTTTGCAACGCATCAGCAGTTTTATGAGCAAAAAAAGGCAAACAAAGGGAGCGATAAATCGCTCCCTTTAGAACTCTGAATTTTTGAATATTCAGAGTTTAGCTTATACTCTATCTCTTAATCTTATATACTCTTGCTGTATAGGATTTTTGCATCATAAGTTATGCATACAAAAAAACCAGCTTACTGATGCAAGCAAGCCTCTCCCCTTTAGCTGTGTCAATTTAACCTTACACTGAAACAAGACTATGAACACCCAACAATTACGTTTCACTTATCAGCTAAAAATATCATTGGAGGGTTCTAAACCACCCATTTGGCGACGTTTGTTAGTTAACAGTGATATTAAGTTAGATGTTTTCCATACCGCTCTGCAAATAAGCATGGGCTGGACGGACTCTCACTTGCATCAATTTATATCTCAGGATAAAAAGTTCTATGGCATTAAAGATGAAGACTTTGAAATAGAAGGTTTCGAAATGATAGAGGAGAATACCGTCCGTTTATCAACCTTACTCAAAGCCGAAAAAGATAGCATAATCTATGAGTATGATTTTGGTGATGGCTGGATGCATAAAATTATTCTGGAAAAAATTCTAGACTTTGATCCTGCAAAAAAGCTCCCTTACTGTGTCACTGCTAAACGTGCTTGCCCACCTGAAGATTGTGGTGGCATCTGGGGCTATGCGAACTTGCTGAAAATCATGGAAGATCCAGAGCATGATGAATATGAGGAAATGCTTGAATGGCTAGGCGATGAATTCGACCCTGCTTATGTAGGTAGAAGAGAAACCAATCAATTATTACTTGAATATTGCCGTTAAAACCATGGAGTTTTTATTACTTTCTCCCTCAGAAACACGAGTAGATCTATTTAATATACAAGAGCGTGGCTTTAGCCCGCAAATACTACAAAACTTTAACAAGTCCGGGCTTAAAAGACTGTGACAATATTTGTTTTATTTATAAATATTGCTATGTTTGTAGGCTGGGCTGAGGTGATAAAACCAAGAATCAACGACTTACCCAGCATCTATTGCTGGGTTTCGTTCCTCAATCCAGCCTATACTGAATACGCTCACAGTCTCTTAAGCCGCGCTCTACAGAAGCAGCTCCACCCACTTGATAACGTATGAAACACTACCTCCTGCTACTTACCAGCACCATACTGGTCAATAATTTTGTCCTGGTCAGGTTTCTGGGGTTATGCCCTTTCCTCGGTGTTTCGCGCCAGCTCAAATCTGCTATCGGCATGGGGTTAGCGACGACTTTTGTCTTAACCCTTGCCGCTGTTAGTAGCTACCTGCTTTACCAATACCTATTAGTCCCTCTTGATCTGACGTATTTACGCACCATTAGCTTTATAGTCGTGATCGCAGTTGTGGTCCAGCTTACTGAAATTATCATACATAAACTTAGCCCGGTTTTACATCGTCTACTGGGTTTGTATTTACCTTTAATTACTACCAACTGTGCAGTATTAGGTGTAGCTCTGTTAAACATGCAAGAGGCTCATGGCTTTATTGAATCGATAGTTTTTGGAATAGGAACGGCTTTGGGCTTCACCCTGGTGCTGGTATTATTTGCTGCTTTACGCGAACGGATTGATGTAGCAGATGTGCCCGTTCCTTTTCAGGGTGCATCAATTGGCCTGATCACTGCAGGTTTAATGTCCATGGCTTTTATGGGTTTTATTGGGCTGGCCTGATGTTATTCCTGTGTCTGTTATTTGCTGTATTAGGCTTAGGCTTAGGCTATGCCGCCCGGTATTTAAAAGTACAAGGCGATCCCTTAGTCGAGCAAATTGATGCCCTCTTGCCCCAGACCCAATGTGGACAGTGTAAATATCCTGGCTGTCGCCCTTATGCGCAAGCCGTCGCCAGTGGTGAGGCGGATATCAACCAGTGCCCACCCGGTGGTGAAGAAGGTGTTGCCGCACTGGCCAATCTCTTAGGCATCACCACCAAACCATTAAATACCGATTTTGGCCAGCCCAGCCCCCCGGCAGTGGCCTATATTATTGAACAGGACTGTATAGGCTGTATTAAGTGCATTCCCCCTTGTCCAGTCGATGCCATTCTAGGTGCGTCTAAGCAAATGCACACGGTTATTACAGCTGAGTGTACGGGGTGTGAGCTGTGTGTTGCACCTTGTCCAGTAGATTGCATTATTATGCTGCCGCTAGAACACAACCCCAGTCAGTGGCAGTGGGCAGCTAATAATGATTAAACAGTGGAAATTCCCTGGTGGCGTTGTTTTAGACGGGCATAAACAGCTTGCTGACATAAGTGAACCCACTCTGCCACCCGAACTCACCTACCCTTTATTACAACGCTCTGATTACTATGTTGAACCAGTCGTCAAACCAGGGCAACGTGTCCTTAAAGGAGAGGTAATTGCTAACTCACAAAACCCATTAGCAACTCCGGTCCATGCGGCAAGTTCTGGTGTTATCACAGCCATAGCGTCGCGTTTAATCGCGCACCCCTCTGGTCTGTCAGATACCTGCATTATTATCCAAACCGATGGCCTCGATACAGTATGCCCCGGTAACCCTTGTCCTAACTATCAACTCGAAACACCGGCAGAGTTACGCCATAAAACAGCGCTTGCAGGGATTGTCGGATTAGGTGGCGCCGCTTTTCCCACCGCCGTAAAATTGAAAAATCGCCTACCGACTCACACGCTGATTATTAATGGTGCTGAATGTGAACCTTATATTAGTTGCGATATTAGCTTGATACAGGCTAATGCACAGCAAATCATTCAGGGCGCCTTAATCATGCAATATATTCTGCAAGCAGAAAGGTGCATTATTGCCATTGAAAATACTATGCCTGTTGCCCACCAAGCATTGCTTAGTGCGGCTAGTGAGGTAGATATTCAGATAATAACAGTCCCGGCTATTTATCCCACCGGTGGTGAAAAACAGTTAATCGAAGTGTTAACCGGTGTGAAAATACCTGCCAAAGCACTACCTGCTGATCATGGCCTGGTATGTCAAAATGTGGGTACTGCCTATGCCGTTTACCAGGCAATCTGTCTGGGATTACCTCTGACTGACCGCATTATTACCCTGACTGGAAAAGGCATCAAATACCCTAAGAATATACGCGCCAGAATAGGTACACCTATAAAGCATTTAGTCGAGCTCTGTGGTGGTTACACGCCTGATGTTCAGCGTCTGATTATGGGTGGCTCAATGATGGGCATTGCGCTCAGCACGGATGATATTGCTGTCATTAAGGCAACCAATTGTGTGCTCGCGATGACCAGCAGTGAGTTATCAGTGAATCAGGCAGCTATGCCGTGTATACGCTGCGGGGATTGTGCTACTGTCTGTCCTGCCGAATTGCTTCCACAGCAACTTTACTGGCACAGTCGTAGTAAACAATTTGAGCAATGCCAGGACTATCAATTATTTAATTGTATAGAATGTGGTTGTTGCGATATTGTCTGCCCTAGCCAGATTCCTTTAGTACAGAACTTTCGCGCGGCTAAAGGTGAATTGACTAACAAAGAAAAACAGGCTGCACAGGCGATACTCGCGAAAAAACGCCATCAGAACCAGAAGCAGCGTAGAGGAAAAGAGGAACAGGAAAAGCTGGGTAAGGCAGAAAAGCGCCAGGCAATGATAGATAAAATGAAGAGCGCAGCAACTAATAGAAAAACAGTCTGAATCGCTCTTCTGCGAAGTCTTGGGACGCTGGCTTTAGCCTGCATTGATATTGTGCTCATGCAGGCTAAAACTAGCGTCTCAATAAATAGACTACCCACTGCCAGTTATAACCAACTACAGCACTTGCGGATAGTATTATCTTGCTTCTTAGGCCAGCAGTTTTGCTTTATGCGCTGTAAACTCTTCTTCGGTAAGAATACCCTTGTCTCTTAAGCCAGCCAGCTTGACTATTTCATCAGCAGCAGAACTACCCGCTGCTTCTTGTATATATGCACGCTGTATCTTTTCAGATTCTGCCAGCATATGCAAAGAGCGCTCGTGCATTCCTGAACCCCGAGCGATTAGATAACACAACACGCCTAACCAGGGGATGATAATGATAAACAGCGACCAAAATCCTTTGCCCCACCCACCTAAATCTTTGCTTCGAAAAATATCACTAATAACGCCGATAATCACCCAAATCCAGGCGATCATAAGGAAAAACAAAAACATCAACCATAAAATATGTAATATAGGCATTTTCTACTCCTGATTATTATTTTTACTGTGCTAATGAACGAGAATTTAATAACATCCTCACTCCTAAAAACAGCGTTTAAGTGTAGTGTAGAATTGTCACTGTGCACTTCACCTAGGGAATAAAGATGCCATAATACTAACTTAATTGATATATTTTTCTAAAAAATACCAGCCGCCACCAATATTCATGCAATTTTCAACTAGCTGCTCGCCTTTTCTACCTGCAAATACCAGTGTGCATCGAGTTATGCGTCAGGTTTTAATTGCATTGATTCCTGCCTTTACTGCCATGTTCTGGCTATTTGGCTATACTGTTTTACTGCAATTGCTACTAGCGAGTAGCACCGCTCTACTTGCAGAGGTCATCTGTTTACGGCTAAGAAAGCGCCCTGTCAAAATCCATTTAATGGATCTAAGTGCCTTGGTTAGCGCGGTATTGTTAGCACTTGCCATTCCCACTATCGCACCCTGGTGGGTTAGTGCCTGCGGCGCTCTATTTGCCATTATTATTGGCAAACAAGTCTATGGTGGCCTGGGATATAACCCATTCAATCCGGCGATGACTGGCTATGTTTTTTTATTAATTTCATTTCCCCAGCAAATGACAGCATGGCAAGCTCCCGATATCTTTATATCATTAGCAGATGCACTCCATGTCATTTTTTCAGGGACAGCAACTATTGATGGTCTCAGCTCAGCTACTCTTCTGGATAGTCTCAAAACAGCCGGAGCCTCCACAGCATTGCTCACAGAGATTCCTAGTACAAGTACTGGCTTATTAGCAGGAGCAGGCTGGGAGTTAATCTCAATGGCTTATTTACTAGGCGGCCTATGGCTTTTATACCGAAAGGTCATCAGCTGGCACATTCCTGTCGCCGTCTTGCTCGGCATATTTATGCCCGCCGGCATTAACTTTTTTTTAGATGCGAATGCAGCCAGCTCACCTGTATTTCATTTATTTTCTGGAGCAAGTTTATGTGGTGCTTTTTTTATTGCCACTGACCCTGTTAGTGCAGCTACCAGCAACATCGGGCGTTTAATATATGGGGGACTTATCGGCTTGTTAAGCTATATTATTCGCTATTGGGGCGGCTATCCTGATGGTATTGCTTTTGCGGTATTACTGGCCAATCTTGCCGCACCCAGTATTGATTATTACCTGCGCCCAAAACCTGTAAATCAGCCCTTATGAAACTTACTCCGCCAATCAATGCTGCGCTACGCGTTGGCCTGTTTTCATTTATTATTGTTGGCCTGGTGTCCCTGGTATTTCATGCTACAAAAGACAAAATTGCAGCCAATGAACGCGAGGCTTTATTAAACAGCTTACAATCCGTTATAAGCCAGGACAGCTATGATAATGATCTGGCTAATGATGTTATCCAGCTAAACAGCTATACAATTTACCGGGCAAGAAAATCAGACGTGCCCGTTGCAGCTATTCTTACTGGCACCACCCCCTACGGTTATAATGGTGATATTGGCCTGCTGATGGGCATAAATATGGCGGGTGAAATAACCGGCGTTCGTGTGCTAAAACATAGAGAAACTCCGGGCTTAGGTGATAAAATCGAGATTAAAAAATCCAGATGGATTTCCAGTTTTAAGCACAAGTCAATCAATGATATGTATACACACCAATGGGCAGTAAAAAAGGATGGTGGCAACTTTGACCAATTTACGGGTGCCACCATTACACCCCGTGCGATTGTCAATCAAGTAAAAAAAACCGGGTTATTTTTTCAGCACAACCAGCAGCTTATTTTTAAATAAATGTCATCGAATACCCGAATAATTATCTGCAACGGCTTATGGAAAAACAACCAAGCTCTGGTTGCATTACTGGGTCTGTGTCCTTTGCTTGCCGTCAGTAATACGGTAATTAATAGCTTAGGCTTAGGTATTGCAACCACACTGACTCTGGTTTTATCCAATACTCTGGTGTCATCATTACGCGGCTATATTCTGCCCGAAATCAGATTGCCTCTGTTTGTATTGATGATTGCCGGTATCGTCACTATCATTGAATTGCTAATGAATGCCTGGTTTTATCAACTGTATAAAACCCTAGGCATTTTTATCCCGCTGATCGTGACTAATTGCGCCATTATCGGACGTGCCGAGGTTTTTGCATCCAAAAATCGAGTCTTACCCAGTTTATTAGATGGTCTAGCGATGGGGCTGGGTTTTAGTTTTGCACTGCTGGTATTAGGTGCGTTTAGAGAAGTCCTCGGGGCAGGAACGCTATTTACTCAAGCTGATTTGCTTTTTGGTGAGTCTGCTAAAAACTGGCAAATCAATTTATTCGATGGCTATTCAGGCATGTTATTAGCTTTATTACCCCCCGGGGCATTTATTACTTTAGGTTTATTAATTGCGGCAAAAAATATGTTCGCTACTAGAGCTTGATTTTAGGCAACGAGGACAAGAGTTTGTTGATGCGTGTAAAGAAAATTAATAGTTTGACTGAGGTTAATGCTGATTGCTGGAATAATCTGGTGCAAAATAAGGATCCATTTGTACGTCATGAATTTTTACTGGCGCTGGAACAAAGCGGTTCAATCAGTGCAGAAAAGGGTTGGCAGTCACAACATCTGCTGATCTTAGACCAACAGGAATTAATTGCAGCCATGCCTTTATATTTAAAAAACCATTCCCGAGGTGAGTACGTTTTCGACCAACAATGGGCCGACGCCTATTATCAATCGGGTATGGAATATTATCCAAAATGGCTTAATGCCATTCCCTTTACCCCTTGCCAAGGACAGCGTATTTTAATTCAGGACGGCCAAGATATTTCGGCCATCATGCAATTATGCATAAATACACTCCAGCAGGATTCAGAGCAAAACAATATTTCCAGTCTGCATTGCCTCTTTCCTGATCATGCACAAATCAAACAACTGCCACAAGAAATGCTGATTCGGGTTGGCGTGCAATTCCAGTGGTTTAATAAAAACTATCGTGATTTTGATGACTATTTACAATCTTTTACTTCCAGGCAACGTAAAAATATAAAAAAAGAACGGCGTAAAGTAAGTGAACAAGGTATTCAATTCCAGAGGCTAACTGGCCCAGAAATATCAGAACAACAATGGCAGGTTTTTTTCCGCTTCTATGAAATGACTTATGTAAAACGCGGTCAGTCAGCCTACTTGAATCGTGCATTTTTCACACAACTGGCAGAGACTATGCCTGAACAAATATTACTAATTCTAGCTAATAATGATGAAGTCTATGTCGGGGCAGCACTGAGCTTTATTGGCGAGAATACCTTATATGGCCGCTACTGGGGCTGTTATGAAGAATACCAATGCTTGCATTTTGAAGCCTGTTATTATCAGGGACTGGAGTATTGCATAGTACAAAACAAGCAGGTTTTTGATTCAGGAGCCCAAGGTGAGCATAAGATTTCCCGTGGCTTTGAGCCTATCAGCACTTATTCTGCACACTGGATGCTAAACCCTGAATTTGCAAAATTAATTGCTGATTTTTTACAACGTGAGCAGGAATTTATTGGAGATTACAAAAATAACTGTAGACAACAATTGCCGTTTAAAGTGTCTGAATAGACTATAACAATGGCTGAATTATGCAGACCTGCTTAATTTGCATGGGCCAAACATAGTGAATAAAGCGTATCTCCCACCTGCGCCGATGTGAAGCATCGTTCTTGAACCAAAAGGTTCAAGTGGGTGTCTATCTTGCATTTCAGGCTTTCCGCTAACGGACATGCACACCAGTACAAGAATCGACTCCCGAGGTAAATATAGGTCCAAGAAACACCCACTCCACTGTCGAGCGCCACAGGAGATACGTAAGTTATTTTAACCCTTTTTCAATGCAGTTTCGATCTTAAGATACATTTTATTTAAATGTTCACTCAGCTTTGAGCTATTTGCATTAAGCGGTGTACTGCTTTTCCGGGATTGCTGTAGTTCAACACTGAGATTTAAGGCAGCTAATACTGCCACTCGCTCTGCACCCGCTACTTTCCCTGATAAGCGGATTTCGCGCATTTGATTATCTAATTGCTGTGCCGAAGCGATGAGGTCTTCCTGTTCATTTTCGGCGCAGATTATTTTATATTCTTTGCCTAAAATATTAACTGAAACCGGGGTTTGCTGGATACTCATGAACCATGTTCCATTGTTTTCAAACGACTAATCATAGCTTCTACACGGGTGCGCGCCATATTAGTTTTTTCAACTAATTTCGCCTTTTCTCTGACTAATTCGTCTTGTTTGACCTTTAAGGTGCTATTTTCACTTTGCACGGAATTATACCGTTGTATTAATTCTTCTAGCTTATTCTCTAGTTCATTAATATCAAATGACTGATTTTGTGTGTTCATGAATGATCCATTATCTTAAACCTGACTTATATACCGCACGTCCACTGCTGCGGTTTTCTAACGACCGCTTGTTATTAGCGAATAGTTTGTATATTGTATTTCATGTTGCATCCTTTTGCCGTGAGATTATACACTTTAGTGTAAAATTCACCCAATGATCATATTTCGTGCAGTAACGCTTACCCACTTTAGCGAGGGTAACGAGATTATTATCGGCAAAAAGCTGCCGTTAGCAAGCTAAAAATGTAGCCGTTCGACATCTAACACTAACATAAGTTACAAATATTTTACGGCAAGACCTGCACATTAAACACACGACACATATTTAATAAATAAAACTCAATGAGCTACTCTGACCTGAATTCAATTGTGTTACAAAAAGATGCCGCCGACAGTGCTGCAGAAGTCCATGGCATTGCCGTCGCCATGTTATGCATGGATAAAAATACCCAGGCAAGTGACTGGATCCATGAGGCATTCGCTGATGATCAAACCTTGCTGCAAGATGATAAAGTAGAATTTAACAACCTGTTTGGACAAACCAGAGACTTAATGGCAAGTGATGAATTTGTCTTTGATTTATTTCTACCCGATGAAAATGAGGATTTAGCACTGCGCTGTACCGCTTTAGTACAATGGTGCCAGGGTTTCTTATTTGGTATGGGACGAGTACAGACGAATAGTCAATGGCCAGATGAAGTAGATGAGATACTTAATGATATAATCGAATTTACCAAGCTGGATACCCATATTGAAGATGAAGATGCTGAAGAAACCGAAAATGATTTAGTTGAGATTCAGGAATATTTACGTGCCGCTGTAATGCTAGTTCGCGGTGAACTAAATCCTGCCGTAGAAAAAAACACCGTGCATTAGGAACACATAATGATAGCAAGTGAGTTTAACAATCGTCGTCAGCAGTTAATGGAGCAAGTAGGACATAATAATATCGCTATTATTGCTAGCGCATCGGTGCGCACCCGTAACCGGGATGTTGATTACCCTTTTCGTCAGGATAGCGATTTCTATTACTTAACTGGCTTTAATGAAGCTGACGCACTGGCGGTTTTTATACCAGGTCGTAAACAGGGTGAATATATCTTATTCTGTCAGGAATTTGATGAGAAAAAAGCCTTATGGGAAGGCGCGCATGCTGGTCTGGAAGGTGCCACACAAGATTATGGCGCGGATGATTCTTTTCCAATCGACGACTTAAATGATATTTTGCCCGGCTTGCTGGAGAATAAAAACAAAGTTTTCTATCCAATGGGGCGTGATTCTGATTTAGATCATCATTTAATGGAATGGATTTCCCTCATCCGTAGCCAGACACGCAGTGGTATTAACGCCCCCGGAGAACTGGTGTCTCTGGAGCATATTTTACATGAAATGCGCTTAATTAAGAGCCCTGCTGAAATCAAGTTGATGCAAAAAGCCATCGATGTCTCTGCTAAAGGGCATATTCGAGCGATGCAGCGCTGTAAACCAGGTCGCTATGAATACCAGATTGAAGGCGAGATGGTGCATGAATTTATAGACCATGGCTTACGCGCAGTTGCCTACCCTTCTATTGTGGCGGGCGGTGATAATGCCTGTATCTTACATTACACGGAAAACAAGGCCATCTTAAAAGAGGGAGACTTGCTATTAATTGATGCCGGAGCCGAGTGTGATCATTATGCCGCAGATATTACCCGTACCTTTCCGGTCAACGGCGTCTTTTCCACCGAACAGAAATTACTGTATAACCTGGTACTTGATGCCCAGTTAGCGGCAATGCAGGAGATTAAAGTCAACACGCCCTGGAATAAGGCGCATGAAGCTTCAGTCGAAGTATTAACCAGAGGACTGGTTGAACTCGGCTTGTTACAGGGTGAAATTAGCACATTAATTACGGATGAAGCTTATAAAATATTCTATATGCACCGCATTGGTCACTGGCTAGGTATGGATGTACATGATGTAGGCGATTATAAGATTAATGATGTGTGGCGTGTACTGGAGCCTGGCATGGTATTGACCATAGAGCCTGGGCTGTACATACCTGAAGATTGCGCCACAGTGGATGAAAAATGGCGCGGTATTGGTATTCGCATAGAAGATGATGTACTGGTTACCGAGCAGGGCTATCAGGTTTTAAGCCATGCAATACCGAAAACAATTGCCGAAATTGAAGCCATTATGCAGTAGCGAAGCAGGTATAATTGTGCTAATAAAAGTAAACGATACGCAGCGAGTTAAAACATGAAGCAGGATTATGATGTGTTAATTGTTGGTGGCGGCCTGGCAGGCAACTGCCTGGCATTGGCATTGCAGGGCAGTGATTTAAATATTGCCATCGTTGAAGCCAGCACGCGCGAACAATTACATACCTCACCAGCAGGGGACCGAGCTTTAGCGCTCGCCAGTGGCACCATACACATGTTAGAAGCCTTAGGCATCTGGCCTGCAGCTAAAGCATTGGCAACCCCTATCAAGACGATCCATGTTTCCGACCAAGGACATTTTGGCAAAACCCGGCTCTCGGCAAAAAAAGAAGGCGTGGCAGCATTGGGCTATGTCATCACCGCGCGTGATCTAGAAGATGTCGTCTCACAATTAGTAGCGCAAGCAGATATAGAGCAAATATGCCCGGCACGCGTTATCGGCATTGCTTCTGACGATCACTTGGCCCATATCAGTTTAAAACAGCAAGATAGCTCATTGAATATATCAGCCAGACTGGTCATCGGTGCGGATGGTGGCCAATCGACGGTCAGAAAATTACTGGAGATTGACCAGGCGGTAACCGAATATCAACAGACTGCGATAGTGACGACTATCAAAACAGAAATAGGCCATGATAATGTTGCCTATGAGCGCTTTACCAGCTCAGGGCCCTTGGCACTATTACCGTTTAAAGATGATTATGCAGTGGTCTGGACGCGTAGCAAAGAAGAGGCCGAGCAACTGCTACTCGATAATGAAGACGAGTTTTTAGCAAATTTACAAGCCTGTTTCGGCTATAAGTTGGGACGCTTTAGCTTAACCGCACCTAGACGTTCTTTCCCACTCAGTCTGGTACGCGCCAAAAGCATGTATTCTGGGCGGGTAGTCATTATTGGCAATGCGGCGCACCAATTGCACCCGGTTGCTGGGCAAGGCTTTAATCTGGGCTTGCGTGATGTCGTTCAATTAGCAGAGAACCTGTTAAATGCAGCGCAACAAGGTGGCGATATAGGTGAACAGGCATTATTGGAGCAGTATGCGACACAACGGCAAAAAGACCATGATACGGTGATTAATTTTACCGATAGCCTAGTCAAGTTATTTTCTAGTCAATGGCTATCGCTTGCAGCTGCCAGAAATTCGGGCCTTGCTCTGTTCGACCTGGTTCCCGGCGCAAAGAAACAACTGGCTCGCCATGCCATGGGCCTAAACGCGCGTATGCCTCATGTTGGTTCCCGGAGGCGAGTATGAGTAAAAAGCACTCTGTAGTTATTGTCGGCGGCGGCATCGTGGGTGCTACTGCGGGTTGTGCCCTGGCGCAAGCGGGTATAGCGGTTACTTTGATCGACGCGCATAATCCAGCAAGGGAGTGGCCTGCAGATCCAGTAGATATTCGCGTTTCCGCGCTAACTCGTGCTTCACAAAATATTTTACAGGCTGTGGGAGCCTGGCCGGCAATGGAGCAGCGCGGTATTGGCCCGTATGATCATATGCATGTCTGGGATGCAAGCAGTGCCGGCACGCTGGATTTTGATGCCGCCGACACCGAGTTTACAGCATTAGGTCACCTAGTAGAAAACCGTGTCACCCTAGCATCTTTATGGGATCGGCTGGAATCACTCCCTACTGCCAGTATTGTCTGCCCGGCAAAAGTAGCTGATTTACAGATCGCCAGTGATAGTGCCAAAGTCGTGTTAGAGGATGGGCAAATACTAACAGCAGAACTTGTTATTGCTGCAGACGGTCGTGATTCCGTTTTACGCCAAATGGCGGGCATACAAACCACTGGTTGGGAGTATAAGCAAGATGGACTGGTTGCCACTATTAGTACAGAAAAAAGCCATCAATTTACCGCATGGCAACGATTTTTACCCGAAGGCCCTTTAGCATTTCTACCCTTAAAAAATGGTCAATGCTCGATCGTCTGGACACTAAGTCATCAAACTGCACAAAACTATCTCAGCTTATCTGATGAAGATTTTTTACAGCAGTTAGAGCAAGCCTCTGACGGCGTGATGGGGAAAATACTAGCTGTTGGTCCGCGCGGTGCATTTCCTCTACGTTTTCAATATGCCAACCAATATAGTGCTGATCATTTTGTGTTAATAGGCGATGCCGCACATGCGATGCATCCTTTAGCAGGTCAGGGAGCAAATGCGGGACTGCTGGATGCAGCCGCCATTGCTGAATTAATAATAAATGCACAACAAGCTAACCGACCACTGGGTAGTCATAAACTTGTACGTCAGTATGAACGCTGGCGCAAAGGCGATAATCTGGCGATGATGAATAGTATGGATATGATTAACAAAATGTATACCGCTCAGAATGAAGTATCAAGGCAGCTACGTGGAACCGGTATGAGCTGGGTAAATCATAATGCCTGGCTAAAAAATTATTTTAACCGCTACGCGATGGGATTACGTGATGACCTTCCCTCTCTTGCATCCACTGAAACTAACGCATAAATATCTGCTGTAGAAAAAAATCATGGCCGTGCAAAGTATATTCCAAGGTTCTGCTTTCATCCTTGCCTGTACACGATATAATTAACTATAGCGCTTATAACCGGAAAGAAACAAAAGCCTCTATGCAAGAACTCAACTCCTTTAAAAATCAATTGCTGATTGCAATGCCTAATCTGGTAGATCCCAGCTTCTTTCATGGGGTTACTTTTGTCTGCCAGCATAATAGCGATGGCGCACTCGGTTTGGTGATTAATCATCCCATGGAGATGACTCTCGGAGATGTTTTAGAGCAGATGGATATGGTCCCTGTGGATGACAAGATTGCAGCAATTCCTATTTTTTCCGGCGGGCCAGTACAGCAAGAGCGTGGTTTTGTATTACACCATACCTCTGATCAACTGTGGGAGTCGAGTATCGCAGTCTCCGACACCCTGTCTTTAACCACATCACGAGACATACTCAAAGCTATTGCAGATGACAAGGGGCCAGATAAATTCCTGATTACTTTGGGCTATGCAGGTTGGAGCGTGGATCAATTAGAAACAGAAATGAAAAGCAACACCTGGCTGAGCACCCAGTATGATGAAGGTGTTGTATTCGATACCCCTATCAGCGAGCGCTGGAGTGCCGCAGCAAATAAAATGGGTCTGGATATTAACTTACTCACTAGCCAGGCAGGTCATGCCTAAGCAAGATCCTGTCTTAGCGAATTTAAGTTCGGACAGTTATTTAGGCTTTGATTTTGGTAATAAAAAAATCGGTACGGCAGTCGGCCAGCTAATGACAAAGACGGCTAGTCCACTAGAGACCATACGCTCGCTAAACCAGGTGCCCGACTGGGATAAAATTACTCACTTAATCAAGGAATGGCAACCCGAAGGTCTGATTGTAGGAGTGTCCCGACAGGCTGATGGAAGCGATAACCCGATCACACCCAGAATATTAAAATTCTGCCGCCAATTAAACGGCCGCTATAACTTACCGGTATTTCAGGTAGACGAAGCCTTATCAACCTTCGAGGCAAAACAAATGCTGTATGATGATGTTCAAGTTAGTGCAAGTAAACTGTGGGCCGTACAGGACCAGCTCGCAGCACAATTAATTCTTCAGTCCTGGTTAAATCAACAGCAGACATGACAATCGAGCATATAGAAATTCCCGTGCTATTTAACCAGCTAGAATCATCGCTGGTTAAAGTAATGGAAAAACGGAAAATCACAAATCCTATCGTCATTGGTATACATACCGGAGGTGTCTGGGTAGCCGAAAAAATGCATCAGTGTCTGAAAATTGAAGAACCTTTAGGTCTGCTGGATATTTCCTTTTACCGCGATGACTTTTCGCAGATAAGGGGTAACCCCAAAGTAAAACAGAGTAAATTACCCTTAACAGTTGAGGGGCGCGATATTATTTTAATTGATGATGTGTTTTATACCGGGCGTACCGTTCGGGCGGCACTCAATGAAATTTTTGATTATGGCCGCCCTCGGCAAGTTATCTTGGGCGTATTAATTGAGCGCAACGGTAGACAAGTGCCATTACGCCCTGATTGTATTGGTGCTGAGATAAGCCTTGCCGTCGGGCAGCGTATCAAACTAACTGGTCCCGAACCACTAGACATCGTTATTCAGTCAGTTCCATAGGAGGAACGAATGCATACCATAGAGAATTTGCAGTTAAATTCCCAGGGGGAATTACAACATTTCTTAAGTATTGAAGGTCTGGATAAAAGCCTGTTAACAGAAATTCTGGATACAGCTGAATCTTTTGCCTATATTTCCGAGCAACAGGTTAAAAAATTCCCATTATTACGCGGCAAGACCATCGTCAATTTGTTCTTTGAGAATAGTACCCGTACCCGCGCGACTTTTGAGCTGGCTGCGACACGGCTTTCTGCTGATGTTTTGAGCATGAATATTGCAACTTCTGCAACGTCCAAGGGTGAGAGTTTACTTGATACCATTCGCAATCTTGAAGCAATGCAGGTAGATATGTTTGTCGTTCGCCATTCACTCAGTGGCGCTGCGCATTTTATCGCTCAACATGCGGCACCCCATATCAGTGTGATTAATGCGGGCGATGGGCAACACGAACACCCGACTCAGGCGATGCTGGATATGTTTACTATCCGCCGCGCCAAGCAACAGTTTTCAGGTCTGCGGGTAGCCATCGTCGGAGATATTCTGCACTCGCGTGTGGCACGATCACAAATTCATGCCTTGAGTATACTCGGCGCTGAAGAAGTCAGAGTGATCGCTCCCAAGACTTTATTACCTGCCGAAGTAGAAAGCTTAGGCGTTAGCGTTTACCATAATTTAGCAGCGGGATTAAAAAATATTGATGTCATTATTATGTTGCGCTTACAGAAAGAACGCATGAATAGCGCCTTGTTACCCAGCGAAAGTGAATATTTTAAATGTTTTGGCCTTTCGAATGATAAATTAACAATCGCCAATAAAGATGCGATTGTTATGCACCCAGGACCTATCAATCGAGGCGTGGAAATATCATCGAGTGTAGCTGATGGCCCACAGTCTTTTATTTTACAGCAAGTCACTAACGGAATTGCCGTGCGTATGGCGGTAATGTCCATGGTGATGCGTAGCAAGACAGGGACTGAGTAATGCGTATTGAAATTCTCGGTGGACGTGTTATTGACCCTGTAACCGCACTTGATAAACAGACTGGACTGTATATTCACAACAGAAAAATTGTTGCTGTAGGCACCGCCCCTGATGGTTTTATTGCCGATAAGCGTATCGATGCTCAAGGACAGATTGTATGTCCCGGGTTTATCGACTTAAGCGCCCGGCTAAGGGAACCCGGACAGACGCATAAAGCAAACATCCAGTCCGAAACCAGAGCGGCTGCCAGTGCTGGTTTTACCAGTCTGAGTATCCCGCCAGACACTAACCCGGTTATCGATACACCGGCTGTCGTTGAACTAATTAAAGATAAAGCAGAGCAGTGTGCCTATGCACATATCTACCCTGTAGCCGCTTTGACTCAAAAACTGGCAGGTAAAGAGTTAAGCGCTATGTATGCTCTAAAACAAGCAGGCTGCATTGCAGTTAGTAACGGTCAGGCTGCAATTGAAAATTTATTGGTCTTACGCCGGGCCATGGAATATGCAGCAACACACGACTTGCTATTTATCTATAGCCCCCAAGAGCAGGCTTTAAGCAATCAAGGCTGTGCTCATGAGGGAGAAATGGCAAGTCGCTACGGCTTACCTGGCATACCTGTCGCCGCTGAAACGATTGCCTTGATGCAATGTATCGAGCTAATTGAACAAACCGGCTGCCGAGTACATTTTCAAGGGTTAAGCAGTGCCCGCTCGGTGGATTTGATTGCCAAGGCAAAACAGCTAGAGTTACCCGTTTCAGCAGATGTAGCGATGCACCAGCTGCATTTAACCGAACAAGACATGCTTCCCTATGATAGCCATTACCATGTGCTACCACCCTTACGTAGTGAACAAGATAAAAACGCTTTAATTGCAGCCGTTCGGAATAATACGATAAACAGTATTTGTAGCGACCATCAGCCCCATGATATTGATGCAAAACTGGGCGCATTCCCGGAAACAGAACCGGGCATTTCATCCCTGGAAACAGTGCTTCCTTTGATGTTACATCTGGTTAAGCAGGGGCAATTAGAGTTAGCGCAGGGAATCGCTAAATTATCCTCCGAACCCGCACATATTTTAGGTATAAATACCGGTTCAGTCGCAGTTGGAGATATCGCGGATATCTGTATATTCGACCCAGAAAAACAATGGCAAATCAATGCTGAAAGCTGGCAGAGCAGTGGCCGTAATACCCCCTATTGGAAAAAAAACATGCAGGGAAAAGTAACGCATACTATTCAGGCAGGTAAAATCATATATTCACACTAAGATTATGGATAATGGCTGTTCTCAAAACTAGAGCAACTATTTTTATCATATATTTTTCTATACTCGAAAAGCCTTTTACAAGGTTTTGCTATAATATTAAGAATACCGCTTACAACACATCACAAAGAGGCCTCCATGCGGAACTGGAAATTATTACCTATTTTAATAGGGCTGACATTGCTTGCTGTCATTGCCTACATCCTGTTTTATTTCGTTTTTATCGATTTCTTTGTCGACTTATGGTGGTTCCGCTCGCTTAATTTTGAAGGTTATTTCTGGCTAAGGTTACTCTACCGCTTTATCTTTTTGGGTGGTGTAACGATAATATTTTTCAGTATATTCTTTTTCCATTTCTGGATCGCTTCTCGCTACCTGGGCCTGAATCCTCCTGATGAAATACTGGTCAGTGCTGATAAACGCCAGCGCTTTCAAACCTTTGCGGATAAGTTTATGTATGGATCTGTCAAGATCTATACACCCTTGTCATTAATACTTGCCATTGTTGTTGCCAGCCCATTTTATCTGAGCTGGGAAGCCGCTTTATTATATTTCTTTGGTAGTTCGTCGGGGATATTAGACCCAGTTTATAATCAGGACATCAGTTTTTATCTATTTTCATATCCGTTATATATGCTCATTCAGCAAGAGCTTTTATACTCGTCTATTATCTTGTTTTTCCTGGTAACAGCCCTTTATTGGCTAGAACATGTTTTTGTGCCCAACCAGAATAAAAACTATCCCTTAGGAGCAAAAATTCACCTGGCAATCTTGTTAGGTTTTACGGTTCTATTTGTCATCTGGGGGCTTTTTCTGGATCGCTTCTCCTTGTTGTATGTAGATTCACATAAGCCGGTCTTTTTTGGCCCCGGCTTTGTCGAGTTGCGTTTTGATTTACCGCTGATCTGGCTGAGTATTATTTCAGTACTGGCTCTGTTTGTGTCGCTGGTTATCTATATTTTTTCCCGGCAACATCGCGCCGCCACCCCTATCTACATTGCCTTAGGCGGCGTATTAATAGCGTTAGGTCTGCAAAATGTCTCATTTATTCCTAGCCTGATAAATTCCCTGATCGTGCGTCCTAACCCGGTATTAACCGAGGGGCAGTTTATGGAAAATAATATTAAGGCTACGCTGGATTCTTTTAATCTAAATAATATCAATATCATTGATTATAAAGTCAAATTAGATGCTATTAAGGATATAGAATTATGGGGAACTAAAAAACACTTTGAAAATATTCCGGTATGGGATCGTGAATATTTAATTGATGGCTATATCGAATTACAAGGTATCCGCCCTTATTACACTTTTAACAGCGTTGATGAAGACCGTTATTTTTTAAATACCCACACCCAGCAAGTTAATTTATCTGCACGCGAATTGAATATTGATAAATTACCTCAGGCAGCAAAAAACTGGGAAAACATTCATTTACGTTACACGCATGGCTACGGTGCCGTAATTACGCCCGCAGCACAAGATGCAGGAAAGCCAATCATATGGTACTTGCGTGACTTGAATATGACTTCCAATGTCGGCTTTTCGGTAACAATACCGGATATTTATTATGGTCAGGAAAAATATCCTTATGCCATCGTCCCCAATAATCTGGATGTTTTAGGTATGTCTGATTCATCTGTGGACGTCAATGGTGTATACAAAGGTGGGGCGGGCATACCTTTTACATCGTTCTTTAGAAAGCTGCTTTTTGCGACTTACTTTGGTGATGAAAAAATATTCTTTTCCAGCAATATTTCTACTGCGAGCAAGTTATTAATAAGAAGAAATATTGTTGATAGAATCAAGTCACTCACACCTTTTCTATCGCTGGATAATGACCCTTATTTAGTGATTACAAAAGATCGTTTTTACTGGATTCAGGATGCTTATACCCTGTCTGATAAATACCCTGTCGCTACATTTGCCAGCGATGATTTTTTATCAGGGACAAAAGATTTTAACTATATTCGTAATTCTGTAAAAATCGTTATCGATGCCTATGATGGTACGACAAAATATTATATTGCAGACCCTAAAGATCCTATTATTAATGCGTACCGTTTGGCATACCCGGGGGTATTTAATAAACTGGATACCATGCCTGCGGATTTACGCAAGCATTTGCGCTACCCACGTGAACTGTATTACATGCAAATGAAGTTGTATGCCAAATATCATCAAATCCAACCGGGGTTATTTTATGAACAAGCTGAAACCTGGCAGTTTGCCAAAGTAAATAAGAAGTATGTGATGCCCTATTATCAGACTATGGACTTTGGGCATTGTGCTGACCGCGAAGAATTTGTCATGATTAACCCGATGACGCCTATTAACCGTAGTAATTTAAGCATGATAGGTCTTGCGGGAACATTAGATACCAGCAGCTGTACCGAAGGCAGTTATAAACCTTATATCACCATTTATAAATTCGATAAGGATATACAAGTCAACGGGCCAGCACAGGTCGAAGCCTTAATTGATCAAAATCCGGAGATTTCCGAGCAATTTACCTTATGGGATCAACATGGTTCCACAATGGCAAAAGGACGTATGGTCATTTTGCCAATAGGTAAGAATTCGATATTGTATGTCCAACCTATTTATTTGACATCGACTAAAACCAAGATACCCGAGCTGACCCGAGTTATTGTGTCTATTGGTAATGAAGTGGTTATGGACACGACCTTATGGTCGGCCTTTAAGAAACTCAAAGCGAAGTTTATAAAAGGCGCGGCAGATGCAAAAGGAACCGGAACGTCGACAGAGTAGAACAGCCAACAGAACGGATTAATAGGCCTGGCAGCATAAAAGCAGTCAGGCCTTTGACTGGAAAGGCGCAGCTGTAATGTACCTCGGGTTAAAGTTGTGTCTCATTCAAGCTTACTAAGTTACATTAATTTTTACTGACCGCAGTTAACCGCTATAAAGTTTTTCCCTATATTAGTGACATTAAATTTCAGGCAAAAAAAATGCGTCTTAACTGAATTAAGGCGCATTTGAAGAGGAGAGTAAACTCAAAATCTCGTTTGGGAGTGCATTTAAGACTTGGCTATATGATATCTAAGTTAATTGCAAATTAAAACGTGACAAATTGTCGCAGACCTGTTTTTTATAATAAATCAAGTATTATTTTTTGAACTGAATCACATTATTTGCTGGATTTAGGTTAATTTCATCAATAATAATTCCTTTTCGCGCGTTAATAATATAACTAACTGCGTCTGCAACATCCTCTGCAAGCAAGTGCTGACTTTCATGTTCGCCGGGTTTAAAAGTTAATGTCTGAAAAAAATCTGTTTTAACCATCCCCGGGTTGATTAAAGACACCCGTACACTGCTTTTTGCACATTCATCCCTTAGCGCTTGACTAAATCCACGTAACGCAAATTTACTTGCACAGTAAATTGAGCCTTTTCGACTACCCACCAATGCAGCTTCAGAGCCAATAAAAATCAAATCTGCTAATTTTTTTCTTTTTAATGCTGGTAAAAATTCTTTGGCAAGAAAGCTCTGGCTGATAAAGTTTAAATTCATTAATTCCTGTATCTGCACAAAGGAGAATTCTTCCAAACTACTGAATTGACCCTTACCAGCACTGAAAAGAATAGCGTCAATCGCCGGGCACTGTTTACCTAATTGCCTGATGTTATAGGGTAAGGTTGCTAAATCACTTAAATCTATTTCAACAGAGCTAAAACTCGGGTGATCAGTAGTAAACTTTTGACAGTCTCTGGATAAGCCAATGACTTTGTGCCCTTGATTTAACAAAGCAACAGCACAAGCCCTGCCTATACCAGAACTAGCACCCGTTACCAAAACCGTTCGCTTTACATGCTGCATGGGAAAAATTTTTCCTGGCCTATGTAGTTCATTAACTCTGTCGTGCAAAAATCCATCATTTCTTGCTCTAATTCGGCTTTATAAGACATCATACCCTGATCCGATTCTAGCGGGCTGGCAAACAGTTTTTCCTCTGGATATAGCTTGTGTATTTTTTTAAAATATTTATCCGGTAGTCGGAACACACCCAAGCTAACCGAGTGTAAGGTTTCTGGGTTAATCCTTGCAAACACAGTTTTAAATAAATCCCGGTAATGCTGCTGATAATCATCTTCGTAAATAATCGGATCGAATCGTAGCCCGATCGGCCAACCTTGCTGTTGTAATTTATTCAGCGCATCCAGACGTTTGGCGATGACAGGAGCTTTGTGTTCTAGTGCTCGGGCGATTTCATCCGGGGTAAAACTAAAAGCGATGATACAACGATCGAAGGCTTTAGTTTCCAAAAGATAGCGGACCTGGGTACTTTTGGTACGCAGTTCCATCCAAGCATTAGGCATGGACCGGATTACCGGTAAAAATTCACGGGCAAAATCAGTAACCGGCTCCAGTGCCAGGCTGTCGCAATCATAACCCGAGAAAAAATGTACCGCTTGATCCGGTGTTTCTGCGCAGAGCCGTTGCATATCAGCATAATAATCTTCGTAATTAACAAATAAGACATAGTTGGCCGACTGATACATACCCTGCAGAAAACAATAGCGACAGTCATATAGGCAATTGAGCATATGCGAAAAATAATAATTATGCTCAGCCCCTATACCGTAATTTGGCGGTGCCTTGAGCATAAATCCACGGTATTTTTCTGCCAGAATTAAAGCGGGTCGCTGTTTTTGTAGACGGAAATTCTGTGCTTTAGGGTTAAACACTTCGCCATAACGCCCACAGCTAACTTTTCTGGCCTTGGGAAAACGCGCACAAATATCCAGCACGCGAGGGTGTTGCTGAATATTTTCTTCTATATAGATTGTTTCGATCATAATTGCTTAATTATACGCTTACCATCATTATATTGAGAGCCATGCAAAAGACATCATTATCCAAGGTTTTATTCCTTCTTCATATTTTAAAGTATTTGTTGTGGGGTGAACTTTTAAAAAATCATGGTATAACATCTTGAAACCTAACACTTACTGCTTCCCAGGCGGGAAGTAATAAATTATTACAATAGTCTTCAAACTCGCTATTCAGTAGACCATCTACTGTCTCTATATTTTGATAAAGGAGTTGTAATTCCGGCTCATAGGCTTGTTGTATCGCATGGATTAATGCCTCTTGCGCTTTTACTAGCGCGGGAACTGAACTGCGACTTTTGGGATTGTTCAATGCCTGTTGCTGTTTAATATAAGCAAATGCGGCTTCGGTAAAAAATGCATCCGGCTGACTTTGGCCCTGTTGATAATAGGCAATAAATTGCTCCAACTCATCACCGTTAATGTGTTCTGGTAAAAAAGTAAAATAGTCATCGACGTTGATTAAATGTGTAACATGCGCGGCCTGTCGATTGAGAATTAAATGCTGTAGCCAGGCGGCTATAAAGTCTTTCCCCTTTAGTGCTGAGTAGCGATAAATTAAACTGGCTTGGCTATATTGATCAGCAATTGTCCCTACCAGGCGTACGGATCCGACACTTAGATCAATTGCTACCGGATCGGTACTCAATCCAGCCTGCTTTGATTCTATCTTCTCGACAAATTTATCTATTTCTTGCTCTTGTGAATTAAACTTGATAACGCCTAACTCCGCTAAAATCCAGCGCCCCTGGGCTTTCAATTTTGCCAGTGATAAATTTCTTTTTTGTAGCTTTGCTTCTATCCATTGATGGTTTAGCAAATAACTATCCATGCCCTGTATGCTAAAAGGCTCGTGTTCTTGTTCATCGCCACCTATACCTTCCAGGCGAATATTAAGCCCTTGCTGGAGAAAATATTTCTGTGGATGACGATAAAAGCGCAGTAAATCCTGAATTTCAATTAGCTCTTGTTGCTCTGCTTTGATCTGCCCCTGCCACCAGGATTTATTTTCTGCCTCACCTTCTCTTAAAGCCTGAGCTGTCGCAAAATTAGTTTGGCTATAGCTCAATAAATCAGGGTCAGCGATAAAATAACGCGGACTAAAGCTTTGCAGTGGATGCTTGATAATTAAATTATCTAGCTGATAATGCACCTGCATAATATCCAGTAATTCATGAATGACTACAGAGGCAGGTATGGTTTCATTCTCACTAATCGATTGACCGATATAAGTGATAATCACTTGCTGCCGCACGGAAAGCAGAATTTCCAGGAATTGATAACGATCATCAGCACGCCTAGATCGGTCGCCCGGCTGAAAGTCTCTACCTAATAAATCAAAGGTCAGGTGATGGTCGATATGCGGGAATTCACCCTCATTCATACCCAATAAGGCAATGACTTTAAACGGAATAGAGCGCATAGGCAGCATCGAACAAAAAGTGAGCTGGCCACGCAAAAAGCCATTCGAGGATTTTATCTCTTCTACGCGCCCCTCCAACCAAGCTAAGATAACCGCTAAAGGAACCGGCTGATTATGGACTGCGGCAAACTCTTCACTTAACTGCAGAAAAATTTCATTCATCTGCAGCTTTTCAGCTTGTTGCGCTGCCGCTTCTATGCTTTCTGCAGGAAACAATAATTCGGCATAGTCCAGCAGATGTTTAGCCCATTCTTGCAATGTATAACTTTTAGCCAGCTTACTACTGGCGGTAAATAATAATTGCAGAAAGTCGTGTAAACCGCCTAATGCCAGCGCCGATGAGCCTTCAATGTCCCTATAGGGAAAAATACCAGCAAAAAAATCATCTTCAGTGCCCACGGCATAGCCCATTAGTAATCGCTCCAAACCCGCTTGCCAGGTGTTTTCTGCTGACTCGGGTAAATTCAATTCTTTTTTATGTGCCGCTGACTTGCCCCAGCGTATCTGCGTGTTAGCTACCCAGTGACTGATAAGCTCCACATCGGTTTCAGTTAAACCAAAACCTTGATAAACCTCGGTCTGGCTGAGTAAATCCATCACTTCCTGCCAGCCAAATCGACCTTGGGTTAAGCGGATAAAGCGTAAAAAAGCATCAAAGCTGTGATTACTGCTACGCAGACTTCGGTCAGCAATTGCATGTTGTATATCATCAAATACGCCGCTGATAAACGGGGCATATTGCTGAATATCGGGAGCCATTACTACGATATCGCGTAAATCCAGGCTATGACCCGTTTCCACAGCATGTAATATCTGATCCTTTAGCACTTCTACTTCGCGCATTCGTGAATGACAGGAATGAATGCTGATCGAGTGGTCATTTTTTATAGGCGTAACCGCTGTTAAGTTATTCAGCATATCATTTTGTAATTGCTGCAAATTACTCAGCGGTATTGCCTGATTGTCCTCAAAGCTATCCAGTTCCAGCTCAAAGTCCCGATCGAGTAGCATTTGCTGAAACTCTCTGCCTTGCTGGCCCAGGCTCGCTAATAAAGGATGTCCATTCTCAAATTCTTCTAAATCCGCACTTTTTCTTGTGACGATATCAGCCCAAAAGGCTTGTGCAGGGTTAAGCAAATAAAAATGCACATCGGTATGGCGCGCCAGCCCCTGTATAAATTCCATAAATAACGGCGGCATGGTGTTTAAGCCAAAAATAGAAATGCGCTCAGGCAATCGCCCGCTTAATTCACCTTTTTCCAGGGCATTAAACTTAGCAATGCTTTGTAGCCATAATGCGCCTCGATGTTGCTCAGTCGTTTGAGCAGTAATGGCCAGCCATAAAGCCTGCTGCCATTTTTCAGTCGTGGTGAAATAATGCAGCTTCCCTTGCTCCCAGTCATTTAACAAGGTTGGGCGCATCATTTGGTATTGATCAAATATTTGTGCCAGGTGGGTCGCTAATTGAAAGCGTTTTAGATCGGTGTTTTCACCACTGATGTATTGCTTTAGCGGTAAGAAAACTGGCGCATCCAGTTCACGCAATAAGGACTCAAAGCGCCACACCATTAATTCACGCGCAAAGATATCCGTCTGTAAATGCTGCTGTGTCAGCCGTGCCATTTGGCTAAAAAACTTGGCGGGAAATAAAAACTCGAAATTGGCAAATACCTGAAATTTGCTAGCCAATTGCTGCGATAGCCAACGCTCCATACCTTGACTCTGGATTAAAAAAACTTCTTTGGCAAAGGGATCCGCTAGAGGCGCGTTACTGATAATCGCACTGAGGTGCTCGACTAAATTTTCCGTTTTATTAGAGCTATGTAGGATAAACATGGTTTTCCTGGTTGGGAATGGTTATAGGATTATACAAAAAAGCGCAATGCGGCTAAGCCGCCCATTTTTTTCCCTGCGTGGTAAAGTCTACAATCAAGTTAAAAACATTATCACTCTTTTCCTTAAACAAAACCCGATCATAGCTATCAGGTAAATTCTCATTCAGCACTTGCTCAACCGCCGATTTCACCTTGTGCTGGGTTTGACTACCCTTCCACCAATCTAGCACTTGCACTTTTGGATGCTCATCTAATAAGCGTGTGATCAGGTGCTTCGCGGATATGCCGTTCATCTTCATCCTGCATACCCCTGGTAAACCTTCATCAGGTGTGCAATATGTTTTCAGTCGATGATCTACCAGCATTCTACTGATCAATAATCTCTGGCAACTTTTATGCAAAATCGACTCGGGTATGGCTTTGCTCCAGCATTTGTAGCAGCTTGCCTTCTATAAAAGTCCGCACCTCGACAATTTCAGTATGCTTATACGTAGCCTCGGCGAAATCTTCTTTAAGTTTGCCGGAGATTAAACGGGGTCATAATCTATCTTTAGTTATAGATAGATTATCATTAGCACACATTAACTGTGTGCTATTTAGTTTATTCTTACTTGTTTGCGGGATCAAGTATAGAAATATTGGGAAATAACGGGGTGGGGGCAGTGATAGATTAGCCCCCAGATATTTTGGTAGCGGACTGAAGTCCGCTCTAAAGCTGGCTGTTAGATTTTTGGTGGGATATAGCCTTCGGGCACCTGAAAGCCGGAGCCAAATAAAAATTTGTCTCTTTCTTCTTCGACCATTTTTTTCGCTTTAGACTCAAAGCTGGACAGGCGGTTTTCATTAATTAGCATGGTTTGCATGCTAATCCATTCTTTCCAGGCTTTCTGGGATACATTATCATAGATGTATTGCCCTTTAGTGCCTGGAAAGGGCAATGAAGTCAAGCCTTCTTCCGATGTGCCTAATTTTACGCAGTTTACATATCGTGTCATTTTAGTCCTTATTTAGTTCATCAAATAATTGTTTAACCGGCGCAGGTAGCGCTATATTTTTACTGTGCCGATGTTTATACCAGAGTGTAGTTTGAGCTTCTAGTACATTATTAGTAGGGTTTTGTACAGTTAACACGATCGGCTGATAATCCAGGTGATAATGGGAAAAAGTATGCCGCCTTATGGGTAAGGACTGCTTATTTGTCACCTTGATAGATTTCATGACTAGCCATGCTTCTAGCTCTGTCTGATTTACTAATTCAGGAACGCTCCACAAACCACCCCAGATGCCTGTCGGCGCTCTTTTTTCGAGTAAAATCTGCTGGTCTTCATTGATTGCAATAATAAAAACGCTTTGTTTAACGAATATTTTCTTCCGCGGTTTTGCTGTGGGTAGTTCATGTACTCGCTGTTGCTGCAGTGCCAAGCAGTCTGATTGTAAGGGACACTCAGTACATCTAGGCTTGGAGCGTGTGCAGATTGTGGCACCCAAATCCATGATGGCTTGTGTATAATCTGCGACGCGTATTTCTGGTGTGTAGCGCGCACTTATTTCCCATAGCTGCTTATTAACTTGTGTGCCACCGGTCCACCCTTGAATAGCTTTATATCTTGCTAAGACACGGCGTACATTACCATCTAAAATGGCCTGGCTCTGATTGAAGGCTATACTTAATATAGCGCCAGCTGTAGATGCGCCTATTCCAGGCAAAGCGACTAATTCTGCTAAAGAATCAGGAAAGTGTCCGCTCTGATTAATGATAATTGCCGTTTTATGCAAATTTCTGGCGCGTGCATAATAGCCTAAACCAGCCCACTGGCTTAGCACCTCATCTAAAGGTGCATTAGCCAAAGCCTGTATATCAGGGTATTGCTGAATAAATTTATTAAAATATGGAATTACTGTGACAACCTGAGTCTGCTGCAACATAATTTCCGACACCCAAACCGGATAAGCCTTAGCCGGATGTTGCCAGGGTAGATCTTTACGCCCGTATAGGTCAAACCACGTGAGTAAGTTTTGTTGGAAATTTGTTGGAGTCATTCTTTGTTAGGTACTCGCGCTTTCGGTATTAAGTGGACTAATTAAAAAAACCTTTTAATAATTTATTAACGGCTTTGCCGGATCCTTCACCCAGGACTTTATCGATTTTTTTTTCTTGCTTGCCAATAAATTTATTCACTTTTTGCTTTTCTTCTTCGGTCATCATCGATTCTATCGCTGTTAAATCGACAGTATAAACAGGCTTCGAAAAAGTACCCTGAACATTAACTGCTATAGGGCGATTAGCAACATTTTTGCCGCCTTTTTTAATTTTGGCAATCACTTTGTAATCCAGTGCATCATTGTTCAGATTTGCTGTACCACGGCCTTTGACTTCAACAGTAGAAGATTCCGCCAGAAAATTAGGGTTATTGATGATGCCCTTGTTAACCTTTGCTGAGCCTTTGATGGTAGAAAAAAGTGTTTGCTCGTTGGCATAGCTCTGCTGCATTTTTTTGCCTTTAGTAGCGAACTTGCCAATGTCTATCAATTGCTGCACATTAAAGCCAGGAATTGCACCTTTGTTTATGGAAAAGTTTAGCCTGCCACCAAGACCTGACTTGATCGCTGTAACAGTATTACCTTTACCACTTAAATTAGCGGTAATATTTGCCTGGCCTTTCAGTTTGACCTTGCTGTCAGGCTGTAGGTCGCTTACCAAAGGTTCTAATTGAACATTGGAAATTTTCTCGTTTAAGGAAATGCGTGGTGTTTTATCTTTAGCATTAATAGTAATCTGTCCCTTATAACTTCCTTGGTAGAGTTGTGCGATGCTTTGTTTGGTTTTTACTATGCCTTGCTGCGCTTGAATATTCAAGCTCACCCCTGCCATTGTTAATTGCGCGACTTTAAGCTTTGCAATTTTTAAATCGCCATCAAGGTTAAGCTGGCGCAATATATCCACTGGCATCAAAGGAGCTTCAGCAACCGAGGCCTTTCTGCCTGTACTGGTTGCGGATGTTTTTGTTTTTACCAAACTGGCTTGTTGCTTAGGCGCACTGTAGCGGTCTACATCAATAGCATCTATCGTTAGCTGAAAAGTAATGGCCGGCTGATTAAATTGTCTAACCCGTGCAGAGCCATTTATATTCGTGTCATCTAAGGTGATTTTTAGATTTTTCAGGGCAACTGAGTCTTTTGTACCTTGTAAATCAAGGCTTAACGCTAGCTTCTGTAGAACCTGCTTATCAGCTGTTACTGGCACATCTATCGCCATTTGTTGCATCAACGCTTTTGGGCTAAAGGGTGCAATTTGTAACCTGCCAGAGTAATGAGGGTCAAGCATTAACTCTGTGGTGTTAATATCTCCAGCTAATTGTAGGTTGTCAGTTTTAAGCTGTAAGCCTTTAAGTGCCAAAGTCTGCGCTTGTAGATCTAGGTCTATCTCAGATAACAGCTGAGCCTCAAGTATGCCACCAGGAATCCTCTCGCCTCTAGTCATCGAATCCAGTTTAAAATTATGTAACTGAAATTTTTGTAATGCTTCATCAATCACCAGGTTCATAGATAAACTTAACTGCTCTGTTACGGCAGGTTCGGAATTTTCCAGCAGCATTGATAAATTTATGGCTATAGGCTCATTAAACACTATCGCGTTGGTACTTAAATTAAAATCTCTAACAACAATATGTTGCCCCCCTTGCTGATCGTTCCATGTAATCTGGGAGTTTTCGATTGCCAGCCCATCTATTTTTATCGCTGCCAGCGCTATGCCAGTATCATCGTCCTCTTGCGCTGGAGCTTCGAGTTGAATTTTTTTATCACTGTTTTTGATTTGCTCGAGCTCCTTTTCGCTGGGTATCTCTGCAGCTTCTTTTTCAGCAGTCAAGTCATTCCAGTTGCTAACGCCTTGCTCGTTCTTTTCTAAATTAAGTGCCAGTCCTTTTAATACGACAGTGCTAATTTCTACCTTTTTGGAAAAAAGAGGCATCAATTTGACTTTAATATCAGCCTCGTCGATAGCGGCAAAAGGGTGTTCTGCAAATCCAAAGGCATTACTTAAGCTTAGTTTTCCTGTTGAAAAACCTAGCCATGGAAAAACAGAAATGTGCAATTCGCCTTCAATCTTTAAGGCTCGCCCGGTTTGTTCCTCAACAGCGGTCTCTATTTCAGTTTTATAATCGTTTAAATCAACAACCAGTGGAATTATTATTGCCGCTGCAATAATTAATAATACTACTGAAGAAAAAAATACTAAAATAAATTTAATTAACTTTCCCATCTGTCTCTCCTAGAATAAAAGGCACCCGCTTGTTCACTTAGCTTCATCCCCATGCTATGTGTTAATAATGAAGACTTTTAATAAACAGTACTATGCAAGCTCTATATGACATTATAAACTACTCGCTTATTATAAAGTGATCAACTAGGGATTAGTCATTGTTATTTAGTGATTGCTCTACCGGATCATGCTTAATAAACTAATCAAACAGGAATAGACAATGTTAATTTTAATCAAACTAGCCGCCATAGCAACGGTCGTCATTTTTTTCCAGACAGGCAAGAAGCATGGGGAAAACGGCTATAAATGGGCTTTAATAGGTTTTATTGGATTTGCTTTAGGCTTTGCGATTTCCATGACAGTAATAGGTGAAACGCTTATTTCCGTCGTTGTTGCCTGCATTGTGGTCTATTTGACCCGCTCCCAGTTACTAAAAATACTGGCAAACACCAGAAGCACTTAGGAACGTACACGAAATAACTTCGACACACTGGTCTTTTTATCCGTCTTCTGCGTTGTTGAAACAGTTACGTGCCAGTTATGCTCCTGTTTCAGCGCCTTGAATACGAAAAAATCCTGCGCCAGTTGGCCGAACTTATTTCGTGTCCGCTCCTTAATAGCAGTATTCATCGAGTAAACTGGCTCAGCTTAAGCTTAGGCATAAAAAAAGCGGACTATTCACATAGCCCGCTTTTTGGTCTGCTATAAAACTGACTTATAATTTGTCAGAATTCTCGCTCAAGTATGACGCAACACCCGATGGAGAAGCATCCATACCCGCATCACCTTTATTCCACCCAGCAGGGCAAACTTCACCATGCTCTTCATGGAATTGTAAGGCATCTACCATACGTATCATTTCATCAATATTACGACCTAAAGGAAGGTCATTAACAACTTGGTGACGAACCATACCTTCTTTATCAATTAAAAAACTACCACGATAAGCCACCGCTGGAGCATCACATTCTACATCGTAATCTTGAACAACTGTATGCCCCATATCAGCAGCCATAGTATAACGCACCTGGCCAATACCACCATCATTGATAGGCGTGTTACGCCAGGCATTATGAGTAAAATGAGAATCGATTGAAACGGCAATCACTTCTACACCACGACTAGTGAAATCATCCATTCTATGATCCAGTGCAATTAATTCGCTAGGGCAAACGAAAGTGAAGTCTAATGGATAAAATACCACAACCGCGTATTTCCCTTGGGTTGCCGCAGAAAAACTGAAAGAGTCAACAATCTCGCCATTACCTAAAACAGCAGGAACCGTAAAATCTGGTGCTTGCTTACCTACTAATACACTCATGTGTTTCTCCTAAATTTGATGTAGTGAATATGCTCTGAAATTATGCCCATGACAAAATGGGATTGTGAAATTCTACACTAAAACACTAGGTATTTCACAAAACAGGATATTTTTTCGGATATCCATCACAAATAGAGATCATTTCCTTATTTTTTTGAAAATATTAGATAATGACTTTCAGAGGATTTTTTAGGCAAAAAATGTCTATTAATCGATAAATGCAATTAAAAAGGCTATATATGCATTATGTCTTGACGATCCAATATAGCTGTGAATTACCTCTAAGTACAGTTAATTAAAAACAATCATGGTATATTGTCGTGAAACCTAACAATTAGCAACTGCAATCCTTAATGATCTCTCTGTGTTAATTTCATAATAGTCCCTGTCAAAAAATGAATCTATACTTCAATTAGTGAATTTTTATTTCACATTCAAAACAAAATAAAACCCTATGTTATTGGTTTATATTTACTTATTAATATGGCACGGAATATGCTTTATTAATATTTGAAAGTTAAATAAGAATTATAACCAGTCGCGTTCTTCATATCTTTAGTAAAAATATGGCTATCTATGCGTTAGGTGATGGTTTTAATTAACCGCTCTTCACTTGTAAATGCGGTTAATTAAAACCATCACTTACATAATTACCAACACTTCATGCAGACATAGCAATTAAAAAAGTATAAAAAAAGCAACTAGTCATAATTTATCGACAAGCATCTTATATAGCAATATACTCAAATGGTAAAGCACAAACATATAACAGAGCCAGATACCTTCGGGTTTCAAGTTCGAATTGTACGCCGAGGGAAAGAAAGTAGCCGCTATTTTTCTCATAAATTATGGGGTAATAAATGCAAATCCCTTAAAGCGGCGATTGCCTGGCGCGATCAAATGATAACCATTTTAAAAGGCAGTAGAACCCGTTTTTTAAAACCGCCTAAAAATAAAACTACAACTGGCTTAACCGGTGTTTCCAAAACGATTAAGTTCGACCAGAGAAAAGATAAAAGTTATCTTTGCTATTCCGTATTCTGGGTTTGTGATGGTAAGGCAAAAAACAAAACCTTCCAGGTTGGCAATGTAGAGTCTATTACAGCCGATGGTGAATTACACGCCTTTAGAACGGCTCGCTTATTTAGAAGCTTCTACGAATATGCTATAGATAATGACCTACCCTTCGATGATACTTTATTTGCAGGCTGGAAAAAGAAACGCTTATATGAAACTGACTACTGCTTGACTGCTTAATCGGAGAAAATAAGTTGTTCATAGGACCTAGCATAGGTTATTATTTTCACGGCACGTCCAAAAAACTTATTTGCTTTCGAGTAAATATAAATTTTTTGGACGTACTATTTTAATTCAATAACTTGTTCTATACCCCTATATCCCACAGAGTTTTCTGAAGCAGGCTTTAGTGCTTTACGATAATCTCCTGTCATCACGAAGTACCGCCCGTCAAATACAAGCTAAATATCCCACCCCTAATTTGCTGTAAGCGGCACAATAAACGGCAAATAATATCACTATTGAAAATAAGAAAAGCACATTATTTAGCCCGTATGATAGATATTCATATAAAATAGTGTGTATTCTTTTATTCAAACTTCTCAGATAATATGAACGTCCCTGCTGCTTTATTTGAATCTTCGCTCTCTAATCTTAATTTACGTACTCGAGGTAAAGTACGCGATATTTATGATATAGATGACCAGCACTTATTGATTGTAACCACTGACCGCCTCTCAGCTTTTGACGTTGTGTTGCCTGACCCTATCCCGGATAAAGGTCGGGTACTAACTTCGGTGTCAAATTTCTGGTTTAACAAAATGCAGGAGATTATTCCTAATCATTTAGCCAGCCTTAGTCTAGAAGAAGTCGTGCCCAATGCGCAAGAACGAGAGAAAATTCAAGGCCGCGCCATTATTGTTAAAAAGCTTAAGCCCCTCCCTATTGAAGCCATTGTTCGTGGTTATTTAATTGGCTCCGGCTGGAAAGACTATCAGAAAACTGGCAGTGTCTGTGGTATAGAATTAGCGCCCGGCCTGCAACAGGCACAACAATTACCAGCTGCTATCTATACCCCCTCAACTAAAGCAGCAGTCGGTGATCATGATGAAAATATATCCTTTGCTGAAACCATCCCCTTACTAGGCGAGGAAATGGCTACCAAGGTACGTGACACCAGTATAAAACTTTATAACTCTGCGGCCCTGTACGCTAAGCAGCGCGGTATTATTATTGCCGATACCAAATTTGAATTTGGTCTGGATGACGCAGGGACACTTTATTTAATAGATGAAGCATTAACTCCGGATTCATCGCGTTTCTGGCCTGCAGATCAGTATCAAGTTGGCATCAGTCCTCCAAGTTTTGACAAGCAATTCATTCGTGATTATCTGGAAACATTAGACTGGGACAAAACGCCACCCGGGCCTAAATTACCCGACGAAATCACTGCGATCAGTAGTCAGAAATATCAAGAAGCTGAGAAAATATTAACTGAGACTTAATGTCGTAGCGGGAAATGGAATCTACAATAAACCATGCTCGGCAAACGAAAAGGGCTGGCCATCGCCAATAATAAAATGGTCTAGTACCCGTATATCCATTAAGTTCAATGCCTGCTTGAGTTTATCGGTAATCAGCTTATCGGCCTGACTAGGCTCGGAAATTCCTGAGGGGTGATTATGCGCAAAGATCACTGCAGCAGCATTATGTTGTAAAGATTTTTTCACCACTTCTCTGGGATAAACACTCGCCCCGTCGATGGTTCCACTAAATAATTCCTCATATTTCAGAATATGGTGCTGATTATCTAAAAACAAACAGGCGAAGACTTCATGCGGATAATGCCTTAATTGATTACTTAAATAGGCACGAGTGGCCTCAGGGCTGGTTAAAATATCACCACGATCTAATTCTTCAAAAGTATGCCGTCGGGCCATTTCCAGTACTGCTTGCAGTTGTGCATACTTGGCATTGCCCAGCCCTTTCCCCTGAGTAAATGTCGCACAGTCTGCCTGCATCAGAGCACGTAAAGAATCAAATTCAACCAATAGCTCCTGTGCTAGATCAACCGCTGATTTACCCGGAAGTCCAGTGCGTAAAAAAATAGCCAATAATTCGGCATCTGTCAAAGCACCCGCTCCCTGCATGAGTAATTTTTCTCTAGGCCGCTGATTAGCAGGCCAGTCTTTAATTGCCATATTTATCTCCCTTTGCGATTCATATACTTCGTAACCATCCCCACGCGAAGTATATTGTCATCAATATTGATTTAAGCATAGAAGAAAAGTTTAACTCTTGCCATAATACGGACTTTAAATATTAAATGGTATTCTCTTTGATGCGTGTCCTTTTAGGTATTAGTGGTGGTATTGCCGCGTATAAATCCGCCGAATTAGTCAGGCTATTAACCAGACAGGGCTGCGATGTCAGGGTCGTTATGACTGAGGCCGCGACCCAATTTATTAGCCCACTTACTTTTCAGGCCTTATCTGCTCACCCAGTACACACTCAGTTGCTGGATGCAGATCAAGAAAATGCCATGGGTCATATCAACCTGGCGCGCTGGGCCGATCTATTTTTAATTGCTCCCACAACGGCAAACTGCCTGGCGAAATTCAGCTATGGGCTTGCTGACGATTTATTAAGTACACTTTATCTTGCCGTTGAATGTCCGGTTTTTATGGCACCCGCTATGAACCAGGCAATGTGGCATAAACCCACTACTCAGGAAAATATTAATCGCTTAATCCGACATGGCGTGACCATTATTGGCCCTGACGCAGGCTCTCAGGCCTGTGGAGATATAGGTCCTGGGCGTATGACCGAGCCGGAAGCCATCGTGCAAAAGTTGTGTATACAGAATAATCCGGGGATTTTACAGGGTAAGAAAATTCTGATTACTGCCGGTCCTACTCGTGAGAAACTAGACCCAATACGCTATATTACAAACCGTAGCTCGGGAAAGATGGGTTATGCATTAGCCGAACAGGCACAGCAATTAGGCGCACAGGTAACCTTAATCAGTGGCCCGGTAGTTTTAGCCGCACCTGAACATGTAAATACCGTGCTGGTGGAAAGCGCAGAGGAGATGTATACGGCGGTAATGCAGCACATAGCCGATCAAGATATTATGATTGCGGCGGCGGCGGTAGCTGACTATACCCCTGTTAATGTAAAGGCAGAAAAAATCAAAACACAAAATGATCAAACTGAACTACAATTACACAAAACCAAGGATATTGTAGCTAGCGTGGCCAGCCTAACAAATAAGCCCTTTACGGTTGGGTTTGCTGCAGAAACGGAAAACCTAAAACAATACGCCCAAGATAAGTTAACGCGTAAAAACCTGGATATGATAGCCGCTAACTGGGTTGGTCAGAAGGAAGGGGGGTTTGATTCTGCCGTTAATGCACTACAAGTATATTGGCAAAATGGTCAAAAGATATTCCCTATGACCAATAAATCACAGCTTGCCAATCAGCTACTGGCCTTAATTGCCGAGAAATTACATGCATAAAATACAACTTAAAATATTAGATCTACGCCTGGGCAATGAAATTCCTATGCCAAGTTATGCAACTGACGGTTCTGCCGGAATTGATTTACGCGCCTGCCTGGATGCTGATACCGTGTTACAACCGGGTGAAACAGTGCTAATTCCCACAGGTTTTGCTATGCATATAAATGACCCTCAACTGGCAGCCATCTTATTACCTCGCTCTGGTCTGGGTCATAAGCATGGCATAGTACTTGGCAACCTTGTCGGCTTGATTGACTCTGATTATCAAGGACAGGTTTTTGTCTCATGCTGGAATAGAGGGCAACAGGCTTTTACCGTTAAAATTGCCGAGCGTATCGCACAAATGGTCTTTGTTCCCGTGGTACAAGCTGATTTTGAAATAGTCACTGATTTTCAGCAGAGCGACCGTGGTACAGGAGGCTTTGGACATACCGGCCGTCGCTAGTCAAGCAACACAAGGCAAACCTGCTTCTAAGGAAAGCACAAACTACAGGTATCCATATGGGACGCATTTTTTCTTTTATTTCCCTAATCGTTATTCTAATGATCGCTCTGACTGGCGCTGGGGTATTCTATCTCTCGCAAAATAGCGATCAGCAGATAAAAGAAGAAGCCATTAATGGCTTGATAAAAGGTATTGCACAGAGTATTTCCACACGCATTCAGCTATTAAGTGAGTCTTTACGTAACATTGCCCAGTCACCTGAATTTGTAGACGCACTGAATCAATCTAATCTACCACGCGCCAAGGCACAAGTGCAGCTAATGAGTACCTACCTACCTAACGCGATGGCTTTAAGGTTGTTATTAGCAGCAGACAATAAACCGGATAACTCGGTTATCCCGCATATGGGTTATGCCGACTTGGACCTGGTAAAAAATACCTTTAAGCAGCCACAATTTCCCTTAATCCAGGGCCAACAAGGTGAGCACCGCCATCTGGCAATCACCTACGGTATTAAGCAACGCGAACGTATCATTGCCGTTATTCTGGCCAGTGTCGATTTTCAGGATCTGCAACAAAACTTTAAGATATTGGGCCACGAACACTTATATATAGAGTTGAAACAAGCTGATGTGGTCTTATTTTCTCATGGCCTGGCCGATATAAAATCATCAGCCAGCCATCATTCATTTAAAGTCAAAGATACCGCCTGGACTGTCTCCTACTGGTATCAGGATAGCCTTGATCTACCACTTGTTTACCTGACTCTGGGTACTATCCTTATCGCCGCTTTTATTTCAGGCCTGGCTTGCTATATAGGTTTTCGCAAATCAGAAAAATTGTTAGTACACGACCAACGCTCTATTTTAAAAGCCACGCAAGATTTAATGGCAGGTAACGCAGGTGGCAACTACCCTATGAAATTGCAAGTAATGAGCAATTTGATTTCTTCTATTATTCAGTTTAAACATGAAAATAATACTGCGAGTACCACTGTCTCAGTCGCTTTAGAAAAACCCATTCAATCAACTGATACCCCTTTTCTTGACGCTACGCTAGTGGGGATTGATGTTAATGATGTTAGTGGCAAGGAAGCTGACGAGATTATTTCACTACCCGAATTTACCAATAAAAAGACCACTGCAGAAACTAAAATTGAATCCAATTTAAGTCCCGTACCCACCGCTGAAAAATCAGTTAAAACTACGGTGAAAAAACCCAGCCCTAGCGATGTTATTTTCCGTGCTTATGATATCCGAGGTATCGTTGACCAGACGCTTACCAATGATATTGTTTACGACATAGGCCGGGCACTGGGTAGTGAAGCTCTAGATAAAGGCGTCAAGGCTATCGTTACCGCCAGAGACGGCCGTTTATCCAGTCCTGCTTTAAATAAAGTCCTTGCCGACGGCATTTTATCTACGGGAACAAATATCCTTGATATAGGTGCAGTACCTACACCAATATTATATTTTGTCGCCCATCACCACGACTGCCATTCTGGTGTCATGTTAACGGGAAGCCACAATCCAGCAAATTATAATGGTTTAAAAATAGTGCTTGCTGGTGAAACCTTGTCTGGCGATAGCATTCAAAAACTTAAGAAGCGCATAGATAGCAATAATCTTTATGACAATTTACCGGGTAAACTGACTGAAAACAGCATGTTCACCAACGAATATATTAGCTATCTTACTAAGGATATCCGCATTGCACGCTCTTTAAAAGTGGTGATTGACGCAGGTAATGGCATTGCCGGTGAAATCGCCCCCACCCTAGTTAGAACCCTGGGCTGCGAAGTGATCGAATTATTTTGTAACATAGATGGGAGATTTCCTAATCATCACCCCGATCCGAGTAAACCCAAAAACCTGGTTGATTTAATTGCTGCCGTCGAAGAACATCAGGCCGATGTGGGTCTGGCTTTTGATGGCGATGGTGACCGCCTCGGAGTTATCGATTCAAACGGCAATATCATTTGGCCAGATCGACAAATGATGTTGTTTAGCAAATTTATTCTGGCTAAAAATCCCGGTGCCGAAGTTATCTATGATGTAAAGTGTAGTCGTAATCTACCGGCACAAATTATAAGAAATGGCGGGAAGCCTACGATCTGGAAAACAGGACATTCGCTTATGAAAGCGAAACTCAAGGAAACTGGTGCCATTTTTGCCGGTGAAATGAGCGGTCATCTTTTTTTTAATGACCGCTGGTTCGGCTTTGATGATGGATTATACTCTGCCGCACGACTGATAGAAATACTTACGGAAGACTCGCGTACCAGTGCGATAATTTTTGCCGAATTTCCTGATAGCCCTAATACTCCAGAATTAAGTATCCAACTGGAAGAAAGGGAAAATGTAGTTTTTATTCAGCAATTATTGGCTAGTGAAAACCTTCCCGATAATGGCAGAATAACTGATATTGACGGCCTTCGTATCGATTTTACCGATGGCTTTGGCCTAGTACGGGCATCTAATACTACACCATCTCTGGTCGTTCGCTTTGAGGGTGAAACACAAGAGGTATTGACTCGCATTCAAGACCAGTTCAGACAGCTTATCCTAGAAATTAAACCAGACATCGCTTTGCCTTTTTAATTTTCAAAACGCTTAACTATAGCTTAATACCAAAAACCAGACACTTCCATGAAAGAAAAAATTGCCAAGGGCATAGCCCATGTCCTGATAGAGTCCTTGCCTTATATCCAGAAATTTAAAGGTAAAACCGTTATCATCAAATATGGCGGCAATGCCATGATCGATGAAAACCTTAAAGCCTGCTTTGCACAAGATATCGTGTTAATGAAACTGGTGGGTATCAACCCAGTCGTAGTACATGGCGGTGGCCCGCAGATTGGACACTTACTTGAACGACTTAATATTGCTACTGAATTTGTTCATGGTATGCGCGTTACCAATACTGAGACCATGGATGTTGTGGAAATGGTATTAGGTGGACAAGTCAACAAAGATATTGTTAACCTGATTAATATGGCCGGTGGCAAAGCTGTAGGCTTAACCGGCAAAGACGGCGATTTTATCCGTGCCCATAAGATCGATATGCAACAATTTAATAAAGCATCGAGTGCTTCAGAAATAATTGATATAGGTCATGTCGGAGAGGTCAGTTCTATTGACCCTTCGGTAGTGGAAATGTTGAGCCAGAGTGATTTTATCCCGGTGATTGCTCCCATTGGCGTAGGTGAAGATGGACGCTCTTATAATATCAATGCTGATTTAGTCGCAGGCAAGGTTGCCGAAGTCTTAAATGCTGAAAAATTAATATTATTAACTAATATTCCGGGGATTATGGATCAGCAAAATAACTTATTAACCGGGTTAACGCTGGAGAATATAGATAATTTAATTCTTGATGGCACGATCTCGGGCGGCATGATTCCAAAAACCCGGTGTGGGACAGATGCTTTAAAAGGTGGTGTAAACAGTGTCCATATTATTGATGGCCGCGTTGAACACGCCGTCTTACTTGAGTTATTTACCGATCAAGGAATTGGAACCTTACTGATTAATTAAAACGATTGAGGTAATATGCTAGAGTATGATTATACACTTTAGACAAGTGTGTTAGGTTTTAGAGCATTAACTGCTAAATTATTGGCCAAACAGAACTTCTGCATGCATGTATTTACGCAGAACTTGTGTCTTTTCCCGGGTTACTACGCTTGTACATGTTTTATAATCAGCTTAAGCATAGAGGTAAAGGGACAGCCACCCAGCCCAAGAAACCGAAGCCAATCAAATCTATTCCTGGGATATTACGTATTTATTAAGCCCGATGAAAGGTGCAAGGTTAAGAGCAAAAATGATTAATCTAGAAATTAGTCCATCTTACTGCAGGCCTCGTGCCAGTAGCGATAACTTCTTATTCGGAGTCCTTATTTAAAACCGTCAAATACCATTACACCTTTCCAGAATCCCCATTTAAATGCTTAAGTGAAGCAAGCGGCTGGGTGGAGCAGTTTATGCATTGGTATAACGACAATCATCAACACAGTGAGATGAAGTTTGTGACACCTAATCAGCGTCATAATGGCTTAGACAGGACAATACTGGAAAACAGAAAGAAAGTTATGGAGCAAGCCAGGAGGGAGCGCACTGAGCGCTCAAATCGCCGTAAGACAAGGAATTTAATGCCTATTGAAGTTGTTTATCTTAACCCTGGCAAAGATGAAAATAACGTAACAGAAAACAAATTACAGTTAAAAATGGTGCTTGAACTAATAGTAAAGCAAAAGGTGACATCAATCGCCCATTACCGCTGTAAAAATACCTTGAGGGTTTGAGGGCAAAGCCCCTATGCTTGCATAGCAAGTTTGATATCTCGAATATGTGGCAGGTTGTTTAACATTTAGCCTAAGCCAGATATTCCTTATCAATCATTATTAAAAATCTATTTATCCGAAAAGATCCAGCAGGAACTTCACACTCATTAAATTTAATCGCTACCATACTCTACGTCATTATCATTGACAATAAATGACAGGACTCGCGTTTTTACAATGAGTATTTAGCCATAATAGGGACGCTAGCATTTACTGCTTTGGTGCCGATTGTTACTTTTAATCTTGCTTATTCCTGAATCTTTCCTGCATTATCCCTTTAAAACAATCTGCCAATAGTCATACTCAATTCACTTTTGCATTATATAGTCTCTAACCATATACAACGCTGCTATGCTACGCGCTTCGGTACATTCTCCATTACTCACTAATTCCGCTAGATTGTCCAGCTTCCAGGGCACAACTTCTAACTCCTCCGGTTCGTCGCCAGGTAGTTTTTCCGGATATAGATTCTGGGCAAGAATAATTTCGGTCATATGTTCCATATAACTGGGTGCGATAGAAAAGGAACTGATTTGTTCTATCTGACGTGCGCCATAACCCACTTCTTCTTTTAATTCTCGATTTGCCGCTTCTAAGGCTGTCTCGCCCTGATCGATCTTCCCTTTTGCCAGGCCCAGTTCATAGCGCTCTACCCCGGCGGAATATTCACGAATCAATAACACTGTTTCATTATCGATTAAAGGCACTATAAGCACTGCGCCATTACTAGCACTACCACGCATCAGTCGCTCATACTTCCGAGTAGCACCATTGCTAAACTCTATATCCTGAGCTTCAATTTGAAATAAACGCGATTGAGCTACGATTTTTCTATGATGTATCTTCGGTTTTTCTGACATTTTTGTTAAGGTAAGGTGTTATTTAACATCACTATAGCCTTTGTTATGCTCGATTGGAACAAAATTAATACAGTTTTACTGGATATGGATGGTACTTTGCTGGATTTGAATTTTGACAATCATTTCTGGCTGGAGTTTATTCCTGAACGCTATGCACTAGAAAATGGGTTATCTATTGAGAAAGCTAACAATATTTTGTGGCCTTTATTTAAGAATATGGAAGGTAAACTAGAGTGGTATTGCCTGGATTACTGGAGTGAAAAATTAAATCTGGATATCGCGGGTCTGAAAGCTGAAATTTCAGGATTAATTAGTGTTTTACCTCATGTATCCGAGTTTTTAACAGCCCTGAACAAGACCGATAAGCAAGTTCTCTTAGTTACTAATGCGCATCGTGACAGCTTATCTATAAAAATGGAAAAGACCTGTTTGCAGCCCTTTTTTGACGATATTATTTGCTCACATGATTTTGGCTTTGCTAAAGAACATCAATCTTTCTGGCAGGCATTTCAAAATCAGCAGGGCTGGGATAAGCAATCCACTTTAATGGTCGACGATAGTCTCGCTGTGCTTTATTCTGCCAGGACTTTTGGCATTGAACATTTATTATCCATTACCCGACCCGATTCCAAAAAAGCAGTAAGAAGCATTACCGAATTCCCTGCGATTCATGATTTTCGTGAGATTATGCCCAGCACTTGGTAAGCTAATACCTAAACCATTTTTACCATGAAAGAGCCAATATTATTGGCTGTAGCCAGCACACTACGCCTTTGTCTCGGTTCTTACATTTGGGTTTCTTTTTGGATAAGTCTTGCGTGGTGTTCTTGCTCTCGTTGTGGGTTTTATTAATTCTACCAGTAAGTCTTCGGTGACTTTATGCACCGGTATTTTCTGGTTGATATAGTCCTCAATATCAGGCATGGAATAGGCATATTCTTCACAGATAAAACTAATAGCTTCACCTTTAGCACCGAAACGAGCTGTTCTGCCTATTCTGTGTACATAGTCTTCTGCGTCTTGAGGTAAATCAAAGTTAAACACATGGGAAACATCAGGGATATGCAAACCACGTGCGGCAACATCGGTCGCAATCATAATAGTAACTTTACTTTCCTGGAAATCTGCCAATAGGCGCTGACGTTTTTCCTGAGGCACATCACCACTTAAAAGGGCTATTTTATGCCCGTTTGCAGCCAGATAATCGGCCAACTTTTCAGCACTGCGCTTGGTATTAACGAAGACAATGCTGCGCTCAGGTGTTTGACTATTAATTAAGCCTACTAATAATGATATTTTTTGCTCATTTGCAGGACAAAATGCAAACTGATTGATAGACTCTGAAGTCACTTCTTCGGTTTCAACCTTTACCATAACTGGCTGGTACATATGCTCATAAGCCAATTCAGATACCTTAAATGATAAAGTCGCAGAGAACAGCATATTCAGACGTTTTTCTGGTTCCGGCATACGATTTAGTAGGTAACGTATATCTTTAATAAAGCCTAAATCGAACATTCTATCGGCTTCATCCAGTACCATTACCTGTATATTATCCAGAGAAAAAGCTTTTTGCCGATAAAAATCAATAATTCTACCGGGGGTGGCAATAATAATATCTACATTTCCCTGTACTGCTTTTAATTGTTTTTGATAATCTGTACCACCATAGATTAGCGCTAAATTAAAACCCAGATGTTTACCTAATAACAGCGCATCTTTATGAATTTGAATCGCAAGTTCACGCGTAGGGGCTAAAATTATCGCGCGGGGATATTTTTTCTTTTCACTATTGTCGTTTAACAGCCGCTGAAAAACAGCCAATAAAAAACTCGCCGTCTTACCTGTCCCTGTTTGCGCTTGCCCTGCTACATCCCTATCTCTTAAAGCGATAGGCAAGGACTGCTCCTGGATCGGAGAGCACTGATCAAAGCCTGCATCTTGCAAACCTTTTAAAATAGATTTGGAAAGCTCCAGATTAATGAAACGTGTATCCGTTAAATGTGTTTTCTTCATCTGAATAGAATACAGGAATAGGCGCTAGTTTGCACTGTCGTGTTACTTTAAGAGGTGATTTTTCTTTTCCAGACAAACGCAATTAGAAACGATTAATTTACAAAAAATAGATTGACAAAATATAGCGATACAGGGATATTACTCTCTCGTAAAATAATTTGGAGAATAGCGTGAGTGACTCAGTCCTTCATGTAACTGATAGTAATTTTGATGAGCTTGTATTAAAGGCTAGTACGCCCGTTTTAGTTGATTACTGGGCTGAATGGTGTGGTCCTTGTAAAATGATCGCCCCTGTTTTAGATGAAATTTCTCAGGAATATTCAGATAAAATTACTGTTGCTAAGTTAAACATTGATGACAACCCTGCTACACCACAACATTATGGTGTTCGTGGAATTCCAACATTAATGCTATTTAAAAATGGCGATGTTGAAGCAACTAAGGTCGGTGCATTAACAAAATCACAACTGACTCAATTCATCGACGGCAACATCTAGAATAAACACCTTATAATGAAGAGCCTTTATCATTAAGTTCTTCAGGGAAGTAACAAAAGATTTGTTACTTCCCTATTTAATGCGTATACTAGGAATCTGGTGCTAACCTCATCTGCACCTTCTGCATATCAAAATAACCACATCTTACATCTTAGCTGGCTCAATCTGTTAGCTAACAGCTATATCATATCTTCCTTAAAACATTCCTTGTATGAACCTTACCGAATTAAAATTAAAACCAATCACAGACATTATTGCGCTCGCTGAAGACCTGGGTATCGAAAACGTTTCCCGATCGAGAAAACAAGAAGTTATTTTTTCCATTCTTAAAAAACAGGCAAAAAGCGGCGAAGACATCTACGGCGACGGTGTCATAGAAATACTACAAGATGGATTTGGTTTTTTACGCACACCAGGCAGTTCTTACCTGGCAGGCCCGGACGATATATATGTCTCACCCAGCCAGATCAGACGTTTTAGCTTGCGTACCGGGGATACTGTCAGCGGTAAAATACGCCCCCCGAAAGATAACGAACGTTATTTTGCCATGCTCAAGGTTGAACAAATAAATTTTGAAGCCCCAGAAAATGCCAAACATAAAATCCTATTTACTAATCTTACTCCCTTATTTCCTAATAAACGTTTTATTATGGAGCGCGGTGATGGGAGTAGTGAAGATTTAACCGGCCGGATAATCGATTTAATTTCCCCCATAGGTAAAGGCCAGCGTGGCCTTATCGTTTCACCACCTAAAGCCGGTAAAACCATGATTCTGCAAAGCCTGGCTCATGCCATTGCAGAAAATAATCCCGAATGCTATATGATCGTACTGCTCATTGATGAGCGTCCGGAAGAAGTAACCGAGATGCAGCGCTGCATACGCGGAGAAGTTATTTCCAGTACCTTTGATGAACCAGCTACACGTCACGTACAAGTAGCAGAAATGGTTATTGAAAAAGCACGGCGTCTGGTAGAACATAAACACGACGTGGTCATTTTGTTAGACTCTTTAACTCGTTTAGCGCGAGCTTATAATATCGTCGCTCCCTCATCAGGTAAATTGCTTTCAGGTGGTGTCGACGCTAATGCACTGGAAAAACCCAAGCGTTTCTTTGGTGCTGCACGTAATATTGAAGAAGGTGGTAGTTTAACCATTATCGCTACAGCCTTGGTTGATACCGGCTCTCGTATGGATGAAGTGATTTACGAAGAATTCAAGGGTACAGGCAACATGGAGCTACACCTCGAGCGTAAAATTGCCGAAAAACGTATTTATCCGGCGATTAATATTAACCGTTCGGGCACACGCCGTGAAGATTATTTAGTTGATCCGGAAGCGCTACAAAAAACCTGGATTTTACGTAAAATCTTGCAACCTATGGATGAAATGGCTGCCTCTGAGTTTATACTCGGTAAGCTAAAAGACTTTAAAACCAATGCTGAATTTTTTGAGTCTATGAAACGCTAGCTCAGTTTTAATTTGTTAGTAATCCAGATTATCCTAAAAATATCAGTTGGGCATCCAGTTTGTGGAAAATCTGGGTGTCAAAGACAAAAATTGCTCGGAGAGAATGGCCGTGGCGGCTGTGGCCGCGTGAAGTAGAAGATAATGAATTCAGCACAATAAGGAGAACAATATGCAATTTTTCAGGATCTGTATTTTTATAACTACACTACTTTGCCTTACTCAACAAACGGCCTTAGCAGAAGAGCAAGATGACACTAACAATCGACAGCCTATAGCAATAGAGCAGCCTAACACTGCACAAACAAAAAAGGAATTTGACCCCAGCCTTTCACAAGCTGATTATAGTGTTACTGAGGAAGATGATAGCTCATCAACAGCCAAAGATATACTTTCTGAAATAATCATCCGCCCTATAGCTGTGGTTGCTAGCGCTACCGGATTCGTGCTTTTTATTGTTGCCTCACCTTTTTCAGGCCTAGCTAGTATACCTGAGCCCCATGATGCATTTAAAACCACATGGAAAAATTTCGTGGTCACTCCCTATTACTTTGCTTTCCGCCGTCCATTTGGCGACTATTCAGTTGAATTAAATTAATATTAAATTCTGCGAAAAAGTAGCACAAAAATATAAGCTAATCACTACTAAACCCCCTGGCTACTTTGCAGTTAACCCCCGCATTATTTCGTCTACTAACAACGGCCCCTTATAAATAAGACCGCTATACAGCTGCACTAAACTCGCGCCCGCATCTAGTTTTTCTTGTGCATCTGCATAACTCAAAATTCCACCCACTGCGATAATTGGCAGTTTCCCTTTTAATGCATCACTAAGCCGCGCTACAACATAAGTTGATTTCTGTTTCAGTGGTGCCCCGCTCAAGCCGCCCATTTCATCTGCGAAAAGATGGCCTTGAACTGCCTTACGCTCCAGAGTTGTATTAGTAGCAATGACACCATCAATTGAAAAATCAATTAGCAGCCCTGCAATATATTGAATTTCTTCATCACTTAAATCCGGCGCAATTTTAACCACGATAGGTGTATATTTATTATATTGTTTTTCTAACTTGATCTGCTCTTCTTTTAAAGCAAAGAGTAACCTTTTAATTTCATCACCCTGTTGCAATTGGCGCAGATTTTTAGTGTTTGGTGATGAAATATTGATAGTTATATAGCTTGCAGCTAAATATGCTTTGCGTAAGCAAATTAAATAATCTTTGGTCGCTTTATCAATTGGCGTATCAAAATTTTTGCCAATATTAATACCTATCACTCCCTGATACTTACTTTTGTTAACCTGCTCTAATAAATAGTCAACACCATAATTATTAAAGCCCATACGATTGATAATAGCCCGATGCTCAGCTAATCTGAATAGTCGCTGCTTAGAATTTCCCGGCTGGGGACGAGGAGTCACTGTACCAATTTCCAGAGAGCCAAACCCAAGAGTAGCCAGTGCATCAATATAATCGCCATTTTTATCCAGACCAGCGGCTAACCCCACAGGATTAGAAAATTCCAGTCCCATAACAGTCACCGGCTTTGCTATCATTGCTGGGTTTAATAGTTTGTCTAAACCTGCGATATGGGATATTTTTAATCCTTTTAATGTCAGGTAATGAGACACTTCCGCATCTAACTTAAACAATAAGGGCTTTATAAAAGGATAATAATTCATGTCTTGGTCACTTAGTGCGGTGCTGAAAATTGATACAATCGAGCATCGATTGTAGTCGGTTCGCTAGTTATTATGTCATACAGTAATTGGGCTGAAGCAGGTCCCATAGCAAAACCATTTCTAAAATGTCCCGCGTTAATCGCCAGATTTCTAATCTGTGGATGCTGATCAATATAGGGAATACCTTGTTGCGTACCTGGACGTATACCAGCCCAGTGGTGAATGATCGGCGCAGATTCCAAAGCAGGAAATAATTTCCTGGCAAATTCAGCCAGCGAATTTTCTGCCTTGGCCGATATCGATTTATCAAAATCAGTATATTCTACGGTACTGCCACATAAGATTTTTCCATCTCGCCGAGGTATTAAATACTGGTTATTTTCCAGCACCATAGTCTCCAGAGTATCGACCTTCGCATCCAGGATCAGCATTTGTCCTTTGACAGGAAATACTTCAGCTAGCACTTCTGTAGTATTCCCAAATAACTGTTTGCATAACTGTCCTGTCCAAGCACCCGCTGTTATCACAACAGAATTCACCTTATAGGTTTCCGCTTTACTGGCAATTGTGCTAATTCTGTTATTATTGATCTGTACTGTTTCTATCGCACAGTTTTCGATAATTTTAACGCCGCGCTGAAGCAAGTCCTGTTTAAGCGCTTTAAGTAAGCGTGGGTTTCTAACTTGAGCAATGTCATCCAAATACAAAGATTGTTCATTGCATTGTGGAAATTTTTTCAGCTGTTCGGTATTTGCAGAACGATAGGAAATAGAATAATTAGCACACCAAGCCAACGCTTTCTCTAAATCTGTGAGATGAGTCATTAACAAACCACTGACAATATATTCAGGATCAATACCTGTTGATTCAATCAATGTTTTTGCTAATAGTGGGTATGCTTTTATGCTAGGTAAAACCAGCTTACTTATTGCATCTGCCTGCCGCCAAGGATACAGTGGGAGTAAAATTCCACCTCCCGCCCAAGAGGATTCTTGTCCGATCCGGTGCTTCTCTATAATAGTGACATTGGCTCCCGCTAATGAGAATAAACGCGCACTTAACAAGCTGGTGATACCGCCGCCAACAAAGGTTATATCGGGAATGGAATACATAAAAACAAAAAGTTAAAAAATAGGCGGTCATTATACCTTTTACAACTTATAACACACAGATAAGTCTCTGTGGATTTGCATCAAAGTTACGCTATACTCTCTGGATATCGACAATATTGTTAACCGATTTAAAACCTTACATTTATTTCTTCAGCGTACTTTCAATATACGGGTTAAAAGAGCGACGTATTAAATCCACTTGTTTGCTCAAGCACAGTTCAGCTCCTAGGCTAGAATTATGACAACGTACATCTAAAAATATACTAACTTTATTATTCTTACGCGTTGATTTAGATACCGACAGACTTATATCTTTCTCTTGCATGGGGTCATTTCCCATAATCAATGTTTCGGTATAAAAATTAATCCCAATAGTCGAATTTAAGATAACAAACTGCCGGGCTTCTTCCCAGGCAAGTAGACACTGTCTCTCATTTTTACAATTAAATAAACCCAGAGTATTAGCAGCCTTTAACTCTGCCATCTTATTACTTACTGTTTTGGCATTGGCTTTATTAGTTTTGGTTAAAAACATAAAGCGTTCAATTTCTTTATCAAACTTTTTTTCTATACTTTCCCTTTGTTGTACTGCTCCATTAATATCCAGATCTGCAGCCTGGATATTTTTTTCAATTTGAGCCATTTGATCTAAAATGGATACGGGTACTTTTTTACCTCTCCTTTCCGATTGAGCCGCCATTTTGTGTAGTCTAGCTAACTCTTCTAACAAAAATTCCTTATTTTTTACATACGCCCGTTTCTGTGAATCCACCGCGACTAACTTGCCATTTGAGGTTAAACGTAAGTCATCAATATTCCGAAAAGTACTCAGTAACACTTTATCAGTCGATTTTTGCTTAGCTATAATTTTTTCCTGCTCGGCTCTTAAAATCGCCAGTCTTTTCTCTAACGCAATTTGCTCCTGAGTTTTTGCTGCTTTAACAGTTTTTACAACACGGCCACTATCGTTTAAAACATTACGTTCTAGCTTAGACTGATTTGCCGTAACTTGGTCAGAATAATAAATGTGCCCATCTTTATCAACCCAACGATACATTTTTGCTTGTACTGCGGGTTGAAATGCAATCAGGCCGGCAAGAAAAGTTATATATAAAATAGAACGGAAATATTTCATAAGTGCGATATGTAATAGCAAAAATTAACAGTATTGCTGAATAATACTGCCAATATAGTTACCCAACCAGAGTAATTAATTCCTGTAGTGGTGGAATAATAAGCATTTTAACAAGTTGCAAACCGACAAGAACAATAAGAGGTGATAGATCGACCCCCCCCATATCTGGCAATACCCGCCGACAAGACACTAATAATGGCTCAGTGATACTGTATAGCAAATTTGAAGCTGCATTAAAAGTACCCGGGTTTATCCAGCTTAAGAGTGCGCGTGCAAATACCGCAAAAACAAACACATTGATAACCAGAGAAATTAATTGACTGACAGATAATAAAGTCAGTGCTGCAAAACTAAACGGGATACCTTTTAAAGTCAGGGTAATAAAGTCAGAAAGCATTTGCAAAGCTATGACAAACACGACTGAAGATGTATCTACTTTACCGACCGCAGGTATATATCGGCGTAATATTTTAAGTGGCGGATGAGTTATTTTCACTAAAAACTGTGAGATAGGGTTATAAAAATCACCTCCCACCCACTGTAAAAGAAAACGTAAAACTACCGCTAGAATATAAAAAGAAAAAACAGTATCCAATAAAAATATGATTGGATCACTCAGATATGTCGTACCCATTATTCTGCTCCTAATTCTTTAGATAATGAAATGGACCGGTCATTGGCAGCCTGTAATGCTTGTTTTACCAATTCAGTAAATCCCCCTTGCTCAAATGTTTTAATCGCTTGCTCAGTAGTACCACCCGGTGATGTCACTCTGTTTCTTAATGTTCCCGGTGATTCGTTAGATTCCAGTGCGATCCTGGCTGCACCTAATGCTGTTTGTTCGATTAATAACTGCGCCGTATGTTGTGATAAGCCTAGTTCTAATGCTGATTTTTCCATCGCCTCCATCAGCAAAAAGAAATAGGCAGGGCCACTACCCGATACTGCAGTCACAGCATCTAATTCAGACTCATTTTCAACCCAGACGGCAATCCCCACAGAACGCATAATATTTTCTGCCAGGTCATGTTGTTCTTCATTAACATTTTTATTGGCGTGCAATCCGGTTGCACCGGTTTGTACTAAAGCGGGGGTGTTCGGCATACAGCGTACAATCGCTTTATTAGCACCTACCCATTTACTTAAACTTTGCTGATTAATACCTGCTGCAATTGAAACCAGCAAAACATCGGTTTTATTAAAGCTCGCTTTCGACGCTTGAATAACCTCTGCTATCACCTGTGGTTTAACCGCTAATACAACGACATCTACTGCAGATATTAATGCATCATTTGTTGCCGAAGTATTAACATGCATACTGCTCGCTAAACTGGATAGCTTATTCTCATCTGCATCAGCAACCCAGATTTGTTGTGCAGAATGTCCACTGCCAATTAAACCACTAATCAGACTATGGGCCATATTGCCGCCACCGATAAAACCTATTTTCTTTGTTTTCATTATTTAAGCAATCTCTTAATTTCTAAAGGCTGGAATCTATTTATCTATTAAAGTATGGGCATTTTACCTGTTTATCAATCCGTAGTGGTTCATAAATATCCGAATTCAGAAGTATAAAATATATGGAACAGATATTACAACTCTCTTAATACCCGCATAGGAGATTGATTCACAACAGAACGTGTACCCCAGACCCCCGCAAAACCTATAAATAAAGCAGATACTATTGGAATTATAATCAATAATTCCAGATTAAACGTGAAATCTAGTTTTAGCACCCAGTGATATAATCCATAAATAACCAGTTGTGCCATTAATACAGCTAATGTCCCTGCTATAAACCCCAGGATACTAAATTCTATCCACTGTATTTTTTGTAAAAAACTACGCTTAGCACCTAGAGTACGCATTAATACACCGCTATAAATTCGACTATCCAGGCTAGTCTGCACTGCTGCAAATAACACCATAAAACCAGCTAGTAAAGAAAAATACAATAAATAGTTAATCGCTGCAGTCAATTGGGTCAAGATACGATTGATCTGTTGTAATAACAGTTCAACATCTAACACCGTCATCGCTGGGTAGTGTTTGACTAATTGATTTAAGAGATCCTTTTTCTCTGCCGGTAAATAAAAACTGGTGATATAAGTGTGTGCAAACTGATCGATACTACCGGGTGAAAACATCATATAAAAATTCGGCTTCATTGTATCCCAATCGACTTTTCGAATACTATCAACCTGGGCATTAATTTGCTGACTGCCGATAGAAAAAGTCAGCGTGTCCCCGACTTTGACTTTTAAGCTTTTTGCCAGTTTCTGTTCTATAGAAACCAGCCCCGGTTTTCGTTGTGCCTGCCACTCTCCAGCAATAATTTTATTATCCTCAGCATAGTTTTGTGCCCAGGTTAAACTTAAATCTCTATGTATCGCACGCTCTCCCTGAGATTCTTTGGTCACGACCTGCTGTACCGGCATGGCATTAATTTCGACAAGACGCCCTCTAACTACAGGATAAAAATAACTAACATTTATTCCCTGTTGTTTTAATTCCAATTGCAATCTGTCTTTCTGATCAGCAAAAACATTTAACGCAAAATGATTGGGCGCATCATCTGCTAATTGCTTTTGCCAATCGTTAATTAAATCAGAACGTACGGTAAAGCTTAATATTATCGCTAGCAGCGTCAAACTAAAAGCGAGAATTTGCACAATATTTGCGTGCCTGTTTTTTGACAGACCCTGCAACCCAAAGCGCCAGGTTAAATTAACATGGGCTAACAAATATCGACTGGCACCTAATATAAGGTATACCAGCCCCCCTATCATTAACAAACTCAGCGCAGATGCTCCGATAATACTCAATGTCATGCGCATATCTTCAGTATATTGGGTGATCAATATACATAGTAAGATTAGCGCTAATCCATAGACTAGCCAGGCACTGCTTGGTAATGGTTCCAAATCACGGCGTAAAATACGCAAAGGGGATACCTGTTTTAAGCGTAATAAAGGTGGTAAAGCAAAACCAAATAACACGACAATGCCCATCATGATGCCTAATAATACCGCAAGTATCCCGGGTGCTGCAATTTTTGCAGGTAACAACTCACGTAAGGTATACAATAAAAATTCCTGCGTAATCCAGCCTAGTAGACAACCGATAGCACTGGCAATTAAGCCTATAAATAAAAATTGCCATAAAAATAACTGCAGCACTGCATTTTGCCTATAACCCAGGCAACGTAAAATCGCCGTACTGTTAAAATGCCTTTCACTATATCGCCGTGTTGCCATCGCAATAGCAACTCCGGAAATCAATATCACCACAATACTGGATAAGCCTAAATAACGCTCTGCTTTTTCTAAGGCTGATCCTAGCTTAGGCCTATCCTCATAAACATCGACAATACGTTGTGAGGCGCTTAATTGTGGTTCTAACCAATGCTTAAAGCTCAGGATACTGGATTCATCTCCTGCAAATTGATAAAAATGATGTACATGACTGCCAGGCTGCAAAATTTTCGTCGCTGCTAAATCCTGGGAATTAATCATCACTCTGGGTGATAAGCTATAAAAATCACCTTGCTTATCTGGCTCATAAGTCAGGATCTGAGTAATTAATAATGACTTCTCACCCACCCTTATCTGCCCCCCTAATCGCAAATGCAATGCCGATAAGATACGTGACTCTACCCAGGCCTTTCCTATTTCAGGGCCATGATAAACCGTTTGCTCTTCAGCATAGCTGGCGTGTCGTATTTTTAAATAGCCATATAAAGGATAGTGGCTACTAACTGCTTTTATTGCCGCTAATAAAAATTCATCATTTTCCATCAGCATGGTAGAAAAATCAGTGCCATGTGACTGTTTTAAATACAAGCTATCTGCTTTTTTCAAAATATTATCGGCAATCGTACCTGGACTAGTCAACACTAAATCCGCTGCTAAAAATTCAGCAGCCTGAAAATTCATGGTGCGATTTATTCGATCGGCAAATAAACTAATCGAAGTTGCACTGGCTACCGCAATAATTAGAGCCATCATTAATAAGTTGAGTTCACCCGACCGACTATCTCTACGTAAAAAACGTAGTGCCAATAGTAAACGGTTCATACGATACATCCTGCTTTTAATTCAATAATTCTCTCGCAACGCTCTGCCAGGCGCAAGTCATGAGTGACTAGTACCAACGTTGTCTGCTTTTCTTTATTAAGCTCAAACAATAAATCGATAATATTATCTCCCGTTGTACTATCCAGATTTCCGGTCGGTTCATCTGCAAAAAGAATTTTAGGCTGGGTAACAAATGCCCGCGCCAGAGCAACACGCTGCTGTTCACCGCCCGACAATTGACTGGGAATATGAGTCAATCGGGCACTTAAACCGACTCGATCCAGTAAATCGCTGGCAAGTTGCCGAGCATTTTTATCACCCGCTAATTCCAATGGCAACATAACGTTCTCTAAGGTATTCAGGTTAGGCAATAATTGAAAGGATTGAAAGACAAACCCAATCACCTGATTACGTAATGCAGCACGTCCATCTTCACCCAATTCACCCATAGATTGTCCTAATACCTCTATAAATCCTGAACTTGCAACATCCAGACCCGCCAGTAAACTCAGTAAAGTTGATTTCCCTGAACCTGACGTGCCCATAATCGCAACACTTTCTGCATGTTTGATTCTAAAGCTAACTGATGACAAGATAGTCAATGGATTATTCTTGCTGGAGACTGTCTTGGACAGTTTATCTACAACAATGATACTTGATGTATTTTTATCTATTTTGGAGTTCATTATGCTTAAAGTTATTTTAGTCGGCGTTATATTATTTTGTTCTACACTAACACAGGCAAAATCAATAATCGTGTTAGGAGATAGTATCAGTGCCAGTTATGGATTTGAAGCACAATATGGCTGGGTTAATTTACTGGCTAAGCAATTATCAGTGAGTCATCCTGAATATAAAGTATATAACGCTAGCATCAGTGGTGACACTAGCGCAGGTGGACTGGCACGTTTACCTCAGATTTTAACCCGCTATCAACCAGAAATTGTCTTACTAGAACTCGGTGCGAACGATGGATTAAGGGGCATGTCTTTGACTTCCATGCAACAGAATTTATCCGCAATAATTACCCAAGCAAAAACATCAGGAGCTAAAGTTTTATTACTGAGTATGCGTATTCCTAGTAATTATGGAAAGCGCTATACCGATATGTTTTATAACAGCTATACAAAACTAGCTGATAAAAATAATGTCACTGTCGTGCCTTTTATACTCCAAGGCGTAGCGCTTGATAAATTTTATCTTCAAGCTGATGGATTACACCCAAATGTAAAGGCGCAAACTATTATAGCTGATCATATCAGCCCTTATGTACTTCCACTTCTATAGAACAAGGATTTAATAATATCCGGATCTTGATTAGCCCTATTGCCTGTTTCCTGTTTTGTAATAATAGTTACGTAACTTGCTATTCGGATATTGTTACCCATTGAAAAATAACAAATTTCTGCGTCAAACTTACCCTTATTATTAAATCCTCATTCCTTAGCTAAATCATTGTGCATAAACCTGTCAGTTTCATACTAATTAACATGTACTTAAAATGTACAGGGATTTCAATAGGGTTTTTGTTGACATCTTTTGAACAACTTAAGCTAAACTTTGTAACAAATTTACTAACAAGCTAAGAAATTGATTTTTAGTCTTAATAGTAACTTATCCACAAGATAATTCAAGCCTAATAATAGTAATAGGTTTTATATAGATATATATCTTATAATTACTAATTAAGAAGCAATGATTCAATAATATCCGGATCTTGACTTGTCCTGTTGTCCATTTTCTGAGTTGTAACAATAGTTGCGTAGCTTTCTATAGGCCTATTGCTACCTCTTGAAAAGGAACAAAAGTTCTGTGTCAAAATTCCACCTATTATTAAATACTCACTTCTAATCTTCATAAGCATCATTAAAAAATTATTCCTAGAGGAACACTCTGTTAAAAGACTACAAGAAAGAACTTTACGAATATTCCGTTTTCTGGTTTGTAATCTTTAGTGCTCAATTCTAGCTTTAATTTTTTAAATTTCTACTAACGACTATTCAACTTAATCTATATGAACTGGTATAAAACAATTGCATAGAGAATACATTTTTTTCGCAAAGACATAACTAGCGATTGTGTACAAATCTGTTCACTAGTCTGATATAAAATTGTTGATAACCTGTATTCAGTTTATCAACGCTTTTTAAGCTACAGCTTGACAACAGATTACCGAGAACTTTATAACAACCTTACATCGACTCTAATAAATTGATTTAACATGATTAAAAGTACTTACCCACAGATTTATCCTTGACTAATAATAGTAATAGTTTATATAAATATATATCTTATTATTATTATTAAACTGAACTTCTTGAACATACTTAACTTCGGTTACCTAAAATGTCTGATCGCGAAAAAATACAGAAAACATTACAGAAAGCTTTAGAAATAAATCTTGATAATTGCAAATATGGAACAATTGTTGAAATTGGTGCGGGTCAAGAAGTAGCCAGGAACTTTTTTCAGGCAGGCGGTGCTGCAGGGACCATTGCCAAAACAATGTCTGCATACGATATGCAAGTGAGCGATGATATTTATGGTGCTGAAGAAACCAAGCGCTATGTGAGTCGTAGTCGCCTAATGAAAATGCTGGAGCGGGAATATACAGCAGTTACTGAATTATTAACTGCAACCCGTGCAAAAAATACCACCTTTTTTTCCTATGCAGCAACCGTAACGGCTAAAAGCTATTTACAGAAAAATGAATGTCATGGCTGGCTAGGCATTCGTGTGCAACTATATCCTGGAGCTGCTCCTAGCGATATTATTGTCCATGTACGTATGTTAGACAGTGACGGAGGTGCACAGCAAGAGGCATTGGGAGTAGTCGGGGTTAATTTAATTCATGCCGTATTTAATTATTTTACCCAACCTAAAAAAATCATTGAGTCCCTGGTTGATGATCTAGAACCTTGCCGGATCGAAGTTGATATGATCGATTTTTCAGGACCCTATTTTGAGGAAACTGAAAATCGTTTAATGAACTTGCATTTAGTGCATCACAATCTAACCCATGCGATTATGTATAATCCTGATGGTGAAGTGCAAGTCCCTAGTGAATTACTATACAAAAAAAATATTCTAGTTATTCGTGGAACCTATACGCCATTAACCAAGCTGCACCTTGATATGGCTAAATGTGGTCAAGAACGATTTAAAGAAGTGGAGCATATTAACACTAATAAGATTGTGGTATTGGCCGAGATTACCATGGCGAGTTTAACAGTAGGTGATGAAATTGATGATGCTGATTTTCTCGCTCGTGTTGATATGCTAAATACTCAGGGGTATACGGTGATGATTTCTAATTATTTACGTTACTTCCGTTTGCGTGCTTATTTTCGTCGTTATACCAACAAACAATTAGGTATGATCTTAGGCATTTCAAATTTGAATCTTATTTTTACAGAAGCCTATTATGAAGGTCTCGAAGGTGGAATTTTAGAAGCTTTTGCAAAATTATTTCCAGATAATACACGCCTATATATATATCCCTATAAAAGTCCCGAACAAAAGGAACTGATCACGATTGATAATTTTCAACCACCGAAAAAATTACGTCATTTATATGAACACTGTAAAGATAATGGTTATTTGGTAGGCTTGGAGAATGTAGATAAAACGATGCTAGAAATTAATCCAGTTGAAGTGCTAAGCGATATTGGTAAGGGACGGGGTAAATGGGAAGAACAAGTCCCTGAGTCCATTTCTAAAATGATTATTAATAAAAAGTTGCTTGGCTTTCAGGCTAAATAGTCAATTGTATCAGGGCAATTATTTTCATTTTCCATTCGCAAGGTTGAAACCTTCGCCTTTCAGGCGAACAGATTTATCTCAAATGCTATAATGAATAAATGGATTATCGTTACGGCAGTCATACAGTCTACAATATTGAATATCACTTTG